>Ga0064013_1014_pt1 | contig 194525 bp, 155 predicted proteins | sample CrowatWCoCulture_FD_61583 | JGI IMG/M metagenome (GOLD analysis project Ga0064013, IMG submission 61583) | Marine cyanobacteria communities from the University of California, Santa Cruz, USA, analyzing cyanobacterial DNA methylation -... | ecosystem: Host-associated > Microbial > Bacteria >...
AGTCATTAGTATTTAAGGCAGCGGGGATAAATAAAGTTGTCTAAAGTAGCAAGAGAAAGGGTAAAAAATGCCCCTATGGAACATTCTAACATTCCTCCACACCACACTCCAATATTATGTTTTTGACAAAATCGTGTATTTTTTTTGCTTCTGTTAGTCCTCCAACTCTTCCAGGTTTAAGATTAATAATTTTACAAGCATTTAGTTTAATCGCTTTGCGAGTATCTTCTAAGGATAAAATACTTTCATCGAGACAAATAGGGGTTTTAATTTGCTTTTGAAGTTCTCCATGATCAATAATGTCATCCCAACCTAAAGGCTGTTCTATCATCATTAAATTTACATTGTCTAAGGCTTTTAATAAGTCTATATCTTGTAAAGTATAAGCAGAGTTTGCATCAGCGAGTAAAGGAACATCAGGAAAGTTATTTCTAATTATTTCTAAGGGTTTAATGTCCCACCCTGGTTTAATTTTTAGTTTAATTCTTTTATAACCTTGTTCAATTTTTAAACTAATTTCTTCTAAGAGTTTATTTTTATCTTGAGTAATACCCACTGCTCCACCTATTTCAATCTCTTTATTTTTACCTCCTAAGAGTTGCAAAATAGGTGTTTTAATCTGTTGTGAATATAAATCCCATGCTGCTGTTTCTACTGAAGTTTTGGCAAATTTATAACCTTTTATATGATCTAAAAATTTATAAATTTCACTGGGATGATTGATGGTTTTACCAATAATTTTAGGTATAATTAAATCTTTTAAGACAATATAGGAAGCATCAGTATATTCGGGTAAATAGAAAGGAAATGGTAAGGTTGATGCTTCACCATAACCCGATAAATCAGAAGTAGATAGTTTAACTATAATACTTCTTTTTTGATTCATTTCACCATAGCTGGTTTGATAACTTTTGATGAAGGGTAATTCAAATAAAAAAAGCTCTACATTCTCGATTATCATGAATAATTAATTTAGTTTATTGATAATATATCTTTGATGTTTTCTAAGGTTAGGTTAACATATTTTTGTGTGATTGATGATAAATCTTCACTAAAATTAAAATTTATTGTCGGAACTAAGATCCAATAAGCTGAAGGTTACAAAATTTTTGGGGTAAAATGTTTATAATAGGTTATTAGCTAAAAATTACCACTTTTAGTTAACATTAGCTACCCTAAAGATACTAAAAAGCCTAATTTGATTAATACTATGAATACAAATATAAATTTATTAATGAGTTTATTACTATTATTTAATACTTCTGAATTATCAAAAGTTAAAAATAAATTTTTCCCCTCAAATACAATAGCAATTGTTAATCCACAACCTAGACAAAAAAGCTATGCAGCAACGGCTCAATTTTGGGGAAGAGTAGCAAATGGAGTTAAACAACCGAGTACAGTTACATTATATCCTAAACAAGAAAATCGTTTGCTAGTCATCATGATTTTACCACAAGATTGTGGACGTTTTTTTGAAATTGATGATCAACAAATTAAAAAAGTAACTTATAGTTGTCCTGAACAAGAAAAGGACGAATCTGCTGATTATCAGAATTGGAAAGTTGAACATAATTCTTTAATGAAAGAAGTTAAAATGATTGCACCTCCTGCTAATAGTAACCCTTTATATATTAGAGATGAAGCATTTTGGTTAATTCAATATTAATTAAATTTTGTTTCTTGTGGTCACAATAAATAAATATATATTTATCTTTACTGAGTTGCCATTGGTAGTCAATTTTTAAACCAGCTTTAATTCAAACATATTCTAATTATTTTGTGGTAAAAAGTTTTTAAATGATTCTTTAGAATTTATGAATTAGGGTACAGTGATTATGTACTTAATGTATGTTAACGGGGATCGCCTGTTTTTGCAATAGTTATGACCTTCGCAAGAAAGTTATTGATGCGGTATATTAAAGATAAGTTAAGCAGACAAAAATCTTAATTAAACGGGATAAAATAGAGTTAAGGAGGCAAGTGTAAAGCAACGGACAACACTTGGTGATATATATATGGTTAGTAATCTTGATCTGCAAAGAAACGTTTCTACATTAAAAAGTCAACTCACCTCAACACAAGAAGCATGGCAAGGATTTAAACAGGGAGAATGGGTTAAAGAAGTTAACGTTAGAGACTTTATTCAAAAAAATTACACCCCCTATCAAGGAGATGAATCATTTCTAGAAACAGTAACCCCGGCAACGGATACCCTTTGGAATGAAGTAAAATCCTTAATGGTACAAGAAAGAGAAAAAGGGGTATTAGACGCAGAAACTAAAATTCCTTCTAGTATTACCGCCTATGGTGCCGGTTATATTAATCAAGACTTAGAAAAAATTGTCGGCCTGCAAACCGATCAACCCTTCAAACGTGCAATTATGCCCTTTGGTGGCATTCGGGTTGTCGAAAAATCATTAGAAGCTTACGGATATACTATCGATCCCCAAACCCATACAACATTTACCGAATATCGGAAAACCCACAATGACGGTGTTTTTGATGCTTATACCAGCGAAATGCGTAAAGCCCGCCACTCTGGGATTATTACCGGTTTACCCGATGCTTATGGACGAGGCCGGATTATTGGGGATTATCGTCGTATAGCTTTGTACGGTGTGGATTTTCTCATCAAAGATAAACAAAAACAGTTATCTTCCCTGGAATACGATGTGATGGATGAGGACTTGATCCGCTTACGAGAAGAAATCTCAGAACAAATCAAAGCCCTGAAAAAACTGAAAAGCATGGGTGCAAGTTATGGGTTTGACTTAGGCAACCCGGCCGTCAATAGTCAACAAGCGATCCAGTGGACTTATTTCGGTTATTTAGCTGCGGTGAAAGAACAAAATGGGGCTGCTATGTCCCTAGTGCAGCTTAGCGAAAGTAATCCACCAGATTTTTACAGAAACTTTCGTGACTAGCCACGACAATGTGTTTCAATGAAACTAACGGAAGAATCTCGAAGTTGATGTCCATGATAAAAGCATTGCCAATTAACCTCTCCAACCTACAGAAAACAGTACTCCAACAAATAGTGAGAGGGACAACAAACCCCTATCGCCTTGTTAGACGAGCCAAGCTAATCTTAGCCGCAGCATCAGGAGAGAGCAATAGTTCGATTAGTCGAAGATTAGAATTAGACCGAGTACAAGTGCGTCAGTGGCGATCGCGATGGTTTGAGGAGAGAGAAAAACTGAGTGCCGCCGAAGAACAACAGGTAACGGAGAAAGCATTAATGGTCTTGATCAAAGGAATTTTAAGCGATCGCCCAAGACCTGGAACAACAAAATCCTTTACGGTCGAACAAGTAGTCCAGATTGTAGCGATCGCTTGTGAAGAATGTGAAAAATCAGACAGACCAGTGAGCCATTGGACACCTTCAGAGTTGGCGGATGAAGCCATAAAAAGAGGAATTGTCGAAAAGATTTCCCCCCGTAGTGTGGGGCGTTTTTTAAAAAGAAGCGACATTACAACCACATCTCGTTCGTTACTGGTTAAATGCCAAAATTGATGATCCCTTAAAATTTAAAAAGCAAGTCAAATATATCTGTGAACTTCATCAAGAAGCTAAAACTTTGTTAGAACAAGGAATTCATTTAATTAGTACAGATGAAATGACAGGGATTCAAGCTCTTGAGAGATTATTTCCGAACAAAAGAATCAAGCCTAAACAAGTAGAAAAAATCGAATTTGAATATGAAAGACACGGAACTTTAAGCTTGATTGCGAACTGGGATGTGGCAAGAGGAAAAGTTGTTAGTCCCTCTATTGGACCGACAAGAACAGAACAAGATTTTTCTGAACATATCCAGAGAACGATTAAGATTGATGAAAAAGCAGAATGGATTTTTATTGTAGATCAACTCAACACTCATAAATCGGAAAGCTTAGTCAAATTAGTAGCAGAAAGCTGTGGAATTACTATTGATTTGGGGAGAAAAGGAAAGGAGGGGATTTTGCAATCTATGGACAGCAGAGCAGATTTTTTATCAGATGAATCTCATCGAATTCGCTTTGTTTATATTCCCAAATATACATCGTGGCTTAATCAAATTGAGTGTTGGTTTTCGATCTTAGTCAGGCGTTTACTCAAAAGAATTACTGTCCGTTCAACTGAAGAACTATCCCAAAAAATTCTCAATTTTATTGATTACTTTAATCAACATTTTGCTAAGCCGTTCGTTTGGAAATTTAAGGGCTTTAAAGATCATAAGTGACTGGTAGATTATTTTTGCTAAGCTGCACTAGGGCGTGTGTCTACCTTCCTCGATATTTACATCGAAAGAGACTTAAAATTAGGTGTGATCAGCGAAGCCGAAGTGCAAGAATTAATCGATCAATTCGTGATGAAACTGCGGATGGTTCGCTTTTTACGCGCCCCGGAATATAACCAGTTATTTGCTGCTGATCCGGTTTGGATCACCGAAACCCTTGGAGGTATGGGAGTAGATGGCCGTCCCCTGGTTACTAAAAATAGTTTCCGTTTCCTTCATACCCTCTACAACTTAGGCCCTTCCCCTGAACCAAATTTAACCATTCTTTGGTCAGAAAAATTACCCACTGCCTTTAAACAATACTGCGCCAAGGTTTCCATCGATACCAGTTCCATTCAATACGAAAACGACGATTTAATGCGCCCAGAATTTGGGGATGATTATGGTATTGCTTGCTGTGTATCTGCCATGAAAATTGGTAAACAAATGCAGTTCTTTGGGGCCAGGGTTAATCTTGCAAAAGCCTTACTCTACGCCATTAATGGGGGTAAAGACGAAAAATCAGGGGAACAAGTCGCCCCACCCTATGCACCTATAACCGATGATTATCTCGATTATGAAGCGGTTAGTGCAAAGTTTGACCTGTTGATGGCTTGGTTGGCTAAACTTTATGTTAATACCCTCAATGTCATCCACTATATGCACGATAAATACTGCTACGAAGCGGTAGAAATGGCCTTGCACGATCGCGATGTTTATCGGACAATGGCCTGCGGTATTGCAGGTTTATCCTTGGTTGGGGACGCTTTAGCTGCCATTAAATATGGAAAAGTTAAAGTGATTCGCAACGAAGAAGGATTACCCGAATTTCTCACAAAATCTGCGATCGCCAAACACAGAAGCCTTACAGGAAGTGGGTTTGAACAGAGCGGTCGCAGATTTCCCCAACCAACAGTCTGTTGTCAGATTTTAAGTTAAAATCAACCCGAATTAGACAAAGATGAAAAGATAAATCAATCACTCATTTTTCCAAAAAAATTATTAATAAAATCTCTAATAGTACTAGATTGTTAGAATAAAATATGCTATAATTTAATTATTAAAGCAATTTACCTTAAACTGATTTAATGAGTCCCAGTCATCCCCGAACCCCTCGTCAAGTAATCAACTTTAGTAAACAGAAAGGAAAAGAAATAATCGCTAATTTTGATGGGGACTAATCACTTCAGATGCGGGGATTGTCTGGATAGCTGAGTTGGATAAAAAACTGGGAATTACCGAGAAGTTTGGTAACTGTTTTCAAGATCATCGTCATCAATCTTATGTAGATCATTCCGTTCATGAGTTATTAGCACAAAGGCTTTATGGAATTATTTTAGGCTATGAAGATGTCAATGACCATGATAAATTAAGTCACGATCCTGCCCTTAAGATCGCTTTAGAAAAGCTTAATGAACTTGAAGATAAAAAGGGATGGTTAGCTGGAAAAAGTACAATTAATAGATTGGAATATTGTCCTGAGACTATTCTCGACCAAAAAACGAGTCGTTATCATAAAATAGAACCCAACTTTGAAGCCATTGAAAAATCTTTTGTCGAATTTTGTTTAGAGTCTTATAAAAAACCTCCCTTAAGTATTATATTAGATATGGATGTCACGGATGACCAAGTACATAGTAATCAAGAAGGGGCATTTTTTAATAGTTATTATCACGGAGTATGTTATGCTCCTTTATATATTTTCTGTGGGCATCATTTATTAGTGGCTAAACTTCGTTCATCTAATGTAGATCCAGCCGATGGAGCCTTAGACGAATTACAAAGAATTATCGGACTAATTAGAGAAAAATGGTCAGAGACTCATATCCTAGTTAGGGGTGATAGTGCCTATGCCCGTGAAGAAATCTTCTATTTTTGTGAAAATCAGCCTTTAGTTGATTATGTTATAGCTATGGGAACAAATGGCGTTCTTAAGTTACGAGCGGATGATGTAATTGAAAAAGCCAAACATGAATATGAAAAAAAACTAGCTCCAATAACTGAATTAATGGATAGTTTATTTCAGAAAAAAGAAGATTTAGAAGAAGTTAAAAAATTAGTACCAATTTCTACTTGGTATCGCTCTATTCGTTATAAAACAGAAAAGTCATGGAGTTGTCAAAGAAGAGTAGTGACAAAAGTTTGTTATGGAAGTGATGGCTTAAAATGCGCCATGTGGTGACATCTTTGCCCGCTTCAAAAATTCCACCCTCAAAACTTTATACAAAAAAATACTGTCCGAGAGGCGAGATGGAAAATCGGATTAAAGAACAACAATTAGACTTGTTAGCTCATAGAACTTCAACTCAAACATTTCAAAGTAATCAACTAAGATTATGGATACATTCCTGGGCTTATGTTCTCATAAATGCTTTTCGTCAACACTGTTTAAAAAAAACTTCATTGGCTAAAGCAACTGTGGGAAGAATACGTCTAAATCTTCTTAAGTTGGGAGCCAGAATAAAGATTAGTTGTAGAAGAATTATTATCGCTATAGCTAGTGCTTGTCCTTATCAAGATATTTTGTCTATTGCTAACAAAAGAATTAAAACTATTCCTAATACTGGATAAGTAGAATAAGTTGTTTTTTAAAAAAGATATCTATCATAAGTTGTTGACTGACTGATACTTTCATTTAGTCTTATTTATCGTGGAGAAAATCAAAAGTTAATATAATTATTCCCTCTTAAACTCAATTTTTGGATAATCAAAGTCAATTTTTTTATTCATCTATATTCAAAATTTCTATTAGTCCTAAAAATTATCATTTTTCATCTCTGGATTGGGCTTTCAAATTAATTTGTGAGAAATCCGGGATTAGCGGTTGACTACGAAGTGGAGGAAGATTATCCCAAATTTGGTAATAATGACGAACGGGCAGACACCATTACTGCCAAGGTTTTGAGCGATTTTATGAACAATATCCGCAAAAACAAAACCTATCGTCAGGCAACCCCTACTCAGTCCATTTTAACCATCACTTCCAACGTGGTATATGGGAAAAAGACTGGTAGTACACCGGATGGACGTAAAGCAGGAGAAACCTTTGCATCTGGTGCAAACCCCATGCACGGACGAGATAGCAAAGGTGCATTAGCTTCTATGGCTTCTATTGCGAAATTACCCTACGATAACGCTAAAGATGGCATTTCCTATACTTTCTCTATTGTGCCGCAAGCATTGGGTAATAATGACAGTGCCAAGATCAATAATTTAGTGGGAATGTTAGACGGTTATTTCTACGATACAGGACATCATATTAATATTAATGTTCTTAATCGAGAAACTTTACTGGATGCAATGGATCATCCCGAAGAATATCCTCAGTTAACCATTCGTGTTTCTGGATATGCTGTTAACTTTATTAAGTTAAGTCGGGAACAACAACTAGATGTGATTAATCGTACTTTCCACCAGCGGATGTAAGTTTGTAGTTAGTCCTTTAGGACGAGAAAGATAGTCATCATCAAGGCTAAAGCCTTGACTACCTACTTATGTCCTTATATATTCTTGCTAGATGTTTATATTGTAGAGGTCAACGCTTCGACGATCCTCAGCGTTGATCCCTACCCAAATATTTAGCCGAACTTTTTGAAATTGGTATTATTAAAAAATTGCAAAATAGCTAATATGAATAAACAAATGATAACAACGGGAGTGATTCATTCTGTAGAGACTTGTGGGACTGTAGACGTTCCGGGGATTCGTTTTATTGTTTTTACCAAAGGTTGTCCTTTAAGATGCTTATACTGTCATAATGCCGATTGTCGTCACGTTGAAAATGGCAAGTTGGTATCTGTAGATGAATTGATTTCTGAAATTGAAAAATATCAATCTTACTTTAAATTTTCGGGAGGAGGTGTTACCGTTAGTGGTGGTGAACCTTTAATGCAGCCAGAGTTTGTTAAGGCTATTTTTGAAGAATGTCATAGGTTGGGAATTCATACCGCTTTAGATACTTCTGGATATGTTAACGTTAATATTGCTAAACCTGTTCTAGAATATGCAGATTTGGTTTTGTTAGATATTAAATCCTTTGATCCTAAAGTTTATAAAAAAGTAACCAATGTTTCCATTGAACCCACTTTAAATTTTGCCCGCTATCTCAACGAAATTAAGAAACCAACTTGGATCAGATTTGTCTTAGTTCCTCATTTAACCGATGGGTTTGAAAATGTTACTGGTTTGGCTCAATTTATTGCTCAATTTGATAACATCGAAAGGGTGGAAGTATTGCCATTTCATAAAATGGGAGAATATAAATGGGAACAATTAGGATATGATTATCAACTAACAGAAACTCAACCTCCTTCCGATGAATTACTAGAAAAAGTTATCAATATTTTTAAAAGTTATGATTTAGCGATCGCTACTTAATCGTTATCTTTTCTTATGACAGTCCCAAAAAAGCAGCCACCAATCAACATCAAGTCAACTTTCCTGATTTTAAAGTATTAGAATTTAACTATAGCAATCAGGAATGATTCATGAGAACATCAAGATCCCCCGTTCAGTTCCCCCCTTAGTAAGGGGGGTTAGGGGGGATCACAATTCACTTAATTCTCACAACTGATAACTGATTGCTATATGATTATTGGGGTAATTCCTATAATTTTTTGATACCGTAACTCACCAAAATTGTGTTTTTTGGTGCATTACGCTACGCTAATACACCCTACGAGTCTCTTAAGATTTAGTTTATAAACAGTCTCTAAAAGGTTTAGACCAACAATAATATAGCACTTCTCATACTCGTGAGGTACATAGTTTTTTGTAGATACGTTGCATGCAACGTATCTACACAAGGGTAGGGTGTACCTCATAAGTCTAAGAAACACTATATTAAATTAATCAGTAATTTTTAAACATTTTCCCAGTTTTGCGGCAATCATTTTACTCTTTCTGTCTCCTGCTATAACCAGCAAAATACTAATATTTTCTTAAGATTATAAACGTTATAATAAAAGCGAAAATTCATGTCATTGATATGAGGATGAATTACAAATGATAGTAAATAATCTAGAAAGCTTAAAAGAATTAATCGAAAAAGTCAAGGCATCTCAAGAAAAATACGCCACCTTTAGCCAAGAACAGGTAGATAAGGTCTTTAAAAAAGCTTCCATTGCTGCTAACTCTGCTAGAATTCAACTAGCAAAAATGGTGGTAAAAGAAACAGGAATGGGCATAGTTGAAGACAAAGTAATTAAAAATCATTTTGCTTCTGAAATCGTTTACAATAAATATCGAGACTCTAAAAGCTGCGGTGTCATCGAATTAGATGAATCCTACGGATTTCAAAAAATAGCTGAACCTTTAGGGATTATTGCAGGTATTGTTCCCACAACTAACCCCACATCCACAGCAATTTTTAAAGCATTATTAAGCCTAAAAACTCGTAACGCGATCATTTTTTCTCCCCATCCAAGGGCTAAGAAAAGCACCATTGAAGCAGCAAAAATTATCTTAGAAGCAGCTATAAAAGCAGGATGTCCAGAGCATATAATTGGTTGGATCGACGAACCCACCATTGAATTATCCCAAGCTTTAATGCAGCATCCTGACATCAAATTAATTTTAGCAACTGGGGGTCCAGGAATGGTTAAAGCAGCCTATTCTTCCGGTCATCCTTCCCTTGGTGTGGGTTCAGGAGATACCCCGGCAGTTATTGATAAAACAGCAGATATTAAAACAGCAGTTTCTTCAATTATTCTCAGCAAAACCTTCGATAATGGCATGATTTGTGCCTCAGAACAAGCGGTGATTGTTGAAGATAAAATCTATGAATCAGTTAGGGGAGAATTTCAAGAAAGAGGGGCTTATTTTGTAACAGCAGAAGAACGAGAAAAATTAGGTAAAACTATTATTATTAATGGTAAATTAAATGTAGCGATTGTTGGTCAACCTGTGAGTAAAATAGCAGAAATTGCAGGGATAAAAATACCTGAAGGGACTAAGGTTTTAATTGGTGAAATCGAAAAAGTTGGTTATGAGGAGCCATTTTCCTACGAAAAACTTTCCCCCATTTTAGGGATGTATCGGGGTAATAATTTTGAGGAAGCAGTTGAACGAAGAAATGGAACAAGTTTTAGAAGATATAGACATAAAGTATGACATTTTCTACGACGTTGAACCAGACCCAACTTTAGGCACTATAAATCAAGGTTTGGCTTTAATGAATAGCTTTCATCCTGATGTTATTATCGCCATTGGTGGCGGTTCTCCTATGGATGCAGCCAAAATTATGTGGTTAATGTCCGAACATCCAGAAATCGAATTTGAAGGGTTAGCTATGCGGTTTATGGACATTCGTAAACGGGTTTATGACTTACCCCCATTAGGAGAAAAGGCGATGATGGTGGCTATTCCTACCACATCGGGAACAGGATCGGAGGTAACACCTTTTGCAGTAGTAACGGATGAAAGTACAGGTATTAAATATCCTTTAGCTGACTATGCTTTAACGCCAAATATGGCCATTGTTGACCCCAAGTTAGTGATGAATATGCCAAAAAGTTTAACCCCTTTTGGGGGAATTGATGCCTTAACCCATGCCTTAGAATCCTATGTTTCTGTCTTCGCAAGTGAGTTTACCAATGGGTTAGCATTAAAAGCCATTGGACTATTATTTGAATATCTTCCCAGTGCCTATAAAAATGGTGTAGCCGATACCAAAGCCAGGGAAAAAGTACACTATGCGGCAACTATTGCTGGCATTGCTTTTTCTAATGCTTTCTTAGGAATTTGTCACTCCTTAGCCCATAAATTAGGATCTACTTTTCATGTTCCTCACGGGTTAGCTAATGCGCTGATGATTTCTCATGTTATCCGTTACAACAGCACCGATGCACCTTTTAAACAGGCTATTTTTCCTCAATATAAATTCCCTAACGCTAAGTTCCGTTATGCACAGATAGCTGATTATTTGCACCTTGGGGGAGACAGTGAAGACGAAAAAGTAGAAAAATTAATTGAAGCAGTAGAAAACCTGAAACGGGAGGTAGATATTCCGGCCACTATTAAAGATGTACTTGGGGAAAAAGATCAACAGTTTTATGAGTCTTTAGAAGTGTTATCAGAGCAAGCATTTGATGATCAATGTACAGGGGCCAACCCTCGTTATCCCTTGATGAATGATTTAGAGGATCTTTACATTTTGGCCTATGCTGGTAAAGATAAAAATGTTGAGTTGAATGGTTCCCAAAAAACTGAATTAATTAAGGTTTAAGGAGTAGATTAAGGAGGATTAAAATAATGTCAACGTAGGGTGGGCATTGCCCACCTTAGGTGATTTCTGATAAAGGAGATCCCTTATGATCCGCCCTAACCCCCCTTTTTAAGGGGGGAATAATTGGAAAAGTAGGTATATTCTCGAAGTGGAAATTACCTTACTCTTAGTATCAAAACCTCGTAGGCCGATGCACTGCTCACCTTACAAATTAACAACGTCAAAAATTTGTTGTGCTGTTAAATTCAAATCAGTAAAAATAGAAGAAATAAGGAGATCATTGCTTCTAAATTGTTGTACTTGATATTCTTCATCAACCAATTGATAAATAGAAATAGTTGGTTGTTTTGGATCACCAATATAACGTTTTCCTCCTAAACCTAAATAATCAACAATCCAATATTCAGCTATCCCTAAAGCTTCATAATCAACCAGTTTATGTCCATAATCATAACCCCAATTTGTACTAACAACTTCTATCACCAAAGGAACTGTTTTTCCTTGGGTAATAGTTGACCGTGTTTTCCACAATGGTTCATCATTTAAGCTAGATTTATCAAGAATAAGTACATCGGGGTTATAAGCGGATTTATTCGTATCAAGAGGTTTAATTAAAGCTTGTTTTGGTATCAGATAAGATAGTCCTAGTTGTTTAATTTGTACAACTAATTCCATCATAATAAAGCTAATTACTTCTTCATGATTTCCTATTGCTTGCATCTCAAAAATCGCCCCATCGTGTAATTCATAACGTCCGAAACCATCGGGATACCAGTCCCAAAATTCGTCTAGTGTTATTGGTTGAGAAATTGTTGTAATCATAGTTTATCAGTTATCAGTTATCAGTTATCAGTTACCAGTTATCAGTTACCAGTTATCAGTTATTAATTACGAGTTTTAAAGTTGTCCTAATTCTCGTAATTTAGCCTCTAATTCTTTAATTTTAGCCTCAGCATCTTCCGCCCTTTGTTCAGCTTTTTTAGCCCTTTTTTCAGCCTCTTGTTTCAATTTCCCTAATTCTACATAAGTTAAAAAAGGTTCATCCTTTGGGGTAAATATTTGTAGATCATGATCAGTGATTTCAAAGCGAATTTTTAAACGGGGACTAATCCATCCGTCCATTGTTTCAATTAAGTTTAAACTATTTTCTACTCTGCTCCAACCACAAAGATCGACTTTATCAGGATCATAAACAGAATATTCTTCCACCCCATAGCGATTATAAAACTCAAATTTTTGGATCATTTCTGCTAAAGTATTACCAGGGGAAAGTATTTCAAAAACAACTTGGGGAGAGAGGTTATTTTCTTCCCATTGTTTATAGGAACCCCGATCACCTTTAGGACGACCAAATACTACCATAACATCGGGAGCGCGTCTTAGTTTATTATTACCTTCCAGGGGATACCATAACAAGTCACCAGCAATAAAAACATCAGTATTATCTGCAAATAATAACGCTAAGTTTTCTTTAATGGTAACAATTAAGCGAAATTGTTTAGTATTATCGGCCATGGGTTGACCATCACTATCAGGGTAGATAATATTGTTTTCAGTTGGGTTAGTTATCTGCTGTACCATCGTTTTGATATTTCGTTGATAACATTAACTACATTATATAGTAATCAGTAATGATTCATGAGATTATCGAGACCCCCCCTTTAGTTCCCCCCTTAATAAGGGGGGTTAGGGGGGATAACTTCAACATTAATTCTACAACTGATAAATCATTGCTATATTAGTAATTAACTTCCCTCGCAATGACAATAAATATTTTTATGTTATGTTGAATTTTCCTAAATTGCGTCAGGTGGGCAAAGTTTTCTAAGATATAGTAAGTTTAAATATAGCCTTTCTCGGACTCATGAGGCTTCGCCGTGAGCGCGGCTCCGAACGGTACACTTAATTCCGAACTCCTAACTCCTAACTCCTAACTCCTAACTCCGAACCCCTAAAACTCTCTATTTTCCCCACCCCACAAGTTGATGCTCAATTGGCTAAAAAAACTCTGGAATTGGCTGAAAAGTCTCTTTAATCCTCCTTCTGACGCAATAGAAACAGATGAACCCAGTTTATCCGATGCTGAGTACGAAAGTGTCTTATTTACGTTGCTGGAAGCAATTAAAAAAGGAAGGTCTTGGGGCAGTTGTCAAGGGTTTTTAATAAGTCGTAATATCAAATCTGATAAATTAGCAGAATGGATAGAGGAGAAAAGTTTAGAATGGTTGGATAATAAAGATAATTATCAACAATTAGGGCAAGATTTAGAAGAATTGGGTAATATTGCATCAGGGAAACTGGGAAATATTGCGAGAAACCTGAGTTCGGAGTTAGGAGTTAGGGGTTCGGAGTTTGGAAATTTTCAAGGGAATAATCTACAAAATACAGAACCAAACCCAACCCCATCAGAAACACAAAATATAACCAGTTTCCAAACAACAACAGATGAAGTTCAAAGATTAATTGATCAAGCAGTTGAACAATATCAAAGGGGAGAGTATCAAGAAGCAGTTAATACTGTGGTTGAAATAACCCAACAATATCCTAATGATTATCAAGGGTGGTATTATTTGGGAGAATTAATGGGTACTTTTCAGCAATATGAACAAGCGATCGCATCCTACGACAAAGCTTTACAGTTGAAACCAGATTATCATCCAGCTTGGGTTAACCGAGGGGTAGCTTTATATGAGTTAGGAAGGTTGGATGAAGAGATCGCCTCCTACGACAAAGCATTACAGTTGAAACCAGATGATGATGTAGCTTGGAATAACCGAGGGTATGCTTTAGGTAACTTAGGAAGGTGGGATGAAGCGATCGCATCCTACGACAAAGCATTACAGTTAAAACCAGATAAAGATGAAGCTTGGTATAACCGAGGGATAGCTTTATTTAACTTAGGAAGGTGGGATGAAGCGATCGCATCCTACGACAAAGCATTACAGTTGAAACCAGATTATCATCCAGCTTGGGATCACCGAGGAATCATTTTATGTGACAATTTAGGGAGGTTTGAAGAAGCGATTACCTCCTTTGAGAAGGCGTTAGAAATTAAACCAGATTATTATTCAGCTTGGCATAACCGAGGGGTAGCTTTAAGTAATCTACAAAGGTTCAATGAAGATATCGCCTCCTACGACAAAGCTTTACAGTTGAAACCAGATTTACATCAAGCTTGGTATTACCGAGGGAATACTTTAGGTAACTTACGAAGGTTGGATGAAGCGATCGCCTCCTACGACAAAGCATTACAGTTGAAACCTGATTTTCCTGAAGCTTGGTATCACCGAGGGTTAGCAGCAAGTTCATCAACCGCAAGTGAAGGGTATATATTACGGGTAGAAAGTCAATTTATAGATACATTTCAACTGGAATTAACCGACGCTTCCAGACAACTAATTAACTACTTTCAATCCCTAGAAACAGGAGATTTTGGTGATCTCATTTCCTTCTTACAACAACCCAACTCAGACAAGTTAATACAATTTCTTAATCAATCTCAACTACAGTTAATTTCTCGGTTGAACCCTGAGTTAAATAAACGGGGATACGAAGGAGAATTAATTAGTTATCGCTACCCCTTAAATAAACATATTTATCAAGACAGTCACCCCGAAGGATGGGGATATTTACATCATAAAATTGGGGTAGCGCAATATGAACACCAAGAATATAATAACGCCATTAATAGTTATCATTGTGCCTTAGAAACTTTAACCGTTGAACAGTTCCCCGAATTACGGTTAGAAGTGATTCAAGATTTAGTTAAAGTTTATTTAGCAAAGGGAGATAAAGACAACGCTGATGATTATTTATTCCAAGGATTAAAACTACTTAATCAATTATTAGATAAGGTTCCCATTGAAGACGAAGACCAAAGATTAAGACTAGAAGCCAAATTTTTAACCTTTCGTCAACTCACGGTTAATGTTCTTTTAGAGAAAGGAGAAATTATCGAAGCATTACGCAACGCAGAATTAGAGAAAAATCGGCGTTTAACTCATATTATAGAAGGATATAAAACAGAAACTCAACTAAAAACAGACTCTAAGATTTATCCCAGTTATAAACAAATAGAAAGCTTATTGAACCCTGAGAAAGCAATTATTTACTGGTTTAATAGTCCAATGGGATTAATTACTTTCATTATCAAACAAAACGGATTAATACCATTAAACCCAAACCCATCAAAAAACGTCCCGCTTAATAACGGTGGTGGGGTAGAATCACTCGAACAATGGATAAAAAAATGGGATGAAGATTATCAAGACTATAGAGTTAAAAAAGATGAAGAAAAAGAAAACAAAAAAGAGCATCCTTGGCGATTTCATATCAGCGATCGCCTAGAAAATTTAAAAGATATCTTAGGTATTTCTGACATAGAAAAAGAATTAGAAGACATCAAAGAATTAATCTTAATTCCCCACCAAGACTTACATAGATTCCCCTTACATTTCATATTTAATCAAAAAGATTGGATAATATCTTATCTTCCCAGTTTACAAATAGGTTTAAACTTGAAACAAAAACAACAACAATTAAACAATAGTCAAAGAGAATTATTAAGTATAGAAAACCCCCGACAATATTTAAGGGATGAAGTTTGTACAGATGAGGAAAATAAGGAAAAGCATTTATTATATTCTGAAATAGAATGTGGGATAATTAACGCATATTTGGCTACAGTAGAACCATCCATAATCACTATTGAAGACTTTAAAAATCCTATAATCACTATTGAAGACTTTAAAAAAGCTATTCCCAACCATACTCACCTTCATTTTACCGGCCACGGTTATTATAACTTTGATGTTCCCAAAAGATCAGCTTTAGAATTTATCAATGAGAGTAGAGAGGAAAAGACTCAACTAACTGCTTCTGAAATAAGTCATCTTAACTTTAATTCCTATGAGTTAATAACCCTTTCTGCTTGCGAAACTGCCTTAAATGGACAGCAAACCATTGAGAGTGAATATGTAGGGTTAGTTAGTGCATTTCTCAAGGGTGGTGCAAACTGTGTTGTTAGTACCCTGTGGACAGTTGACGAAACTTCCAGCGCATGGTTGATGATTTATTTTTATCAACAATATCATTCAGGAATTGTACCAAAAATTGCTCTAGAAAATGCGCAAATTTGGTTGCAAAATGTGACTAATCAAGAATTAATTATCTGGTTAAGGAAACTTTTAGAATATGGAGAAAGTAAACAAGTTAATGGTGATATTCTACGTTCAATACAAGATGAAATAAATAAATATAATGAACAAAATCCCAAGAGTAAAGTGTATGAACAAGATTATTATTGGTTAGGATTTATTGTCCATCAATTATGAACTATGGTATAATAAAAACAGATAATCCTACTTGTTATATCATTTTCATAAACTTAGACTACAGGTGTTTATATTGTAGGGGTCAACGGCCGTTGACCCCTACACCGGATGTGTAGTCGGACTTTAGGAAATTGGTATTAGGAGAAAACCATGACTCAACCATCTAAACCACTAAAACCCAGTCAAAAAAGAACCTTAGACGCTTTAAAAATTGCCATTCAGCGTGTTGATATTGAGCAACTTCCTGAAGATTTAAGGGAGAAAATTAAGAGCATTGAAAGAGAATCATCAGAGTATAATTATCAAGTCATTGATGAAATAATAGCATCGATTGAAAATATTTCTCATTTTAATGCTGCTTATCAAAAAGCTAGAGATGAATTAACAAAAGACTACAATAGTAAAGAAAAAACTAAAATAGCAAGTTCCTACCCTTCAAATCATTCTCCTTCTAGGGCAAAAACTGAGCAAGAAATTAATCCTAAAGCATTATTTATTTTGCAAGAATTAGAAAACTATCCCTTGACATTAGAAGACTTAAAATATCGTTTAAATTTAAAGTCAGAGGAAGTCCATCAAATTGTCAAACAACTATGGAATGAAAGAAAAGTTAATAAAGTTTCTGGAAGTATTTGGTATAGTCTTTTTCCTATTACTAAACCACGAAGATTCGACATAACAGAAGATGATTCACATACCTCTTTTACCTTAACAACCCTTGGTGAAATAGAACTTCGTAGATTTAGCAATTATCGTTAATAAAATTAATGGATAATATACCACAATTAATACCCTATCTTTATATTATTTCAGGGTGTATTAATGCTATTATAGCTTGGATAGATTTGGAACAAAAATTAATCCGTTATTATGTCTTTTATAAACCGTTAGTCCTTAATAAACCCTTAAAAAATCTTCCTTTTGGGTTATGGTTAGCAATACAGATTATCTTTCCAGCTTTATTTATCTGGGTTACTATTAGTAATTGTACAAAGCCATCTACTACAATAGAATACGCTCAGTTAGGTGCTAATATATTAGTTTATGGTGTCTTTTTTCAAGTCTTTTCTGGGACAACTGAAAAGCTAGGTATGAGTCCCATAAATCTGATTATTCCCTTGACTTGGGCTAATATATTATATGAAGTTTACCTAAATTCAACAGAAGGAAAATTAGCAAGACAATTTTGGAGCAATCTAGAAACAGAACTAAAAAAGTTAAAACAAAGAGATTTATTAGAGGGACTTGATTATATTGAAAATTATTATTTTGTCCAACTTTTATAGGAAGAAGCAGAATGTAGCAAATGGAAAAATAGCTTATTAGAAATTCGACAAGAAAGACAGCGTAAAAGTAAATGTGAAAAATTAGTGGGTAAATGTTTTAAAGGAATTATCCCTCGTCAAGACTTAGGTTATTTCTGATAAAGGAGATCCCTTACCATCCCCCCTAACCCCCCTTTTTAAGGGGGGAATAATTGGAAAAGCAGGTATATTCAAGTGTGGAAATCACCTTACCAGAAGTTTTAAAACAGTTTAATATTCCTGAAGAATTCATTAATACATATTTTAAACAGTCTTAATCTTCCAAGTTAAGGTAAATATTTTTGAACAACACTCCATTATGTTAAGTTTTGCTAAATTTGACGGTTAAGTGACAATATAACTGTATAGTAATAAATTGAAAGAGAAATCACGGCAGTCGTTTGATGGTTGAGGACAGAAATAGTAATTTTGCTCTAAAGCCTAACGTCTGAGTGTTAACAAGAGGTATTGATCATGAGTAATAACTTAGCCCTGAAGCTTCGAGAAGGAACCAGTCATTCCCACACTTTAGCAGAGAATACAGCTTTTACTAAGTGTTTTCTCAAAGGTATTGTAGAAAGAGAACCCTTCCGTAAACTTTTAGCTGACTTTTATTTCTTATATTCGACCCTAGAAGAAGAATTAGAACGTCATAAAGATGATCCCATAATTAGTAAGATATATTTTCCTGAGTTAAACCGCAAACAAAACTTAATACAAGACCTAGAATACTACTACGGAGAAAATTGGGCAGCCGATATTTTCCCTTCAGTTGCTGGCCAAACTTATGTAGCAAGAATTAGGCAAGTTTCTCAAGTTGAACCGGCCTTATTAGTTGCCCATTCTTATGTGCGTTATATGGGTGATTTATCCGGTGGTCAAAGTTTAAAAAATATAGCCCGTTCGGCCTTAGAATTACCCGAAGGTAAAGGAACTCAATTCTATGAGTTTGAGCAAATTTCCACCCCAGAAGCAAGACGGGAATTCAAAGGAAAATATCGTGATGCTTTAAACGCTTTACCCGTGGATGAAGCCGTAGAACAAAAAATCATTGATGAGGCCAATCATGCCTTTAAATTAAACCGTGATGTGGTACACGAATTAGAAAATGATGTCAAAGAAGCCATCGGTGATCATGTATTTGAATTAATCACTCGTCAGGACATTCCTGGGGCAACAGAACATCCTCATGGTCAAGGTCATCCCCAGAATTTAGTTATTGCCGAGTAAAGCATCAACCCTATTTAAGTAAAGGGAAAAGTCAGGAAAATAAATCTATTTTCATTGAACTGACTGCCCCTTTTTTTGTGAACTATTCCAACTGATACATCCCAACCTTTGAGAGGGTAATTAAGAACATGAACTTAACAGCTAAAACAATTGAATTTGACCAAGAGTTAATCAAAAAATACGACAAATCTTTGCCAAGATACACCAGTTATCCCCCTGCGACTGAACTAAAAACAAAAGTAGGAGAACCAGAATTTCGTGCAGGGATTGCAGCAGGAAACCATAACAAAACCCCTCTTTCTTTGTATTGTCATATTCCTTTTTGTGAAACAGCTTGTTATTTTTGTGGTTGTAATACAATCATTACAGGTAATAAAAAAATTGCCCCTCCTTACCTAGAATATTTAATTAGTGATATTGAAAGAACCGCAGAACTTATTTCTGATAAGCGTAGTGTTAATCAAATTCATTGGGGAGGAGGAACCCCAAACTACTTAAACCAATCGCAAATTGATCAGTTATTTAATACTTTAGTTAAGAACTTTAATATTGACAAAAATGCCGAGATATCCATTGAAGTAAACCCCCGATATCTTGATCGAAATTTAGTCTTTTTCTTGAGAAACTTAGGGTTTAATCGGATTAGTTTTGGTATTCAAGACTTTGACCCGAAAGTACAAAAAGCTATTAACCGTATTCAACCCGAAGAAATGTTATTTAATGTCATGGGTTGGATGAGAGAAGCTGAGTTTGAGAGTGTCAACGTCGACCTTATTTATGGACTGCCTTATCAAAATCGACATACGTTTAAAAAGACAGTTGAAAAGACCATAGAATTAGATCCCAATCGTATTGCTGTGTTTAACTTTGCTTATATTCCTTGGATCAAAGCTGCACAGAAAAAAATGCCTGTGAATGAACTTCCCAATGCGTCAGAAAAGTTAGCAATTTTACAAATGACCATCGAAGAATTTAATAATAACGATTATTTATTTATCGGGATGGATCACTTTGCTAAACCCAACGATGAGTTAGCGATCGCCCAAGCAGCAGGTGATTTACACCGTAACTTTCAAGGATACACCACCAAACCAGAATCCGATCTTTTGGCCTTTGGCATGACCTCAATTAGTATGTTACACGATGTTTATGTACAAAATCATAAGAGAATCAAGCACTATTATAAAAGCTTAGATGCAGGACATTTACCCATCGAGAAAGGCGTTACCTTGAGCAAAGATGATATCATTCGCCGTTCCGTTATTATGGAATTGATGTGTCAATCTCAACTCTATAAAGATCGCATCGAAGAAAAGTATAATCTTCATTTTGATCTTGATTTTGACCAATACTTTGCCCAGGAATTAATCGATCTTCGACCCTTAGAAGCTGATGGTTTAATCCATTTACATAGCGATCGCCTTGAAGTCACCAATACCGGCCGCTGGTTAATCCGAAATATTGCTGCGGTGTTCGATCCCTATCTCAAAGGACGCAAAGGACAGTCCTTTTCTAAAGCCATTTAAGGGAGAGTTGAGGGGATTAATTTCCCTCAATCTTAACTCTATGTTTGAGTTCTATTAATTCTCCAGGTTGTGTCGATGAAATTAAATCTAATAAGGTATTTTCATTAACATTAAATTTTCTGTACCTACATTCTTCGTCTATACATAACAAATAGTCAAAGTCTAACGGATTCACGTCTGGATTAAGTAATAAACTGACTGGAGTAAACTTTTGATCAGGGTTAGACAGTAAATAATGATATATCCAGGAGTCTTCTCCTGCAACAAGGACAATATTAGACTCAGGGGGAATAGTATCCTTAAAGTCTAATAATCTAGAGTTTTTATCTCTATAAAAGTAATGATTTTCTGCATAATAAAGTCGATTTCGTCCCCAATTGGTTTTTGCCCAAATACTTTCGTGCATTATATTATGAGCCCATTTTAAGGGAATTAGATGTGACCCAGTGAGGGTTTGATTGGGAATTATATTTAGTGGCTTACTTTCATTAACAGCACAGGATAGAAATAAAATTAAGATGGAAGCATAACTAATTGATTTAATTAAAAATTTTCTTTTAAATTTAACCGATTCTATGAAATAAGCAACACAAACACCAGAAGCAGCAAAGAAGAGTGAAAAAAACCTTCCATTCCAAGGCATCCAAACCACCTTATAACAAAGAATTACTGCATACCCCATTAAAGTTAAACTTAATGCCTGTAAAGACTTTTTTCCTCTTAAAATTGAGTAAATGATTCCAGGTATTACTAATAAAAAGACAAAAGGACCAAACCAAGACAAGTCTTCATCCCGAATTTCTCACAAAATCTGCGATCGCCAAACACAGAAGCCTTACAGGAAGTGGGTTTGAACAGAGCGATCGCAGATTTCCCCAACCAACAGTCTGTTGTCAGATTTTAAGTTAAAATCAACCCGAATTAGACAAAGATGAAAAGATAAATCAATCACTCATTTTTCCAAAAAAATTATTAATAAAATCTCTAATAGTACTAGATTGTTAGAATAAAATATGCTATAATTTAATTATTAAAGCAATTTATCTTAAACTGATTTAATGAGTCCCAGTCATCCCCGAACCCCTCGTCAAGTAATCAACTTTAGTAAACAGAAAGGAAAAGAAATAATCGCTAATTTTGATGGGGGACTAATCACTTCAGATGCGGGGATTGTCTGGATAGCTGAGTTGGATAAAAAACTGGGAATTACCGAGAAGTTTGGTAACTGTTTTCAAGATCATCGTCATCAATCTTATGTAGATCATTCCGTTCATGAGTTATTAGCACAAAGGCTTTATGGAATTATTTTAGGCTATGAAGATGTCAATGACCATGATAAATTACGTCACGATCCTGCCCTTAAGATCGCTTTAGAAAAGCTTAATGAACTTGAAGATAAAAAGGGATGGTTAGCTGGAAAAAGTACAATTAATAGATTGGAATATTGTCCTGAGACTATTCTCGACCAAAAAACGAGTCGTTATCATAAAATAGAACCCAACTTTGAAGCCATTGAAAAATCTTTTGTCGAATTTTGTTTAGAGTCTTATAAAAAACCTCCCTTAAGTATTATATTAGATATGGATGTCACGGATGACCAAGTACATGGTAATCAAGAAGGGGCATTTTTTAATAGTTATTATCACGGAGTATGTTATGCTCCTTTATATATTTTCTGTGGGCATCATTTATTAGTGGCTAAACTTCGTTCATCTAATGTAGATCCAGCCGATGGAGCCTTAGACGAATTACAAAGAATTATCGGACTAATTAGAGAAAAATGGTCAGAGACTCATATCCTAGTTAGGGTGATAGTGCCTATGCCCGTGAAGAAATCTTCTATTTTTGTGAAAATCAGCCTTTAGTTGATTATGTTATAGCTATGGGAACAAATGGCGTTCTTAAGTTACGAGCGGATGATGTAATTGAAAAAGCCAAACATGAATATGAAAAAAAAACTAGCTCCAATAACTGAATTAATGGATAGTTTATTTCAGAAAAAAGAAGATTTAGAAGAAGTTAAAAAATTAGTACCAATTTCTACTTGGTATCGCTCTATTCGTTATAAAACAGAAAAGTCATGGAGTTGTCAAAGAAGAGTAGTGACAAAAGTTTGTTATGGAAGTGATGGCTTAAAAATGCGCCAGGTGGTGACATCTTTGCCCGCTTCAAAAATTCCACCCTCAAAACTTTATACAAAAAAATACTGTCCGAGAGGCGAGATGGAAAATCGGATTAAAGAACAACAATTAGACTTGTTAGCTCATAGAACTTCAACTCAAACATTTCAAAGTAATCAACTAAGATTATGGATACATTCCTGGGCTTATGTTCTCATAAATGCTTTTCGTCAACACTGTTTAAAAAAAACTTCATTGGCTAAAGCAACTGTGGGAAGAATACGTCTAAATCTTCTTAAGTTGGGAGCCAGAATAAAGATTAGTTGTAGAAGAATTATTATCGCTATAGCTAGTGCTTGTCCTTATCAAGATATTTTGTCTATTGCTAACAAAAGAATTAAAACTATTCCTGATACTGGATAAGTAGAATAAGTTGTTTTTTAAAAAAGATATCTATCATAAGTTGTTGACTGACTGATACTTTCATTTAGTCTTATTTATAGTGGAGAAAATCAAAAGTTAATATAATTATTCCCTCTTAAACTCAATTTTTGGATAATCAAAGTCAATTTTTTTATTCATCTATATTCAAAATTTCTATTAGTCCTAAAAATTATCATTTTTCATCTCTGGATTGGGCTTTCAAATTAATTTGTGAGAAATCCGGGTTCATGGGGTGTCCATAATATATTAAATGCAGGAGTAAAGTCTTTTCCAATACCTGCATCACCCAGTAAAGGTTGTAACCAAGAGTCATAAGTGTTCTGCAAAGTATTAGATAGGGTTAAGCCCGAGATGCTCTCAAATAATATGTCACCTAATTTTAAAAAGTGTACACTTTGAAAAACATATCTAACTAAATTGGCAACAGCACCTTTTAAACCGTCAGATTGTTTATGGATAGAAGTAAATGTTTCCGCCCCTGACCATCCCCCCAAAAAATAATGGTTATGTATAAATAACCATAACTGTGATAGTATTACTATGGGAATAATTAATAGAATAAAAGGTAAACTATTGTCTGCTATTAACTTTATCAATACTCCCACTTTATACTTTTTCAAAAGTAATAGTCCGAAAAATAAACTGAAAGGAAGAATAAAACCAAGAAAACTTGTTTTAGCAAAAATGCCAAAAGCCAGACCCAATGTTAGTAGTATAACGTCAGTTAAAGTTAACTTTTCTAACAATCGATGAACCGTTAAAAAACAAAAAATTGCTGTAGCTGCTGTGATGATATCATTTTTTGTTGAGGTACTTTGATATACAACTTCAGGTAAGCTGATGATTACAAGAGTTGCCATTAACGAAATTTGAGAACTTGTATATCTTCGGCATAAAGCGTAGGTTCCTAACCCAATGGAAACATAAGCTAAAAAACTAAATATTCCAATTCCATAATCTGTGTAAAATCTCAAAAAAATATGGTGTAAAATATCAGAACCAACAGGAAATACGGCTTATCGGTGAGTTGTAATCTCAGTTAGATAAAGTGATTTTTCTTGCTGAAAGAGCATCACTCTAGCTAAATTATAGGTCATACTATCCCAATTAGCAGGAGGAAGTAAAACGGCCTGTAAACCAAGGTAAGTCCAAGGGATTGATAACAATCCGACAATCAATTTATATTGACTACTAAAATTTTTAAATCTCTGATAAAAATATATAAGGTATTTACTACGCTTTTTGAGGATGAAAAGACTAATAATTATTAGAACTCCTTCTAAGGCAAATGCTAGGTTCGGTTGACCTAGTAAAAAAGCAGTTTGAAAAATCAATGAAAGAGTTATAAAAGTGATAATTATTCCTGATGATAAGGCTTCAGAAATTCTAAGTTGAGTTCGATATATGAGGACACTTGCTCCAAGACAAAGCAGAAGAATCTCTAAGATTGAAATAACAACTATCATTAGTATTTTGTCTATGGTTTGTGATAAGTTAAGTTAAGTTATATTTAAGAATACAATAAATGGCTCTAAATCCATCTTTCCAACCGATTTTTTTGCCTTCTTTATAGGTTCTACCATAGTAAGAAATACCAACTTCATAAATACGACATCCCATTTTAGCGAGTTTTGCCGTTATTTCTGGTTCAAACCCAAAACGACTTTCTTTGATTTTAATAGATTGGATAACTTCTCGTTTAAATGCTTTATAACAGGTTTCCATGTCTGTTAAATTAATGTTAGTCAACATATTGGATAATGTCGTTAAAAATTTATTACCCACCATGTGCCAATAATAAACGACTCGATGGGGACGACTTCCCTGGAAACGAGACCCAAAAACCACATCCGCTTTACCTTTGATAATAGGTTCTATCATTAAAGGATACTCTTGGGGATCGTATTCTAAATCAGCATCTTGAACAATTACTATATCTCCAGTAACCACAGCAAACCCTGTTCTTAATGCAGCCCCTTTCCCCTTATTTTTATGATGATAAATAACTTGATCGACTAATGGTTCTAGTTTAGATTCTAAAAGTCTTCTGGTCCCGTCTGTTGAGCAATCATCCACTATGACAATCTCACAATTTTTCACAGGAGATGCTTTAACAGCTTCAATAACTTGACCAATAGTCCCAATTTCATTAAAACAGGGAATTACAACAGATAATTTCATGTTTTTAACTTCCTACACACCACAAATAAGCCATTTTTGACCTTCAAGAGCATAAACATCTAAGCCTTTGTCTGTCAATTCACGGAGAAAGACGATTATTAAGTATCAAAAGTTCCCAATTTTATCATTTTCCCTGTTTTCAGGAGAATTGTCTTTTCTAACACCTTCATTATCTTGGTTAAATCTCGTGCATAAGCCCCACGCCATAAATACTATAAAAAACAACTATATTTTGGCGTGGGACGGTTGCTCAAATGATTTGCCGTGCAACGACAAATCCGCAACCTCATGAATTTCGAGCAACAAATTAACTGCGTAGCATCCACTTACCTAGATAATATGGGAGCATGAAAGCTTATGGTTCCTCACCAGGTTCTAAAATCCGTTGAAATAAATAACCTGTTCCTCTGGCCGTTAAAATCAGTTCAGGGTTACTGGGATCATCTTCTAATTTTGCCCGCAAACGAGAAATATGAACATCTACCACTCTTGTATCCACATGACGTTCAGGGGTATAACCCCAAACTTCCTGCAATATTTCTGAACGGGAAAAAGGTTCCCCGGAACGACTAACCAATAACTCCAATAAACTAAATTCCATCCCAGTCAAGCGAATACGCTCATCTCCCTTGTAAACCTGACGTTTATTGGTGTCAATTTTAATCGAAGCAATGGCAATGACTCCAGAACTAGGAATACCTGGTGCGCCATTTTTTTCCACCCGTCTCAACACAGAACGAATTCTCGCTTCTAACTCTTTCGGTGAAAAGGGTTTGACCACATAATCATCAGCACCTAGTTCTAACCCCGTGATGCGATCGGCCACATCCCCTAAAGCGGTTAACATTATAATAGGGATATCTGACTCTTTGCGTAACTCCTGACAGACTCCATAACCATCTAATTTAGGCATCATCACATCCAATACCACCAAGTCGGGAATAGCCTCATGAAAGATATCTAAAGCTTCCTCACCGTCAGCAGCCGTTACTACATCGTAGCCAATCATAGAAAGACGGGTTTCCAAAATACGACGGATACTAGCTTCGTCATCCACCACTAAAATTTTCTCTTTTTGTGTTTCCAATGTTGCCCACGCTCCCTAATACTAAGTAAAATTGCTAATCTTTAAGTTGAATGGCTGACCGGGGATCTCTTTAAGATCGAGAATATCCCTTTTTTGCTATCCTTAAGCCTAAATTCTTGCTTTAGAATCTAAACATCATCTGAGTTTACAGAGAGTTACTCCCTTAATACTCCTTATCATTTTCTAGGGTTTTCCCCTCAATATCCAGTATTTTTTTAATTTTTTTAACGTTTCTTTAAATTTGATTATGGCTAAAACAAAAATTGTTTATGTTTGTAGTGCTTGTGGTGCAGAGTCGCTTCAATGGTTCGGCAAGTGCGAAGCTTGTGGGGAATACGGAACCCTAGAAGAACAAACGGTCAATAGTTCATCCTCCCCTGTGGGGGCGGCCAGAAGTGGCTGGCAATCTAATAATCGCACAGATAACAGGTCTGCTACTGCACCTAAACCACGGATTTCTGTCCCTTTTAATGATATTACAGAAGAGGAACAAGCACGCTTTCAATCCGGTTATAACGAGTTAGATCGGGTGTTGGGGGGTGGGGTGGTGCCGGGATCTTTAGTTTTGATCGGGGGTGATCCGGGTATTGGCAAATCTACTTTATTATTACAAACTGCTAACCAATTGTCCCAACGATTATCCCGTATTTTATACGTTTCTGCTGAAGAGTCAGGCCAACAAATTAAGTTACGGGCATCTCGTTTAGGAGTGGCAGAAGCTAGTAGTATAACCGCTGCTAAACAAGCAGAAAGTAATGGTAAAAATGGCAAGGTTAAAAGTAAAAAAAAGGAAGAAGAAAAACTAGATAAAGCTAATCTTTTTATTCTTCCTGAAACAGACTTAGAAGAGATTTTGAGGGAGTTAGAATCCCTGCAACCTCAAGTGGCTATTATTGATAGTATTCAAACTCTCTATTTCGCTGCTTTGACTTCTGCACCGGGTTCGGTTGCTCAAGTTAGGGAGTGTACTTCGGCTTTAATGCAGGTAGCTAAACGGGATAATATTACTCTGTTTATTGTTGGTCATGTCACCAAAGAAGGGGCGATCGCAGGGCCAAGGGTTTTAGAACATTTGGTAGACACGGTGTTATATTTTGAAGGCGATCGCTATGCCTCCCATCGTCTGCTGCGATCCGTAAAAAATCGTTTTGGGGCCACCCATGAAATCGGTATTTTTGAAATGGCAGAACATGGTTTAGTGGAAGTAGATAACCCCTCAGAATTGTTTTTGGGCAACCGAGATGAGTTTGTCCCCGGAACCGCTACTGTTGTCGCTTGTGAAGGCACTCGTCCCATCCTTGTAGAGTTACAAGCGTTAGTCAGTCCCACTAGCTATGCTTCCCCTCGTCGTTCCACTACAGGAGTGGAATATAGTCGCTTACAGCAGATTTTAGCTGTGTTAGAGAAAAGGGTGGGTATTCCCTTGTCAAAATTAGACGCTTATGTAGCTTCGGCCGGTGGTTTAGGGGTAGAGGAACCGGCCGCAGATTTAGGGGTGGCCATCTCCCTTGTGGCCAGTTTCCGCGATCGCGTGGTAGATCCGAGAACTGTGTTGATAGGAGAAGTGGGTTTAGGGGGACAAGTTCGTTTAGTCTCTCAGATGGAATTAAGATTAAAAGAGGCAGCTAAGTTAGGGTTTAAAAGGGCGATCGTTCCTAAAGGACAGAGTTTTGCTGAGGATATTGGTATCGAAATTATCCCTGTTGGAAAGGTGATTGATGCCATTATTGCTGCCATTCCTCCTCAACAAAAGTTTGGTAAAGATTTAGATGATTTAGGAGAAGGAGAAGAAGATAATCCTGAAGACTTTTAAAACTTAGAAATGTACAATATAGCAATCACAATCATGATTTATGAGACCTTGAGTTCCCCCCTTTGTAAGGGGGGTTGGAGGATTAGCGTTCCCTAATACTCAAACTTAATTCTCACAACTGAAACCTGATTGCTATACAATGATTATTGATTTAAGGAGAATCTAACATGATAGATGAAGATGAATTATTGACTATAGCAATCACAAATATCAGGAAAGTTTTAAACTTTGATCCTTATAAAAGCTATTCTGATATTAGTAATCGAGATGAATTCAAACAACTTATATCCAATGATCCAGCTTTTGGTCTTTTAGGTTTGGATGATGATAGATATATTATTGCTAGAGTAGGTGGTAATCTGATAACTTCTTTACATCGTAAACTAGGAGATATGTATGAGGGGTTATTTGTATATCTTTTGACAAAAAGCTTTTCTTTAGATGAAAATGAGCTAAATTTCAGTGTAGAAGTTAAAATCGGAGAACGTAATCAAATTAGGTCTACTGATGGTTTGATTCCTAATAATAAGTTTAATGATTGGACTTTGGACAAAAAAAATTGTTAGCGTATATTTTACGCTAAACTAAAATCCCAAAATATCGGCTCTGTATCAGTCAATAAAATTGGCTGACAAATAGGGCTAATCTATAGATTCTGAGGAAAACTAAGGAGCTTTTAAGTTTTCAGTTGATTTTTTGCTCCCTTTCTTGATAACATCATGACGAGTTCGTGGGGCTTTTTTGTAACCTTTAATACGTCCGGAAGAAAAACCTCGACGTTTGGGAAATTTGGCGAAAGTCCCCAAGGTCGTAATTATTCTTGAAAAGTCTCTTTGAACTAGACTAGGGTTTGCTGAATAAAAGCAAAACCCTAGATAGTTTCAACTTAGTGACATCGATAACTGGATTTAATTTATATGAATTTCTAGAAAAAAACTCCAACATATTGAAACAAGAAATTGACAGTATCTTAACTAAGTTTTAATAAAAATTGCAGTTTCATATAGACGTTTTTTACCACCTCTTTTTCTAAAAGAGACAATTTTTTCGACATCAAAACCTTCTTGTCGAAATAGTTTTCCTAAGATACATTCAGTAAATATTTCGACTCCTGAAAGTCTGGAATTACCCACAACATATACACCTTTGAATTTATCTGCTTTAACAATTTTGAGGGATTTTATATGTTTCCACATATCAATAAAATATTTTGTAGCATAATTACACATTAAGATACTCTTATCTCTCAATTCTTCATAATAAGAAAGATAGGGAAGAATCTCATGGGGAACTTCAATTAATTGTTTTTGTAAGATTGAAGTAGCTTTTCCCCAAGTTCCTCCAATAGCTTGTAAATCAATTTCTGTTGCTTGTTTAATATTATCTAATACTTCCATAAAGTGTAATTGTGGTCTAGTGCAGCTTAGCAAAAATAATCTACCAGTCACTTATGATCTTTAAAGCCCTTAAATTTCCAAACGAACGGCTTAGCAAAATGTTGATTAAAGTAATCAATAAAATTGAGAATTTTTTGGGATAGTTCTTCAGTTGAACGGATAGTAATTCTTTTGAGTAAACGCCTGACTAAGATCGAAAACCAACACTCAATTTGATTAAGCCACGATGTATGTTTGGGAATATAAACAAAGCGAATTCGATGAGATTCATCTGATAAAAAATCTGCTCTGCTGTCCATAGATTGCAAAATCCCCTCCTTTCCTTTTCTCCCCAAATCAATAGTAATTCCACAGCTTTCTGCTACTAATTTGACTAAGCTTTCCGATTTATGAATGTTGAGTTGATCTACAATAAAAATCCATTCTGCTTTTTCATCAATCTTAATCGTTCTCTGGATATGTTCAGAAAAATCTTGTTCTGTTCTTGTCGGTCCAATAGAGGGACTAACAACTTTTCCTCTTGCCACATCCCAGTTCGCAATCAAGCTTAAAGTTCCGTGTCTTTCATATTCAAATTCGATTTTTTCTACTTGTTTAGGCTTGATTCTTTTGTTCGGAAATAATCTCTCAAGAGCTTGAATCCCTGTCATTTCATCTGTACTAATTAAATGAATTCCTTGTTCTAACAAAGTTTTAGCTTCTTGATGAAGTTCACAGATATATTTGACTTGCTTTTTAAATTTTAAGGGATCATCAATTTTGGCATTTAACCAGTAACGAACGAGATGTGGTTGTAATGTCGCTTCTTTTTAAAAAACGCCCCACACTACGGGGGGAAATCTTTTCGACAATTCCTCTTTTTATGGCTTCATCCGCCAACTCTGAAGGTGTCCAATGGCTCACTGGTCTGTCTGATTTTTCACATTCTTCACAAGCGATCGCTACAATCTGGACTACTTGTTCGACCGTAAAGGATTTTGTTGTTCCAGGTCTTGGGCGATCGCTTAAAATTCCTTTGATCAAGACCATTAATGCTTTCTCCGTTACCTGTTGTTCTTCGGCGGCACTCAGTTTTTCTCTCTCCTCAAACCATCGCGATCGCCACTGACGCACTTGTACTCGGTCTAATTCTAATCTTCGACTAATCGAACTATTGCTCTCTCCTGATGCTGCGGCTAAGATTAGCTTGGCTCGTCTAACAAGGCGATAGGGGTTTGTTGTCCCTCTCACTATTTGTTGGAGTACTGTTTTCTGTAGGTTGGAGAGGTTAATTGGCAATGCTTTTATCATGGACATCAACTTCGAGATTCTTCCGTTAGTTTCATTGAAACACATTGTCGTGGCTAGTCACGAAAGTTTCTGTAAAAATCTGGTGGATTACTTTCGCCAAGCTGCACTAGTTTGATGAACGTAACTATATCGGTTAGGATAAGGAGGAGAAGTTATGACAAAATTAATAGGTCGACAACAGTTATCTCTTCAACAAAGACTGATTGACCAGCAACAACAACAAATCTCTACACAACAGCAAGAAATTGAAAAATTGAAAGAAGAGAGAGATAAGCTAAAAAACCGTAACTCAAAAAACAGTTCAGTCCCCCCATCATCAGACCCACTAAAAAAGCCTTCTGACAAAAAGAAACGCAAAAAAGGATTTAAACGCGGACCAAAATATGACCACCCAGGGAAGACCCGTAATGGTTTTGGTCAGCCCGATAAGATAGTCCCTTTAGAACTAGAAAACTGTCCTGTTCGTGGGGGTTCAGTGGAACGAGATGAAGTAGTTCCCGAAAAAGTCCAGCAAGTGGCTGAAGTAGTAGACCAACCCATAGAAATCAGGGAATATCGTCGCGGATTCTATAAATGTCCTAGTTGTGGATGGTCAGATTACAGTCCTGTTCCATTGGGAGTTAAAGAAGGATTCCGTTATGGGGCGCGATTAAGTAGCATCGTGGGCTGGCTTGGCTATGGGGGTAATCTTACATGGCGTAAACAGGAACATTTTATAGAGTATGTCTTTGGCATTCCCATTTCTCAAGGGAGCCTTGCCAAAATGCACAAATGGTTTCAAGAAAGTTTAGAACCCTTGACCCAACAGTGGTTAAAGTACATCCAGCAGCCAGGAATCCGATGTGTTGACGAAACCAGTTATTGCATCGATGGCATCAAGTATTGGGTTTGGGTAGCCACATCAAATGAGGTCTGTGTGTTGATGTTGGCTCCCACTAGAAGCTCCGCAGAAGTCGAGAAATTGTTAGGAGCAGATTTTAAGGGCATCCTCACCAGTGACTGCTATAGTGCCTACTTTAGACAAAGTGCGATGGCCAAACAGAAATGTCTGGCACATTTAGAACGAGAGTTAGAGTCCCTTAAAACCAGTCGTTTTCAAGCGAATCGAGAATTTGCTGCCGATGTACAGCAAGTTTTAGCAACCGCCCGTATCCATTATCGTCATTATCATGCTCGAAATTTAACCCTTGAAGACTTAGGCTCCAAAAGAACAGAAGTCGAGAACTCACTGCAAAAGATTTTTAAAGCAACTCCCAAAAAAGGATGGCCTTATGATGCACAAAGATTGATTAACCGTCTCAAACGTCATTGGGAAGAGTGGTTCACCTTTCTAACTTATCCTGAAGTCAAACCAGATAATAATGATGCTGAGAGAGCTTTACGTCCCATTGTCATTCACCGCAAAGTAAGTGGGGGAGCAAGAAGCGACTGGGGTGCAGAGTTAGTCACCCAAATGTTCAGTTTTTTAGAGACCATGAGATTACAGGGGCAAAATGCCATTGTCCAATTATGCGAATTATTGTCATTAGCTGGTCGGAGTCCCCCAGGATTAGAGATGTAAAAGGCTCCGGAGCCGATGGGGGATAGATTTTTCTTGATCCCCCTATCTCTCTGCACAAAAATACACAGGATTAGCGGATAATCTCCGCTAACAAAAAACTATCTTACTATTCTTTTTTTTCTCATATTGTTGTTTTTATTTGAGGTTTTTAAAAGACTTGATTCTGGGAATGTTAGTCATTAAAATAGCCGTAATAAATTAGCTTAAATTTTACGCTAAATCACAGGGCTTATATTTTTGTTGACTCAACTGATGTTGTTTGTAGTGCTTTTCAATAAGACTTTTTTGTTGCGGTGAGCAGTTACATCTAAAGCATTGATTTTAACGATCACAATATAAGGTTCGGGTTCGTAATATTCGTTGTAAATCAACAACCATATTATACAGTACCCGAACAAATAACTAGAAGCTACAACAATATTAAAGGGTGCTAGAATCTAAACTTTCTGCTGCTCCAGGAGACAAGTTTAAATGGAGGCCACACTCTTGTTTAACACCATGAAAACGACTATCTCTTTCACTTTCATCATCAGCCATCAACGGACGACTAGAATGCCAGTCTCCTACCGTAACATAGCCTTTATCAAAATAAGGATGATAAGGCAAATCATGAGCAGTTAAATAATGATAAATATCGCGAGAATCCCAGGTTAAAATAGGATAAACTTTGTACTTTTCCCCTTGTAATTCAACTTTTTCTAAGGACTGTCTATGTTCCGTTTGTTGACGACGTAACCCCGCCAACCAAGCAGTGGCTTGAAGTTCTTTCAAAGCTCGTTGCATGGGTTCTACTTTTCGGAGAAAATCGTAACGATTAAGAGAATTTAGATCGTGTTGATTCCAGAGTTTACCATACAGTGCTTCCATTCTCGCAGGGGTGAAAGGAGACTGATAAACCTTGAGATTGAGTTTGAGCCGTTCGGTTAATTCTTCGGCAAAGCGATAGGTTTCAGCAGGAAGATAGCCTGTATCCACCCAGATAACGGGAATATCTGGCACTACTTCGGTCACTAGATGCAGCATCACAGCAGCTTGAATACCAAAACTGGTACTCATGACTAATCCTTCCCCAAAGGTCTCCCTAGTCCATTCTACAACCTGTTGAGCGTTGGCATTTTCTAGGCTTTGGTTAACTTCTTTTAAGGATAATTCAGGTTTATAAGCTTGATGAGTTTGCTTGTTGTAGTGATGTTCGGAAACCTGATGGTTATCTACATGAGAGTTGATGAGATGTAGATTAGATTGGGGCATACAGTAACTTTTCCCTTGCTTTCAGTAATCTTGCTCTAGGGTGGCACAACAAAGATTGATGATTACCAATCCTGTTGCTATTGTATCGTGAATTATCAAGGTAAATTGTATCAATTACGATGATTATCTTAAGTTTTGTGTGATATATAAAGCATTGACAATTTTAATCTTCACCTTGTAATCCAGGTTTACCAAATTCTGACCATAATGTTACTCCTAGCCACCCAATGACACCAATTAGAGCTAGAATACCAAATTGCGTGATCCAGTGGATTAATTCTTGCAAGGGTACCAATTTCCCCACAAAAAAGGATAAAGTAACCATAATTAACACCCAAACTGTCGCCCCTCCCAAGTTACACAATAAGAATCTATAATAAGGCATTTGGACAATACCTGCGACGGGACCGGCAAAAACTCTTAATAAGGTGACAAAACGCCCAAAAAAGACGGCTTTATCGGCGTTTCTACTAAACTTTTTCCTAACTTCTTCGAGTTTTTGGGAGGGGATGTTAAAAACACTACCTACTTTAATTAATAGCGGCCAACCTCCCCAACGACCAAGCCAATAGCCGAAATTATCGCCTATGACAGCACCAGCGATCGCACTTCCTAAGACGCTCCAATAGCCTAATTCTCCGCTTCCAGCTAAAAAACCGCCTACAATCGTTATGGTTTCACCGGGGATAGGGATTCCAGTATTTTCTAGGGCAATGCCAATAAATACCGCCCAATACCCGTATTGACGGGCAATTTCTTGAATGTTATCGAGTGACAGAAGTTCTATTGACATCTAAGGAAAACTTTACAAAGGTTTACGTTGTATTAATATCTTGACCTATTTTGCGGAGAAGTGTCAATGAATTGTGAACAATGATACTTTTTTAACCACTTTTGGGATTGTTCTCTGATAATAGTATCAAGATTATCCCTTGTTAGATTTGGCCAATAAAATTGAATGTCATCATATTTCAAATCATCTACGGCATTCCACAACAAATAGAAATCATAAATTTCTTCTAAGTAATCCCAAGATATACACAACTGACTAAGATACCCTAGTATTTGTTCTTGATAAGATAGAATAAGAAGTTGAAATATATAAGAATCAGCTAAATGTCTCCAGCAAAATCTAACTCATTAATTATTCCTCAATTAATTGTCGGTTTAGGAAATCCTGAACCAAAATATGATAAAACCCGTCATAATATTGGCTTTGAAATAGTAGATATTTTAGCTGAAACTTGGCAATTATCGTGGAAAGAAACCCGACGTTTTCAAGGCATGATAGCAGAAGGAAACAGCCGCAATCAACAAAAAATTTATCTACTCAAACCATCAACTTATATGAATCGTTCCGGTCAATCGGTACGAGCAGTAACCGATTGGTATAAACTAAAATCAGAGAATGTTTTAGTCATTTATGATGACATGGATCTGCCCATTGGTCGCCTGAGAATGCGTCTATCGGGGTCAGCCGGTGGTCATAACGGCATGAAATCGATTATTTCCCATTTGGGGGGGCAAAATTTTCCTCGTTTGCGCATTGGTATTGGTAAATCAAATCAAGTAGATAATACCATTCCCCACGTCTTAGGGCGGTTTTCTCCCGAAGAAAGGAAGATTATTGATAAAACCTATCCCTTAGTGGTTGATGCTATTGAAACCACCTTGAAAGAAGGAGTAGAAAAAGCCATGAGTCAATTCAATAGCCAAAAGGTCGCTCCATAGGTTATAATAGTAAGTTGTCTATGACTAGATATTATTGTCGTTTATTGAACCGGAGGGGCAATTGGAGCCTAGATTTATATTAAAAGTATTATGGTTAGATGCCAACGTGGCCATCGCTGTGGATCAAGTAGTAGGAAAAGGAACCAGTCCTTTAACAGCTTATTTTTTCTGGCCTCGTAACGATGCTTGGCAGCAGTTAAAAGATGAATTAGAGGCCAAACACTGGATATTAGAACCTGAAAGAATTGACGTATTGAATAAGGCCACAGAAGTGATTAATTACTGGCAGGATCTGCGCAATCAGGGTAAAAGTATTACCATGAAAGACGCTCAAAGTAAGTTCCCAGAAGTTACCTTTAGTGGCAGTAACTAAAGGCAATATTAGAATTTAGAATTTAGGTTATCCCACCGTTAACCGCTTAAGCGGTATGACGGTGGCTTCTAAAATAGAGATAGCTGAACATACTAGAAAAAGCCCTTTGTCGGAAGTTTCCGGCTTCACAGGCTGTCCATCATTATTAATCAGAGAAAATAGCTGTTCCTAAATAACCAGTAATAAGACGACTGCCATCTTTAAGAATATGTATTTCTGTTTGATCGCTTGCCCAATTTATACGATCCTTAAGGGTGGGGTTAAAAACATGGACTCGCTGATTACTAGAAGAAACATGGGAAGTTGGGGAATTTACCGCATAAGATTCAAGATAAGCTCCATCAACTAAAATATCAAGTTCAGTCAATAAATCCATAGAACCTTTAGGGGCAGAATTAGCCTGTAACTGTTCTAAAGTAAAGCCAGTAAATGACATAACATTGAGTCCTTTAGCTTTAATTTTACGGGCTAAAATAGCTAATTCTTGAGCTTGCCAAAAAGGTTCTCCCCCAGAAAAAGTAACCCCTTCATTAAGGGAATTACTGGTTATTTTTTCAACTAATTCATCCACTGATATTAATTGATTAATATCAAATGACCAAGACTCAACATTAAAACAGCCAGGACATTCCCTTGAGCATCCTTGAACCCAGACAACAGCACGACAACCAGGGCCATTTACATTTGATTGGTCAACATAACCCATAATATTCAGGTGTCCAGAGGGAATTTCTGTTTGTTTTAAATGAGGATGTTTTTTGACTTTCATTTGAATTCTCCTAATAATTACAAAAGATTGTTATGTAGCAGCAATCTTGCCCCTTAACACTCACTCGTAATGTGTAACCTGAGTTCGATATAAGGAAATTTATAGGCAACTGCTCAAAATCATGAGTCTTAAACCCTGATTATTTCATGGAAAAAAAATCCAACTCCGCGCCTCACGTGTGTAGTTTTTTCCATTCTAGTTTTGAAAATAAGAATCCATCAAAAATTATTACAATTTTTTTAATTTTGGCTTTGGGATAAGTAACTAAAGATAAAAACACCGTAGGGGTCAACGGCCGTTGACCCCTACAATACATACATCTGTAGTGGAAGTTTTAAATAACTCGGAAACGATAGTTAACTAAACTATTACTAGAGCTATCTAAAAGTAAGAAATAAGTGCCATCTCCAGGTAAAGTTGCCCCAAAACCAAACCCAAAATTACTAGATGTAATCAGTTGATTTCCTGGACCAATGAGACGAAACTGGCCTGTAAAGGAATCACTTCCTAAGTCTTCTAGAGTAACGGTTTGATTAGCTACTCCTTCAAATCTTAAGACGCTAGTAGTATTAGGTTCGAGGGTTCCTTCAATATCCCTATTAAAGTTTAGAGTAGGTGCAGTATTACCATTAGAAAGATTGAAACTAAACTCTCCTGTACTGTTGCCATTCGCATCTACAATAAGTGTATAGGTTCCATCTTCAATTAAAGTAATGGGATCTAGATCCGAGTTAACATCCCTGTTAAAGAAACCATTACCACTGGGAATGATTAATTCAGCATCAATGTTAAAGTTGCCGCTAATACCATCGTAAATTAACCGTTGTCCCACAGTTCCGTCGAAAGTATAGATAATGCGATCGCCTATATTCTCAATGCTTCCTTCAACGGTTTCTCCTATAGTTAAAGCTGCGTCGATTGAATTAGTTTCTATGACACTGAAACGATATTCCACAGGTTGCTCATTAAAGCTAGATCCTGTTCCCACTATGAGATAAGTACCATCTCCAGGAATGGTAAACTCTGAACCTCTATTAGCAATAAATTCATTGCTTGGACTGTAAACCCTATAGTTGAGAGCAAACAACTCACTATTAAGCAGTAAGGTTTGACCTTCTGTTCCCTCAAAGCTAAACAGTGTAGGGGTATTGGGTTCAACGGTTCCCTCTACTGTGGTATTAAAGTCAATGGTGGTAGCAATGTTAGCATCCAAGAAACGGAAACTAAAGTCTCCTGTTGTGCTGCCATTGCCATCCACAATCAATTGATATGTCCCTGTTTCTTTGAGGGTAAGGGGATCTCTGTCACTATTAACACTAGGGGAAAAGTCGAACAGATTTTGACCTGCAGGACTGATGAATTCAACATCAATATTGAAGTCACCGCTAATCCCGAATTTCTCACAAAATCTGCGATCGCCAAACACAGAAGCCTTACAGGAAGTGGGTTTGAACAGAGCGATCGCAGATTTCCCCAACCAACAGTCTGTTGTCAGATTTTAAGTTAAAATCAACCCGAATTAGACAAAGATGAAAAGATAAATCAATCACTCATTTTTCCAAAAAAATTATTAATAAAATCTCTAATAGTACTAGATTGTTAGAATAAAATATGCTATAATTTAATTATTAAAGCAATTTACCTTAAACTGATTTAATGAGCCCCAGTCATCCCCGAACCCCTCGTCAAGTAATCAACTTTAGTAAACAGAAAGGAAAAGAAATAATCGCTAATTTTGATGGGGGACTAATCACTTCAGATGCGGGGATTGTCTGGATAGCTGAGTTGGATAAAAAACTGGGAATTACGGAGAAGTTTGGTAACTGTTTTCAAGATCATCGTCATCAATCTTATGTAGATCATTCCGTTCATGAGTTATTAGCACAAAGGCTTTATGGAATTATTTTAGGCTATGAAGATGTCAATGACCATGATAAATTACGTCACGATCCTGCCCTTAAGATCGCTTTAGAAAAGCTTAATGAACTTGAAGATAAAAAGGGATGGTTAGCTGGAAAAAGTACAATTAATAGATTGGAATATTGTCCTGAGACTATTCTCGACCAAAAAACGAGTCGTTATCATAAAATAGAACCCAACTTTGAAGCCATTGAAAAATCTTTTGTCGAATTTTGTTTAGAGTCTTATAAAAAACCTCCCTTAAGTATTATATTAGATATGGATGTCACGGATGACCAAGTACATGGTAATCAAGAAGGGGCATTTTTTAATAGTTATTATCACGGAGTATGTTATGCTCCTTTATATATTTTCTGTGGGCATCATTTATTAGTGGCTAAACTTCGTTCATCTAATGTAGATCCAGCCGATGGAGCCTTAGACGAATTACAAAGAATTATCGGACTAATTAGAGAAAAATGGTCAGAGACTCATATCCTAGTTAGGGGTGATAGTGCCTATGCCCGTGAAGAAATCTTCTATTTTTGTGAAAATCAGCCTTTAGTTGATTATGTTATAGCTATGGGAACAAATGACGTTCTTAAGTTACGAGCGGATGATGTAATTGAAAAAGCCAAACATGAATATGAAAAAAAACTAGCTCCAATAACTGAATTAATGGATAGTTTATTTCAGAAAAAAGAAGATTTAGAAGAAGTTAAAAAAATAGTACCAATTTCTACTTGGTATCGCTCTATTCGTTATAAAACAGAAAAGTCATGGAGTTGTCAAAGAAGAGTAGTGACAAAAGTTTGTTATGGAAGTGATGGCTTAAAAATGCGCCATGTGGTGACATCTTTGCCCGCTTCAAAAATTCCACCCTCAAAACTTTATACAAAAAAATACTGTCCGAGAGGCGAGATGGAAAATCGGATTAAAGAACAACAATTAGACTTGTCAGCTGATAGAACTTCAACTCAAACATTTCAAAGTAATCAACTAAGATTATGGATACATTCCTGGGCTTATGTTCTCATAAATGCTTTTCGTCAACACTGTTTAAAAAAACTTCATTGGCTAAAGCAACTGTGGGAAGAATACGTCTAAATCTTCTTAAGTTGGGAGCCAGAATAAAGATTAGTTGTAGAAGAATTATTATCGCTATAGCTAGTGCTTGTCTTTATCAAGATATTTTGTCTATTGCTAACAAAAGAATTAAAACTATTCCTAATACTGGATAAGTAGAATAAGTTGTTTTTTAAAAAAGATATCTATCATAAGTTGTTGACTGAGTGATACTTTCATTTAGTCTTATTTATCGTGGAGAAAATCAAAAGTTAATATAATTAGGGTTTGCTGAATAAAAGCAAAACCCTATTCTTTAAAAGGTTACACCCATATTCGCGATCGCAAAAAAGATCAGCTTTGTCGGCTACAAACCGCTATAATTGGTAGAAACACCTCCCAGTTGTTGGTCAAGAACAAATGTATCGAAAAGAGGAGCAACCTTTACCGCCCCCAGAAAAATTTGAATTACCTTTCGAGGGCAAATTGTCCCCCAATAATTGTTGGGTAATCATGGCAGAGTTGATACCTTGGGATGATTTTGAGGAAGAATATGCTAAACTTTTTTCAGCAGAAAAAGGTGCGCCAGCCAAACTATTTAGAATGGCATTAGGGACATTAATTATTAAGGAAAAATTAGGAACAAGTGATAGAGAAACTATAGAACAGATTAGAGAAAATCCCTATCTACAATACTTTATAGGTTTAAATTGTTATCAACAAGAGCCACCACTGGAATCTTCAATGCTAGTTCATTTTAGGAAAAGAATTGATGGAGAATTGATAAACAAAATCAATAAAAAAATAGTAAAAAGAGAAATAGACAAGAGTGATAAAGAAGTAAAAAAAAAGGATTGTCTCCAAGAAAAAGGAGAAAAAATAAAAAACAAAGGTAAACTAATTTTAGATGCGACTTGTGCGCCAGCAGACATCAAATACCCAACGGATTTAGGCATATTAAATCAAGCCAGAATTGAGACAGAAAGAATAATAGATAATCTTTATAAACCATTAAGAGTAAAATTGAGAAAAAAGCCGAGAACTTCTAGAATAATTGCTAGAAAGGAATACTTAAAAGTAGCTAAAAAACGAAAAGTATCTTATCAAGAAAGAAGAAAAGCTATCGGGAAACAGTTAAAATACCTTAAGAAAAATTTAGGAAATATAGAAGACTTAATTCAAGCTGGGGCTTCCCTGGAAAATCTGAGTAAAAGACAGAAAAATTGTCTAGAGACTATCAAAAAAGTTTATGAACAACAACAGTCAATGTGGGAGAATAAGACCCAGAGTGTTCCTCAAAGAATTGTAAGTTTAACTCAACGGCATATTCGTCCAATAGTGAGGGGAAAAGCAGGAAAACCAATAGAGTTTGGAGCTAAACTCTCAGTAAGCTGTGTAGATAACTATGTGTTTCTAGACAAAATAAGTTGGGAAAACTTCAATGAATCTTGTCATTTAAAAGAACAAGTAGAAAAGTATAAAGAAACGTTTGGCTATTATCCCGAATCCGTCCATGTAGATAAAATTTATCGAACTAGGGAAAACAGAAATTGGTGTAAGGAAAGAGGGATAAGAATCAGTGGTCCGAAGTTAGGAAGACCTCCGAAAAATGTCAGTGAAGAAGAAAAGAAACAAGCCCACTCCGATGAATGCTTCCGTAATGCTATTGAGGGAAAGTTTGGACAAGCTAAACGAAGATTTAGCCTAAATCTCGTGATGACAAAACTCCCTGAAACCTCCATTACATCTATTGCTATTACATTTTTAGTTGTCAATCTTTCTAAACTTCTGAGGCAGTTTTTGTCGCTTTTTTTGTCCTTATTTACTAATAATAGAACAAGGGAACTCATCAAACCGCCTTTCATTAATTTTGATTATACTTTAAACAATTTTTATGTACTAAAACTTATTGATTTGTCAGAAAATTCTTGGTCAAAAGTGGCATAAATTTTGGAGAAACTTTTTCAGCAAACCCTAATTCCGATCTCCGCGTTGTCTAATTTTTCTCCATCCTCCCCAACTAAACTTTGGGGTTGAATTTCTAAGGTGAGGCTATTTCTTTCTTCTTCGCTTAATTCTGGCGCACCTGCTTCCCCTGCCATGATCATAGTTGTTTCGCTGGCAGTAACGGTGTTGAGAATCTCATTATCTATACGAGGTAGATAGATATGTTCCATACCCATGATAAAGTTCTCTACCCCTGGTTCTATGTTCACATCCATGACCATTTCTGGGAAGTAGAACCCTTCTGGTGCATTGGTGGCCGTCATCCCTTGTACTTCAACTTTGACGTTACCTACTGGCACCTCTGTTAAGGTAAATCTTCCTTGTTCATCGGTAATTACTTTTTCTTCTTCTTCTAACCCCAAAATAAATACTTCTGCCCCGGCAATGGGTAATAAGAAGATGTCATCTTCTGTTCCTTCTATTCCATCTGCCCCAGCATCAAAATCATCCTCGGTAAAGGGCAGTTTGTCGGGACCTGGATCTAGTACAAACCCAGTAATAGTGGTGTTGGGAATGGGTTCTAAACTAACTGTGGTAAAGCTAAATGTTTGTATGCCCCCTGCAATACCATCTCCGTCTGCATCTAAGCTAGAACCCTCCAGGTTGGTAATGGTTGAACCATCCACCGTGACTTGAATGAGGGACGCATTAGGCATGGTTTCTTCAAAAAATAACCAGGCAAATGTTCCGTCTTCACCTGGAACAATATTGGCTGCTAATTTTTGTCCGGCAAAGGAGGCATAAAAGTTATTCTCATTCAGGGTACTTGTATCTATGGGTTCGCTGAAGAAAACTTGCGGACGGAAGGTACTACCGATTTCTGTTGCTCCATCTAATGGAGTTGTCCCTGTTACTCTTAATGATGTTAGTTCTTGTACTGTGACGTTAACGGTTTCTTCTGTAATATTTCCTGCTTCATCTGTGGCGATTAAGGTTAAACTATGCTCGTCAAAGCTCAATCCTGTTACGTCAAATCTTTGGTCAAAGTTGCCATTTTCATCAACTGTTACTTCAATTAATTCTCCTTGATCAAATCTGTAACTCAATGAGGCAAGACCAGAACCTGTTCCCTCAAGATTTCCTGTTAAATTACTTCTTCCATTAATAAATCCATCATCTACTGGTGTATTGATTATTAAATCTGGATTTTCACTATCTAATATAAATGTGAATTCAAAGGTTTCTGCTTTATTTCCTACTACATCTGTCGCTGTTAATTTTAAAGTATGTTCCCCTTGACTTAACTCTGTATTATTATTAATTTCCTGTATTATAGCTGCATCAAAATTAAAGCTTCCATCCTCTTGTAATTGACCTAATACATCGACAAAGTCTGCTTCTAAGGCATCATCAAACCCTGCTTTGAATTCTGTAATTAAACTGATATCTTCTACTGTTCCACTAATAGTAGGATTATTGGTCAGGAAATCATTATCACTGCTTCCTGTATCCTCCACTAAACTAGCACTAATTAACGGTGGTGTAACATCGAAATTTGAAATTATCTCAAAACGAGCTAAAATTGAGGCTGCATCGGTGCGAGTCCCACCATCACCTAGTAAATCTTCTGGGAAACGCTCAAGCAAAACTTCAAATTCTGCTTCGTCTAATCCTGCTGCATATAAATTAATTAAGTTATTATCTTGTTACTCAACAATACCATTATTATCGATATCTAATAATGAGTCTCTTGCGTCATTCAAATAACCTAAAATATCATCTGCTTCGGTACGAGTAGCAGCCTCACCTAGTAAATCATTGGCGAATCTATCGAGTAAAACTTCAAATTCTGCTTCGTCTAATCCTGCTGAATATAAATTAATTACGTTATAATCTTGTGCCTCGATCGCCAGGTTTCCATCGATATCTAAATTATATTGTGCAGTAATATTTAAACTATTCAATTGTTGGGAATTATTAGGATTTACTTCTAAAGGATTATTACTTTCAGCAATTAATCCTTCCACTCCTTCTATGGGGGTTTGATCAATACCAGATACGTCCATGACTAATGACTCCAAAAACAGTTAATCGGGAAATCTTTCCAGAGATTTCCAATAAAAATAAACAAAAAAATAGGAAACAACAGACATATAAGCTTGATTCTATAGCCGTGCAAAAATCAGCCAGGACATTATTCCGCACCCTCCCACTGTTACTCCGAAACAGAAGGAACCTTCGTCACGCCCTAATCATAATGCGCAGTGTTATAGAATGGTCTCATTGTTAAACAAGAGACTTTTTCTCTGTCAAACTTTAGCAAAACTCAGGGTATTTAACCCAATTCTCTGCAACTACCCTAATTATGCAGTAATGGGTCTGATCAGGAACACTACGTAATTAAATCTTAAGATAATTTATTGAATCGAAAAATCTCTTTAAGAAACTTAAGAAAGTTAGTAATGATTGATGATGTCATCGAGATCCCTAATAACCTGAGTTCGGTGTTAGGAGTTCGGAGTTCGGAGTTGGAGTTTTTTCCATGAGATAATCAGGGTTTAAGACTCTTGATGAAAGACCAGTTGTCTATAAATTTCCTTATATCGAACTCAGGTTAATATCAATTTCAAAAAGTAGGGGTTAACGGCCGTTAACCCCTACAATACCAACTTATTTAGTCGAAGTTGATCAAAATGATATGACATTAAACAACCCGGAAACGATAGTTAGCTAAACTATTGCTAAAGCTATCTAAGAGTAGGAAATAAGTGCCATCTCCTGGTAAAGTTACCTCGAAACCCGAACCAAAACGAGTAGATGTAATCAGTTGATGGTAGTGTATCATAAAAAAATAAAATTAATATGATAATGTTAGTAGTCTATCACATTGAAATTAAATAGCTTTTCCAGACAGATTCTTGCTTAGAAGTTTTATTATCTTTACTAAGGAGTCGCCAAGTTTTCCCTTCTGCTTGTCGTTGAAGATAAACATCAAATTTATTTTTGTTTTGTTTAATTTCTTGACGAGGTAAAATAAGTTTTAAGTTATAGGTTCCTGTTAAGTGATAACTGGGTAAATCACCAATAGTGACAGTATCTATGTTTTGGACATTAATATTGTTGATATTTAATCGAGGTTTTGTGGTTTTTAACTGTTCACTTAAAGGGTTTAAGCGTTGTTCAAGTTGTAAGGCGATCGCTTGTTGGACAATTTTACCATCAGGGGCAAATTCTAAAGGAACAGCACTACTTTGACAAGCAGTTAAAAGAAAAGCCAAAAAGAGCAGCAATAAGCTCTTGATTAAGTCTTGTTTCTTGAAGGGTAAAAATGAAGAGAAATTTGCTATCATAATTGTAAGGACTAATAACTATTTTTTTCGTTTATGAATAACTTTCGTCTGGAACCTTTTTTGTGGATTCATTTGGCAGGGTTAGCCATTGCTCCTCTGTTATTAGTTGTGGTTTGGATAGGATTAGCTGTGAGTGATCCTTGGTCATTTTATTGGTTAGAATTACTTATAGTTGGTATCCTGGGAGTCATGCCTATTCTTTGGATGCAATGGACAAAACCCTTCGACTTTTTTGGCTTTCTTTTCCTATCCGTTAGACCCAAAAGTTTAACAGAAGAACAACGAAAAATATTGAGACTTTTGCAGACCAGGAAAAACAAGGTTTTTCATGGACTCGCAGCCGTGGGGTTATTAGGCGTGGGTTGGTTACTGTATCAATTAGCACCCTTCGCAGCCATCACCGCATCTATGTTACCACAGTGGCGATTTTTGGGATTGATCATCGCTGCTGTGGCCTTCTGCTTATGTAACCTGGTGGTACAAGTTGCCGTCAGCGTTTTAGGGGTGTTATCGACTTCAGACAAAACCTGGTTAGCAACGGAAGCCATTCCCTCAAATCAAGTTACTGCCAAGTTTACAGTAATCGGCTTACCCGTAAGTAAAATCTTTTTGATTCCCACCCTTGATGTGGCCTCAGATTTGAAGGAAAAAACTTTATAATTTTTTCAGAATTGTGTCCAAGATATCAGCAGGAACAAAAGACTTGAGTTATGCTAAAAGCTAGTAAAATCAGAGGTGCATAGAACGATGAACAACTCAACTATGAGGGGAAACCAGCAACAAGAGGCGGCCGTTTGGGAAACTCTGCAACAGGCGATCGCCGACTGTTCAGGGTTTCAACAATGGCAAGCACAACAAGAAACAGAACCCGATGTAAAATCCCTCGATCAACAGGTTCGGTCTTATCTCAGGGAAACCTTAGAAACCTTAGCCTATTAAGCTTATGAGGGAGGGCTTTTTGCCCTCATTTTTTTATTAATAAACAGTTTAATTTGTAACTTTTAGATGAGAGATAAATATAAATTTGCACAATTAGATCAAGAGATTTTTAAGACTCTAAAGAATCTAGACTATCATCCCGATGTAATTTTTGATGTAGGCGCATCTAATGGTAAATGGTCTTATTTAATCCAAAAGATTGTTCCCGATGCAGCCTACCATCTCTTTGAACCATTGGTGGATCATGTTCCCAGTTATACATCAATAATGCAGAGTAATTTAGAAAAATCATCTAAGTTTACCCTACATAAATATGGGTTAGGAGAAAATAACGAAAAAAAAACCATGTCTATCTTCTCAGAAGGTTTTAGTAGTACCCTTCTAGCCATGCCGGAAAATGAAGATTTAACAAAAATGTCTGTCCCTGTTTTCAAGATGGATGATGCGATTAAACAATTTAATTTACCTCAACCCCAAGTTATCAAAGCTGATATCCAAGGGTATGAACTAGCCATGCTGAAAGGGGCAACCAATACCCTACCGCAAGTAGATATATTATTGTTAGAGACGTGGGTTTGTAGAGGCTATAACCAAGAATGTCCTTTGCTCTTAGAAATCATGAATTGGTTAGCAAGATTTAATTTTTATCTTTGGGATTATGGGGATTGTTTTCGAGAAGAAAATGATAAACTACACACAATTGATTGTGTTTTTGTTAATAGTAAAACCCTACCTTCATTAGCCCTACCATACTTATACCAACCTGGGGAAGACGAATTTGTTAAAACTCTCCAAACAGAATTAGAAGGATGTAAATCTGCATTAGAATATAGCAATAAGGAAATTTTAACTCTCCAAGCAGAATTAGAAGGATGTAAATCTGCGTTAGAACATAGCAATAAGGAAATTTTAACTCTCCAAGCAGAATTAGAAGAATGTAAATCTGCGTTAGAACATAGCAAAAGAGAAAACTTAACTTTATCTCAAGAAATAGTTGCCATGAAATCCAGTAAATTTTGGCAACTGAGATCCCAATGGTTCAAACTAAAGGGTTTGTTTGGACTATCTTGACAAAACGGAATCAAACCGTTTCCCCAATGACCGAGAAGTGGTAATCTATAGGGTGGCGAAAACAACTATAGACATCTCGACCTTGCTCGATGTTAATCTTGAGCTTTAACAGGCTCAACTTCCGCGTAGCCAAAGGGTTAAATAATATCCCTGAGCCAAATTGATCAATTAATCCCCAAACATCAAAGATAAGCATGGTAGCTACAACACAAGAAACAAGCGTTGGTAAAATCACTCAAATCATCGGTCCTGTGGTCGATGCTGAATTTCCCAGTGGTAATTTACCTCGTATCTATAACGCCCTCAAAGTAGAAGGGCAAAACTTCGCAGGAGACACCGTTTCCGTTACCTGTGAAGTGCAACAGTTACTCGGTGATAACCAAGTCCGCGCCGTTGCTATGAGTGGGACAGATGGTTTAGTCAGAGGTATGGACATTGTTGATTCAGGCTCACCTATCAGCGTTCCCGTGGGAAAAGCCACCTTGGGGCGTATTTTTAACGTTTTAGGGGAACCTGTAGATGAAATGGGAGACGTGGGCAACGAAGAAACCTCTCCTATCCACCGTCCCGCCCCCAAATTAACGGACTTAGAAACTAAACCTAAAGTCTTTGAAACTGGTATCAAGGTTATCGATCTCCTCACCCCTTACCGTCAAGGCGGAAAAATTGGTTTGTTTGGCGGAGCAGGTGTGGGAAAAACCGTTATTATGATGGAGTTGATCAACAACATCGCCATCCAACACGGGGGTGTATCCGTGTTCGCTGGAGTAGGGGAACGGACTCGCGAAGGAAATGACCTCTACAACGAAATGATCGAATCTAAGGTAATTAACCCCGAGAACCTCTCAGAATCGAAAATTGCCCTAGTTTACGGACAAATGAACGAACCCCCCGGAGCGAGAATGCGGGTCGGTTTATCTGGTTTGACCATGGCGGAATACTTCCGTGATGTCAACAAGCAAGACGTATTGTTATTTGTTGATAATATTTTCCGTTTCGTTCAAGCTGGTTCTGAAGTATCTGCACTCTTAGGACGGATGCCTTCTGCGGTGGGATATCAACCCACTCTAGGCACGGACGTGGGGGATCTACAAGAACGTATTACCTCTACCAAAGAAGGTTCTATTACCTCCATTCAGGCGGTTTATGTACCTGCGGATGATTTAACCGATCCTGCTCCTGCTACTACCTTCGCTCACTTAGACGGAACCACTGTATTATCCCGTGGTTTAGCTTCTAAAGGTATTTATCCTGCGGTTGATCCCCTAGACTCCACTAGCACTATGTTACAGCCTAGTGTTGTTGGGGACGAACACTATGATACCGCTCGTGCTGTACAATCTACCCTACAACGGTACAAAGAGTTACAGGATATTATCGCCATTCTCGGATTGGACGAATTGTCAGAAGACGATCGTCGTACCGTAGATCGGGCCCGTAAAATCGAGCGTTTCTTATCTCAACCTTTCTTTGTAGCAGAAGTATTTACCGGATCTCCTGGTAAGTATGTTTCTTTAGCAGACACCATCAAAGGCTTCCAGATGATTCTCGATGGTCAGTTAGATGATCTTCCTGAACAAGCTTTTTACTTAGTGGGAGACATTGAGGAAGCTAAAGCTAAAGCTGAAAAACTAAAACAAGCATAGGTTTTGTTTTATTTGCATTACTGGTAGGGGCCTTTGCCTCTACTGGTTACTAATCACCGATAATCAATTACTGATATGCCATTAACAGTTCGTGTAATTACCCCGGATAAAACCGTTTGGGACGGTGACGTAGAGGAAATCATCTTACCTAGTACCTCTGGACAACTGGGGATTTTAGGTGGCCACGCCCCTCTATTAACTGCTTTGGATACTGGTGTGATCCGTGTCCGTCCCGACAAAGACTGGAAGAGTATTGCTGTCATGGGTGGCTTTGCTGAAGTGGAACAAGATGAAATCAAAGTCTTAGTTAACTCTGCTGAAGCTGGAGATGATATTGACAAAGAAACCGCTAAAGCAGACTACAGTGCTGCTCAAAGCCGTTTAGAAGAAGCTAATAAGACTGGAGAAGCTAGCGAACAAATGAAAGCTACTAGCGCGTTTAAACGTGCCAGGGCCCGTCTTCAAGCTGCTGGTGGTTTGGTTTAATTTTCCTTGTGGGGACAGAACGCTTTTCTGTCTCCTATCTAATTTCTATAGTTTTGTTTAAATCACACTTGGCTTCGGGGCGATCGCCTGATAGGGTAAATTGGGCAATAAAGCTAATGTCTCCTCCTGGATCATGGGTTTGACAGGTAACAGAAGCAAACATTCCCCCTGAATAATGCAAGCCAGCCGTGTAGTTTTTGTGGCTGTCACGATAATCGTTGAGGGCTGTTGCTTTAACCCTAACTGCATTGTATTGGCTGGCTAAAGTGGTGCGGATATTATACTTATCATTCTCGATAGTTACGTCTAAATCATGGTTATGCGCTATCATGTTTTTATTATTAATCTTGAGAAATTCTCCGTTTTCTAGAAAATAGGCATTTTGCGCCCGAAGTAAACTAGCGATTTGAGTTTGAATTTCGGTTTCCCTTGCTTTAGCAACCATCCCTAATAGCTGCGGAACAGTGATCGCTGCCAAGATTCCCAGAATGATAACGACAATCATTAATTCTAGGAGTGTAAACCCTTCATCAGTGTTTTTGACTAATAATCTTCTGACAATTTGCATAATAATTCTCTTAATCTAGTTGAGAGAACAACCACTAATCTTAAATAGGATACCCATTTTGATATTATTAATTAGGGTTTGCTGAAAAAGTTTCTCCAAAATTTATGCCACTTTTGACCAAGAATTTTCTGACAAATCAATAAGTTTTAGTACATAAAAATTGTTTAAAGTATAATCAAAATTAATGAAAGGCGGTTTGAGAGGTTCCCCTGTTCTATTATTAGTAAATAAGGACAAAAAAAGCGACACAAACTGCCTCAGAAGTTTAGAAAGATTGACAACTAAAAATGTAATAGCAATAGATGTAATGGAGGTTTCAGGGAGTTTTGTCATCACGAGATTTAGGCTAAATCTTCGTTTAGCTTGTCCAAACTTTCCCTCAATAGCATTACGGAAGCATTCATCGGAGTGGGCTTGTTTCTTTTCTTCTTCACTGACATTTTTCGGAGGTCTTCCTAACTTCGGACCACTGATTCTTATCCCTCTTTCCTTACACCAATTTCTGTTTTCCCTAGTTCGATAAATTTTATCTACATGGACGGATTCGGGATAATAGCCAAACGTTTCTTTATACTTTTCTACTTGTTCTTTTAAATGACAAGATTCATTGAAGTTTTCCCAACTTATTTTGTCTAGAAACACATAGTTACCCACACAGCTTACTGAGAGTTTAGCTCCAAACTCTATTGGTTTTCCTGCTTTTCCCCTCACTATTGGACGAATATGCGGTTGAGTTAAACTTACAATTCTTTGAGGAACACTCTGGGTCTTATTCTCCCACATTGACTGTTGTTGTTCATAAACTTTTTTGATAGTCTCTAGACAATTTTTCTGTCTTTTACTCAGATTTTCCAGGGAAGCCCCAGCTTGAATTAAGTCTTCTATATTTCCTAAATTTTTCTTAAGGTATTTTAACTGTTTCCCGATAGCTTTTCTTCTTTCTTGATAAGATACTTTTCGTTTTTTAGCTACTTTTAAGTATTCCTTTCTAGCAATTTTTCTAGAAGTTCTCGGCTTTTTTCTCAATTTTACTCTTAATGGTTTATAAAGATTATCTATTATTCTTTCTGTCTCAATTCTGGCTTGATTTAATATGCCTAAATCCGTTGGGTATTTGATGTCTGCTGGCGCACAAGTCGCATCTAAAATTAGTTTACCTTTATTTTTTATTTTTTCTCCTTTTTCTTGGAGACAATCCTTTTTTTTTACTTCTTTATCACTCTTGTCTATTTCTCTTTTTACTATTTTTTTATTGATTTTGTTTATCAATTCTCCATCAATTCTTTTCCTAAAATGAAGTAGCATTGAAGATTCCAGTGGTGGCTCTTGTTGATAACAATTTAAACCTATAAAGTATTGTAGATAGGGATTTTCTCTAATCTGTTCTATAGTTTCTCTATCACTTGTTCCTAATTTTTCCTTAATAATTAATGTCCCTAATGCCATTCTAAATAGTTTGGCTGGCGCACCTTTTTCTGCTGAAAAAAGTTTAGCATATTCTTCCTCAAAATCATCCCAAGGTATCAACTCTGCCATGATTACCCAACGATTATTGGGGGACAATTTGCCCTCGAAAGGTAATTCAAATTTTTCTGGGGGCGGTAAAGGTTGCTCCTCTTTTCGATACATTTGTTCTTGAGCAACAACTGGGAGGTGTTTCTACCAATTATAGCGGTTTGTAGCCGACAAAGCTGATCTTTTTTGCGATCGCGAATATGGGTGTAACCTTTTAAAGAATAGGGTTTTGCTTTTATTCAGCAAACCCTAATTATATCCTTTGATAATACTTATTAGTTGAGTATTTTTCCTGATTAAGATAAATCTTTTCGGATAATTTTATCAATAGATTTAGGTAAAGTTTGAATATTGATCAATTGTAAGGTTTTCATATTGTAGGTTGTATAGATAGTTTCCTGGGAGTCTAGAGAAATATCAACAACTGTGAGGGTTTTTTGGGGAGATAAGTTACTATTTAAGAGTTTACGGGGACCCCCTCCTAATGCTCCACTATTGAGTAATTCCAGTTGACCTTTTTTTCCTGGATAATAGCCATGATGATGTCCACTAATATAAGTATGCACATCGTATTTTTCTAGGATGCTTTGCAGTTTTTCTCCTTCTGCCATATAGTTCCCTGGAGTATTTCTGCCCACGGTAACAGGATGAAGGGGAAGATGGCCAATAACTAGGCGTAGTTTAGCTTGTTTTGCTGGTGAACTATTTAAACTATTTTCTACCCAAGTTAGTTGTTTTTGGTCAATAATATGGGTGGAAGCATCCCAAACTAGGTAAAAAATATCTTGTTGTTGAAAACTATAATAAAAGGGAAAGTTAGCTTTATCAATAAAGTTTAATCCTGGGTTATGGTTGGGGTTATTCCAATAGGCAGAAGCAAGATTTCTTTCTTGTTCAAAGGTATATTTTCCCCCACTAATAGAACCAGAAGCGTCGTGATTACCAATAGTGAACCCGAGGGGAATATTGGCCTGTCTTAAAGGGGCTGAAACATGAACATCAAACGCAGCCCACATCGCTTCTATTTGTTGCTTGGTTAGAGACCTTTTTTGCCCTGCTACCATGTCCCCACCACATAATAATAAATCTGGTTGCCATTGAGGAGTTAAAGCTATGGCTTTATCTACCTCTGGATCGTAATCTGTTGAACCATATGGACCGTTTAAATCGCTAATAACAACGATTCTAACATCTCCTTTAATTGGGGCAAATAATCCTTCTGGAGCAATAGCAATATGTTGATTGGTTGGGATTGTTGCAGGAGTTTCAGATATTATATTTTCAGATGAATTAGGTTGAGATTTATTTAGTAATTGATGTCCTACCTTAGTAACTCCAATTCCAATTAATCCACCTGTAAATATTAAAAATTGACGACGATTATAAAGCATTAGATTATCAATTGAAGACAATAACAGTTATTAAATTTATTGTGTTTGAGAGGGGATTGTTCATTGTACTGAGTCAATAGTATGCAATTTTGTGAACCAAGATTGAACATAAGGATAGATTTTTTCCCAATGTTCATTAATACGTAAATCATGATAACCGAAAGAACAAAGAGCCGAAATATCAGCTATTCAATAAGTGTCTCCTCCTAATAAATACTCTGTTTGACTTAGTTTTCAAACACAGTAATCAGAAGATAAATGTAACTATGTGTAAAAAGATTAGATTAAGCGGTAATTGCCCACTGCTCGTCGCTAAAACTATAAATAGTTTGTCTTTTCCAAGGAAGGGTACATTGAGAGGGTTTTGTATCTAAAGAAAAGGGATAACGCTTTAATTGACCTTGCAATCCTGACATGGGATCATCTCCTGAAGAAATTAAAAATTCTAGGCGTTTGATATTATCCCAAGCGGCTAAGTTATCCAGAATACTAATGATAGCTTGTCCGTAGGGATGGTTCTGGTTTCTATGCCAATTATCATCCACCATTTTAACTTGTTCAAACCCGAGATGAAAGATTAAAGAAGGTTGTTCAAATAAGGCGATCGCCACGGGTCTTGCTTCTTCTTGTAATAATAATTGCATAGACCGACTAAGTTCTCGTACTTGTTGCAACTTTTCGTATCTTTCCGTAATTGTTACTGGTGTCTCTTCCCAGTCAATAGCAATGGTTATTAAAAAGGTTCGCAGGAATAAATGTCCCAACTTTTGGGCTTTTGTGGATAAATAACTGGAGTTATAAGTATTGGGTTCAATTAACAAGGGAACCCGTTCTACTACCTCTAAACCATAGCCTTTTAAACCAGCAATTTTTCGGGGGTTATTGGTAACTAATTTGATTTTTTTTACCCCTAAATCATTCAAAATTTGCGCACCCATTCCGTAGTCTCTTAAGTCCGCAGGAAACCCTAATTTTTCGTTAGCTTCTACGGTATCTAGTCCCATATCTTGCAAAGAATAGGCTTTTAACTTATTAATTAACCCTATTCCCCGTCCTTCTTGTCTTAGATACACTACAACCCCCGATCCTTCTTTTTCTATCATTTGTAAGGCGGTTTGTAGCTGCATTCGACAGTCACATCTGAGGGACCCTAAACCATCCCCTGTTAAACATTCTGAATGCACTCGTACCATTACAGGATGATCTTTAAACTCACTGGGATCACCTTTAACAATGGCTACGTGTTCTGTTTCGTCTAAAACGTTACGATAAGCGTAGAGTTGAAATGTGCCAAACTGACTTGGTAACTGACAGACGGTTTCTCGATAAACAAAGCGATCGTGTCGCAGACGATAACTAATGAGATCGGCAATAGTTATTAGTTTCAGGTTGTGTTTTTTTGCGTATTCAAGCAGTTCCGGTAGTCTGGCCATGGAACCATCGGGGTTTTGGATCTCACAGATCACTCCTGCGGGGTAAAGTCCAGCGAGTCTGGCTAAGTCCACAGCAGCTTCTGTGTGGCCAGCACGTTTGAGAACTCCTCCTGCTTTAGCCCGCAGGGGGAAAACATGGCCGGGACGGGTTAGATCCTCTGGTTGGGTGTTAGGATTGATAGCGACTTGGATGGTGCGGGCCCGATCTTCTGCGGAGATACCAGTGGATACTCCGAGATGGGGAGACGCATCGATACTGACGGTGAAAGCGGTTTGATTACTATCGGTATTTTTGGTTACCATCAAGGGCAGGTCTAACTCGTCTAACCGTTTTCCATTCATGGCTAAACATATCAGTCCCCGCGCTTCTACTGCCATGAAATTAATCAGGTTAGTGGTGGCAAATTGAGCGGCGCAGATTATGTCACCTTCGTTTTCACGGTTTTCGTCATCTACGACAATGATTGCACGGCCTGCTTTAATGTCGGCTAAAGCAGCGTCAATGGAGTCAAATTGAGGGATTATGGTTTGTATCGCGTCCACAAGTAATGATTTTAATGAGCGTAAGTTTTCCTATTCTAGATTGTAGCGAATAATAATAATATGAACAGTATTTATATATTATTAATAGGTTTAATAGCTAAAGTGTATTAGTGAAAATTTGTATGTTAATTATACGGAAATATAGAGATAAAGTAAGGGACATAATTAATTAATTCTGTTGAAAAAAACCTCCTGAACTGGAGAAAAAAAGAGCCAGAATGTTCGCAAATGACAAACAATATGTCACAATATTATATCAACTATAACGATCTAACGATCCATCCTTAAATATCTATGGCTACCATAAACACTGATAAGACTCAAAATGATAAAGTGCTAGAAGCAATGAAAAATTTTGCTGAACAGTACGCAAAACGAACAGGTACATACTTTTGTAGCGAACCCTCTGTGACAGCAGTGGTGATCGAAGGACTTGCTAGACATAAAGAAGAACTTGGTGCGCCGTTGTGTCCTTGTCGTCATTACGAAGATAAACAAGCAGAAGTTAAGAACACTTATTGGAATTGTCCTTGTGTCCCCATGCGAGAACGCAAAGAATGTCATTGTATGTTGTTTATTACTTCAGATAACGATTTTGCTGGGGAGCAACAAGAAATTGATCTAGACTTCATTAAAGAAGTTAGAGAAAATATGTCAGGCAAGTAAAAGTTATGATATCAGAAGAATTTTTGCAAGGGATTGAGCAATTTAATCAACGGGACTTTTATGCTTGTCACGATACCTTAGAAGCGATTTGGATCGATTCACCAGAGTCGGATAAACGTTTTTATCAGGGTATTTTACAGGTGGCAGTGGGTTGTTATCATCTCACTAATCATAATTGGCGTGGTGCGGTTATTTTGTTAGGGGAAGGGGTAAGACGACTCCGTGACTATCAACCTGACTATGAGACGGTTAATGTCTCTCAATTGTTAGAAGATAGTAAAACTTTGTTGAAATATCTTCAGGAAAGTGATCCTGATAATGTAGCTGAGGTTGCTCAAACTTTGCAAGAGTCTTCTGATGATTCCCCTTGTCAGTTTCCCTACATTGTTAGGGTATGAATTTTTATGTCTTTAACAAAATTATTCTATCAAGCAAGTGAAGATATCCTGAACAGTAAGATGTAATTCCTGAGCAAAAGATGGCACACTTAGCAACAAATCTAACTGATCATAGACTTCAACTTCTTGTTGAGGACGATAAACAAAGATAGTTTGTTCATCAGGATCAATCAACCAACCCATTTCTGTGCCATGCTTGAGACAATGTAAAATATTTTTAGTGACTTTTGTTTGACTTTGACCAGGGGATAATATCTCTATTGTCCAGTGTGGTGCTAGGGTGAATATATTAGCAATTTCCCCTTTTTCATCTCGGGTAATTCGTTCCCAGGTAAAGACGACAATATCAAAAACAATAGAGCGATCACCAAAATTACACCGTAATTCAGGGAAGGCACGAGCAATGCGTTTTGACCTCATGCTATGATTAATGGTGGCTACCAATTCCCCCTGAATAGCACTATGTTTTCCTTGTGGCATGGGTTTTTCAATAATTTTCCCGTCAATATATTCTCTTATGGGTTTTGTCTCTGGTAACTCTAAAAGCTCCCCTAATGTTAAAGTTTTAGATGATATCTGTACCATGCCTACTTAATAATTTTTTGGAGAATATTGCCATCTTAGACTTGATTATGAATTTGAGTATGGCTTTACGATTATACTTATCAAATTCATAATAACAAATTTTTGCTCATTTTTCAAGGGGTATCCCCCACCGCATTTTGTAGCAAAAAAAGTGCTACATCTAAAGAAAATATTTAAGGTTGATCATGATTTTCTGCTGCTCTTTTTAAAGCTTATTTTAGCCTAACGTACCCTCTAATACTGTAAAATAATAATTCAATAACAATTAGGGTAATTTTCTCAAAAATTTACTAAGGGGGTTTTTTTGGTCACTACATCTTCTACTGACTCATCTAGGCTTGTTTTTTTTGTTCCTGGTATTATGGGGTCAAGTTTATTTCTAGATCGCAAGACAGCTTTTGGAACGACACAAACAGAACAAATCTGGGGTAAGGATTTTCAGGAAAATGTACGTCTATTTCATCTACATCCTCAATATCTTAATCCCATAAATCCAAATGATATTAAAGCTGGTGTAGTTATTCCTTATTTTGAAAATATAAGACTTATTCAACTCCCTCTTCCCGTTAATCCTGTTATTGTGTATCAATCTTTAATGGATTTTTGTACTCAAGAAAAAGGATTAAATTTAACTGAAGGAACAAACTTTTTTCCATTTGCTTATAATTGGTTAGCGGATAATCGAGAAACCGCTAATAAACTAGCAGCTTATATTAGAGAAAAAGAGCAAGATAAAAATTGTCGATTTTGTTTTATTGGTCATAGCATGGGTGGTATTATTATTCGTTTAATGCTATTGAATAACCCAGAGATAGCCGAAAAAACTGATTTATTTTTTCAAATTGCTAGTCCCATTAAAGGATCTGCAAAAGCCTATTTTGGTATTAAACGTTATCCTCAACTTGATCCTATTTTTGATAGAGTACGGCAATGGTTTCAAAAATCAGAAACCATGGGAGATTTACAAAAAGCTATTGAACGATGTTATTCTTTGTATCAATTGCTTCCTCATCCTGAAATAATTGCACTTCATGATGAGGGTGGAAGACAATATTCTCCCCTAGATAAAGGACTTTGGAATCAGGATATTCATAAATATATTGATGCTGCTATTGATGTTCATAAATAATTAGCTCAATCCGCAAAGCTTAATATTAATATAAAATGCGTTTATTCTAATCAAAAACCGACGATCACTCACTATATTGTTGATCCATTTAATGGTAAAATCAAAAGGCCGATTCCTAGTTTTATTTTGGGAGATGGTACGGTGACAGTTAATAGTGCGATCGCTTATTCTCAAGAAGATACACGAATCTTGATAAATACTCCTCCTGGGGATCATATGGGGATCTGTCAGAATGAGCAAGTGTATAATGAATTAATAAACGCATGGAACTCATTATGATAGAAGTAAATCATTTAACTAACTCAGTATATCTCTCCATATCTCTAACCTATGAGCCTCCTGTTCCCATACCTGGAGATATTTTAACCATTTATTTAAACAGAGATGGGCAATTTTCATCTGATCATAAGTTAATTGTTGAACTTGTTGCTGAAACAGGAAAAACATTGATTACCCTGGAGATAAATTCTTCTAATGAGGCTGCTACTTTAGAAATTCCTAATGATTGTGAGGAAGGTACTTATATTTTACAAGTGATTGATAACAAAGTTGTTTTAGATAGCACTGAGATCGATATTTTTGAAGATAAGAATTATGCTGAAAAAACAAATAGTTTTGTCAATGGATTAGAGCTTGAAATACAAATTAAAGAAGAGATTGAAAAAGAGGATTATGAAGAAGCTTTTAAGTTACAAGAAAAGGTAGAAGAACATTATAAGCATAATCTTAAATTTGCTGCTAAGTCTTGGGAAGAGTTCGCAGAGGTTTTGTATGAGAAGAAACAAATAGAATTGTCGAGAAAAGCATTAGATGAAGCTTTAGAAATTTATAAGAAAATAGAAAATTCAGATTATAAAGAAAAGATTATTGAGAGAATTAATCATAATTTAGAAATCGTAAAACGAAACCTGCTGAAAACTAAGCTTCAAATTTTGAGAGAGAAAAAAGGATATTCTCAAGATCAATTAGCTTTATTATTGAAAACAAATCCCGACCAAATTAAAGCATGGGAAGCAGGAAAAGGATGTAAAGAACTCCTCCCATTTTACAAACTGGCTAAGTATTTAAAGTGTAAAATAGATGACTTAATAAAGATTGATTATGATTCCCCTAAGCAACTAAAACTAAATAAACTATTAGATAAAAATAAAATTCGCTCTAGAATTAGATATTTTAGAGAAGAAAATACAACTTTGAATGTGGATCAACTAGCATTATTAGTAGGAGTAGAACCTGAAGAAATTAAAAAGTGGGAAGATAATAAAGAACTAGAAATATTAATAAAATATTTCAGATTAGCTCTAAGGTTAGATTGTAAACCTAGCGAATTGTTCGACTACGTTGATGGTACTGTAAAATTGAAACTTTCAGAAGTTTTTTCTAAACAGACTAATATGTACGAAGATTCGATAAAGAGCAAAAAATAGTATATCTTAAATGGATAACAATAACCTAAAATATTTGGATCTTGTAGTTAAATGTGTACAACAAAAGTTCTTGTAGACGCTAATTTTTTAGTTAATGTTAATGACGAAGATAAAAAACTATTAGAGCTAATGGAAGAATACCATCAAGTTCTAAAGATAACAGTTGTTTTGGATTGCTTAGCAAAGGTTTGCGATGATCATGAGAAATTGTTATCTGATAGGTTCGAGAATCGAATAAAGGTTATTTCTATTGATAGTTTAAAAGACTCTGAATGCGAATCTATACTCACTTTGTTAAATAGTGTTGAACATTGGAGCGATGATTATGATTCTAGAGTTGAAATGGCTTTTTACTCAAGTTCTGATTATACTGATATTCTTACAGATAAAAGTGAACACTTCGAAAAAGCTGATAAACATACCAAGGTCAAGGTTCTCAGAATACATGAGTTGGAGGAGTTATTGAAACAACCACCGAATCCTCCAGAGACTGTATCACCAAATCCTCCAGAGTCTGTATCACCGAATCCTCCAGAGCCTGTATCACCAAATCCTCCAGAGCCTGTATCACCAAATCCTCCAGAGTCTGTACCACCAAATCCTCCAGAGCCTGTATCACCAAATCCTCCAGAGTCTGTACCACCCAATTCTATTAAAGAACGATGGGAAAGTCTTTTAAGAACAATAGAATCTCTTATTTCACTGATAAATAGTTGGATCAAGAGTATCTATAGGTCTCGTAAGGTTTTGGGATTAATATTATTAGCAGTAATTGTCTGTTTATGTGTGATATTTTTTCATAGATTAAGCTTTCAAAACTATTGTCCTTTATATAACGATGAATTTATTAGTTGTGGAGAAAAAATCTTAACTGAAGAAACAAATGCGAGTTCGGAAGTATTTGATAAATATGCTAAAAATCCAGTTGACTATTTTAAAGACTCTAATTAGAAAGATTCGGTAGAAAACTTTATATTAGCTTTCAAGCAAAATCCAACCCCTGAAATCTTAATTTATCTCAATAATGCCTTGTTGGAAGTGAATAAAAAATCAGCAAATACACTCGCAGTTGCAGTACCAATTAGTAAATCTAAGGGTAATGCAACGGATGAAGAAAGAGATCTTGCTAAAGAAATTTTACGAGGGGTTGCTCAAGTTCAAACCTTAGTCAATATTTGTTTATTCCCTGATGATCTTGATTTTTTACCAGAATCAATTACAATCAAAACTCATAATGATTTTTGTGATAGGATTAAAGATAAAGACAAAGGACTTAGAATTGTAATTGTTGATGATGTAAATGATAAAGATAAAGCTAATATTTTAGCTGATAAATTACACGAATTCAAAAAGAAATCTATATTAGCAGTTATTGGTCATAATTCTAGCGATTTAAGTATTGAGGTTATTCCTAAATACAATCAAAATAAGTTAGTTTTAATTTCTCCTGGAAGTTCTAGTGAAATAGACAGTCTCATGAAAGACGATTTCTTTTTTAGGACAGTTCCTACTATTACCTATGAAGTTCAACCTTTGGTTGAATATATGAATAAGAAAAACCTGAAAAATGCTGCTGTATTTTATAATGGGGATAGTAACTTTAGTCAACCTCTTTTTGAAAAATTTAATAAAGAATTTGTAAAGAAGGGAGGAAAAGTTGTAAAAAAATTTGTCGGTAGAGATAACGATAATACTTCTTTTACAAAAGATAATTTTGATATTTAAAACGCATTAAAACAGTCTAAAGATGCAGATTGTTTAGTTTTATTTCCTGATGGACAAACATCTAAAAGTATGAATAATTCTGTCGATTTAATTGTAAAAAATAATGGGAAAAAGGCTATTTTGGGTTCTTGGACGCTTCGTCGCAATAGAGTTTTTAATGTAGTTAGGGTTTGCTGAAAAAGTTTCTCCAAAATTTATGCCACTTTTGACCAAGAATTTTCTGACAAATCAATAAGTTTTAGTACACAAAAATTGTTTAAAGTATAATCAAAATTAATGAAAGGCGGTTTGATGAGTTCCCCTGTTCTATTATTAGTAAATAAGGACAAAAAAAGCGACAAAAACTGCCTCAGAAGTTTAGAAAGATTGACAACTAAAAATGTAATAGCAATAGATGTAATGGAGGTTTCAGGGAGTTTTGTCATCACGAGATTTAGGCTAAATCTTCGTTTAGCTTGTCCAAACTTTCCCTCAATAGCATTACGGAAGCATTCATCGGAGTGGGCTTGTTTCTTTTCTTCTTCACTGACATTTTTCGGAGGTCTTCCTAACTTCGGACCACTGATTCTTATCCCTCTTTCCTTACACCAATTTCTGTTTTCCCTAGTTCGATAAATTTTATCTACATGGACGGATTCGGGATAATAGCCAAACGTTTCTTTATACTTTTCTACTTGTTCTTTTAAATGACAAGATTCATTGAAGTTTTCCCAACTTATTTTGTCTAGAAACACATAGTTATCTACATAGCTTACTGAGAGTTTAGCTCGAAACTCTATTGGTTTTCCTGCTTTTCCCCTCACTATTGGACGAATATGCGGTTGAGTTAAACTTACAATTCTTTGAGGAACACTCTGGGTCTTATTCTCCCACATTGACTGTTGTTGTTCATAAACTTTTTTGATAGTCTCTAGACAATTTTTCTGTCTTTTACTCAGATTTTCCAGGGAAGCCCCAGCTTGAATTAAGTCTTCTATATTTCCTAAATTTTTCTTAAGGTATTTTAACTGTTTCCCGATAGCTTTTCTTCTTTCTTGATAAGATACTTTTCGTTTTTTAGCTACTTTTAAGTATTCCTTTCTAGCGATTATTCTAGAAGTTCTCGGCTTTTTTCTCAATTTTACTCTTAATGGTTTATAAAGATTATCTATTATTCTTTCTGTCTCAATTCTGTCTTGATTTAATATGCCTAAATCCGTTGGGTATTTGATGTCTGTTGGCGCACAAGTCGCATCTAAAATTAGTTTACCTTTATTTTTTATTTTTTCTCCTTTTTCTTGGAGACAATCCTTTTTTTTTACTTCTTTATCACTCTTGTCTATTTCTCTTTTTACTATTTTTTTATTGATTTTGTTTATCAATTCTCCATAAATTCTTTTCCTAAAATGAACTAGCATTGAAGATTCCAGTGGTGGCTCTTGTTGATAACAATTTAAACCTATAAAGTATTGTAGATAGGGATTTTCTCTAATCTGTTCTATAGTTTCTCTATCACTTGTTCCTAATTTTTCCTTAATAATTAATGTCCCTAATGCCATTCTAAATAGTTTGGCTGGCGCACCTTTTTCTGCTGAAAAAAGTTTAGCATATTCTTCCTCAAAATCATCCCAAGGTATCAACTCTGCCATGATTACCCAACGATTATTGGGGGACAATTTACCCTCGAAAGGTAATTCAAATTTTTCTGGGGGCGGTAAAGGTTGCTCCTCTTTTCGATACATTTGTTCTTGACCAACAACTGGGAGGTGTTTCTACCAATTATAGCGGTTTGTAGCCGACAAAGCTGATCTTTTTTGCGATCGCGAATATGGGTGTAACCTTTTAAAGAATAGGGTTTTGCTTTTATTCAGCAAACCCTAGTTAAGGAAGCAGAAAAGAATAATGCTGTCATTGATGAAAAATTAGTGATTTATGCTCCCTATCATCACGAAACAACTGATAATAAGAGATATGTCAAAGAAGCACTTAAACTATGGGGAGATGCTAGTCCCAATAGAACAGCAGCAGCTTATGATGCTGCATGGGTTTTAGTCAAAGCATTGCTTAATGCAAAAAAGATGAATAGAGTGGAGCTAAAAGAATCTTTAAATGATTTAGAAAAAGTGACAGATGGTGCAACTGGAGTTATTACTTTTGATGAAAAGGGTAATCGTAATAATTTACCAGGATTATTATTAGAAGTAGAAGCAGATATAAGGCATCAAAAAACTGGTTTAAAATTTGTGCCTCTCTCTGAAAATGCTAGTCCGTAGAGGCCGCAGGAATGCTTTATTATCGAAAATTAATAACAAACATGAGGGCTTAATAATATTAAGCCCCGACAAAGGTTAAAATTCCTCAAATTCCTAACCGTTGATAAATGGTGTCTAAATTTTGTAAATGATGTTGAGGATCGAAACATTTTTCGATGTCTTCAGCCCCAAGATATTGACTCACCTGGGCATCTTTACAAACTAAATCATGAAAATTACCATCCTCTTTATTCCAAGCCTCGTGAGCGCATTTTTGCACGACTTGATAAGCATCTTCTCGACTCATTCCCTTCTCGACTAAAGCGAGTAATACCCGTTGACTAAAAATAACCCCACCATAAACATTCATATTCCGTTTCATGTTCTCAGGATAGACTAATAAATTCTTGACTAAATTAGTCACTTCTTTCAACATAAAATGGGTCAAAATGCAGGTATCTGGTAACATTACCCGTTCCACAGAACTATGGGAAATGTCTCTTTCATGCCACAGGGCAACATTTTCCAAAGCAGCAACAGTATAACCTCTAATAATACGGGCAATACCGGTTAACCGTTCCGAACGAATGGGGTTACGTTTGTGGGGCATAGCAGAAGATCCTTTTTGTCCTTTAGAAAAGTATTCTTCTACCTCTAACACATCGGTGCGTTGTAGGTTTCTAATTTCTACTGCAAACCTTTCCACAGAAGCAGCTAATAGTGCCAATTGTTGCACAAACTCTGCATGGATATCCCGGGATATAACTTGAGTGGAAGCGGTATCAGGTTCTAGTCCCAAGTATTGACAGGATAAGGCTTCTACTCTGGGGTCAACGTTGGCATAAGTTCCCACTGCCCCCGATATCTTACCCACACTAATGGTACTGCGTAGCTTAACCAATCTTTCTCTATTGCGCAATACTTCAGCCAACCAGCCAGCCAACTTAAACCCAAAGGTAATGGGTTCAGCGTGAATACCATGCGATCGCCCCACCATAACCGTGTTACGATGTTGTTGCGCTTGATAACGCAGGGCCTGGATCAAATCTTCGAGACGTTCTAATATCAGGTTTAAACTGGCCACCAGTTGTAAGGCCAAAGCGGTATCAAGAACATCGGAACTGGTCAAACCCAAATGGATGTAACGGCCAGCATCTCCTACATATTCGTTAACATTGGTCAGAAATGCAATGACATCGTGACGCACTTCTGCCTCGATTTCTAATACCCGTTTTGGGTCAAAATTCGCTTTTTCCTTAATCTCTGCTACCGCTTCTTTGGGAATGTAACCTAATTCTGCTTGGGCTTCACAAACTGCAATTTCTACTTGTAACCAAGTTTTTAGCTTATAGCTATCTGTCCAAAGTTGGCCCATTTCTGGCAAGGTATAACGTTCAATCACTGCCATTTATTACTGATACAACAAGATATCCTATCACAGTGAAGCACCGAACTAAAATCAGCGCCTGAATTAATCTAATTAAGCCGATGATTATTATCAAAATGAATTCTAGTTCCAGCCCATTGTAACTTTTCTCGTAGGGTTTGATAGAAAGAATAATTTTCTCGCAAGACAATAAACCTAGCCATACAATGGGCCATTTTAACCGATATCCATTGACCCGGCCAAATAGAAGTGGCTAAAGAACTATCAGTCCATAATTTAGTATTTAATTCATAATCTCCCAAAGGCCAAATATTGACTATAGAACCTGGAGGAATGACAATAGGACGACTCGATAGACTTAAAGGACAAATGGGGGTAACGGCGATCGCGTCCATGCCTGGGTGAATAATTGGTCCATTAGCCGAGGCTGTGTAACAGGTTGAACCTGTGGGAGTGGCTACCAATAAGCCATCTCCTTGATATTGGTCTACAATTTCCCCATCCACTTCTAGTTCCAAAATAGCAGTGGGCATTCGGTCAATACTAGCTGGTTTAATACACATTTCGTTGAGACAGTAGAAGCGATCGCTAGTTGCTTCAGGGGAACAGCGATCCCCTTCACACACCCGCGCTTCTAACATCATTCTTTGTAACATGGCGTAGCGATCGCTTTGCAGACGATGCCATACTTGTGCCGTATCCTTAAATAATTCAAAGGGTTCGGTTAAAAAGCCGAGATGTCCCCCCACATTCACCGCTAAAATGGGAATTCCTTCTGGGGCCAATTGTCTTGCAGAGGCTAAAATAGTGCCATCTCCCCCTAAGACGATGGCTAAATCGATTTTTTCTGAGGCAGAGGAAAGAAATACGGGATAAGGATTATCTTTATAGCCACTTGGTCCCATTAATACTTTACAGTCAAGGGCTTCTAGTTCTTTAGCGCAGCGTTGCGCCCATTTTTGACTATCCGGGTCTCCTGCTTTATGGGCGATGATAACTTGTTTGAGTTCCACGTTGATGTACTAAGTAGGGATATTCTTTCATTGTTAACCTAATGTTCTAGCATTGGGGAAACTTTAGTTACATTTTAAACACTTCTAATCATGGGAATGTCAATTTTGATACCTTGCATATTTTTACTTTTGATTATCTTAATAAGAAGGGCTAATTAGCCTAGTCTCGATTTTGATTGACCTACTAGATAACTTATGAACCCTTTAAGATTTGTGAATTATGTTTGGCCTGCTTTTATCAGCATGGTTATTTTAAGTGCGATCGTGGCTTCTCTGCCGGATGTCTTAGCCAATGAACCCTCAGTGACGAAAGTAGAGAACGTTGAACCCCTAGAAAGCCCCACAGGAAACTGGCAAGACTTACAAGGGGACCAAACCCAAGATAATCAACAATGGTCTTGGGATATTGAAGAAAGCGACGGCATCATTTCTGAGAATCTGGAATATGAAATGTCACCAGAGTTGTCCGATGATTCCCCTGTAGTTGATCTCGAAAAAGAAGATGAAGAGTGGGAAAACAGCAACAGAGGTGATCCTAAAAAGAGTGGAGGGTTAATTCCTGTTGCCGAATTTTAGTTATATAGCGTTTCTCGCAACGAGTGAGGTACACCTAATATCGCGCCTCCGAACTCCGAACTCCGAACTCCGAACTCCTAAAACTAGAAAACTGTGTACCTCACAAGTATTTGGACTTTGGATAAAAAAACAATCGTTAGCGTAAATTTTACGCTAAACATATCTCCAGAGCTAAAATAGAGAATTAAGGTGATTTTAAAAACTCTCTTTCCATCTTTTTAGGGGATTTTAAATATTAAATAGCTTCATTCAGTTTCGGTTCCAATATAGATATCTAAGTAGCTTTCAGTTAGAGATTGAATGACTCGTTCTAATTCATCAATGAGATTTCTTCTAGTGAGTTTTTCTACAGCATCAATATGAGCAGAACTTCCGGCTCGTCCTAAATATTTATATTTGGTTTTTTTCTCATTATTAGTGGCCATAGGAAAAATTGATTCAGCAGCCTGTAGTTTATAATACCAGTAGATTGTTCCCTTTCCATTAACCTGATAACGAATAATATGACAATTAGCTGGTGCTACTTCCCCTTCCCGTTCAATTTTCTTTATTTTCTGTTTAAGAGAGCGAATTAGACTCTTAATTTGTTTGGCTCTCAGGTGGACATCTTGACTGGTCTTAAGTTCGGAATGTGATGACATTAGCCTTAACTGTAACAAACAACCTCTTTTGATGTTAGCGTATATATTCAGCTAATTTATAAGGTAATAAATTTTAAAAATGACCAAAAATGAAACGGCTACGTCTGTCGAGGAATTCCTGGTGTGGAGGTCTAACCTCTTCCAAGGACTAAAAGCTAGAAAAGAAACTATTATAGAATTACTCGATGCCCTCTCCAGTAACCAACAAGCTCACTCAGTCGTTGAATTGTCTCTCAATCCTTTATTTAGAAGAGATTATAACAGTTTATATAGAGGAATTCAAGAGTTTTTACCCACTCAAACTGACCCTAATTATGAACAGAGAATTGAGACTTTATTTTCAGCGGTATCGAGAACAATTCCTCCCACTTCAAAACATTATAACTTATTTGGTATTGACACAACTCCCTGTCCACGACCGTTTGCCGAAACGTTAGCGGATAAAACCTTTATTCATTACCCCAATCCAATTAAGGGAAATAAACCCATTAATATTGGACATTGTTATTCCGTTGTCTGCGCTTTACCTGACCAAATAGACACAGAAAAAGTCCCTTGGGCTGTCCCCTTATCAGGAGAGCGAGTCCCCTCTAAACATAAAGGAGTAAATCAAGGCAATCAACAACTAAAAAAAATCTGGCAAAGTTCTTTATTTTCTGATAAATTATCTGTCTTAGTGGCTGATAGTGACTACAGCCAAAAGGATTTTATTGGGGAACAAGTTAAGCATGAAGACCTAGTTACTATTACAAGAGTTAGAAGTGACCGAGTTTTTTATCGTCAATTTATTCGGGACCCAAATCAAGCCAAAACTTCGGGACATCCCCGTTGGTATGGGGATAAATTTGACCTTAAAGATGACCAAACTTGGACTGAACCTGATGAAGTTCATCATGTTCCCTTTACAACGAAAAAAGGTCGTCAATTAACAGTGACTATTTCGGGATGGAAACAGATGTTAATGAGAGGAACTAAAAACTATAAAATGAACAATCACCCCTTTACTTTACTCCAGATTGTTGTCAGAGCTCAAGAAAGAAATAGTATTTGGAAACCTATGTGGCTTATTGTTATTGGTTCTCGGCGCGATGAGTTAAGTTTAGTTGATTGTTATCAGTGTTATCGACAACGTTATGACATGGAACATCTTTTTCGATTTGGTAAACAAAGATTATTGATGACATCTTATTTAACTCCCGATGTACATCATGAAGAAAATTGGTTTAAACTAACACTTCTTTCTTATGTAAATTTGTGGGCTGCCAGAAAATTAGCTGTGGTTTTACCCCGTGATTGGGAACAGTATTTGAAGACTAATAAATCCATAAAAATCACCCCTAGTCTAGTTCAAAGAGACTTTTCAAGAATAATTACGACCTTGGGGACTTTCGCCAAATTTCCCAAACGTCGAGGTTTTTCTTCCGGACGTATTAAAGGTTACAAAAAAGCCCCACGAACTCGTCATGATGTTATCAAGAAAGGGAGCAAAAAATCAACTGAAAACTTAAAAGCTCCTTAGTTTTCCTCAGAATCTATAGATTAGCCCTATTTGTCAGCCAATTTTATTGACTGATACAGAGCCGATATTTTGGGATTTTAGTTTAGCGTAAAATATACGCTAACAAACTTTTTTTTATCCAAAGTCCAAAAGTATGAGAAGTGCTATATTAACCTCCCTGCCATCCCCTAGCTTTTCTACTCATTCAAGGGGAAAAGACTTAGAAAATCCTCTAACTCGAACCAGTATTCTAGAAAGTATTCGTTGGTGAGGGTGGTAACAAATTCAGCAAAAGTAATGTATTTGTCCCAGACTTCTTCGGTTTGGGCTATTTCTGCGGTAATTTCTAAAAGGGTTTCATGGTATTCTTGTTTAGAAATTTCTCCCGTGTTTCTATACAGATTTAGTAATGTGTAATCAAAAGCAACCGTTGCTTCAACGTTATATATAGCTGCTTGTAACTTAATATGGGTCAAAAGAATTTCGATAGGTTGAGGAGTTGTCATAATTTAAATGGTTGAGCGAATCAATGAGTAAATACAGATTGAATGATCTAGAACTTTACGGGTAAGTATAGAGATATTTATGTTAATTTAAACAAAAATTAGAGAAATTTCCTGGGTATTTTTTGGGTATTTTCCAAAATTTTACCAATCGACTCAGTAATTGTTCTCAAAATTAGGAACAAAAATATCAATACTTCCCTGTTCATTCATGGCACAGTAGATTTTAATATTGAACTCCGGGCTCAAGTTTTTCCTGATTTTTCCCAAACCACCATCGATTGTAAGTTATATCTTGTTGTAGATTGGATAGAAAAAATGGCTCAAATCTAGATGCTTTGAATGATAAAAATTTCTTATAAGAAATAGATACAACGCTTGATTGTAAGCATAAATATAATACTAATGTAATTGTACAAGCCTCAAAAAACTTTCCAAACATCTCACACCACCTCGTGATTCTGATAATAACTATTAAACTGGACTCAGTAATCTCAGTAATCTAAATACTCTTCTACTGTATTACTTCGTGATTACTGATGACTGTGACGGGGTGAAACTAGGCAAAGTGTCACACTGCTCGTTTAACTTAATAAAAATTTTATCATTACTTTGGTAATTGTTCCTGAAAATGGTATGAAAATCTCACTTTCATTAAAAATAAGACAAAATAAGGCAAAAAAGACAATGATGGTTTGGTTATCTGGCAGCTACTACTTTTGATCGTTTTATCTGGATTAGTTTCTTCTTTAATCTTATTTACTCAAAAGAATAACCAACCTTCCCTTGACTGCGAAGGAAAGGATACAGTTGAATGTAGTAGAAAATAGTAATCAAGAAAAAGAATAAGTTTAAATGTTCTGATCAGCAAAAATAGTGACACTCCTGCCGACGCTTCACCAGTTGGGACAGAGGGGAAGCTTCCTACCTCACCATAGTAAGACAGAAATTATCTAACTTCGATGATGGATAATAGACAATGAAACAAAGTTAGAAAAGATGATTTGCTATACTAAAAATAGTTAAAAAGCTTAAACTAGCAACTATGAAAAAATCCGTTTTTTACTATCTCCCTATTGTCCTTACTTTGCTCTCCTATCCAATTATTAATATACCATTTATTCCTTCAGCAATGGCACAAGAACAAATCATGAAAACTTTAACTGTTACAGGAGAGGGAACGGTGAGAATTCCTACTACCTTAACCGATGTTAGCTTAGGGGTAGAAATACAGGGTAACACCGCAACGGAAGTTCAAAACAATGTAGCTCAAGGAACATCATCCCTAGTCGATTTTCTGCGATCGCGTTCTGTAGAAAGGTTGCAAACCACAGGAGTTCGTTTACAACCTAACTATCAATACAATAATAATCAAAGGCGTTTAATAGGTTATATCGGCACAAATACAGTGACTTTTCGGGTAAAAACCGAAGAGGTTGGGAGTTTATTGGATGATGCAGTTAAAGCTGGAGCAACTCGTATCGATCGCGTCGGGTTTACCGCAGAAGAAACTGCTATTTCAGAGGCACAAAAAGAGGCGTTAAAATTAGCTACTTTAGACGCACAAAAACAAGCTGAAGCGGTTTTATCTACCTTGAACTTTCAATCTCAAGAAATCATTAGTATTTCCATCAACGGTGCTAATGCTCCTCAACCTCAAATCATGCGATCGCCAGAAACGATGAGGACTACCAGTGCTGCTGATAGCACTCCTGTCATTGGAGGAGAACAAACCATAAGGGCAATGGTAACTTTACAAATAAGTTATTAACTACGTTTAACATTGTTTCAGTTTATCTTGCTGTATTAATTAATACAAACTAGGGTTTTAAGATACTTTTTCGTATATTTAAAAAATATTAATTTAGCTAGTCAGTAACAGAAATAAATGTTATTTGTATAGTAGTTTAATAAAACAATTTGGTTCAGGCATAATTATCAAAATCTAAATGATAGCTGAGGTATTCTGAATGTACGAAGATTTTAATTACATTACCGATAACAACTTTTTGATAAACTATTGGAGGCAAGAAAAGGTCATTTGCCAAAAGTGTCAGGGAGAAGGAAAACTAAGTATAGAAGGCAAAGAAAACATGGTTTCCTGTTCTTTATGCGAAGATACTGGAATAGTCCATCGACATCTGCAACAGAAAGAGTCTGCTGCTTAATTCACTTCGTTGGCTCAAAGTTGGGGGTAAGGTTAAGTTGAATTACCCTTACCCCGAGCTTTTTGCAAAAATACTTAGGGTTTGCTGAAAAAGTTTCTCCAAAATTTATGCCACTTTTGACCAAGAATTTTCTGACAAATCAATAAGTTTTAGTACATAAAAATTGTTTAAGGTATAATCAAAATTAATGAAAGGCGGTTTGATGAGTTCCCCTGTTCTATTATTAGTAAATAAGGACAAAAAAAGCGACAAAAACTGCCTCAGAAGTTTAGAAAGATTGGCAACTAAAAATGTAATAGCAATAGATGTAATGGAGGTTTCAGGGAGTTTTGTCATCACGAGATTTAGGCTAAATCTTCGTTTAGCTTGTCCAAACTTTCCCTCAATAGCATTACGGAAGCATTCATCGGAGTGGGCTTGTTTCTTTTCTTCTTCACTGACATTTTTCGGAGGTCTTCCTAACTTCGGACCACTGATTCTTATCCCTCTTTCCTTACACCAATTTCTGTTTTCCCTAGTTCGATAAATTTTATCTACATGGACGGATTCGGGATAATCGCCAAACGTTTCTTTATACTTTTCTACTTGTTCTTTTAAATGACAAGATTCATTGAAGTTTTCCCAACTTATTTTGTCTAGAAACACATAGTTATCTACACAGCTTACTGAGAGTTTAGCTCCAAACTCTATTGGTTTTCCTACTTTTCCCCTCACTATTGGACGAATATGCGGTTGAGTTAAACTTACAATTCTTTGAGGAACACTCTGGGTCTTATTCTCCCACATTGACTGTTGTTGTTCATAAACTTTTTTGATAGTCTCTAGACAATTTTTCTGTCTTTTACTCAGATTTTCCAGGGAAGCCCCAGCTTGAATTAAGTCTTCTATATTTCCTAAATTTTTCTTAAGGTATTTTAACTGTTTCCCGATAGCTTTTCTTCTTTCTTGATAAGATACTTTTCGTTTTTTAGCTACTTTTAAGTATTCCTTTCTAGCAATTTTTCTAGAAGTTCTCGGCTTTTTTCTCAATTTTACTCTTAATGGTTTATAAAGATTATCTATTATTCTTTCTGTCTCAATTCTGGCTTGATTTAATATGCCTAAATCCGTTGGGTATTTGATGTCTGCTGGCGCACAAGTCGCATCTAAAATTAGTTTACCTTTATTTTTTATTTTTTCTCCTTTTTCTTGGAGACAATCCTTTTTTTTTACTTCTTTATCACTCTTGTCTATTTCTCTTTTTACTATTTTTTTATTGATTTTGTTTATCAATTCTCCATCAATTCTTTTCCTAAAATGAACTAGCATTGAAGATTCCAGTGGTGGCTCTTATTGATAACAATTTAAACCTATAAAGTATTGTAGATAGGGATTTTCTCTAATCTGTTCTATATTTTCTCTATCACTTGTTCCTAATTTTTCCTTAATAATTAATGTCCCTAATGCCATTCTAAATAGTTTGGCTGGCGCACCTTTTTCTGCTGAAAAAAGTTTAGCATATTCTTCCTCAAAATCATCCCAAGGTATCAACTCTGCCATGATTACCCAACGATTATTGGGGGACAATTTGCCCTCGAAAGGTAATTCAAATTTTTCTGGGGGCGGTAAAGGTTGCTCCTCTTTTCGATACATTTGTTCTTGACCAACAACTGGGAGGTGTTTCTACCAATTATAGCGGTTTGTAGCCGACAAAGCTGATCTTTTTTGCGATCGCGAATATGGGTGTAACCTTTTAAAGAATAGGGTTTTGCTTTTATTCAGCAAACCCTACTTAACATAACTTGTCCTAACAAATAATGATGATCTTGAGTTGTTAAGTCGGAATTATTAGCAAATTCTTCTCGTTGTTTAGGGGAATAGAAGTGAATACCCCCAGGAGAAAACGGGACAGAATCGGAAGAGTCAAGTCGGGTATAGTCCACCAGATAAAATTGTCCCTCGGGTTTTAAAACACGAGAAACTTCCTTAAAAACTTGTTGTGGATTGGGGTAATGTAGAAAGCTAATAGTGTTAAATACCGCATCAAACTGTTTGGTAGCAAAAGGAAGACATTCTGCATTGCCTTGGGTAAAAATCAAACGAGGATGATGCCAATTAGTTTCCCTCGCTTCCTTCAACATTTGAGGGGATAAGTCCACTCCTATTCCCTTTAATTCAGGAAAATTTTTGGCTAAACGATTTAATAAGCGACCGGTTCCACAACCTAAATCTAACACAGAGGAAGGATGAGGTAAACTCAGATAGGATAACAATCTTTTGTGTAGGGACTGATAGAAAATAGTGGTAAAAATTAGATCGTAGTTTGGGGCCCATTTATCAAAAAAAGAGGCTTTTTTCTCGAAAATTTCTTCACTCATTTCCTTATCTAATAATACTGGTTGGTAATTTCTTGTAATCCGTTGACCATGAAACCCTTACCCACTGCCTCCATTTTCCATTCTTCTTGATCACGGTAAACTTCAGCCAAAATCATCCCTGTTTTTCCACCATATTCTTCTCCTAAAAGACTGTAACGGGCGATTTCTTTATTATCATTGAGATTTACTAGGCGAACAAAGGCATTTTTAACCTGTCCAAAGCTTTGTTGTCGTTGTCTAGCTTTGTAAATGTTAACAACAAAAACTAACTTGAGAATATCATCAGGAAGTCGTGTTAAATCGACTAATATTTGTTCGTCGTCTCCGTCTCCTTCTCCTGTTAAGTTATCTCCTTGATGAGTAATTGCTCCTGATGAATGCTCCAGGTTTCTATAGTAAACCACATCAGATTTACTCTTTAATTTATCTTTATTGGTTAAACATAAAACAGACGCATCGAGATCAAAATCATTGGCTTTAAAAAGTCCAAAAAGCCCTTTCGATTCTGAGACATCCCACCCCAAACCACACATAACTTTAGTGAGTCCTGGAGCTTCTTTTTTAAGGGAAATTCGTTGTCCTTTTTTAAGATTAATTGCCATTATTTTCTCCTAGTTATAGTAACGATTTAAGATTGCTTGTAAACCTCCTTGATAACCGGAGCCTACTGCACTCATGCGCCATTCTCCATCCTTTTTGTAGATTTCTGCAATAATTAAGGCGGTTTCTATGGAATATTCTTCCGTTAAATCGTAGCGTAATACTTCGTTTTTGGTTTGTACATCAACCAATCTTACAAAGGCATGTTCTATCTGACCAAAGTTTTGTTGTCTTTTATCCGCTTCGTGAATAGTGACAACAAAAACTAATTTTGTAACATCATCGGGAACCTTCGTAAAGTTAACTAAAACAACTTCGTCGTCTCCTTCTCCTTCCCCTGTTAAATTATCCCCCATGTGTTCCACGGAATGATCGGGATCGGGACTTTTTAAGTTGTTATAAAAAAATGAGATGATTGTCAGAAATTAACGTTTCGTTTTCTCCCAATAAAAATACAGAAACATCGAGATCGTAATCGTTGCCAGTATCGACTTTTTTGACATCCCATCCTAACCCGACAAAGGCTGCTTTTAGCCCAGGACTTGCTTTTTCTAAGGAAATTCTTTGACCTTTACTGAGTGAAATTCCCATATTTTTTTTCTTGATTTCTTGTTGTTTTTGTGCTAGTAACTTTAGTTAGAGTAACGGTTAAGAATGGCTTGTAAACCTCCCTGGTATCCGGAACCTACGGCAGTCATCCGCCATTCTCCATCTTTGTTGTATATTTCTGCGGTAATTAAAGCAGTTTCTATGGAGTAGTCTTCTGTTAAATCATAGCGTAAAATTTCTGCTTTGGTTTGTACATCAACCAATCTTACAAAAGCATTATCAATTTGTCCAAAGTTTTGACTTCTTTTGTCTGCTTCGTGAATAGTAACCACAAAGACCAATTTTTTAACTTCGTTAGGAATCTTGGTAAAGTTGACTAAAACAACTTCGTCGTCCCCTTCTCCTGCTCCGGTTAAGTTATCTCCCATGTGTTCCACGGAATTATCGGGATCAGGACTTTTTAAGTTATTATAAAAGATGAGATGGCTATCAGATAGTAATTTCTCATTTTCTCCTAATAAGAAAACAGAACAATCGATATCAAAATCTGTTCCTGTATCGACTTGTTTGACATCCCAACCTAACCCAACGAAGGCTGCTTTTAGTCCAGGACTTGCTTTTTCTAAGGAAATTCTTTGACCTTTACTGAGTGAAATTGCCATAATAATTAGTCGATTACTGATAATAATTGAAACTTAACTAAGAGGAAGCATTGAGAACAGCTAAATACTCCATAGCAGCCTCTAGGCGAGATGGATAGCTACGGGAGAATGATTCAAACCATAGCCCCTCATCAGAGTATTCGTCTAAATTTTCTAGCCATTGCTTGGCTTGACGAGTCAATAATTTTTGCTGCTGTTGCTTTCTCTGTTCAGTATACCGTATTTCTTCCTGATTTTGATGAGTGATAGTTTCTGATTGTTGCTCTTGTTTTTGTTGAAATTGATCTTTAAAATTGTGTAAATTTTCGTTAAACTTTGGAGTATTTCGAGCAACATTATGCTTTTTGACTTCCTTCTTTTGTTGTTGGAAGTTAGACTTAAGTTGTAGTAAGCTTTGGTTTAATTCTGCTTTATTTTTTTCAAGAGTATCTGGGGAATATTTTTCTTTTTGCTGTTGAAAGTTAGACTTAAGCTGTTCTAAATTTTCGTTAACTTTTGGTTTATTTTGCTCAATATTATTATGTCTATATTTCTCTTTCTGTCTTTTCAAGTTAGACTTGATTTTTTTGATATTTTCATTCATTTCTGGTTCGTTTTGATGAAAATCATTTTGTTCAGGTTTTTCCTTTTGTTGTTGTAATTCCGACTTAAAGCGTTGCAGTAGATTATCTGTTGAGTTAGGTTGATGATTAGATTTATCCATTGATTCTTTCTTTTTATTGCTGTGTTGATCTTTAATTTGGTTGATTAAGTCATCAATATTAGATTCTTGTTGAGGTTTATTAATCATTTTTTGTTGAAAACCTGTCATAACACAAAGTCTCCTATTATAATATCAATCAGAGTTTTGATTTATCTCTGTCTGGAAAGCAGATGCGATCGCCCACAATGTTTAAACTTGTGCTTATCAAAAATTAAGGCTCGTCACCCTATTATAATTTCGTGTTAAGTTTAAGGGTAGTCGATGTAATAGAACGTTGCAAAGTATATGTCTATGTTTTCTGGAAGTTTGTTAGTGGCCGAACCGAGATCCTTCTATATTGTAGAACCTTCTTCCCCTCAATGGATCGAAGTTTTGGTCAATTCTCCTTGGGGACAAGAGTTATGTATTTATAGTATTTCTCCTGATTTAATGGTACAACCTGGAGATATTGTGAGTGTACCTTTTGGAAAACAAATTATGGGAGGAATTGCCATTAGATATGCTAATTCTATTCCTGAATATCTCAATCATGATCAAGTTAAAGCGATTGATGATGTCATTACATCGGGATTTTTTACAAAAATTATTTTCAATTGTTAGAGAGAGTTGCTAACTATTATTGTACGGACTTAATAACTGTTATACAAGCGGCTTTACCACCTAAATTATTAAGTAAATCTCAACAAAGAATACGCTTAAAAATCGATAATATTCCCCCTGGGGCAGAAACATTTTGCTCTCCTGCTGCTGCTAGAATTTTAACCTTATTACAGGAACAAAAAGATGGAGATTATAGTTATACATTCTTAAAAAATAAGGTAAAAGGCTCTAGAAAAGCCATTAAAGAATTACGGAAGAGAGACTGGATAGAAAGTTATTTTAAACCTCCTGAACCTCCAAAAGCTCAGTTGAAAAAAGTAGCTATATTAAACAGTTACTTTGCTAAAGATATTTCTAAAAGACATCAAGAAATTTTACACTTTATAAAAAGTAAAGGAGGAAAAATTTTAGTAAGTGAGTTAGTCCAAAAAGCTAAAACAACGACAAAAACCATACAAAAATTAGAAGAAAATGGTTACATAATCATTGAAGATCAAGAAGTATTGAGATTAGAACAAGGTATTGATGATATTAGGGATCAATCAAAACAGCTTAGTCAAGATCAAGAACAAGCATTAGAAGTTATTAATAAGTTACAAGGTTATGGAGAAATTTTATTACATGGAGTAACAGGATCAGGAAAAACAGAAGTTTATTTACAAGCTATATCCCCTTTATTAGAACAAGGAAAATCTGCTTTAATTTTAGTTCCTGAAATTGGATTAACACCTCAATTAACAGATCGATTTCGGGCGAGATTTGGTGATAAGGTTTTTGTATATCATAGTAATCTATCAAAAGGGGAAAGATACGATACTTGGCGACAAATGTTACCTGGAGAACCTCAAGTTATTATTGGTACTAGATCAGCCATTTTTGCTCCTTTACCCAATTTAGGTTTAATTATCTTAGATGAGGAACATGATTCCAGTTTTAAACAAACCCAACTATCCCCAAATTATCACGCACGAACTGTTGCTAAATGGCGAGGAGAATTAGAAAATTGTCCTGTTATTTTGGGATCAGCTACCCCCTCTTTAGAAACCTGGTTATCTGTTAATTATCCTCCATCTTCTTCTGTTAATTCTTACTATTTATCCTTACCTGAAAGGATAGGATATCGTCCTTTGCCTCCTGTAAAGATTGTTGATATGAGAGATGAATTAAAGCAAGGAAATCGCTCTATTTTTAGTCGTCCTTTGCAGGAAGCATTGAGAAATTTAAAAGAGAAAAATCAACAGGCAATTTTATTTGTTAATCGTCGCGGACACAGCACTTTTGTATCTTGTCGTGTCTGTGGATATGTAATGGAATGTCCTGATTGTGATGTGTCTTTATCCTATCATTATACCCACGAAGGAGCGACACAATTATTAAGGTGTCATTATTGCAATTATACCCAAATTCAACCCCCAAAATGTCCCGAATGTAACTCACCTTATTTCAAATTTTTTGGTAGTGGAACCCAAAAAGTTACTCAAGCATTAGAGAAAGAATTTCCTGAATTAACATACATAAGATTTGATAGTGATACTACCCGTAACAAAGGTTCTCATCGTCGCTTATTGGAGCAATTTTCACGGGGTGAGGCTGATATTTTAGTGGGGACACAAATGCTAACCAAAGGGTTAGATTTAGCCCAAGTTACCTTAGTAGGTGTTGTCTCTGCCGATGGGTTGTTATATTTATCAGATTATCGGGCAGCAGAAAGAGCATTTCAAACCTTAACACAGGTGGCAGGAAGAGCCGGAAGAGGAGACGAACCAGGAGAGGTTATTATACAAACTTATTCCCCTGAAAATTCTGTTATTCAAGCAGTTAAGAAACATGATTATCATCGTTTTATTGATGAAGAATTACCCCGAAGAGAAGAGTTAAATTTCCCCCCTCATGGACGTTTAATATTAGTACAATTAAGTGGACTAGATGCCATAGAAGTAGAAAAAACAGCAGAAAAATTAGGGGAGCGTTTTCACGAAACCATAGGCTTAGATTGTGAAATATTGGGACCAGCACCGGCCAGTATTATGAGGGTAGCAAAACGTTATCGCTGGCAAATTTTATTGAAATTTTTACCAGAAGCTAGGGTAATTATTCCTGATATGAAAAATTGGTATAAATTATGTCCTAATTCTGTTAGTTTAAAAATTGATATTGATCCCTTACATATTAATTGAAAATTAGGTATAATACAAATGTTTTGAATCGATCTAGAGTGGGGTCAGGCATAATAGAAGATCCCCGTGTCACTTGCTTAAACCATGTCATCCTATGAACCTCTCCATCATAAATATCGCCCACAAACCTTTGCCGACTTAGTGGGACAAGAAGCGATCGCCACCACCTTGAATAATGCGATCGCCAGTCAACGCATTGCCCCGGCCTATTTATTTACAGGGCCCAGGGGAACAGGAAAGACCTCCAGTGCTAGAATTTTAGCAAAATCACTCAATTGTTTGGCGGTTGAGGCTCCCACTGCCTCACCCTGTGGTGAATGCGAGGTGTGTCGGGCGATCGCTAGGGGTTCGGCCTTGGATGTGATTGAAATAGATGCGGCCAGTAATACAGGGGTGGATAATATTCGAGAAATTATTGAGCGATCGCAGTTTGCCCCGGTACAATGTCGTTATAAAGTATATGTCATCGATGAATGTCATATGTTGAGTGTGGCTGCTTTTAATGCTTTATTAAAGACCTTAGAAGAACCGCCAGAACGGGTTATTTTTGTTTTAGCAACCACCGATCCCCAACGAGTTTTACCTACTATTATCTCTCGCTGTCAACGGTTCGACTATCGCCGTATTCCTTTAGAAGCGATGGTCAGCCATTTAACAGTAATTGCTCAAAAGGAAAATATAGAAATTGAGCCAGAAGCCTTAACTTTAGTGGCACAAATTGCCAACGGCGGCTTAAGGGATGCGGAAAGTTTATTAGATCAATTAAGTTTATTATCAGGAAGTATTACATCAGAAAAGGTTTGGGATTTAGTAGGGGCTGTTCCCGAGAGAGATTTATTATCTTTATTAAAAGCGATCAATTCTAATAACCCAGAAATTGTCATTGAATCTTGTCGTAAATTGATGGATAGAGGTAGAGAACCCTTAGTAGTTTTACAAAATTTAGCAGGGTTTTATCTTAACTTATTAATTGCCAAAACTGCCCCAGAAAGGTCTGATTCAGTTGCCGTAACTTCCACAACTTGGGATGATTTATGTACGGAAGCGAACCAGTGGCAAACCGAAACCATTTTAAGGGGTCAACAAAAGCTTAAAGAAAGCGAAGTACAGTTAAAAAATACTACCCAACCTCGTTTATGGTTAGAGGTTACATTGTTAGGTTTACTCCCCCAAGCTTGCACCCCAGAAGTTATTATTCAGTCATCCACTATTCCAACTCAAACTAAGAATAATATTGAATCCAAAACAACGACATTACAACCCCAACAACCCAGGTCAAAAGTTGTTGAAAATTCAGGAAAAGAACAACCTAAAACCTTATCTAAACCACCTAAAACTGTTATAAATACACCAGAAACATCCATTAACAATGATGATCTAGATTTAGATCAAATTTGGCAATTAGTTTTAGGAAAACTCGTACCATTTATTTCAGCATTAATTAAACAATATGGTCATTTAATTAGTTATAAAGGTACGGTGGCAACTGTAGGAATGAAGAATAAGGAACTCCTAAAATTAGCACAGGATAAAGTCCCTCAAATTGAGTCAGCTTTTCAAGAAGTTGTGGGTCACAAAGTGAAGGTTAATCTACAAGTTAGAACCGCCTCTAAAATAGCAAATAAATCCCATAATCCTCCTTCTACTACCCCAACAGTTCCTTCACCAAATAACCATAATAACCCTGTAAAAGATAAAAAAAAAATAGATGATGATAATAAAGTTAATCTGGATAAGAAACCTACCATTAATTTAGAAAATAATAATAATGGACAAAAACAAGTAATTGAATCTGCTAATATTACTGAAGCACAATCAAATGAAAATATTTTTGATGATGTTGATTTTTCTGATAATAAAATACAAGAAGTAGCAGAGCAATTTGCAAAAGTCTTTAAAGGTGAGATAATTGCTGATCATGAAGATTTGATTCATGAAGAGGAGAATTTTAAAAATCATAAATCTGCTGCAAAAGATGATATCGAATTATCCAATCAAACTCTGGAAGAATTGACAATAGAAGAAGAAATAGATAATAATGTTAACAGTGATAACCCACAGGATAAAACCGAAGAAACCAGTATTAATGCTCAGAAAATAATAGGAAGACCAAAAATCACCAAAAAAGAAGAAGAGTTAGAATTTTAAATTACTTCATTATATTAGGAAATCAAACCGATGAATAAAATCAACTATCTAACTGTTACCCTATTAATTGGACTTATGACTTCTTGTCAATTTCAAAATAATCAATTTGTTGAAGAAGAATTGATAACGATATCTGAAGCAGGTAATAGTACAAAACCTGCCAGTTGGGACTTTGACCCAACCGTCGACAATTATGATAATAATTCGCTTTTAGACTTACGTTATCTCAATGAAAAAGTAGCAGGAGAAACAGGTTTTATCCGTCTATCGCCTAATAGAAAAGACTTTGTTAAAGGTGATGGCACTTCAATGAGATTTTGGGCAGTTAATTCTGATGTTTGGAAGAAAGGCTATCAAGAATTAAAAGATAATGCTCGTTTTTTAGCAAAACGAGGGGTTAATATGGTACGTTGGCACGGTCAAATTATTGCTAAAACTGATAATAATGCCCTGAAAAATATTGATGAACAGGCCCGTCAACAACTTTGGCAATATGTAGCAGCGATGAAAAAAGAAGGGATTTATTTAACCATATCTCCCTATTATGCCAATGCTGTAAAAAACCAAGAAAACTGGCAAATTCCCCGTGATAGTGAAAAATTGAGTGGTTTATTATTTTTCGATCCAGAGTTACAAAAAGCATATAAAAATTGGCTAAGAGAGTTATTAATACCTGTGAATCCCTACACATGTATTCCTTTAAAAGATGAAGCAGCAATCGCTATTATCCAACTACAAAACGAGGACTCTTTATTATTCTGGACATTTAAGAATTTGAAAGGGCGAGATTTAGAGTTATTGAGTAATCAATACCGTGATTGGTTAATCAATAAATACGGTTCTCTAGAAGAAGTGATCAAAGAATGGAAAAATGTTTCCATTAAAGGGGAAAATATAAAAGCAGGGAAAATAAAATTTTATAGTATCTGGCATTTAACCAAAGAACAAAATCCCAATAGTGGGACAGGGAAAAAATACGCCGATCAAATCCAATTCTTAACCGAAACTATGTACAATTTTAATCAAGAAATGAAACGTTTTTTACGTGAAGAAATTGGTGCCAAACAATTAATTAATGCAGGTAATTGGAAAACCGCCGATCCCATTAAATTAAACGATGCAGAACGCTATTCTTATACAGCAACAGAAGTGATAGGAGTGAACCGTTATTATAATGGTGGAATTCATGAAGGAAAATACTCAGATTGGGCAATTGTTAATGGAGATAAATTTACCAATCGTTCCGTTTTATTGAATCCTTCTTCCTTCCCATTAAACCCAGATTCCGCACTTCAAAATGTAGTATAAAAAAATACATAGTTTTAAAAAGTCCGAAAATCATACCTGGGCAAGAATATTTCTCTTTTCATTAAATTTTTAGGAAAAATAATCAAATTAAGAAGATTTATACTCATTGAAAACTTAGCAAAACTCAGCACAAACGAAGGAGAGTTTCCTCTTCTCATTTGATATCATTAGACTCTTATTCTTTTATTATTTTTGCTTTATCCAATTCAATTTATAGATAATATCTTTCACAAGATGCAGGTAATAAACTCAATATAAAACGCCTTTCTTCTGTTAAATTGACAATTTGTTTAACTCCGTTTAAAATCACATAATGAATACCTTGAAAACATTGAAATATCCACCTCAAAGTCGGACGCAATGTTACTTTCCCTACTTGATTATTTATTCCTTTTTTGACTCTTTTTAAACAATTTCTTAATTCTCTTTGCCCCAAGTTATAAATCAACAAACACAAAGACATTAAAAATAAAATTGTTTCTATTCTTTCTGGTTTTTCAACGAAGAAACTATCAGTAAAAATAAGGGATCTTTCAAAAATCGAAATCCTCTTTCCGTAGATTGCTGGTTTTTATAAGTTATCAGAATTTCACTAGCTTCTAATTTATTTTCCTCTACTAAGTTAGTTGCTAAAATAAATTTTCCTGCTTCTTTAGTCTTTCTACTTATCTCTTCATCTTTTTTGATGATCAGACTAATCATTTTATAAATCTTTTCCTTTTTTTTCGAGTAAGTTTCAATCAGTTCAACTTCTTTTATTTCCAACAATTTCAATTTTTTATTAATAGCTTTTAATTTATATCGAGCAGCTTGAGGATGTTCAAATTCTTCAGATTGTATTTCTTTAAGAAATTTTTGGGATTTCTTCTCTTCTTGGGAAAGTTGTTTTTCTAGTTTTTCCAAATCACTTTTCTGTCTTTTTTCACTCAAGACTATTAACCAAGTTTGCTTGATTCCACCATAAGTAACAATTTCTTCTTTCCAGGTATAACTTTCTAAATTTAGGTCACTTCTTTTTTCTTTATCTTCATCTTTTACTTCTTCCACCTCTATATTTTGCACTAATTCTTTTGCTTTTTTTATGGTCATTGGAACTCTCGTTATCCATTTTAAATGTTGGATTAGTTGGAGATTTTCTTGACCATATAAAGCACTATCACAAACCATGATACTATCAAACTTTATTTGCTTTTTGAATTCTACTAAAACTTTTCCAAATACAGCTTTATCAGATTCATTTCCATCTCCTACTCTCACAAATAATGGAATATCTCCATCTTGGCTTGTTATTAAATCCAAGACACATTGTTTTAAGTCTGGTCTATGATCCCGAGAATATCCTTTCTTAATAAAAATTGGTCTTTCTTTAATAATTTTTTCTTCTTCCTGTTTCTCTTTATCTTCTTCCCTTTTATATTCTCCATCTAAATGAAATGATGTGGAATCTAAATGGGAGTATTTAAGGTCTATTTTAAATTTTTTAATTACTTCTAAAACTACTTCAATAAAAATATCATTTAGTCCATATTTATATAATTCATCCATTACTCTCCCAATTTTATCATCATTAAGGTAATCAGGTTTAATTCTTTCTCCTAACAATTTCTCAATGGCTTTATCTTGAAAAACTGACTGAATAAATATAGAGGTCTTGAAACAAATCCTAGTCCATTGATTAAAATAGACTTAACTACTGTACCTACTGAGATTTTTTCTCTAACATCTATTCCTAATTTATTATTAATTATTTTGACTATTCCTATTTCATCAATTAAACCAGCTACTATCCCTAAATGGTCTAAATTTTTAACTTGTATTTCTTCTAAATAAGACATTTTTCGCTCTTTTTTTACAGAGGAAACAACTTAAGCAATTATCCCACTTTTTTGTCTTCAAGAGCTTAAGCAATTATACTTAATTGTTAACCCCAGGTTTGTAGTATTTAATGCTACTTTTTGAAGTGCGGAATCTGGGATTAAACCTTAAACAAGTTGCTAATTATCCGATGATTATTCCTGAAAGTTCTTGGGTTCCTCCCCTTGGTTATCAATCAGAAGCTCCTTTTTTAGTAAGCATTTTTCAATCATTAACTGGTATTGATGGGTTCTATTGGTTTGCTATGAAAGAACCGCAATGGAGAGAACCTTCTTCTGCTAATGGTTATCGTCCTTCTTTGGGTAAATGGGTGATTAATACACCAGAATTATTAGGAAACTTTCCTGCCGCTGCCTTGATGTATCGTCAAGGTTACATTAAACAAGGAGAAGCCATTATTAAACAAAATAGAACACTAAAAGATTTATGGAATCGTCAAATACCAATCATTTCTGAGACCAGAAGTTTTGATCCCAATCGTGATCAAAACTATCAAGATGATAATAATCAAACCACAAGGAAAATTCATCCTTTAGCTTTTCTAGTTGGTTCAGTAGAAGTAACTTATGGTAATAATAAAAAAGATAAAATTGTTGATCTTAAGCAGTATATTGATGAAAAAAATAAGATTATTCGTTCTGTTACTGGAGAGATAACTTGGAATTATGGAGAAGGAATTTGTTTTTTAAATACAGCCAAAGCACAAGGTGTCACAGGATTTTTAAATAAGCTTGAAGAGATTAAATTAAAAGATATAACTATAAAATCTAATAACTACTATGCAACTATAATAGTTGTATCAATGGATAATAAACCCATCAAACAATCAGAAAAAATATTGCTTCAGGTAGGTACAATTGCTCGCTCTACAGACTGGAAAAAACAAGCAAGCACCTGGAAAGATAAGAAAGGTAATTTACAACAAGGTTTTGAAATAATCAACTACGGGAAAGCACCTTGGAGACTAGAAAATAATGATATTCAGATAACCCTTAATAATCCAAAATTAACCAAAGCAATTATATTAGATGCTAATGGATTACCAAAACAAACAGTAGAACTAAACAAAAATCGTTCCCAAACTTATTTACAATTTCCTACCAATGCTAAATATGTTATCCTTGAATAAAACAGGTTCATAAGTTACAGTATTAACAGAGACTAAATCTTTAATTTTAATCGCTTATGTCCTCTTCTCCAACTGTCTGGATTGCACGTCATGGAAACCGTCTTGATTTTGTTAAACCCCACTGGTTTAATACTGCAAAAAGACGGTATGATCCTCCTTTATCAGAAGATGGTTTTGTTCAGGCTAAACAATTAGGAAAACGCCTACAAAAAGAAAACATTGGACATATTTTTGCTTCTCCTTTTTTACGGACTATACAAACCGCTTCTGAAGTTGCCAAAATTCTTGATCTTCCCATAAAGTTAGAAGCAGGAATTGGAGAATGGCATAATCCCCATTGGATGAGTGAAAATCCCGAAATCCACCCCAGAGAGTTATTAGAAAAAGATTATCCTTATATTGACTGGAGTTATTCTTCTTATCTAGTTCCTAAATACCCAGAAATGGAAGTTACAATGATGAAAAGAATGGCGGAAGTTGCTGAAAAAGTAGTTAGGGATTATTCCCAAGAAATTTTATTAGTTGGTCATGGAGCTTCTGTGATAGGATTAACTGAAGGATTAACCAAAGAAACCGCTACCTTTAAAGCTTCCTTGTGTTGTTTAGTTAAATTAGTAAAAATTAATGACAAATGGGAGATAGAATTAGGGGGTGATACCTCTCATTTAGGTGAAACCGAAAATCAAGTACGTTTTGTTTAGCGATACTGATAATAATTAACTTCTTATTATATCAATTGCGGTAATTCTAAGGGTATTTTTCCCATAACTCCTTTTCTAAAATCATTTAATAACTGCATAGTTGCACGTTCTGTATCCCCTTTAAATTTGCTGTTACCTAAACTTTCAATATATTCTTCTCCTGTTATATTTTGAGGATCAAGTTGATAGCGAGATGACAAAATATTATCAAAATTTAACTCAACTAATAAGTCAATTAACGCTGCTCCAATCTGTTGATTATCATAGGCGGCTTCCCCAATATCTTCACAGATGGCTAACTTTACGGCATCCTCTTGATTTTCTAACTTAGCTGGAATAATTCCAGGTGCATCTAAAAGTTCGAGAGCATCAGATATGCGTATCCATTGCAACTGACGGGTTACTCCAGCACGTCTAGCACTAGCTGCTACTTTTCGCCCCAATAAACGGTTAATTAACGCTGATTTTCCCACATTAGGAAAGCCGATAACCACTGCTCGAACCGCACGAGGGCGCATTCCTCGTTGCTGTCTTCTTTCGTTCATTTGTACGCCAGCAGCTTGTGCTGCTTTTTTTAAAGCCTTAATTCCTTTACCCTGTTTAGCATTGGTACAATAAAGTGTCTCTCCCTGAGCAGCAAACCAGTTCAACCAGCCTTGACGTACCGATTCCGGTATCATGTCGGTACGGTTAAGTACAACCAGTCTCGGCTTATCTCCTATCCATCCAGGAACGTCTGGATGATGGGACGCTAGAGGGATGCGAGCGTCTAAGACTTCAAAGATCACATCTACACGGTTGAGTTGTTCTTTGAGTTGTCGTTCCGCTTTGGCAATATGGCCAGGATACCATTGAATGAAGGGCATGATTAATCGAAGTCAGAAGTCAGATGTTTTTGCATCAAGGATTATTAGAATGGCCTTCTCAAATTATGGGATAACCGCTAGAATTTTAGACTGCCTTCCCCCTAAGTCTACAAGAAAAATCTTATACTAATAGCCCGATAATTTGCAACCGCTATCGGTACGAAAAAAGCAATGGAATCTGTCTCAATCCGGCTCGTTGGTAGTCAAGCATTAAAGCTTTAAATTCTACCCATTCCTTTTCAGACTCGATCCCGATACACCCAGCAGTACCAGGAACATTGCGATCAGCATGGATACCAAAGTCGCCTCTAGTTTTCCCCCCAATGTTAACCATGTGAGGATTAATCTTGTAGAATTTCCCAGCAATACCAGGATTAGACAAGGTTAAAGGAATTACATTTACCTCTTGGTGTTAACTGCAATCAGCTTGCCTTTTCCCCGATCATCCTTGTTCGCTATAAAAACTAAGATTTTAGGATATTTAGAATAATGAACTTTAACCTCTCTAAAAGCAGTTTCGACCCTTGGATCTGGGCTTGAACTAACAGGAGTGAGTAGGGTAGATGGAAAAAGAAATAAAGACGCGATCGCAGTGACTAACAGCCAAGGATAGTATTTTAAGAAACTAAGGTAAAGTCTGTGAACTAGGGAACTGTGGGGCGTTGTAACCTTGGTTTGTCTTTTCATGTCTCAGATAGGCATTAATAGCATTTAACTTGGAAACTGAGAGACTAAAGCCAAGTGAACAAACAATGATTAGAATTACTAAAAGCTGGTGAATCGAGATAGGGGGATCTGGTTTAGGGCTTGGGTAGCCCTGTTTTCGGTTAAACATAAAAGCCTCCTAAACTAAGTCATGGGATTACCTATTAAATCGTCAAGTTTTCTATGAACGGTGTTCTGATTATTACCCGTGTATTCCCAAATTTTAAGTTGAAATTCTCTATGCCAGAAAGGAACTTGTACTTCTAGGGCGTAACTACTAGAAACAGGTGGCAATTGGATGATCTCAACTTGATTCAAGTAAAGCTTCCCCACTTTTAAAACGGTGTCTGGTTCGGTTTGCCCAACCAGTAAAGTAGTTAGCATTTTAGCTAAGTACCTTGCACCATATCTCCAGTTATCTTGAGCCTCGGAGTTAGCGCAATAAATAGCGATAATAGGAGAATCGATGGTATAGCCTAGTTTAATAGGAGGGATAGAGTTAAACCTCTCTAGAGCGGGATTTACTTCGGGAGCGTTGTAAGTTTGGTCATGAACTGAAAACCAATTTTGTCGATTATTAAATTGATATTCTATAGCCATAGGCAAGAAGAAAGAGTGTTTTTGATTGACTTTTTGAGTGGGAAATCATCAGACTAAATTAAAGTCTCTCAAGTTAGTTGATACGGTTTCGGCATAAGAATCCATATCAATATTTTGAGCTTCCATTAAGTCAAGATAATCCTGGAAAGGTAGCTTACCCTCTAAGAAAGAGTCCATTAATTTCCGGCAATTATCCAGTTGCGAACAAAGGTCAGTCATGTCTCTATTGGGGGAAGGATTTCCCCAGATAATTAGTGATTTTCTAAGGTCTCCTTTAAAACTCATTAGCCCCTCGATATTTTTTCCGGTGTGAAACTAACAACATAATCATTAGTAATTCCTGCGGTGGCTAAAATTGCATTTTGCGCCCCAAACTCATAAGCAGCAGCCCCAGAGCCGGCCCCAAAGGGAATAGTATAGGAACCAGTCACAACCTGTTTGTATTGAAGTCCGGTTGCTCTAGAGGTTTGACTTCCACTGCCGTTAGATCGTCCTAGAATAGCTTTAGCCGGAATGAACCCAGCACGTTGGACATAGGTGGCAGGAACGGGATCGGTAACATTTAAGTTAAAGACAGCATTCCCTGATATCGCATCATATTGAGCCTTAGCACGAGACCCCATTTTTACCAAAGTGTGGTTAGCATCTCCTGCACCATCTAAACCGAAAGCCATGACTCCCACATTCTGTTTTTTCCCACTAGCAGGGGGAGCAGTTCGGGGTTTACGCTCATTTGGATCTTGCTTCCATTCCTTATACTTCCGATACTTGTTAGTGGCAGGTAATTGATTAAAATCAAAGTCAATTGCAGTTAAAGTGTTGTAAACGTCCTCTAAATCGCTGAATCTTTGTCCCATAAGGTTATAAGTGTAATTTGCTGATGTGGTCATTACCTTTTTAACCTACTTTTCGCAGTGCTAGATCGTCACGGAAACCCTATAGGGTTTCATTGTATAGAGACAAGGTTTAAGGGATCGTTTGTTTGACTTGTTGGGAATCCTTACAGGTCAAACTAGAATTCATTGACCAAGGCATTGAGATACCTAAACGTTCGATCGTATAAAGGAATGAGATCGGGTTTTCCCTAGGAGTTACGCATTGACAGATGGTTTACAATGTGCATAGTCCAAACAGAGAAAGCTATCGCTGTTAACAAAAAGCAAAAAACTGATAAAATAGAGAGGATTATAAGAACTGGAGGTAGATATCCGAACTATAACGAAGAAATCAACGGCTAAATGTCATTTAGAACTCTATACTTACTATTTAATTGCTGAATCCAAATATTCGGGTCGTAATCGTTTATCCGAGATATTTGAGGATTTATCTCATGATAGTGTTAACCGTTTTTTATTAAGAGAAAGCTATAAACCTGTTGATTTATTCAATGAATTTAAACAGCACATTGAACTGAGTGGGGGAACCTTAAGTATTGATGATACAGTCATTGAAAAACTTTATAGTAATCCTAAATTAAGTAAATTTATTGGTTATTTCTGGTCAGGAAATAAACATAAAACTATCAAAGGAATTAATTTAGTTACTTTATTATATACTGACCCTAATGGAATTTCAGTCCCTCTAAATTATCGACTTTATGATAAAGAAGATAATCTGTCTAAAAATGATTATTTTCGGATGATGCTATCGGAAGTTTTAGCTTGGGGACTGAGGCCAATTTATGTAACTGGTGATAGTTGGTATTCATCTAAAGAGAACCTTAAATTTTTGAAAAAACAAGAATTAGGTTTCATGATAGGAATAGCTAAAAATCGACAAGTATCAATCGTTAAAGGACAATATTAATCCGTTGAAAGCTTAGAAATAGAGGAAAATGGGACAATTGTTTACTTAAAAGAGTTTGGCGAAGTTAAAGTATTTAAGAAACATTTCAAAAACGGGATGCTTCGTTTTTATATTTTATTTGACAAAGAAAATAAAGACTTAAGAGAAACAGATAAAACTCTATTTACTTTGTTGAAAACAACTCATTGGATTATTGAATGTTACCATCGTGCGCTCAAACAATTATGTGGTATCAATAAATTTATAGTCAGAAAATCAGAAGCATTTATAGATTAGTTATTGTTATTATTACGTCAATTTTAATGACTCTAATAATTAGCGATCGTTGTCTCTCTTTAAAGCTACTCATATTTAAGTTAATTTGTCAATGCGTAACTCCTAGGAAAAATCGACCCCGAACGTCCTGGAAATAATTCCCTAAAGCAATGGGGAAAGTCCAGAGTTGGGGATAAGCTGGTTAAGCTGCTGTTCAAGGAATTAATTGGGGCGTATCGTAGAAGTAAGGGCAGGTAACAACAGAAAGGGGAGAGCTAAACCCGAATTTCTCACAAAATCTGCGATTGCCAAACACAGAAGCCTTACAGGAAGTGGGTTTGAACAGAGCGATCGCAGATTTCCCCAACCAACAGTCTGTTGTCAGATTTTAAGTTAAAATCAACCCGAATTAGACAAAGATGAAAAGATAAATCAATCACTCATTTTTCCAAAAAAATTATTAATAAAATCTCTAATAGTACTAGATTGTTAGAATAAAATATGCTATAATTTAATTATTAAAGCAATTTACCTTAAACTGATTTAATGAGTCCCAGTCATCCCCGAACCCCTCGTCAAGTAATCAACTTTAGTAAACAGAAAGGAAAAGAAATAATCGCTAATTTTGATGGGGGACTAATCACTTCAGATGCGGGGATTGTCTGGATAGCTGAGTTGGATAAAAAACTGGGAATTACCGAGAAGTTTGGTAACTGTTTTCAAGATCATCGTCATCAATATTATGTAGATAATTCCGTTCATGAGTTATTAGCACAAAGGCTTTATGGAATTATTTTAGGCTATGAAGATGTCAATGATCATGATAAATTACGTCACGATCCTGCCCTTAAGATCGCTTTAGAAAAGCTTAATGAACTTGAAGATAAAAAGGGATGGTTAGCTGGAAAAAGTACAATTAATAGATTGGAATATTGTCCTGAGACTATTCTCGACCAAAAAACGAGTCGTTATCATAAAATAGAACCCAACTTTGAAGCCGTTGAAAAATCTTTTGTCGAATTTTTTTTAGAGTCTTATAAAAAACCTCCCTTAAGTATTATATTAGATATGGATGTCACGGATGACCAAGTACATGGTAATCAAGAAGGGGCATTTTTTAATAGTTATTATCACGGAGTATGTTATGCTCCTTTATATATTTTCTGTGGGCATCATTTATTAGTTGCTAAACTTCGTTCATCTAATGTAGATCCAGCCGATGGAGCCTTAGACGAATTACAAAGAATTATCGGACTAATTAGAGAAAAATGGTCAGAGACTCATATCCTAGTTAGGGGTGATAGTGCCTATGCCCGTGAAGAAATCTTCTATTTTTGTGAAAATCAGCCTTTAGTTGATTATGTTATAGCTATGGGAACAAATGGCGTTCTTAAGTTACGAGCGGATGATGTAATTGAAAAAGCCAAACATGAATATGAAAAAAAACTAGCTCCAATAACTGAATTAATGGATAGTTTATTTCAGAAAAAAGAAGATTTAGAAGAAGTTAAAAAATTAGTACCAATTTCTACTTGGTATCGCTCTATTCGTTATAAAACAGAAAAGTCATGGAGTTGTCAAAGAAGAGTAGTGACAAAAGTTTGTTATGGAAGTGATGGCTTAAAAATGCGCCATGTGGTGACATCTTTGCCCGCTTCAAAAATTCCACCCTCAAAACTTTATACAAAAAAATACTGTCCGAGAGGCGAGATGGAAAATCGGATTAAAGAACAACAATTAGACTTGTTAGCTGATAGAACTTCAACTCAAACATTTCAAAGTAATCAACTAAGATTATGGATACATTCCTGGGCTTATGTTCTCATAAATGCTTTTCGTCAACACTGTTTAAAAAAAACTTCATTGGCTAAAGCAACTGTGGGAAGAATACGTCTAAATCTTCTTAAGTTGGGAGCCAGAATAAAGATTAGTTGTAGAAGAATTATTATCGCTATAGCTAGTGCTTGTCCTTATCAAGATATTTTGTCTATTGCTAACAAAAGAATTAAAACTATTCCTAATACTGGATAAGTAGAACAAGTTGTTTTTTAAAAAAGATATCTATCATAAGTTGTTGACTGACTGATACTTTCATTTAGTCTTATTTATCGTGGAGAAAATCAAAAGTTAATATAATTATTCCCTCTTAAACTTAATTTTTGGATAATCAAAGTCAATTTTTTTATTCATCTATATTCAAAATTTCTATTAGTCCTAAAAATTATCATTTTTCATCTCTGGATTGGGCTTTCAAATTAATTTGTGAGAAATCCGGGTAAAGCCCTCCCTTATCCGTTATGATTTGAGTGGAACAATCTTGAACTAACTTTAAAATTTCCCTCCTCATTCAATTTCCTTTGCTATACCAATAATTAGGTCATTGATAATTAGGGAATAAATGGTGTCTGTATCAGCAAAAATTTATCGCTTCATGATAGGGTTACTAATTTTCGTCTTTTTCGGTTTTCCTGATCTGGTTTTGAGTAAGTCTCATAATGATGGTTTCATGGCAAACTCGAGAATGACTGCTCAGATATATATCTCTGATCCCTATCTGAATGAGTTATTGATTCAGGGTATGGAAAAAGGAATTCAAGGAGATTATCAAGGGGCGATCGTTCTGTTTACCAAAATTTTACAGTTCAGTCCTAGTGAAGTCGAAGCTTATTACAATAGGGGTCTGGCTTATACTAAACTTAACAACTATCAGGCAGCAATGGCTGATTTGACCCAAGCTTTAGCCCTTAATCAAACCATACCCGACCTATATATAGAAAGGGCAAAAGTTTATTTACAATTGGGTGATCGTCCAGCGGCGATCGCAGATATGAAACAAGCCAAGACATTATTAAGACAACAAGGAGACTCAGAAACTTCTCGTTACCAGGAAATTGATAGTTTACTCAATTAGTTTAATGATCCCAAAAAAAAATATTAAGTTTTATGGATAAAGGTTATTTTGTAGCAAGCGATACAGAATTATGTATTATAAATAGTACGGAGGGTGAAATAAACCTAATAAGAAATCATCATAAGCAATCGGAGTTTGAAAATTATGTCTACCCAACAATTGGACTTTGGACAAAAAAAGTTTGTTAGCGTATATTTTACGCTAAACTAAAACCCCAAAATATCGGCTCTGTATCAGTCAATAAAATTGGCTGACAAATAGGGCTAATCTATAGATTCTGAGGAAAACTAAGGAGCTTTTAAGTTTTTAGTTGATTTTTTGCTCCCTTTCTTGATAACATCATGACGAGTTCGTGGGGCTTTTTTGTAACCTTTAATACGTCCGGAAGAAAAACCTCGACGTTTGGGAAATTTGGCGAAAGTCCCCAAGGTCGTAATTATTCTTGAAAAGTCTCTTTGAACTAGACTAGGGGTGATTTTTATGGATTTATTAGTCTTCAAATACTGTTCCCAATCACGGGGTAAAACCACAGCTAATTTTCTGGCAGCCCACAAATTTACATAAGAAAGAAGTGTTAGTTTAAACCAATTTTCTTCATGATGTACATCGGGAGTTAAATAAGATGTCATCAATAATCTTTGTTTACCAAATCGAAAAAGATGTTCCATGTCATAACGTTGTCGATAACACTGATAACAATCAACTAAACTTAACTCATCGCGCCGAGAACCAATAACAATAAGCCACATAGGTTTCCAAATACTATTTCTTTCTTGAGCTCTGACAACAATCTGGAGTAAAGTAAAGGGGTGATTGTTCATTTTATAGTTTTTAGTTCCTCTCATTAACATCTGTTTCCATCCCGAAATAGTCACTGTTAATTGACGACCTTTTTTCGTTGTAAAGGGAACATGATGAACTTCATCAGGTTCAGTCCAAGTTTGGTCATCTTTAAGGTCAAATTTATCCCCATACCAACGGGGATGTCCCGAAGTTTTGGCTTGATTTGGGTCCCGAATAAATTGACGATAAAAAACTCGGTCACTTCTAACTCTTGTAATAGTAACTAGGTCTTCATGCTTAACTTGTTCCCCAATAAAATCCTTTTGGCTGTAGTCACTATCAGCCACTAAGACAGATAATTTATCAGAAAATAAAGAACTTTGCCAGATTTTTTTTAGTTGTTGATTGCCTTGATTTACTCCTTTATGTTTAGAGGGGACTAGCTCTCCTGATAAGGGGACAGCCCAAGGGACTTTTTCTGTGTCTATTTGGTCAGGTAAAGCGCAGACAACGGAATAACAATGTCCAATATTAATGGGTTTATTTCCCTTAATTGGATTGGGGTAATGAATAAAGGTTTTATCCGCTAACGTTTCGGCAAACCGTCGTGGACAGGGAGTTGTGTCAATACCAAATAAGTTATAATGTTTTGAAGTGGGAGGAATTGTTCTCGATACCGCTGAAAATAAAGTCTCAATTCTCTGTTCATAATTAGGGTCAGTTTGAGTGGGTAAAAACTCTTGAATTCCTCTATATAAACTGTTATAATCTCTTCTAAATAAAGGATTGAGAGACAATTCAACGACTGAGTGAGCTTGTTGGTTACTGGAGAGGGCATCGAGTAATTCTATAATAGTTTCTTTTCTAGCTTTTAGTCCTTGGAAGAGGTTAGACCTCCACACCAGGAATTCCTCGACAGACGTAGCCGTTTCATTTTTGGTCATTTTTAAAATTTATTACCTTATTAATTAGCGGAATGTATACGCTAACATCAAAAGAGGTTGTTTGTTACAGTTAAGGCTAATGTCATCACATTCCGAACTTAAGACCAGTCAAGATGTCCACCTGAGAGCCAAACAAATTAAGAGTCTAATTCGCTCTCTTAAACAGAAAATAAAGAAAATTGAACGGGAAGGGGAAGTAGCACCAGCTAATTGTCATATTATTCGTTATCAGGTTAATGGAAAGGGAACAATCTACTGGTATTATAAACTACAGGCTGCTGAATCAATTTTTCCTATGGCCACTAATAATGAGAAAAAAACCAAATATAAATATTTAGGACGAGCCGGAAGTTCTGCTCATATTGATGCTGTAGAAAAACTCACTAGAAGAAATCTCATTGATGAATTAGAACGAGTCATTCAATCTCTAACTGAAAGCTACTTAGATATCTATATTGGAACCGAAACTGAATGAAGCTATTTAATATTTAAAATCCCCTAAAAAGATGGAAAGAGAGTTTTTAAAATCACCTTAATTCTCTATTTTAGCTTTGGAGATATGTTTAGCGTAAAATTTACGCTAACAATTGTTTTTTATCCAAAGTCCAATTATAATCTGCATCGCATTTATTTCCGCAGTTATTGCAGGCAAATTTCTTACCTTTTCTATCACCAATTACATGACATTTATAACAGGTTTGTGATGTCCATGCAGGGTTTACTAATATTAGTTTTACACCTGCCAAAACACATTTATAAGTCAAGAATTGTCTTAATTGGTAAAACGCCCAATTATTACCTAGTCGCTTATCTTTTCTGCTTCTAGGTCGCGCCCCGTTCTGCCGTTGAACGGCAGAACTAAGGCGGGCGACTGCATTCCGCAGCTTCTTGTTAGTACGCTCTCTAATCCCTGTTAAATCTTCAATGGCAATAGCTTGTTTGTCAGTTACGGCATTATTAATTAACTGGCGTGATATTTCATGATTAATATGTTTCTGAAAGCGTTTTTCTTTCCCCGACAACCGTGCTAGTAACTGGCGACATCTACGCCGTGAGCATAAGAGTGCCTTTCGAGGCTTTTTTCTGAATAACTGCTCTCAGTTTTGCATAGTTATTGCGCTTATCTGCAACCTGTTTGCCTGACCATGATTCTCCTTCTGATGTTGTACAAATATCGGTACGACCTAAATCACAACCCAATACTTTATCCGTTTTAGTCTCAGGCTGTGTCGGTTCATCTAATGTTATATGAATGTAATAATCACCATTTTTGCGTTTAACTAGAGTAGCTCCTTTCGGGTCTTTCCCTTTTAGTAAACCGACTTGGTAATTACCAATTAACAACTTAATTCGTTGGCGACTATTTAATAGCTTTACGCTAACCGTCCAATCTTTTTCCCGAAAGCTAAATATTCTAGCATCGTAACTAATAGAAGTAGGACTAAACTCTTTAACTTTTCTACCTTTTTGTTTAGCTGTTTTTCGGTTAGCGCAAACCCTTCTAACAGCCTGAATTGCTAGGTTAGCTGATAGTCCAAAGTTAGTCCTAACATTTTTGTAAACTAACGACTGCATTGCAGTTTTGTTAGTCATCTTATTAGGAGTGTTTTGGTTAACCCAATCACAGGAAGTTGCAAACACCAGTAATGTATCTTCAATTTCTTTGGCGAGTGTATTACTGACTTCAAGCTTGCAAGCTACTGTTATGGGTTGGGTTTCGGGCATAGTATTTATCAATAGGTGATACTATTCTAACACAAGTTTCTAGAATAAGGACTCCCTACGGTCGATTTATTTGTTGGTCGAAAATTTACGGACCTACGTAAGACAATGGGGAATCCTTTTCGACATTAGGTTGAATGTTTTTTTTCAGCGAATATTTCGACCAATAAACCCATACGGTAAGCGTACCTATGGGTTTATTTTATGGAAGAAGGCAGAAGGTTGAGTTCGGAGTTCGGAGTTCGGACTTATTATTTGTTCAAGTATAAAATCAGGGTTTCAGATTCACTACTTGTTGCTCGTTGTACATACATTTCCTTAAGTTGAACTCAGGTGTAGAAGGGGTTTTAGACCCTTGATTTTTCGATAAAGTCGGTTATATTAAGAGAATGTTAAAAATTATGCTAAAGTGATCCCTGTTTAATCCTATTCATCTTTGAGAACATTATTAAGCCAACTTACGTCCATAGAACTACTACCAGCCTGATCGGGCAAAAGTATAATAATGACCCAATTACACCACGCCTTTACCTTATTCCTCAGTTTGCTGGTGGAAGCTTTCCCATTTTTACTATTGGGGGTATCCTTATCAAGTGCTTTACTCCTATTCATCGATGAGGGAAAGTTAATAGCCAGTATTCCCAAAAATCCATTATTAGGGGCGATCGCCGGCAGTTGTATCGGTTTTCTCTTTCCGGTGTGTGAGTGTGGCAATGTGCCGGTAGCGCGTCGCTTTCTTCTACAGGGATTACCCAACTCGGCGGCTATCGGTTTTTTATTAGCGGCTCCCACCATTAACCCGATCGTGATTTGGTCTACCTGGCTGGCGTTTCGGGGTCAACCAGAAATTGTCTTTTATAGAATTCTTTTCTCCCTGATCATCGCCATTGCTATAGGCTGGATCTTCAGTGTGCAAAAAGATCCCCGCCCCATGCTACAACCACTATTGGCCAAAAGGATCATGATCTTGTCCCGTCAACCCAGGTTTGCTCGTTCCAGAAAAAAAGAACCCAACTTAAAAGAGTCGATGTTATTACAGTCTGGGACGTTTTTACTGGGAGCCGATAAAGGTCCAATGCGACTGGATGAAACATCAGCCGGAACATTGAGCTTAACCTCCGATCAATCCTCGGTGATGAATGGACGCTTAAAATTATTTCTGGAAAATGTTACCCAAGAACTGAGAGAATTGGGTGGAATGTTAATTTTAGGCAGTGCGATCGCCGCTTGTCTACAAGTCTTTGTCCCTCGTGAAATCGTCTTAAGTTTGGGACAGGGAAGCATTAGCTCTATCCTAGCCATGATGCTATTAGCGGCTATTGTCTCTATTTGTTCAACAGTGGATGCGTTTTTTGCCTTATCTTTTGCCTCAACCTTCACTACCAGTTCTCTGTTAGCGTTTTTGGTGTTTGGACCAATGATCGATATCAAAGCCGTTGGTTTAATGCTTTCAATTTTTCAACCGAGAATGATAGTCTATTTATTTGCACTGGCCGGACAGTTAACCTTTATCTTGGCTATGTTTCATAGTTACTTTCTCTGAGATAGCTGTTTTGAATAATAGACAATGGATAAGTTGAATGTAGAATGGAAGATTAGGTTTTCAACCGGATTAATTAATCATCAATTGTCAATTATCCATTGATAAAAGAGGTAAAATCATGTTATGAATGTACTATCTAAATTTAAACTTACTCCTAAGCTAAAGCTGTTTTTACCAGGTTTGGATATCTTAGCTATTCTTGCTTGGGGTATTCTACTCTTCAAATATTGGGTAACCGGTCAACTCAAATTATTAATCCATCCTAACTATAATTTGCTAGTTCTTGCCACTGGTATCCTCTTAATTATTTTAGCAGGTGTCAAAGCTTGGTTATGGGTTCAAACCCTACGTAAAAAGGGCAATAACGGGGAAACCGTGGAACACATCACTATTTTTCCCCCAGGATGGGGCAGTAGTTTCTTGATTATTTCTGCCATCGCCGGGTTTATTATTCCCCCAACAATTTTTGATAGTCAAATGGCTTTACAACGGGGTATTTCAGAATCTTTACCCATCACCCAAAGCGAAATTCAAAGTTTTGCCTTGAATATTAAACCAGAAGAACGATCGCTAATCGACTGGATCAGAACCCTCAACGCTTATCCCGAACCGGATGCTTATCAAGGTCAAAAAGCCAATGTAACGGGGTTTGTGGTGCATTCTCCCTTACTCCCTGAGAATTATATCTTCTTGAGTCGTTTTATTATTACTTGCTGCGCTGTAGATGCTTATCCCGTGGGACTTCCTGTTAAATTAGAACGCGATCGCAGTAGTTATCCTCCCGATACTTGGTTACAAATAGAAGGGGAAATGATGACAGAAACCCTGACTATTGATACCCAAACTATGCAACAAACTCCGACGCAAAAACGACAGTTAGTGTTATCAGCTAATAGCATTACCACTATTCCTACCCCTAATGATCCTTATGGGTATTCTAATTAGTCCAGTTATCAGTTATCAGTTATCAGTTATCAGTTATTTATTCAAATGATTAATAAACTTAGATTACAAGAACCGATTGATAAACTCTCCATGTTGTTAATTGGAGGGTTTAGTGTCCTCATTGGTGGTTTAATGATTGGGGATAAACTTTGTGGGGAGAATTGTTTTTTAAGAAAGGGTCCCCAAGTTGAAAGTTTTACTTGGCAAGAACAAAACATTAGTAATAAAGATCGGGCGTTTATTTTGACCTTTGATCGTCCGATGGATAAAGCAACAGTGGAGAAAAATTTAGTCATTGATCCCCCTCTTCCTGGTAAAGTAAGTTGGGCTGGCCGTCGCTTAGCTTACACGGTAGAAACTCCTGTTCCTTATGGACAAACCTATACAGTACAGTTAAGCGAAGCAAGGGAAAAATTTCGCAAAAATAATAAAGCAGGTCAAGAAATGGAACCTTTTGTGGGAACTTTTCAGAGTCGCGATCGGGCTTTAGCTTACATAGGAACCCAAGGAGAAGAAAAGGGTAAACTTGTTTTTTATAATATTACCCAACAACATAAAAGAATGTTAACGCCACCGGATTTAGTGGTGATGAATTTTGAATTTTATCCCGAAGGCAATCGCATTTTATTTTCTGCTTATAAGGAAGGTTTAGGTATTGATGGCCTAAGAAAATTAAAACTTTATACTGTTACTACTGGTGTTAATAATGGAGTGGAAGATAGTAATAATAATCCTCCTGGTAAAATAGAAGAAATTTTAGATAACGAAACCTATCAAAATAATCAATTTGATCTTTCTGCTGATGGAGAAACTATTGTCATTCAAAGAGTTAACCGTCAAAATCCTGCTGACTTCGATTTGTGGATAGTTAGAAAAGGAGAAAAAGCAGAAAGATTAAGGGTTACAGGGGGTTATTTTGAAATAACACCTGATAATCAGGCATTAGCTGTGGCTAGGGGCGAAGGGATTGGAATTTTACCCTTAGAACCGGAATCAGAACCCTTAGATTTTTTACCTAAATTCGGTCAATTATTAGATTTTTCTCCTCAAGGGAATTCCGCAGCAATGGTTGATTTTAATACAGATAAGGCTAATCTACGTTACACAAAATCACTATTTTATGTTAATAATCAAGGGATTGAAAAAGAACTTTTAAACACAGAAGGATCAATTTTTAATTGTCAGTTTACTCCAACAGGAACTCAATTATATTGTTTACTAACCGAACTATTAGAAGGAGAAGAATATCGAGAACAACCCTACTTTGCTAAGTTTGATATTAAATCAGGAGAAGTCATCCCGTTAGCTAAATTATCCCATTATCAAGACATCAAAATTAGTTTATCTCCTGATGGTTTAGCATTATTATTTGACCAAATTTTAACTAGCGATGATACTAGGTTAAAGGATAATTTAACTAATGATTCAGGTCAGGCGATCGTAGGTGGAAAATTATGGTTATTAATTCCTCCCATTAACAATAACCCTAATAGTAAAGCAGACTTAAAAGAGTTACCTTTGGTGGGTTTTCGTCCTCAATGGTTACCGTAAACAGTGAACAGTTACCAGTGAACAGTTAAACAGTGATCACTGGCAATGTATTCACTGTTTAACTCAGTTCTCGAACATCAGAAACTTGACCATTTACCGCAGCAGCGACAACCATAGCGGGACTCATCAACAAAGTTCTTCCTGTGGATGATCCTTGACGGCCTTTAAAGTTACGATTAGAAGAAGAGGCACTAATTTGATCCCCTTGTAACTTATCGGGGTTCATGGCTAAACACATAGAACATCCGGCCTCACGCCATTCAAACCCGGCTTCCACAAAAATTTTATCTAACCCTTCGGTTTCTGCTTGGACTTTAACCCGTTCCGATCCAGGAACCACAAACGCTTTAACTCCATTAGCCACATGATGGCCTTGGGCAAACTTAGCAGCTTCCCTTAAGTCGCTGATGCGGCCATTGGTACAACTACCAATGAAACAGACATCAACTTTTGTGCCTTTGATGGGACTTCCAGGAGATAACTGCATATAACTGTAAGCTTCTTGAGCGATGGCGCGATCGCCTTCGGGTAAACTATCAGGGGTGGGGACGGGTTCGCTGATCCCAATACCTTGGCCTGGTGTGATCCCCCAAGTTACCGTTGGTTCGATCTCCGCAGCATCGAAGGTAACAATATCATCGTATTCTGCATCGGCATCAGAAGCCATACCACGCCACCAACTAACTGCTTTTTCCCATTTTTCTCCTGTGGGGGCAAAGTCTCGTCCTTTTAAGTAGTCAAAAGTGACATCATCGGGGTTAATATAGCCACATCTTGCCCCCCCTTCGATGGCCATATTACAAACCGTCATCCTCTCTTCCATAGACATATTGGTAAAGGTGGTTCCGGCGTATTCGTAGGCGTAACCCACACCACCTTTAACCCCCAGTTTACGGATGATATGAAGGACGACATCTTTGGCATATACTCCCGGTTGTAACTTGCCGTTAACTTCGATCTTACGCACTTTTAGCTTGGATAGGGCAAGGGTTTGGGAGGCTAATACATCCCTTACTTGAGAGGTTCCGATGCCGAATGCGATCGCCCCAAAGGCCCCGTGGGTGGAGGTATGGGAGTCACCGCAAGCAATGGTCATTCCGGGTTGGGTGAGTCCTTGTTCCGGGGCGATGACATGGACAACCCCTTGACTACCTGAACCGATATTATAGAAACGAATACCGTTGTCTTTGGTACTATTTTCCAGTGCTTGTATCATCTCTTCTGCTAGGGTATCAACAAAAGGACGGGCTTGGTTTTCCGTGGGTACGATATGATCTACCGTGGCCACAGTGCGATCGGGATACATTACTTTGAGTCCTCTTTCCCGTAACATAGCAAACGCTTGGGGACTGGTGACTTCATGGATCAAATGCAGTCCGATGAAGAGTTGGGTTTGTCCTGAAGGTAATATTTGAACGGTATGGGTATCCCAAACTTTATCGAAGAGTGTTCCTTTGCTCATGGATGTCTCTGGCTTTTCTTTATCACGCTATATTCTTATTATGAAGGGTGTTAGGGGTTTATTGGAAACTTTTAAGATCATTATTTAATTTTTCTTACCAGATCGTAGGGTGGGCAAATCAAAAATTTATGTACAATAATTGAGTGCTTAAAATTATTGCCCACCGCATAAGCTTTATTTTTTTGTACTAATATATAGCAATTTTTATAACTTGGTTGTAAAATAATATCAAAATATCTAGATTTTAGTTTCTGAAAATGCAAGCAAGAGATGAAAACTTAGAAAGACAAAGACTAGAAAAAATTGTTACAGAAATAAAAAATTTGATTGCAGATAATCAACTTGAGTTAGCGACAAAGCGGTTAGGTTATTTAGCAGAAGATTTTGCTATTGATCAGAAGCGTAAGTATGAAACCGTCGATTTTCAGCTTCGTTATGCTGAAATTAAAACCAATAAACGCAAGCGTCTTTCTTCGCAAGAAGAGGTAAGTAGAAGTTTATCAAGTTTAACTTTTGATATTTTCGATTTTCTTGATTTAATTGTTGCTGAATATAATAATTTTCAGCTATCTCAATTCCAAGATATTGTATCTAAAGAAAATAAAAAAAACTAATCACATAAATTGATACAAATAAAAATTTTATTGATGTTTCTCAAGAAAAGAAACAACAAGTAAAAATTAATGAACCTATTAATATTGATACTGACATTGTTCTTTATGCTAGTAACATTACCAAACAATATTCAGGAAAAATAAATGATTTTAAGCTCACTTTACCAGAATTAGAATTAAAGTTTGGTGAGATAACATCTCTTGTGGGTGAAAATGGAAACGGTAAGACAACCTTATTAAGAATTATTGTTGGTGAATTAGCACAAAGTAGTGGTGTTCTTAAATATCCTGCTTTAATTAGGGTTTGCTGAAAAAGTTTCTCCAAAATTTATGCCACTTTTGACCAAGAATTTTCTGACAAATCAATAAGTTTTAGTACATAAAAATTGTTTAAAGTATAATCAAAATTAATGAAAGGCGGTTTGATGAGTTCCCCTGTTCTATTATTAGTAAATAAGGACAAAAAAAGCGACAAAAACTGCCTCAGAAGTTTAGAAAGATTGACAACTAAAAATGTAATAGCAATAGATGTAATGGAGGTTTCAGGGAGTTTTGTCATCACGAGATTTAGGCTAAATCTTCGTTTAGCTTGTCCAAACTTTCCCTCAATAGCATTACGGAAGCATTCATCGGAGTGGGCTTGTTTCTTTTCTTCTTCACTGACATTTTTCGGAGGTCTTCCTAACTTCGGACCACTGATTCTTATCCCTCTTTCCTTACACCAATTTCTGTTTTCCCTAGTTCGATAAATTTTATCTACATGGACGGATTCGGGATAATAGCCAAACGTTTCTTTATACTTTTCTACTTGTTCTTTTAAATGACAAGATTCATTGAAGTTTTCCCAACTTATTTTGTCTAGAAACACATAGTTATCTACACAGCTTACTGAGAGTTTAGCTCCAAACTCTATTGGTTTTCCTGCTTTTCCCCTCACTATTGGACGAATATGCGGTTGAGTTAAACTTACAATTCTTTGAGGAACACTCTGGGTCTTATTCTCCCACATTGACTGTTGTTGTTCATAAACTTTTTTGATAGTCTCTAGACAATTTTTCTGTCTTTTACTCAGATTTTCCAGGGAAGCCCCAGCTTGAATTAAGTCTTCTATATTTCCTAAATTTTTCTTAAGGTATTTTAACTGTTTCCCGATAGCTTTTCTTCTTTCTTGATAAGATACTTTTCGTTTTTTAGCTACTTTTAAGTATTCCTTTCTAGCAATTATTCTAGAAGTTCTCGGCTTTTTTCTCAATTTTACTCTTAATGGTTTATAAAGATTATCTATTATTCTTTCTGTCTCAATTCTGGCTTGATTTAATATGCCTAAATCCGTTGGGTATTTGATGTCTGCTGGCGCACAAGTCGCATCTAAAATTAGTTTACCTTTATTTTTTATTTTTTCTCCTTTTTCTTGGAGACAATCCTTTTTTTTTACTTCTTTATCACTCTTGTCTATTTCTCCTTTTACTATTTTTTTATTGATTTTGTTTATCAATTCTCCATCAATTCTTTTCCTAAAATGAACTAGCATTGAAGATTCCAGTGGTGGCTCTTGTTGATAACAATTTAAACCTATAAAGTATTGTAGATAGGGATTTTCTCTAATCTGTTCTATAGTTTCTCTATCACTTGTTCCTAATTTTTCCTTAATAATTAATGTCCCTAATGCCATTCTAAATAGTTTGGCTGGCGCACCTTTTTCTGCTGAAAAAAGTTTAGCATATTCTTCCTCAAAATCATCCCAAGGTATCAACTCTGCCATGATTACCCAACGATTATTGGGGGACAATTTGCCCTCGAAAGGTAATTCAAATTTTTCTGGGGGCGGTAAAGGTTGCTCCTCTTTTCGATGCATTTGTTCTTGACCAACAACTGGGAGGTGTTTCTACCAATTATAGCGGTTTGTAGCCGACAAAGCTGATCTTTTTTGCGATCGCGAATATGGGTGTAACCTTTTAAAGAATAGGGTTTTGCTTTTATTCAGCAAACCCTAATTAGGGTTTGCTGAAAAAGTTTCTCCAAAATTTATGCCACTTTTGACCAAGAATTTTCTGACAAATCAATAAGTTTTAGTACATAAAAATTGTTTAAGGTATAATCAAAATTAATGAAAGGCGGTTTGATGAGTTCCCCTGTTCTATTATTAGTAAATAAGGACAAAAAAAGCGACAAAAACTGCCTCAGAAGTTTAGAAAGATTGACAACTAAAAATGTAATAGCAATAGATGTAATGGAGGTTTCAGGGAGTTTTGTCATCACGAGATTTAGGCTAAATCTTCGTTTAGCTTGTCCAAACTTTCCCTCAATAGCATTACGGAAGCATTCATCGGAGTGGGCTTGTTTCTTTTCTTCTTCACTGACATTTTTCGGAGGTCTTCCTAACTTCGGACCACTGATTCTTATCCCTCTTTCCTTACACCAATTTCTGTTTTCCCTAGTTCGATAAATTTTATCTACATGGACGGATTCGGGATAATAGCCAAACGTTTCTTTATACTTTTCTACTTGTTCTTTTAAATGACAAGATTCATTGAAGTTTTCCCAACTTATTTTGTCTAGAAACACATAGTTATCTACACAGCTTACTGAGAGTTTAGCTCCAAACTCTATTGGTTTTCCTGCTTTTCCCCTCACTATTGGACGAATATGCGGTTGAGTTAAACTTACAATTCTTTGAGGAACACTCTGGGTCTTATTCTCCCACATTGACTGTTGTTGTTCATAAACTTTTTTGATAGTCTCTAGACAATTTTTCTGTCTTTTACTCAGATTTTCCAGGGAAGCCCCAGCTTGAATTAAGTCTTCTATATTTCCTAAATTTTTCTTAAGGTATTTTAACTGTTTCCCGATAGCTTTTCTTCTTTCTTGATAAGATACTTTTCGTTTTTTAGCTACTTTTAAGTATTCCTTTCTAGCAATTATTCTAGAAGTTCTCGGCTTTTTTCTCAATTTTACTCTTAATGGTTTATCAAGATTATCTATTATTCTTTCTGTCTCAATTCTAGCTTGATTTAATATGCCTAAATCCGTTGGGTATTTGATGTCTGCTGGCGCACAAGTCGCATCTAAAATTAGTTTACCTTTATTTTTTATTTTTTCTCCTTTTTATTGGAGACAATCCTTTTTTTTACTTCTTTATCACTCTTGTCTATTTCTCTTTTTACTATTTTTTATTGATTTTGTTTATCAATTCTCCATCAATTCTTTTCCTAAAATGAACTAGCATTGAAGATTCCAGTGGTGGCTCTTGTTGATAACAATTTAAACCTATAAAGTATTGTAGATAGGGATTTTCTCTAATCTGTTCTATAGTTTCTCTATCACTTGTTCCTAATTTTTCCTTAATAATTAATGTCCCTAATGCCATTCTAAATAGTTTGGCTGGCGCACCTTTTTCTGCTGAAAAAAGTTTAGCATATTCTTCCTCAAAATCATCCCAAGGTATCAACTCTGCCATGATTACCCAACGATTATTGGGGGACAATTTGCCCTCGAAAGGTAATTCAAATTTTTCTGGGGGCGGTAAAGGTTGCTCCTCTTTTCGATACATTTGTTCTTGACCAACAACTGGGAGGTGTTTCTACCAATTATAGCGGTTTGTAGCCGACAAAGCTGATCTTTTTTGCGATCGCGAATATGGGTGTAACCTTTTAAAGAATAGGGTTTTGCTTTTATTCAGCAAACCCTAATTAATCCTAAAAAACATAATTGGTATAAAATAAAAAACCAAATTGCTTACATTCCTCAAGATATACCTAAATGGTCTGGTTTATTAGTTGATAACCTGCATTTTGCAGCAGTCATTCATGGAATTAAAGGAAAACAAAATGAAGATGAAGTTGAATTTGTTCTCTGTAGATTGGGTTTATATAAGTATAGAAGTTCTACCTGGAATAAGATTTCTGGAGGCTTTAAAATGCGATTTGCATTGGCCAAAGCTTTAGTCTGGAATCCTAAACTTTTAGTATTAGATGAACTCTTAAAAGCTATTACTGAAGTAAGTAAACAAGTAACAGATTCTGAAGATATAGAAACCGTAGAAATATTAAGCGAAGATGCTAATTCCCTTGTTAAAAAAGCAACTGATGATCCCAAAAGTTCAAAAGTAAAAACCTACTTAAAAAGACTAGAAGAAACCGCTACCAGTCTCGGAAAAATTGCTACACCTATTCTAACAATAGCTAAAGGAATTAGTACACTTTTGTAATCATTAATCAGTTACCTGCGCTCGCTGATCAGACGAAAAATGTTATCATGGTTAACAAATCTTAATAATCCACTCATAAACTATGTCTAACAAAAGAATTTTAATCTGGTATCGTAACGATCTAAGGATTCATGATCATGAACCATTGTATCAAGCAATTAAACAAGGTGCGTTAATTATTCCTTTTTATTGTTTTGATATTAGGCAATTTAAAACTACTTCTTTTGGTTTCCCTAAAACGGGTAACTTTCGAGGTCAATTTTTATTAGAAAGTGTTACTGATCTAAAAAAATCTCTGCAAGACTTAGGCAGTAATTTAATTATAAGACAAGGTTATCCTGAAAAGATAATCCCTGAGTTAATTAAACAACTAGAAATTGATGCAGTTTATTTTCACGAAGAAGTAACTTCAGAAGAAACTGATATAGAAAATACAGTTGAAAAAGCTTTAAAACCTCTCAATGTTACATTTAAGGGGTTTTGGGGTGCTACCTTATATCATTGGGATGACTTACCATTTGAAGTGAGTAAACTACCCGAAGTTTTTACCAGTTTCAGGAAAAAAGTTGAAAAAAACTCTACTGTAAACCCTATATTAATCAGTCCCAGAAAATTGCGATCGCTTCCTGATATTGAAGTAGGTAATGTCCCCAGTTTAGAAGAATTAGAACTAGAAAAACCTAAATATGATTCTAGGGGAGTATTAGAATTTAAAGGAGGAGAAACAGAAGGAATTCAACGCTTGAATAACTATTTTTGGGAAAGAAACTGTCTCAAAGAATATAAAGAAACCAGGAATGGAATGTTAGGTGCAGATTATTCCTCTAAATTTTCTCCTTGGTTAGCTAATGGTTGTTTATCACCCCGTTATATTTATGAAGAGGTGCAGAAGTATGAAGAAAAAAGAATTAAAAATAATTCAACCTATTGGCTAATTTTTGAACTATTATGGCGTGATTATTTTCGTTTTATTAGTGCAAAACACGGTAACAAAATTTTCTATCAATCTGGTTTACAAGGTGTAGACATTCCTTGGAAAGAAGATCAAGAGAGGTTTAAACTTTGGCAAGAAGGAAACACAGGTTATCCCTTAGTTGATGGGAATATGAGAGAATTAGCTGCCACTGGTTTTATGTCCAATAGGGGGAGGCAAAATGTAGCTAGTTTTCTCACCAAAAACTTAGGAATTAATTGGATAATGGGTGCAGAATGGTTTGAATCTTTATTGATTGATTATGATGTATGTAGTAACTATGGAAACTGGAATTATACCGCAGGAGTCGGAAATGATGCCAGAGGTTTTCGCTATTTTAATATTCCGAAACAATCAAAAGATTATGACCCCAAAGGAGAGTATATAAAACATTGGTTACCAGAATTAAAAATGATTCCAGGTCAAAAAATTCATGAACCCTGGAAACTTTCACAAGAAGAACAAAAACGCTATAATGTGAGAATAGGGGTTAACTATCCTCGTCCTGTTGTAGACTTTTTCAAATCAGTCAAAGCCAATGAAAAAATGTACAATGCTGCCATTAAATAGTAACTGATAACTGATAACTGATAACTGCTAACTGCTAACTGAAACTAGGGTGTTTTCCAGATCCGTTGATGATAGTTTTCAAGCTTAGCATAAGGATCTATTTCGTTATGATGGTGATGAGAATGATGGTGATGATGACCATGATCATCTGTCGCAGCTAAACGAAACTTGCACATTTCACAGTTCATTTGTACCTGCCCTGTTTGTATTTCTAACTCCCGTTCCCTAACTACTTCTAGTAGTTGGGGGTGGACACCCATTTCTGGTAAACAAGTCATTTCAATATTAGGATAAACTGCTTTTTGTTCTTCTGTGACACGAAAAATCTTTTTAACTAACGCCCCGGTAAACAAGAAATAGGGTAAAACAATAATACGCTTAGGTTTATAGAAACTTGCCCGTTTAAACCCTTCTTCAAGACGGGGATGGGTGATACCAATAAAACAGGTTTCTACAGTCTGATAACCGCTACCTTCCCATACCATTCGGGCAAACTTGCAGACATCTCCATTAGCATCGGGATCACTAGAACCCCTACCAACGAACAATAAAACAGTTTCAGACCGTTTAATTCCCTTGGGGTTAGCTGAGGGGCGATCTAGGGCTTCTAACCGTTCTTGCCACAATTTTAGCAGGTTGGGGGTAATTCCGAAATGACGACCATAATGGAATTTTAACTCAGGATAAAGTTGTCGAGTGCGATCGAGTTCATTGGTGACATCAAACTTATTATGACGCGCAGCAAATAAGAGAATGGGTAAAGCAGAAATATCGGTGTAACCTTGGGACACGCAATATTCTATCCCTTGTTGGATGTAGGGGTCAGTTAGTTCCAAAAAGCAGGGAATAACGGGGCGAGAAGTGTCTAATGCTTGATAAGCAGCTACAAAGTCTAAAAAAGTCTGTTTTCCGTCCTCATCTTTGGTTCCATGACCAATCATAAGTAGGGGACGGGATAAAGGTAAAGGGGGAAAATGAAGGGAGTTATGCTTATCTAGCTTCAGAGTGGACATTATATAGTTTCAAACTCCTGTAATGATAGTCCATGCCCTGTTATGGTAGCGAACTTTTATAGAGTTGGTAAATGGGGGGTGGGGGTGGGGTGACGGGGTGATGGGGTGACGGGGTGATGGGGTGACGGGGAGTGTGGGGAGTGTGAGCATCCTGCTCACTATATAGATGGGGACTGCGCAAAAAATTTTGTTCAATATGAGAAGTGATAAGATAGTTTAAAAAAACTATAATTTTTGTGTAACTTTCTCATGAATCTTACCTTAGAAAAAAGAAAAGAAAAAGCTTTGAAAATAGCTGATGATTGTATCAAAATATTAAAAGAAGAATTTGGTGCAAATGAGGTTATTATATTTGGCTCTTTGCGTGGAGATAGTCCTTGGCACGAACAATCTGATCTTGATTTAGCGGTTAAAGGAATGTCTGATGATGATATTTGGAATGCTTATGGAACCCTAGAAAAAGTTGTTCCTTCTTGGTTAAAGTTTGACTTAGTTCCTGTTGAAAAAGTTCCCAATTATGTCCGCGATCGCATTTTACAAACTAAACCGATGTCTAACAACAAATATTTAGCTTTAAAAACCCGTCTTGAAGATGAAATGCTGGCCTTTGAGGAAAATATTAATACTCTTAAGTCTTTAATGGAACAATCTAACAATGTTCCTGAAGGTTTTGTGACTCCAACTTTAGCTAGTTATATCGTTGATGTTTATACGGGATGTGAAAAAATGAGTGAAAGGGTAGCAGTTGCCTTAGATCCCAGATTCCGCACTTCAAAATGTAGTATAAAAAAATACATAGTTTTAAAAAGTCCGAAAATCATACCTGGGCAAGAATATTTCTCTTTTCATTAAATTTTTAGGAAAAATAATCAAATTAAGAAGATTTATACTCATTGAAAACTTAGTAAGACTCAGCACAAACGAAGGAGAGTTTCCTCTTCTCATTTGATATCATTAGACTCTTATTCTTTTATTATTTTTGCTTTATCCAATTCAATTTATAGATAATATCTTTGACAAGATGCAGGTAATAAACTCAATATAAAACGCCTTTCTTCTGTTAAATTGACAATTTGTTTAACTCCGTTTAAAATCACATAATGAATACCTTGAAAACATTGAAATATCCACCTCAAAGTCGGACGCAATGTTACTTTCCCTACTTGATTATTTATTCCTTTTTTGACTCTTTTTAAACAATTTCTTAATTCTCTTTGCCCCAAGTTATAAATCAACAAACACAAAGACATTAAAAATAACATTGTTTCTATTCTTTCTGGTTTTTCAACGAAGAAACTATCAGTAAAAAATAAGGGATCTTTCAAAAATCGAAATCCTCTTTCCGTAGATTGCTGGTTTTTATAAGTTATCAGAATTTCACTAGCTTCTAATTTATTTTCCTCTACTAAGTTAGTTGCTAAAATAAATTTTCCTGCTTCTTTAGTCTTTCTACTTATCTCTTCATCTTTTTTGATGATCAGACTAATCATTTTATAAATCTTTTCCTTTTTTTTCGAGTAAGTTTCAATCAGTTCAACTTCTTTTATTTCCAACAATCTCAATTTTTTATTAATAGCTTTTAATTTATATCGAGCAGCTTGAGGATGTTCAAATTCTTCAGATTGTATTTCTTTAAGAAATTTTTGGGATTTCTTCTCTTCTTGGGAAAGTTGTTTTTCTAGTTTTTCCAAATCACTTTTCTGTCTTTTTTCACTCAAGACTATTAACCAAGTTTGCTTGATTCCACCATAAGTAACAATTTCTTCTTTCCAGGTATAACTTTCTAAATTTAGGTCACTTCTTTTTTCTTTATCTTCATCTTTTACTTCTTCCACCTCTATATTTTGCACTAATTCTTTTGCTTTTTTTATGGTCATTGGAACTCTCGTTATCCATTTTAAATGTTGGATTAGTTGGAGATTTTCTTGACCATATAAAGCACTATCACAAACCATGATACTATCAAACTTTATTTGCTTTTTGAATTCTACTAAAACTTTTCCAAATACAGCTTTATCAGATTCATTTCCATCTCCTACTCTCACAAATAATGGAATATCTCCATCTTGGCTTGTTATTAAATCCAAGACACATTGTTTTAAGTCTGGTCTATGATCCCGAGAATATCCTTTCTTAATAAGAATTGGTCTTTCTTTAATAATTTTTTCTTCTTCCTGTTTCTCTTTATCTTCTTCCCTTTTATATTCTCCATCTAAATGAAATGATGTGGAATCTAAATGGGAGTATTTAAGGTCTATTTTAAATTTTTTAATTACTTCTAAAACTACTTCAATAAAAATATCATTTAGTCCATATTTATATAATTCATCCATTACTCTCCCAATTTTATCATCATTAAGGTAATTAGGTTTAATTCTTTCTCCTAACAATTTCTCAATGGCTTTATCTTGAAAAAACTGACTGAATAAATATAGAGGTCTTGAAACAAATCCTAGTCCATTGATTAAAATAGACTTAACTACTGTACCTGCTGAGATTTTTTCTCTAACATCTATTCCTAATTTATTATTAATTATTTTGACTATTCCTATTTCATCAATTAAACCAGCTACTATCCCTAAATGGTCTAAATTTTTAACTTGTATTTCTTCTAAATAAGACATTTTTCGCTCTTTTTTTACAGAGGAAACAACTTAAGCAATTATACCACTTTTTTGTCTTCAAGAGCTTAAGCAATTATACTTAATTATTAAACCCAGGCTTGTAGTATTTAATGCTACTTTTTTAAGTGCGGAATCTGGGTTAGATGAAAGTTTACCAAAAGGAGAAAATTGGCACGAACAATTATTACGTCAAATGGCTGATATTGGGGGTTATAACCGCCCTCCTTTATGGCAAGGTTCTTTATTATTAGAATTAGATGAATACAGAAAATTTCGTCATTTAGTTCGCCATAACTATCAAGTTAAATTAAAAGCTTATCAGTTGCTTATTTTAGCTCAAAAAGTAATTATTTCTTCTGAAAAAGTTAAAGAAGCTATTACAACATTTAATCTTTGGTTAGACAGCAAAGCAAACTCTGTAGGGGCTTAATATATTGTAGGGGCTTAATAATATTAAGCCCCTACTGGGTTATCAACGCCATAAAGCATCAGAAACCTTAATAATATCTTTAATTTCTGGTACATCATGAACCCGTAAAATATCGGTTTTAGAAGCGATGGCATGACAACAAGCTGCTGCGGTTCCCCAGACTCTTTTTTGAGGATCTTTTTTCCCTAAAATATGTCCAATAAAACTCTTACGAGAAACCCCTACTAACATAGGACATCCTAAAGCATGAAAACTAGATAAATTCTTTAATAATTCTATATTTTGTTGATAATTTTTGGCAAAACCAATGCCAGGATCAATAATTATATTATCTTGTTCAATACCTGCTTCAATAGCTTGCTTAATTTGAGTATTTAACCAGTTAACTATGTCATTAATTAGATCATCATAATCCGTTTTTTGTTGCATAGTTTTAGGAGTTCCCCGAATGTGCATAATAATAATAGGAACCTGTAAACTAGCCACAGTTGAAAGCATTTTTTCATCAAAAGTTCCCCCAGAAATATCATTAACTATATCTGCCCCTGCCTTAATAGCAGCTTGAGCAACTGCTGAGCGAGTAGTATCAATAGAAATAGGAATAGAACTATATTGACGTAAATGTTTAATAATAGGAATTACTCGTTTTAACTCTTCTTCTAGGGTAATTTCTTCAGCCCCAGGACGAGTAGATTGTCCGCCGATATCAATAATATCTGCACCACTGTCAATCATATTTTTAGCTTGTTCTAATGCGGTTTCGAGACTATTAAACTGTCCCCCATCACTAAAACTATCGGGAGTAACATTTAATATCCCCATTAAATGAGTGCGTTTTCCCCACTCAAACCTATGTTCTCGAATAATTAAATTGTTCATGGTTGTTTATTAATTAAAACAGTAGGGGTTAACGGCCGTTAACCCCTACAAATCAAAATTGTTATTGATAATTAATAATACGGGCAAAGTTAACAGGATCTAAACTTGCACCCCCAACCAAAGCCCCATCAATATCTGACTGGGCCATAATTTCATCAATATTATTAGGCTTTACGGAACCCCCATATTGAATGGTGACATTTTTATTAGATAATTGATCACGAATGACACGAATAATACGGTTAGCTTCTGTTGACTCACAAGTATCTCCGGTGCCGATGGCCCAAATAGGTTCATAAGCAATAACTAAGTTGCTTTGATCTACATCCACTAAACCTTTTTGCAACTGATTAATGATAACGCTTTCGGCTTCTCCTGCGTCTCTTTGTTGCTTGCTTTCTCCCACACAGAGAATAGGGGTTAAGCCATGACGTTGGGCGGTAATAACTCGTAAATTAGCGGTTTCGTCGGTTTCTGAGAAATATTGACGGCGTTCGCTATGACCAATTACAACATAGTCTACACTCAACTCTGTTAGCATGGGGCCAGAAATTTCACCAGTGTAAGCCCCTTTATCCTCCCAGTGGACGTTTTGGGCCCCTAAACGAACTTTTCCCCCATGCAAGCTTTTGGAGAGGATACTAAGGGCAGTAAAGGGGACACAGAGAACGATCTCTCTGGTTTCGTTTGTCTCTTCTACTTTTGATTTTAATACCGTTAAAAACTCCAGGGCCTCGGCCTGAGTTTTGTGCATTTTCCAGTTACCTGCAATGATAATTTTTCCTACAGCCATTTTCAATAATCTACATCAACAATTATTTTGCAAACTTCTAGTTTAGTGCCAAAAGGGTATCTCTGAATAGGGGTTGCAGAAAATTTGCTATTTATCGTTACTTTTAGCTTAATATTAAGGGGGAGTCAGCTAAAACGCATTTAAAATACGTTTTAGCAAGGCAAAAGGCAAAAGGCAAAAGGAAAGTGGATTGTAAATTTTTTATTGATTTCAGCAATAAGCAACTATTAAGAGCAGAGGATCAGTCTGTTGACAAAATTATTAGACGGGCTGATTTTATTTGGGATCAAAACAAACAATTAACTAGAGAAGATTGAAAACATCCAACTGCCAACTAAGATAAATCCTGCCAAGACAAGTTAAGATGTGTGTGATAATAGAGGTGATTTCCTGAATATGAGAAAACAGGCTATCAGGAAAACCCTACGACTCAATATCCTGTTGGGAGGTACTGATTTTGGATGAACTGCGATCGGCCCTAGAAATGGCTACAGAAGAGGAGTTACGTCAACTAACACAAGTTCTCTTCTGCCGTAAATTTAACCCCCTTGATTATTTACAAACTCCAGATCCTATCGAAGTGCAAAGTCAAGACTGGGATACTTGGTTAGATAAGATTGAGGCGAGGTTCCGTTTTTTAGCTTCTGATGGGTTAACGGTATTAAAGCGCAACACTAAACGCTTTAGTTATCGTCAAACGTTGATTCAGGTTTGTCAGTACCTGAAAATTCCTTACTCTAATCAGATGACGACAATCGATATTGAAGCGGATATTTTCTTGAATTTGTTGGGAAAAGCTTGGAAAAATTTGCCCCCTGCTCAACAAAATAGTTTAATGAAGCAAATACAAGCATCTCTGGCAAAATCTCATCTTCCCGATGCTTTACCGGTACAACTACAACATAACCCCATCAACCTAGTATTAAAGGGTAGCAGTGCTTTTGCGGTTAATTCTATTGTTAAACCTTTACTGCTCAAACATATTGCTCAACAGTTTGCTCTCCATTTTGCCCGTTATCAAGTGGCCCAACAAGCCGTAATTCGTGGTGGTGCTGCCGTTGCTAACCAAGTGGCGATTAATACGGCACGACGGGGTATGGCTATGACAGCAGCCCGTTATGGCGTGGTGAGAGGGGTTTTATCCTTTGTTGGCCCGGTGTTATGGGGTTGGTTTTTGGCGGATCTCGGTTGGCGAGCGATCGCCACTAACTATGGCCGGATTATCCCTGTTGTTTTTACCCTAGCTCAAATTCGCCTAACTCGTATGGAGTGTTGGGAGGTTGCTTAATAACTCAGCGTTCATTATTAAAATAATTTTTTATGAATCAATTGAATAAAACTAAAGTTAATTTGCTAGGAAATACCCTCAAGTTTGGTGTTTTTCTCCTCCCTTTTTCCGTTGACTTCGGAGCCACAGCCCTTGGTATCGTTTTAATCGGTTTATGGAGACAAAAATATAAAAAAATTATTAGTAACCCGATTAACTGGGGTTGGGGCTTACTATTCCTTTGGCTAATAATAACTTCTCTGTTAGCGGTTTATTCTCGCTATAGTTGGGAAGGGTTAGGGAACTTTTTACCATCTTTCCTGATGATAGCATCTTTCCCATTTTTTTTCAAGGATTTTTTGCAATTATATCAACTAGCTTGGTGGTTAGTATTAACCTCGATTCCTGTTTGTTTTTTGGGGTTTATGCAGTTATTTTTTGGCTGGCAAACCCCGTTATTTTTACACAGTATCGGCATTAAGATGACGGCTTATGGTCATCCTGGTGGGAGGATGTCTTCTTTATTAATGTATTCCAATACTTTAGCCTTTTTTTTGGTAGTTGCCTTTACTCTATCTATTGGGTTATGGATTTTACATTATCGTCGTCGTTCCTTTAATACCCCGTCGTTAACGACGGGGTTTAAAAATAAAAAACTACTGATTAACTGGCAATTATCAATTCTCAGTATTGCTATTTTATTTAATGGTATTGGCTTGATTTTAACTAATTCTCGCAGTGCTTGGGGACTTGCTTTCTTAGCTTTGATGTTTTTTGCTATTTATTTGCGTTGGTATTGGATTATTGCCACAGTTTTACTGATTATGTTTTTAGTGCTTTGGGCTGCTTGGATTCCTATTTATCAAGATTTTATGCGTCAATTAGTTCCCAGTTATTTCTGGGCAAGATTAACAGATGAAATGTACGATGACCGTTATGTTACAGCCCTAAGAACTACTCAATGGGGTGTGGCTTGGAACATGATGTTAGAACGCCCTATTTTGGGTTGGGGACTGCGAAACTTTACCCCTGTTTATCAAGAAAAAATGAATGTTTGGATGGGACATCCTCACAATCTCTTTTTAATGTTATTAGCAGAGATTGGTGCGATTGGAACATTATTATTTAGTGGGTTGGTGGGAACAATAATCGCCAAAATAGTTATGTTGATGACTACGATCAAGAACAATTTTAGTGATAAATTTGCTCATCCTGAAGAAGATTGTTTATTACTATTTACCTATCTAGTGGCTTTTAGTTTGTGTATTATTTTTAATCTATTAGACGTGAGTATTTTTGATTTGAGAGTGAACTTAATCGGCTGGCTATTATTATCAGCTATGGCAGGAATTGCTAATTATCAATGCTTAAGCTCTAATAGTCTCAATGAGATGTTTGTTAAGAAATGACCCCAAAACAGTTAAAATTGAATATATAAGCAATGGCAGCAATATATAAAGCTGCTTAATAGGAGATACCATTAGTTACAATGCTCGATACTCAATCAATTTTAGACGTATTAAAACCGGTTCAAGATCCAGAGCTACAAAAGAGTTTAGTAGAATTGAATATGATTCGTAATGTTGCCGTAGAAGGCGGTAACGTTAGCTTTACCCTAGTATTAACCACCCCTGCTTGTCCTCTGCGTGAATTTATTGTTGAAGACTGCAAAAAAGCGGTTCAAACCTTACCAGGAGTAACATCCGTAAACGTAGATGTCACCTCAGAAACCCCCCAACAGCAGCCATCTCTCCCGGATCAAAATTCTGTAGCAGGAGCAAAAAATATTATCGCTGTTTCTAGCGGTAAAGGAGGAGTAGGAAAAAGTACCGTTGCTGTAAATATTGCCGTTGCCTTGGCTCAAACCGGAGCAAAAGTTGGTTTACTCGATGCTGACATTTACGGGCCTAATGTCCCCACTATGTTAGGACTGGAAAATACAGAAGTGCAAGTGGAGAAAAACCCAGCAGGAGACATCCTCCAACCGGCCTTTAACTATGGGGTCAAAATGGTATCCATGGGCTTTTTGATCGACCCCGATCAACCAGTCATCTGGCGTGGTCCCATGCTCAATGGCATCATCCGTCAATTTCTCTATCAAGTCAACTGGGGAGAGTTAGACTATTTAGTGGTGGATATGCCCCCAGGGACTGGAGACGCTCAGTTAACTATGGCTCAAGCGGTTCCCATGGCCGGTGCGATCATTGTCACCACCCCCCAAACCGTTTCCCTCCAAGATGCTCGTCGTGGCTTAAAAATGTTTGAACAACTAGGGGTTAATGTTTTGGGTATTGTGGAGAACATGAGTTATTTTATCCCCCCAGACGCACCAGAACGCAGTTATGACCTCTTTGGCTCCGGTGGAGGAGAAAAAACCTCAAAAGAGTTACAAGTGCCTTTATTGGGCTGTATTCCTTTGGAAATTGCCCTGAGAGAAGGGGGAGATCATGGGGTTCCCATTGTCATGTCAGCCCCAGAGTCGGCCTCTGCTAAAGCCTTAACTGCGATCGCCCAAAATATTGCAGGAAAAGTATCTGTGGCGGCCTTAGCTTAGTAGTGTGAAAAAAGATTAGGACATTGCAGTAAGGTGGGGAGTGCATCGGCCTAAAATGTTTTGCAATTTTATAGATGTCCTAATCATGATGTATAGTGCTATTTGGTCAAGATTTAAGATTCTCGTAGGGTGGGCAAATCAGAGTATTATTTTAGCTACTAATGATGTAGAAAACTTTGCCCACCTGCCAAAAGTATTTTTTCTTTTCCGTAGTAATCATTGTTAATCTCAGGCTTCTTAAAATTTAAAATACAGGTAAATCTAAACTAAAGCCAGGTAAAATATTTTCTCCTGATAAAGTGGTTGGTAATGAGACAATTTCTCTTGCTTTATTTTGAAGATAAATTTCTACTTGTTGACTTTGGGGATCGATCAACCAACCTAACTTTAAACCACTATTAAGATACTCTTGCATCTTGCTTTGAAGTTGATTTAAAGCATCAGTTCTGGATCTTAATTCTATGACAAAATCGGGACAAATAGGAGCAAATTTTTCTTGTTCCTGTAAAGTCAAACTATCCCATCTTTCATTAGATATCCAAGCAACATCAGGAGAACGTTTACCACCATTTGGTAAAATAAACACAGTAGAAGAACTAAAAACTTTTCCTAGTTTAGTTTGACGATTCCACAACCAAACTAAACCATTTAACTCAGATTCTCTATTTCCACTAATGGCACCAACGGGGGGCATAATAATTAATTCTCCTTGGGCTGTTTCTTCTAGTCTCCATTGATCGTTAACTTGGCAAAGTTGATAAAATTGTTCATCGCTTAGACCAACATTTTTTAGGCTTAAGATGATAGGTTCTGTAGTAATCATTGTGAATTTTATATGTATTAAAAGCTAAAATATAGGGAAATCTAAACTAAATCCAGGTAAGATATTTTCTCCTGATAAAGTAGTTGGTAATAAGACAATTTCTCTCGCTTTATTTTGACGATAAATTTCTACTTGTTGACTTTGGGGATAGCTCAACCAACCTAACTTTAAACCACTATTAAGATACTCTTGCATCTTTCTTTGAAGTTGATTTAAACCATCAGTTCTGGATCTTAATTCTATGACAAAATCGGGACAAATAGGAGCAAATTTTTCTTGTTCCTGTAAAGTCAAACTGTCCCATCTTTCATTAGATATCCAAGCAACATCTGGAGAACGTTTACCCCGATTTGGTAAAATAAAAACAGTAGAAGAACTAAAAACTTTTCCTAGTTTAGTTTGACGATTCCAGATAACTACATCTGCGTTAAACTCAGACTCTCTGTTACCACTAATGGCACCAACGGGGGGCATAATAATTAATTCTCCTTGGGCTGTTTCTTCTAGTCTCCATTGATCATTGACTTGGCAAAGTTGATAAAATTGTTCATTACTTAAGCCAACATTTTTTAAGTTTAAGATAACAGGTTCAGTGAGCATCATTGTACTTTACTTCTTTTACAAAATTTGTGATAAAAATTTCTGACTTCTTTCCTCTTGAGGAGCATTAAAAAAATCTTCAGGTGTAGCTATTTCTACTATTTTGCCTCCATCCATAAAGACAACGCGATCGGCAACTTCTCGTGCAAACCCTACCTCATGGGTGACACATACCATTGTCATTCCCCCATCGGCTAAACTACGCATGGTATCCAATACTTCTTTAATCATCTCAGGATCAAGGGCTGAAGTCGGTTCATCAAATAACATAATTTTCGGTTCCATGGCCAAGGCACGGGCGATCGCTACTCGTTGCTGTTGTCCCCCGGACAATTGACCTGGATATTTTTCCGCTTGTTCCAAAATACCTACTTTTTCTAATAGCTGTATTGCTTTAGCTTCGGCTTTTTCTTTTTTCCAATGTCGTACCCAAATGGGTGCTAAGGTAACATTATTAAGGACAGTTAAATGGGGAAATAAATTAAATTGTTGAAATACCATTCCCACTTCTCTCCTAATAGCTTCAATATTTTTGAGATCATGGGATAATTTAATGCCATCAATAGTGATACTACCTTTTTGATAGGGTTCCAAGGCGTTAAATGTGCGAATAAATGTAGATTTTCCTGAACCTGATGGACCCATAACAACCACAACTTCCCCCTGTGTTACGGTAAGACTAACCCCTCGCAAAACATGAAAGTTGTTATCATACCATTTTTCTACATCTTGGGCGATGATAGCGTTTTCTGGGGCAGTTTGGCTCATAATTTCAGTGTTCCTTAATGATTAAACTTAACCTATTTTAGCAATTATAAACGAAAGTTTTCTTTATATTTCTAGATTAATGAGAAAAGTTAGTTAAATTGTTATCAATTTATTTTAAAATAGGATTGAACTTTAGTAAAAATATTATGCAGGTTATATTTTTTGGAACCCCTCAATTTGCTGTACCCACTTTACAAAAATTATTAGATCATTCTCGCTTTAATGTTATCGGAGTGGTGACACAACCAGATAAAAGAAGAGGAAGAGGCAAACAATTAATTCCCTCAGCCGTAAAAAAAATAGCCTTAAATCATAATATTCCTATTTGGCAACCGAAAAGAATAAAAAAAGATCAAGATACACTTTCTCAATTAAAAAATAGTCAAGCTGATGCCTTTGTGGTTGTGGCTTATGGACAGATTTTATCCTTAGAAATACTCCAAATGCCTAAAGTGGGAGCGATTAATGTTCACGGTTCCATTTTACCTCAATATCGTGGTGCGGCACCCATTCAATGGTGTCTTTATAACGGCGATCGCCAAACTGGAATTACGACGATGTTAATGGATGAGGGTATGGATACAGGAGATATGTTATTGAAGGCTTACACTGATATAAATTTATTTGAAAATGCTTATCAAATAGCTGAAAAATTAGCTAATCAAGGGGCAGATTTATTAATCGAAACTCTAGAAAAATTAGAAAGTAATGAAATTCAAGCAGTTCCCCAAAATAATGAGGAAGCAACTTATGCTTCTTTGATTAATAAAGATGATTTTATAGTTGACTGGAATAAATCGGCCATCGCTATTCATAATCAAATAAGAGGATTTTATCCCAATTGTTTTACATCTTTCCGGGATGATAAACTTAAAATCATGGCAACTATTCCTATGGATGATGATCATTTACAATCATTAGATGAAAGTTATCAAGAGTTAAACAATCAGCTAAAATCTTTAGATAAAACCATAGGAAAACCTGGAGAAGTTATTGGTTTAATCAAGAACTTCGGACCAGTTATTAAAACAGGAAAAGGGTTACTATTACTCTCAGAAATCCAGCGTTCCGGAAAACGTCCCCAGTCAGGGTGGGATTTAGTTAATGGAACTCATCTAAAAGTAGGGGAATTGTTAAGTTAGTTAATTAGGGTTTGCTGAATAAAAGCAAAACCCTATTCTTTAAAAGGTTACACCCATATTCGCGATCGCAAAAAAGATCAGCTTTGTCGGCTACAAACCGCTATAATTGGTAGAAACACCTCCCAGTTGTTGGTCAAGAACAAATGTATCGAAAAGAGGAGCAACCTTTACCGCCCCCAGAAAAATTTGAATTACCTTTCGAGGGCAAATTGTCCCCCAATAATCGTTGGGTAATCATGGCAGAGTTGATACCTTGGGATGATTTTGAGGAAGAATATGCTAAACTTTTTTCAGCAGAAAAAGGTGCGCCAGCCAAACTATTTAGAATGGCATTAGGGACATTAATTATTAAGGAAAAATTAGGAACAAGTGATAGAGAAACTATAGAACAGATTAGAGAAAATCCCTATCTACAATACTTTATAGGTTTAAATTGTTATCAACAAGAGCCACCACTGGAATCTTCAATGCTAGTTCATTTTAGGAAAAGAATTGATGGAGAATTGATAAACAAAATCAATAAAAAAATAGTAAAAAGAGAAATAGACAAGAGTGATAAAGAAGTAAAAAAAAAGGATTGTCTCCAAGAAAAAGGAGAAAAAATAAAAAATAAAGGTAAACTAATTTTAGATGCGACTTGTGCGCCAGCAGACATCAAATACCCAACGGATTTAGGCATATTAAATCAAGCCAGAATTGAGACAGAAAGAATAATAGATAATCTTTATAAACCATTAAGAGTAAAATTGAGAAAAAAGCCGAGAACTTCTAGAAAAATTGCTAGAAAGGAATACTTAAAAGTAGCTAAAAAACGAAAAGTATCTTATCAAGAAAGAAGAAAAGCTATCGGGAAACAGTTAAAATACCTTAAGAAAAATTTAGGAAATATAGAAGACTTAATTCAAGCTGGGGCTTCCCTGGAAAATCTGAGTAAAAGACAGAAAAATTGTCTAGAGACTATCAAAAAAGTTTATGAACAACAACAGTCAATGTGGGAGAATAAGACCCAGAGTGTTCCTCAAAGAATTGTAAGTTTAACTCAACGGCATATTCGTCCAATAGTGAGGGGAAAAGCAGGAAAACCAATAGAGTTTGGAGCTAAACTCTCAGTAAGCTGTGTAGATAACTATGTGTTTCTAGACAAAATAAGTTTGGAAAACTTCAATGAATCTTGTCATTTTAAAGAACAAGTAGAAAAGTATAAAGAAACGTTTGGCTATTATCCCGAATCCGTCCATGTAGATAAAATTTATCGAACTAGGGAAAACAGAAATTGGTGTAAGGAAAGAGGGATAAGAATCAGTGGTCCGAAGTTAGGAAGACCTCCGAAAAATGTCAGTGAAGAAGAAAAGAAACAAGCCCACTCCGATGAATGCTTCCGTAATGCTATTGAGGGAAAGTTTGGACAAGCTAAACGAAGATTTAGCCTAAATCTCGTGATGACAAAACTCCCTGAAACCTCCATTACATCTATTGCTATTACATTTTTAGTTGTCAATCTTTCTAAACTTCTGAGGCAGTTTTTGTCGCTTTTTTTGTCCTTATTTACTAATAATAGAACAGGGGAACTCATCAAACCGCCTTTCATTAATTTTGATTATACTTTAAACAATTTTTATGTACTAAAACTTATTGATTTGTCAGAAAATTCTTGGTCAAAAGTGGCATAAATTTTGGAGAAACTTTTTCAGCAAACCCTAATTAGGGTTTTAATTGATAAAAATTGCCTCACCAAACCAGTAACCTTCTAATTCACTAAAGGGTTTTGTTTCTATTCCAGAAAGAGGATTACCTAAGATTAATTCTTCTTTTTCCATATCAATATCCATCAAAACCACTGCATGGGGAAACTGTTGACTTAACCATCTTTGTTTAACATGGAGTAAAGCCATTTGTTTGCGATTAACTAGGTCATCTAAGGTTGAATCATGATGATAATCTGGGTTTAATCCTAGCTTTTTCATGGCCGCAATTTCTGCTAATGTGTTTGTCCCTAAACGATTAGTTCGAGTCAGTTTAGTAACTTCTTTTTCAGTAATTTCTGGATGTTTGCCACTGAGTCTTGCTAAAGTTGCAATACTTGCTGGCGCACAAGTTACAGTAGTTGACTGTATGACTACTCCATCAACAATTTTTAATTCTCCCACGTCATTAACAATAGGAGAAAACAAATAAAATAATACGGATAAACAAAAGGTAATAGCCGCCAGTCCAACTAATAATTGATTGCGTCGTTTTTTCGATGACCATCCTGATAATTCTAGGAGAAATAAGAGTCCAAAAAGAAAAAATCCAACGCACAATAATACATTATCAAAAGCTGCTTGTATATAGAGAGAAAGGAAATGGGGAAATAGTTGAGGAACATAGTAAGCAACGTTAGAACGATCAATGATAATTAATACGGTTAAAATAGCTGCTAAACCGATAAAAATAATCCTAGCAGTTTTTTGATGTTTTTCTAAAGCATTATCTGCGGTGATTCCTTTTTTGGCTAAATCATTGCCCAAAAAACCCCCTAAACCAAAGCCAATAGCACTAGGTAGAATTAAGTCGAACATAATAATTTTTCTACAATATTAAAGTAACTAACTAACAAAAATAACTTCACCAAACCAATAATCTTGAAACCGTTTAAAATTTCTGATCTCAATTCCACCCAAGGGGTTTCCTATAGTCACTTCTTTTTCTGTTATTTGCGGATGTTTTCCACTTATTCTTGCCAAAGTAGCAATACTCCCTCCTGATAATTCTAGAAATAATAGAAATCCTAAAGTAAAAAACCCAAACAATAACAATAACTCATCACAAAAAGCTTGCGAATAAAGAGAAATAAAACCCAGATTCCGCACTTCAAAATGTAGTATAAAAAAATACATAGTTTTAAAAAGTCCGAAAATCATACCTGGGCAAGAATATTTCTCTTTTCATTAAATTTTTAGGAAAAATAATCAAATTAAGAAGATTTATACTCATTGAAAACTTAGCAAGACTCAGCACAAACGAAGGAGAGTTTCCTCTTCTCATTTGATATCATTAGACTCTTATTCTTTTATTATTTTTGCTTTATCCAATTCAATTTATAGATAATATCTTTGACAAGATGCAGGTAATAAACTCAATATAAAACGCCTTTCTTCTGTTAAATTGACAATTTGTTTAACTCCGTTTAAAATCACATAATGAATACCTTGAAAACATTGAAATATCCACCTCAAAGTCGGACACAATGTTACTTTCCCTACTTGATTATTTATTCCTTTTTTGACTCTTTTTAAACAATTTCTTAATTCTCTTTGCCCCAAGTTATAAATCAACAAACACAAAGACATTAAAAATAACATTGTTTCTATTCTTTCTGGTTTTTCAACGAAGAAACTATCAGTAAAAAATAAGGGATCTTTCAAAAATCGAAATCCTCTTTCCGTAGATTGCTGGTTTTTATAAGTTATCAGAATTTCACTAGTGCAGCTTGGCGAAAGTAATCCACCAGATTTTTACAGAAACTTTCGTGACTAGCCACGACAATGTGTTTCAATGAAACTAACGGAAGAATCTCGAAGTTGATGTCCATGATAAAAGCATTGCCAATTAACCTGTCCAACCTACAGAAAACAGTACTCCAACAAATAGTGAGAGGGACAACAAACCCCTATCGCCTTGTTAGACGAGCCAAGCTAATCTTAGCCGCAGCATCAGGAGAGAGCAATAGTTCGATTAGTCGAAGATTAGAATTAGACCGAGTACAAGTGCGTCAGTGGCGATCGCGATGGTTTGAGGAGAGAGAAAAACTGAGTGCCGCCGAAGAACAACAGGTAACGGAGAAAGCATTAATGGTCTTGATCAAAGGAATTTTAAGCGATCGCCCAAGACCTGGAACAACAAAATCCTTTACGGTCGAACAAGTAGTCCAGATTGTAGCGATCGCTTGTGAAGAATGTGAAAAATCAGACAGACCAGTGAGCCATTGGACAGCTTCAGAGTTGGCGGATGAAGCCATAAAAAGAGGAATTGTCGAAAAGATTGCCCCCCGTAGTGTGGGGCGTTTTTTAAAAAGAAGCGACATTACAACCACATCTCGTTCGTTACTGGTTAAATGCCAAAATTGATGATCCCTTAAAATTTAAAAAGCAAGTCAAATATATCTGTGAACTTCATCAAGAAGCTAAAACTTTGTTAGAACAAGGAATTCATTTAATTAGTACAGATGAAATGACAGGGATTCAAGCTCTTGAGAGATTATTTCCGAACAAAAGAATCAAGCCTAAACAGGTAGAAAAAATCGAATTTGAATATGAAAGACACGGAACTTTAAGCTTGATTGCGAACTGGGATGTGGCAAGAGGAAAAGTTGTTAGTCCCTCTATTGGACCGACAAGAACAGAACAAGATTTTTCTGAACATATCCAGAGAACGATTAAGATTGATGAAAAAGCAGAATGGATTTTTATTGTAGATCAACTCAACACTCATAAATCGGAAAGCTTAGTCAAATTAGTAGCAGAAAGCTGTGGAATTACTATTGATTTGGGGAGAAAAGGAAAGGAGGGGATTTTGCAATCTATGGACAGCAGAGCAGATTTTTTATCAGATGAATCTCATCGAATTCGCTTTGTTTATATTCCCAAACATACATCGTGGCTTAATCAAATTGAGTGTTGGTTTTCGATCTTAGTCCGGCGTTTACTCAAAAGAATTACTGTCCGTTCAACTGAAGAACTATCCCAAAAAATTATCAATTTTATTGATTACTTTAATCAACATTTTGCTAAGCCGTTCGTTTGGAAATTTAAGGGCTTTAAAGATCATAAGTGACTGGTGGATTATTTTTGCTAAGCTGCACTAGCTTCTAATTTATTTTCCTCTACTAAGTTAGTTGCTAAAATAAATTTTCCTGCTTCTTTAGTCTTTCTACTTATCTCTTCACCTTTTTTGATGATCAGACTAATCATTTTATAAATCTTTTCCTTTTTTTTCGAGTAAGTTTCAATCAGTTAAACTTCTTTTATTTCCAACAATCTCAATTTTTTATTAATAGCTTTTAATTTATATCGAGCAGCTTGAGGATGTTCAAATTCTTCAGATTGTATTTCTTTAAGAAATTTTTGGGATTTCTTCTCTTCTTGGGAAAGTTGTTTTTCTAGTTTTTCCAAATCACTTTTCTGTCTTTTTTCACTCAAGACTATTAACCAAGTTTGCTTGATTCCACCATAAGTAACAATTTCTTCTTTCCAGGTATAACTTTCTAAATTTAGGTCACTTCTTTTTTCTTTATCTTCATCTTTTACTTCTTCCACCTCTATATTTTGCACTAATTCTTTTGCTTTTTTTATGGTCATTGGAACTCTCGTTATCCATTTTAAATGTTGGATTAGTTGGAGATTTTCTTGACCATATAAAGCACTATCACAAACCATGATACTATCAAACTTTATTTGCTTTTTGAATTCTACTAAAACTTTTCCAAATACAGCTTTATCAGATTCATTTCCATCTCCTACTCTCACAAATAATGGAATATCTCCATCTTGGCTTGTTATTAAATCCAAGACACATTGTTTTAAGTCTGGTCTATGATCCCGAGAATATCCTTTCTTAATAAAAATCGGTCTTTCTTTAATAATTTTTTCTTCTTCCTGTTTCTCTTTATCTTCTTCCCTTTTATATTCTCCATCTAAATGAAATGATGTGGAATCTAAATGGGAGTATTTAAGGTAACTGCTCACCGCAACAAAAAAGTCTTATTGAAAAGCACTACAAACAACATCAGTTGAGTCAACAAAAATATAAGCCCTGTGATTTAACGTAAAATTTAAGCTAATTTATTACGGCTATTTTAATGACTAACATTCCCAGAATCAAGTCTTTTTAAAACCTCAAATAAAAACAACAATATGAGAAAAAAAAGAATAGTAAGATAGTTTTTTGTTAGCGGAGATTATCCGCTAATCCTGTGTATTTTTGTGCAGAGAGATAGGGGGATCAAGAAAAATCTATCCCCCATCGGCTCCGGAGCCTTTTACATCTCTAATCCTGGGGGACTCCGACCAGCTAATGAAAATAATTCGCATAATTGGACAATGGCATTTTGCCCCTGTAATCTCATGGTCTCTAAAAAACTGAACATTTGGGTGACTAACTCTGCACCCCAGTCGCTTCTTGCCCCCCCACTTACTTTGCGGTGAATGACAATGGGACGTAAAGCTCTCTCAGCATCATTATTATCTGGTTTGACTTCAGGATAAGTTAGAAAGGTGAACCACTCTTCCCAATGACGTTTGAGACGGTTAATCAATCTTTGTGCATCATAAGGCCATCCTTTTTTGGGAGTTGCTTTAAAAATCTTTTGCAGTGAGTTCTCGACTTCTGTTCTTTTGGAGCCTAAGTCTTCAAGGGTTAAATTTCGAGCATGATAATGACGATAATGGATACGGGCGGTTGCTAAAACTTGCTGTACATCGGCAGCAAATTCTCGATTCGCTTGAAAACGACTGGTTTTAAGGGACTCTAACTCTCGTTCTAAATGTGCCAGACATTTCTGTTTGGCCATCGCACTTTGTCTAAAGTAGGCACTATAGCAGTCACTGGTGAGGATGCCCTTAAAATCTGCTCCTAACAATTTCTCGACTTCTGCGGAGCTTCTAGTGGGAGCCAACATCAACACACAGACCTCATTTGATGTGGCTACCCAAACCCAATACTTGATGCCATCGATGCAATAACTGGTTTCGTCAACACATCGGATTCCTGGCTGCTGGATGTACTTTAACCACTGTTGGGTCAAGGGTTCTAAACTTTCTTGAAACCATTTGTGCATTTTGGCAAGGCTCCCTTGAGAAATGGGAATGCCAAAGACATACTCTATAAAATGTTCCTGTTTACGCCATGTAAGATTACCCCCATAGCCAAGCCAGCCCACGATGCTACTTAATCGCGCCCCATAACGGAATCCTTCTTTAACTCCCAATGGAACAGGACTGTAATCTGACCATCCACAACTAGGACATTTATAGAATCCGCGACGATATTCCCTGATTTCTATGGGTTGGTCTACTACTTCAGCCACTTGCTGGACTTTTTCGGGAACTACTTCATCTCGTTCCACTGAACCCCCACAAACAGGACAGTTTTCTAGTTCTAAAGGGACTATCTTATCGGGCTGACCAAAACCATTACGGGTCTTCCCTGGGTGGTCATATTTTGGTCCGCGTTTAAATCCTTTTTTGCGTTTCTTTTTGTCAGAAGGCTTTTTTAGTTGGTCTGATGATGGGGGGGACTGAACTGTTTTTTGAGTTACGGTTTTTTAGCTTATCTCTCTCTTCTTTCAATTTTTCAATTTCTTGCTGTTGTGTAGAGATTTGTTGTTGTTGCTGGTCAATCAGTCTTTGTTGAAGAGATAACTGTTGTTGTGCCTTGACTAGCCACTCAATCATGAAGACATTGTTCGCCAACTGTTCATCGGCGATAGCTCTAACTAGCTTTGAATCAATGGTAGCATTTGTGGTCATAACCCCCACTATACATAAAAATCCCCGATTTTACCTTTATGTTGTCAAGACAGATTCTTTATTGCGGTGAGCAATTACAATTTAAGGTCTATTTTAAATTTTTTAATTACTTCTAAAACTACTTCAATAAAAATATCATTTAGTCCATATTTATATAATTCATCCATTACTCTCCCAATTTTATCATCATTAAGGTAATCAGGTTTAATTCTTTCTCCTAACAATTTCTCAATGGCTTTATCTTGAAAAAACTGACTGAATAAATATAGAGGTCTTGAAACAAATCCTAGTCCATTGATTAAAATAGACTTAACTACTGTACCTGCTGAGATTTTTTCTCTAACATCTATTCCTAATTTATTATTAATTATTTTGACTATTCCTATTTCATCAATTAAACCAGCTACTATCCCTAAATGGTCTAAATTTTTAACTTGTATTTCTTCTAAATAAGACATTTTTCGCTCTTTTTTTACAGAGGAAACAACTTAAGCAATTATCCCACTTTTTTGTCTTCAAGAGCTTAAGCAATTATACTTAATTATTAACCCCAGGCTTGTAGTATTTAATGCTACTTTTTGAAGTGCGGAATCTGGGATAAAAATGATCTGAGGAAATACTCTAGGAAGATGATAACCTAAGTTATAATGTTCTATCATTATAAATGGGGTTATAATTGCTACGATAACAGCAAAAATAACTCTAGCTGTGGTTTGATGTTTATCCAGTGCATTTTCTGCAGTAATTCCTTGTTGTGAAAGATGTTTACCTAAAAAACTACCCAATCCCAAACCAATGGTACTAGGTACTATTAAATGAATCATGTACTTATTCTGCTTATTTATCTCCAAAATAACGGAGTTTAAGAGAATCTGTCAGGAGTAAAATTACGGAAAATTGTGAACTCAATTTTTTGCTTAATTATTTATTGATAATGACGATGGTTAAAATTGACTTTTATTTTGAGAATAAACTATGAGTAACTTATTGGAAATTGGAGAAAGTGCGCCTACTTTCACCCTTAGTAATCATAAGGGTGAAACTATTAATTTAAAAGATAACTTGGGACAGTGGTTAATCTTATATTTTTACCCAAAGGATAATACCCCAGGTTGCACGACAGAAGCACAAGACTTTACGAGACTAACCCCAGAATTTGCGAAATTATCCGCAAAAATTATTGGCATAAGTCCCGATTCAGAAAAGTCCCATTGTAAGTTTATTGACAAGTATGATTTATCCATAGAATTACTTTGTGATCCAGATCATACAGTAGCTAAAGCTTATGATGTCTGGAATTTAAAGAAATTTATGGGAAAAGAATATATGGGCATTATTCGTTCCACTTTTATTATTAACCCAGAGGGAAACATTGCCTATATTTGGTCAAAAGTTAGGGTCAAAAATCATGGAGAAAAAGTCTTAAATCAATTACAAGAATTACAATCATAATTATTATTGTTCATTAACTCCCAGGTTAGATAATAAAAATTCAGCAATTCTTTCAGAAGCTCCAGGGGGTCCAAAACGTGCTTTTCCGTTCGTTTCACATTCCTCTAAATAAGGGTGATCTACTATAGTTCTAGCAACACATTGTGCTGCTTCTTTGAGGGTGTTGGCAGTAGCAGGTCCTGTGCCAATGGTTTGAGCGCAACTACCGATCAAACGGGTTTGTGCTTCAGCAAACTCGTAAGTAAACTGGGGGCCTTCTCCTGGTACTTGAATCACTGGTTTCCCCAAAGCAATACCTTGATCCACTGCTAATCCTGCCATTCCTAACATCAAGGTACAGTTGTGTAAAATGTCATTAAAGGCATCAGAATAACAGATAACTTCTATAGTTCCTTGTTCAGTGTGATAACTTAGTTTATTATCTTCATACTGCCAATCTTCACTATCAGCAATTGATGTCAACTCTTTCATTAACTTTGGCACCAAAGCCGCCCGAAATTGTATTTTTTCAGGAGGAATGACTTTAAGAATTTCTAGAATAAGATTAAGTTGTAATTTAAAATTACGTACTGCTTCAGGGAGTCTTGAGCCTGGCAATAAAGCCACCATAGGAGTATCAGCTTTCAGTTGTAAATCTTTGCCAGTCGGTTGTAATTTATCTAGAGAGGGAATACCTCCAAACAGGGCTTTTCCGATGCCTTGTTTTTTTAAGTCTTTGGCCGTGTAAGGATCTCTGGTAAACACCCCTAAACATCGAGGCGATCGCAAAAAAGTACCGATAAAAGGTCCAACTTTTAACGTTCCTTCGTATAATGCCGATAAACAAGAAATAAAGGAAACATAAGGATAACCCGTGGAATAGGCAAAGCCTTGGGATACAGTGTCACCAGTAGCCATAATTAAATCGCAACTAGGGGCGTATTGCCAAACTGCTCGTAACTGTTGCCAGGTTAAACCCACTAACCCCGCTTTTAAGTCAGTTAACAAACGCAAACGATTAATATAAGAAAATCCTCCAGAGGGCATATTTTGAGTGGGACCGATGATGGGGATATTTAAGCGACGATAGGCGTTCCCTTCTCCAACAATGGGCATGGCGGCCAACTCTAGATTAGGATAGAGTTGTAATAGGGTTTCAATGACGTAGGATGAGTGGTTATCTTCTCCATGGCCGTTGCTGATAAATAATATTCGCTTAGACGGTAAAGGCATAAATTTTCCTTAGATTTTTTCCATAGTTTATATTTAGTATAGGATTTTTCTTTTTGACGACAAAAACAGTAAGGATCAACCATAGTTGATCCCTACTGTTAATCATATCTTTACTGGTTAACTCGGTTCAAGAATAATAGATAGCTGACTACCGTTATAGTTGCTACTACCATCTTGACTAGCAACATCAGATAACCTCTCTACAATGTTGTCTAATTTCTCACGGCCTAGCCTCATAAATGCTCTCTCTCGGCCTCTAAATCTAATGGAAAATTTAACCTTTGAACCGTTTTCCAGAAACTTTCTCGCTTGTCGGAGCTTAGTATTTAAGTCCCCTGTATCCGTACAATATCTCAGTTTTACTTCTTTAAGAGTGGTTTCAGTACGGTTTTTCTTAGCTGAGGATTCTTTCTTCTGTAACTCGTACTTAAACTTACCGTAATCAATGATTTTGCACACTGGGGGTGAAGCGTTAGGAGCGACTTCCACTAAATCTAATCCAGCTTCTCTAGCTAAATTCGTGGCTTCAGATAGGGGTTGAATTCCAAGTTGTTCCCCTTCCTCGTTAATAACTCTAACTTCTTCGGCTCGAATTCGATTATTAACTCGATACTTATCGCTTTGTTTGAAAGGTGTAACGGGCTTATTTCTTCTTCTGGGTCTTCCCAAACTACTTGTTTCCTCCTGCTTAACAACATTTTTCAGTTTTATCCAAGCCGATTGTATCATGTATTTTGATTGGTCGCAAGTTTTCAATGTTTACCTGAGTTGGACATACATAGCACTTCTCATATTTGTGAGGTACAGAGTTTTCTAGTTTTAGGAGTTCGGAGTTCGGAGGCTCGATATTAGGTGTACATATTGAGTCCGAGAAACTCTATAGATTACTTTTTTGCTTGAATTACTTGTAAACTACCCCCTGCATATAATTTTTGTTGACATTCATTAAAACCCAAATTTTTTAACTCATCAATTACATCTGTTTCTAATAGTTCCCAAGCGGTTTCTGTTTCAAATAACCACATAAATGTTGCTAAGGACGGCCATAATAAAAAATTAGTGGGTTTATGTAGATCAATAAAGGCAAAAAGACCACCTGGTTTGAGAATTCGATAAACTTCTTTAATAATTTCTCTTAATTGTTCTGTTTCCATTTCATGTAGAGCAACACTACTATGAACTAAGTCAAATTCTTGCTCAGGAAAAGGTATTTTTTCGGCTAAGGCGTTGACATAATTGGCTTGAGGTACCCCTATTTTAGCTCGTTCAATTGCTTTAGGGGAAGCATCAAGTCCGGTTACTTGTGAAGATTTTTGGACTAAAAATTGAGTGGTTTGACCACTGCCACAACAAAGGTCTAAAATCTTACTATCTGAATTAATCTTAATCCCTTCAAGGCATAAACTACGAAATCGCTTTTCTCCACCAACTGCTAAGGCACTTACACGAGAAATAGTATTATATAACCAGGGATATTGATAACTTAAAGGTCTTAAAAAGGTTGCCATTTTTAAAATAGTTAATGTTTTTATATATGAACATAATAACATAAGTACACAGTAAATTACCAAATCCTCAAGTTATGTGATTGTTATTAATTCTCGATTCTAAATTTTTCTTTGTTTCTCTAGCTAATGCTAAGAGTAACCTTTGTTCTGTTCTGGCGATCGCTTGATAAGTTTTCTCTATTGCTTCCGGTTCTACGGAAATAGTTGTAATACCCCAATTAACTAATTTTTCGATAATTGGCGAATAATTAACAATAACTTGACCGCAAACTGAACTAGGAATCCCTAACTTATATGCTTCTTCAATTAACTGTTTTAAAGCACCATAAATAGAAGATTCATAAACGGCAGGAATATTATTCCAGGATAGATTATTCCGTTCTATACCTAATAATAAAGGAATCAAATCATTAGTACCAATAGCAATCCCTTGTACACCAGCTTTAACGTAATCCGCTAGTTGAAAAATAATGGAAGGTACTTCTGCCATGATCCAAACTTGAAACGAACTTGAAGAGGATAATTTAAACTCATCTATCAAATCAAGACAAAAGCGGAATTCATTAACCGTTCTCACAAAAGGTAAAATTACATTGATATTCTCATATCCTTGCTTTTGAACGGCAGATAAAGCCTGTAATTCTAACCTAAATAAACTTGAATCAAGACAATAACCAGCAGTTCCCCTACGGTTTTGCTCAGCAGAAAATTTATCATCAAAGGTTCTGTAAAAAATTGGTTGGGGATTAAAAAATTGAGCAAACTCAATAATTCTTTGCTTGATTTTTTCAACAATCTCATCCCTTTGAAAATTTCCTAACCATTCTTTTAAAGAATGAGGCGTACATAAGTCTAACAACATCAATTCTGAACGAATTAACCCTAACCCATCATAAGGTAAACCTTTGATTTTGCCTAAAGAACTGGGTTGAGTTAAATTAACCATTAATTGAGTACCTATGGGGTAATCTAAAGAAGGTGTTTTTTCTAGAGAAACTGGGGATGGTTGGAGCGTAATTTCTTTGTGATTTGATGTGTTCAAAATAATGGTTCCGTGATCTCCATCGATAAGGATAGAATCTCCTGCTTGTACCCAAGTTGTTACCCCAGGAACACCCACAACCGCAGGAATTCCTAATTCCCTAGCTAATATGGCTGCATGACTTGTTATTCCTCCTTCTTCAGTGACAACTCCTGACGCTTGTTTAATGGAAGATAGTTGAAAAGGATGGATTTTTTGAGTCACAATAATAGGATGTTTTGAGCTAACTAGATGAGATGAATTATCTTCATTTAGTAAATAAACAGTCCCTTGGGTTTTTCCTGGTGCTGCCCCAATACCCATTAGTTGGGGTTGAGATGGTTCGGTTATTATTTCTGATTTGGTGTTTTTAATGAATTGATTATATGGCAATGGAATTAGTTGAGCGATGACCAATTCCAAGGATGAATTATCGGCAGAATTGCACAATATCCATTCCAGACAATGCCAGGAGATTGCGTAGTCATGCAAATCTTTAAAGAGTTGAAATGTTTTAGTAATATCTTCAGAATTTAGACAATATTTTGACTGTTGCTGCTCACTTAGACAATAAACCTCTAAGCATTCTTCACTGTTCAATTGAGTCAATTCTGGCTTATCTCTTAAACTATAAGCACGAGACTTATTCCCTAATCTTTGTGCTAAAACTTGTCCAGATTCTCCCTCAATTTTCCAGTAGTCTGGTAAAATATCTCCTTGCAGTAAACTATTACCCAAGCCCCAATTTCCCTCAATCTCATAGTTTTTGGACTGATTTATTATCCTCCCAGATGCAACAGAATTTACCATTGGTTGGATCAAAATACCTAAATTTAATTCCTCTATTCTAATCCCTAAACGTTGCCAATAAAATAAACTCTTCGCATTCAATAGCTGCGCCCACATTTCCTTAATTGCTGTTTCCAAATTGTCAGCAACATTCCAACAAACTTTACCAGGAGTTAAACCAGAAATATCTTGATTTAGAGGAAAAGTACCCCCTAAAGAAGTACGTAAAATTAACGCCTCGCTGTCTAATTTTCTCGCCGCTTCGGTTAATATATCTCGCCATTGAGCGGGGAAAGATACACTTAAAATAGATTGGCGGCTTTGTTGGGCAACTAATTGTAATGTCCGAGGATTATCTACATCCAAATGAAGGGATGATCCAGGAAAATCTGCTAACAATGAATTCACATCATTCAAGTTATCTAGAAAGTCCCGAAAAACACTAGCACTAATCACAAACCCAGGAAAAACATTGTAGCCACTTTGTTTAAGTTGACTCAAAATCCATGCTTTTTCTCCAACAACGGGACGGTCCCGTAAATCAATTTCCGAAAGCCAATAAAGCTCAATCACGGCAGTCACAAGAATCGAGTTAACAACTAGAATTAAACCCGTTTAAAAGACTTATAACACTTCTCATACTTGTGAGGTACAGTAGTTTTTAGTATCAGGGAACAGGCAACAGGGAACAAAAAATAAAATTTAGGTGTACCTCATGAGTCCGAGAAACGCTGTATTATAACCCTCGAATAAAACAATTTTACTGTTTTTAATTCGTATTCGCTTGATTGTTATGGTATCATAACAATACCGCCAATCACAATGGGGTATGACCAGAAACTTCCTATTAATGGTTACACTAAACCTGAAAGTCTATCATCCAGTATGGCTTTTATTATTGAATTTTATCTATCAAGATTAAAGACTATTTTCTATGAAAAGAAAAGCTATTGCAGGTTTGTTGTCCATTTGGCGATTGATGGCAATGCCCATGGTCATGTTAGGGTTAACTACCTTTATTTTAACGCTTATCTGGAGTCCTGTAGCCGTGGGGCAGTTTCCTTTGACTGTGGCCTCAGCAAATACACCTATTGGATCAGAAACCCCTTGGTGGGACCCCAATAAAGCACAGCGTTGTGGGAGACTTTGGTGTAGCGAGGTTCATTTATTTGGTGGTTTAGATAAAGTATTTAAAGTTGCTGTTACCCCGGATGCTGTTGAGGATCCCAATGATGCGCCTTCTACTGTTGAAGAAAGGGCTAGGCAAGTTGAGAATATCTATAATTCTATTTATAATCGGGTTCGTCAGTCGGAATTGATGTTTCAGGAGAATGTTATCACATCTCCATTTGGGGCGATCTCTAATTGGCAAAATTTGTTCTTCAATCGAGACGAGCTAGGAATACATCCAGCAACACCTAAAATTGAAATTGGGATCAGAAATAATCAAACTGTAGTTTTTGTGCCACGACAACTTGAATTGGGGTTATCGGCGCAAACGATTGTAACAGTAAATAGAGCGGATAGTCTTCATCAAGGTAAATTAATTGAAGACATTGCTAAAGAGTGGCGATTACTGATTTTTGAAAGTATTAATGAGTCCCTTTGGGCTTATGAAATAGATTATTATTACCCTTTTGCTAGATTCGGAGTTGCTCTTGCTATTCTGCTTATTGTTGCTGTCCCTGTACTTATCTTAGCAGTTATTAGACACTTATTAAAAATTTGGAATCGTCATCTTCGTAGTCAATTACGAGTCTTACAAGAGTCTTTAACCGTTGATGCAGAAGCTTTATCTTCCGATGAAGTATCTTCTTCAGATGTGGCCGATAAAAGTACAGAAACACCTCAAGAAACTTCCCAAAGAATACAACTGAATAGGGCTTCTATCATAGCAACTGTTAAAAAGGTAATTGATCGCCCTGACAAAGCTCTAGCTAAAGCGAAAATAATCCTTGAACATACAGTACAAAGCATAAGTCAAAACCTCCCCGATTTATCATTAAAAAGACAGGGGACTATCAAACGACAGCAGAATATTATTCAATTATTTTTAGGGTTGTTTTTTTGGATGCAATTATTGTTAATTTTATTGGCCTTAACTTTAATTGTTTTAATCTTTCCCGAAACTCGTCGTTATACTTATTTCTTTTTGGGGCAGTCTATTATCATTCCCTTAATCTGGATGTCTGCTAGTATTGCCTATAAGTTTAGCAATCTATTGATTGATTTTTATCTCAATAGATGGGCTAAGAATGCACAGCTAATTAATCCTAATTCTAATCGTTATACTCTGCGAGTAAGTACCTATTCTAATGCCCTGAAGAGTGGCACAAGTTTTCTCTTTATCACCATCGCAACTGTGGGTACTGTAGCGTTTTTAGGGATTAATTTAACTGTTTTAGCAAGTGCCGGAGGTGTGGCTTTTGTTTTTGCATTTTTATCTCGTAACGTAGTAGAAGATATGTTAAATGGTATTTTGATTTTATGGACAGATCGTTATGCTATTGGGGATGTTATTTAGATAGGAAATATCAGCGGTTTTGTGGAGAATATGAATATTTATATTACACAGATTAGAGGGGGTGGGGGACGTTTAGTTACTATTCCTAACGGAAAAAATTCTATTGTTGAAAACTTAACTAAAGACTGGTCACGGTTTGAGTTTAAAATAGAAATTGCTTATGATGCTGATGTTAGAAAAGCCTTAAATATTATTAACCAGGTGAGCGAAGAAATCCAAAATGATCCAACTTGGAAAGATAAGATTATTGAACCAGCTTCTATTTTAGGAGTGGATAGTATTTCTCATCAAGGTATCTTAATTCAAGTGTGGATAAAAACCCAAGCTATGCAACAATGGGCTGTAGGAAGAGAATATAGACTAAGAGTAAAAGAAGCATTTGAAGCAGCAGGAATAGCACTGGGTGTTCCCCATCAAGAAGTTAGATATCAAGCTCATCAATCCATGCAATCCATGAATAACTAATCCTTGAAACCAACTATGATTTTTCACATTACTACTCCTGAAACTTGGGAAACTGCACAACTTATCAACAAATACGAATCCACTTCCCTAGAAAAAGAAGGATTTATTCATTGTTCAACCAAATCTCAAGTTATAAATATTGCTAATACATTTTATAGTGATTATGAGCAATTAATTGTTTTAGAAATTAATCCCGATAAATTATTAGCAGAAATAAAATGGGAATCCCCTGTACATCCTAACCCTGATCTTGAATACAATATTAATGATACTGAAAAATTACCTCACGTATACGGAGTTATTAACTTAGATGCTGTTGAAAAAATCATCTATCTATGTAAAGATAATCAGGGTCTATTTAAAACCTTTTAAAATTTGAGAAAAACATGGAACATTTGATATCTTTATTAGGTCTAGTTGTTTTTTTAGGATTTGCTTATTTAGTATCTTATGACCGTTTATTAATTCCCTGGAAAACTGTTGCTTGGGGATTAGGTTTACAGTTTATTTTAGCTATTTTTATTTTAAAAACTCCCTTTGGCTTAGCTATCTTTGAATGGTTAGGAAACACAGTTAAAACTTTTTTAGATTATTCTGATGTAGGAGCAAAATTTGTTTTTGGAGAGACATTTCAAGAGCATTTTATTGCTTTTAAAGTGTTGCCAACTATTATATTTTTTGCATCATTTATCGCTATTCTCTACCATTACGGAATTTTGCCCCGTGTTGTCGGTATGATTAGCTGGATAATGATGCGTACTATGAAAACATCGGGAGCAGAAACCTTAAGTTGTGCCTCCAACATTTTTGTTGGTTGTACTGAAGCTCCTTTAATGATTAAACCTTACATAAAATCCCTAACTTTATCAGAATTACACGCTATTATGACAGGAGGGTTTGCTACTATTGCTGGTGGTGTGATGGCTGCTTATATTGCTATGGGAATTTCTCCAACCCATTTAATTTCTGCCTCCGTAATGTCTGCACCTGCTGCCCTCGCTATCTCTAAAATTATGTACCCTGAAACCAATAAATCCGAAACTAAGGGGGAGGAGATTCTTGAAATAAAAAGTCCCTATACTAATGCAATCGATGCAGCTACTAATGGAGCATTAGAAGGGCTAAAATTATCTTTAAATGTGGGAGCTATGTTAATCGCTATTTTGGGATTGGTTGCCTTGATTAATGGTATTTTAGGAGCTATTGGTCAACCATTAGGATTGTCTAGTCTATCTTTAGAATTGATTTTTTCTTACTTACTCGCTCCCGTTGCTTGGTTGATGGGTGTTCCTTGGCAAGACTGCTTACAAGTGGGAATTTTGTTGGGCAAAAAAACCATTTTAAACGAATTTATTGCTTATCTTGATCTGAAAAATTTGATGGCAGAAAATACTATTTCCCCACGCAGTCAAATAATCGCAACTTACGCCTTATGTGGGTTTTCTAACTTAGGAACTATCGGTATTCAAATAGGAGGAATAAGTGCGATCGCTCCCAACCGTCAACAAGATTTAGCAAAATTAGGTCTGAGAACCATGATAGCTGGTTCCCTGGCTTGTTTTCTGACTGCTTGTATTGCTGGCCTTTTGCTTTGACATTTGTGGCTATTTTAAGAGTTTGGGTAACAAAGTGTAATAGAAAAAACTCCGAACTCCGAACTCCGAACTCAGGTTGTAACATTTCTTTAAGACTTTAATACAATCTAAATTTTCTCAAGATCACAGTCATTTTTGATCATCTGTGTTATTCTATTTGTCAGTTGGTTTAAATTCTTAGATTTTAACTTTTGTATAGTCAAAGAGTATTATGGTTCAAACTAAAGAAAATAAGAAAAGTGAAGTGGCTGCTATTCCCTTCTCTGTGGCTCATACAGGAGTTGCAGCTACCGAAATGCGTCCCTGGGGTTCCTTTACTACCCTGGAAGAAGGACCTGGTTATAAGATCAAACGTATTGAAGTAAACCCTGGTCATCGTCTCAGTTTACAAATGCACCACCACCGTAGTGAACACTGGATCGTTGTTTCTGGGACTGCTAAGGTGACTTGTGGGGATAAAGAAGAGATTTTAGCAGCTAATCAATCTACCTACGTTCCTCAGTGTACCTCCCATCGTCTGGAGAATCCAGGGGTAATTAAGCTGATCCTGATTGAAGTTCAAAACGGTGAATATTTAGGAGAAGACGACATTATTCGCTTCCAGGATGATTATTCCCGTCATAAGTAATTAACAATTAACTATTGAATATGTACCTCTAAGCCTAATTAGTTAGAACTAATTAGGTTTTTATTTATTGTTATGTCTGACCAGAAATCTTCAGTAAAACCAAAGCAGCAGTCAAGAAATATTCACCCTAACGTCTGGATATTGGGCTTAGTCAGTCTATTTACAGATTTTGGAACCAAAGCCATTCAGTCGGTTTTGCCCCTGTTTTTATTGTCTGTTTTAGGGGCTAATTTAACTACCATCGGATTGATTGAAGGGATCGCAGAATCAACCGCCTCTACTTTGAAACTGTTTTCAGGGGTATTAAGCGACTATTGGGGACGGCGCAAAGAACTAGCAATCCTGGGATACGGACTTTCAGCCGCAATTATTCCCGTATTTGCCTTAGCTAATAGCCCCTTTTGGATCTTAGTAGCACGATTTGGCGATCGCCTGGGAAAAGGCATCAGAGTGGCTCCTCGTAACGCTTTAGTGGCTGATGTTACTCCCACAGAGCAACGTGGTGCAGCCTACGGTTTACGTCAAACCCTGGACACCATCGGCGCATTTTCCGGACCATTGGCCGCTACTCTCATTTTATTAATCTCTGGGCAAAATTTTCGTCTGGTGTTTTGGGTTGCTCTGATCCCAGGCATTATATCTGTTGCCCTACTGGTTAAAGGCATTCGAGAAACCCCCTCCTCCCAAGGAAAACGGGGTCAACCCATACAATGGAGCTTTTGTCAACAGTTGGGTCGAAATTACTGGGCATTGGTTGGGGTAGCTGCCCTATTTAATCTGGGTAACTTTAGTGATGCTTTTCTACTGCTAAAAGCCCAGGAAATAGGCATTGCGGCTGCTTGGATTCCTTTGTCCATGATCGTCATGAATTTTTCCTATATGTTGAGTGCCTATCCTTTGGGTTTATTATCGGATCGGATCGGTCGAAAACAGCTTTTAGTGGCAGGATTTTGGTTATTTGCCCTAGTTTATCTCGGTTTTGCCTGGGTTGAACAACCTTGGCAAATCTGGGGACTTTTTGCTTTTTATGGTGTGTATTTAGGCATGAGTCAAGGCATTTTATTGGCCTTGGTGGCGGATCTAACCCCTGGGGAGTTACGAGGAACAGGATTTGGCATTATTAATTTAGTAATAGGTATAATTTTATTGCCAGCTAGTTTATTAGCAGGGTTTTTGTGGCAAACAGTTAACCCTCAAGCCCCTTTTATATTGGGCAGTTTGTTGGCGATCGCCGCTAGTGTACTATTGTTGTTAGCGGTTCGTGATGAATGATTAATTAAATATGAAACAAGCTACTTTACCAGTTGTCAGATTTGAGATTTTTTATCATTTGAAGCGTCCGACTTTTTGGATCATTAGTCTATTATTTTTTGGCATTGCCTTAATGGACTCTGTGTCTAATGCGTCCCAAGGACAAGCTTTTTTTTATATTAATAGTCCCTCTCAAATCTTTCAAACAACCATTTGGTACACAATTTTTGGTATTGTAGCGGCGGCGGCGTTTGTAGCAGAAACCTTTGTTAGAGATACAAACTATGTCATGGAAGAGTTGATTTTTTCAACGCCGATCCGTAAATGGAATTATTTGGGACTCCGCTTTTTTGCAGCAGTAGGGATGACATTATTGGCCTTTTCGGGTTATTTACCAGGAACTATCATCGGAACCCTGATGCCAGGGCTTAACCCCTACGCTTTGGGTCCATTTCGTCCCGATGCCTATTTTTTTAGTTATTTTTTCTTTGTTATTCCTAATTTATTTATAGCCTCAGCACTCGCCTTTTTATTGGCATCCCGTACCCGTAACCTAGCCATCACTTATGCAGGAGCTATTGTTTTAGTGATGCTTTATCTAGCATCTTTGATGATGGTGGGTATGGAGGTTATTAACTTTAACCAGTACCGTTTCTGGGCAATGTTAGATCCCTTTGGCTTTCATGCTTTTGAGGAAACTCGTTTAGGTTGGACGGTTTATCAACATAATACCTTGATGCCTAACTTAACAGGTACTTTACTGTTAAACCGTTTTCTCTGGATCATAGTAGCATTTGTTGCTTGGGGGTTTAGTTATCAAACCTATTCCCTGAAAATGATCAAGCGATCGCCTAAGAGGGGGAGTGTGGGGAGACTGGGAGAGGGGGAGACTGGGAGACTGGGAGAGGGGGAGACTGGGAGAGGGGGAGACTGGGAGACTGGGAGACTGGGAGACTGGGAGAGGGGGAGAGGGGGAGATAGTTCTGGGTTTGGGACTATTTTTCGACAATGGTGCGATCGCAGTTTGTTCGAGATCCGATGGATCTTGCAGGGACGGGCCTTTTTGTTATTGACTGCCTTCGGTTTAATTACCTTGGTGATGACTGCTTTGGGAACTCGCTCTTTTAACTATTCCACCCCTAGCACGGATCTGTTGATCCATGCAGCTAATGTTTATTTTGAATATATTTTGTTTGCTATTATTGTCCTCTATGGGGCAGAGTTGATGTGGCGCGATCGCCAACTGCGCATACAAGATGTAATGGATGCAACACCTATTTCTAATGGGGTGTTATTATTCTCAAAACTGACTGCTCTATTTGTCATGATCAGCTTAAACTTATTGTTGGCTATGGCAGTGATGATCCCTTATCAAGCTCTCAATGGTTATTATGATTTTGAGATCCCTTTATATTTCCAGATGCTATTTGTTGAGCATGGCCCCTATTTTTATTTAATTGCTGTATTATCTCTATTTACCCAGGTAATAACCCGACATAAGTATGCAGGAATGGCTCTAGCTATTGCTATCGCCCTCTCAAAAATTCCTTTAGATGCTTTTGGCCTTTATCATAACCTCTATCGTTTCCCTTCTACTAACGACATTGAATACTCTTTGATGAATGGTTATGGTAACTTATTGACGGGACATCTTTGGTATACCCTTTATTGGGGGATCGTAGGGGCTATTTTAATGGCGATCGCTTATATTATTTGGCCTCGGGGAACAACTAATAAAAGTTGGGGTAAGGCATGGAAACAGGCAAACTCAGCCATTAAAGGCACTTTATTCGCTTTAATTGCCCTATTTGCCGGGGTAGGTAGTTGGATCGGTTACAATACTATGGTAGCTAACCCCTATCAACCCCCAGGTAAGGAAGAAACTGCGGCGGAAATAGAAAAGCAGTTTAACAAGTACGAAAACTTACCTATGCCGGTGGTGACTGATACAGATGTCAAGGTGGATCTTTTTCCAGAGCAGGGTTATTTTATTGCTAAGGGTGCCTATCGTTTAGAAAATAGGACTAAAACCCCTATTAAACAGATTCATTTACTCACTTTTATCAATTTAAACCTAGAAGAAGTCAATTATCCAGGGGCAAAATTAAAAGAGGCACATCCTGAATGGGGTTATTATATCTACAGTTTAGATCGCCCCCTCATGCCAGGAGAAAGCGAAACTTTAGAATTTACGACTAAAACAAAGCCAAGCAAAGGATTTCGTAATCAGGTGGATAGCGACGACGTTTATATGGTTTATCCTAACGATGTGGTCGGTAATGGCACAAATTTACATAGTCCTTTTATTTTACCTTTCATCGGTTACACGAAAATGGTAGAACACAAAAAGGCTTGGTTACGGGATAAACTGGAATTACCTCCCTTAGAAGAAAGAATGCGCTCTTTTGATGATCCCATGGGACTTTCTCAAGCGTTAACGGTGAGTCATTTGGGTTGGGGTGAAGTTGATATCACCGTTAGCACTTCCAGTGATCAACAAATAGTGACATCAGGAACTCTTCTTAAACAATGGCAAGAGGGCGATCGTAATTATTTTCAGTATAAACTCACAGCACCAGATCGCAGTAAGTTTACCCTTTTTTCCGGTCGTTATGGAGTTCATAAAAATAATGATTATCGGGTTCCCATCGAAATATATTATCATCCCCAACACGAAGAAAATGTGGAATTAATGGCCCAACAGGTCGGAAAAGCCCTAGAATTTTATGAAAAAACTTTTGGACCCTATCCTTTTGAACAAGTTCGCGTAGTAGAATTTGTTTATTATGACGGTATGGTTTTTTCTGATAGGGGAACTATTGGTATTCCTGAAGTTTTGGTCTGGAAAAATGAAGCACAAGGACTAGGTGAAGAAAATATCATTGATTGGTTGACTTATTTGTTAGCTTATGCTTGGTGGGAAGATCAAATGATTATAGCGGATGTGTCTGGGAGTATGACTATTAGGGAGGCACTGAGTGCTTATGCTAGTTCCTTGTATCAACGTTCCCGTCGCACTCCAGAGATGCAAGAATTAGCCAAAAAACAGCAGATGCGTAACTTTTTCCGTCAGCTTGGTAAACTTGATTTCCAAGAACCTGCTTTAATTGAAGTGTATAACGAGTTAGCCATTGCCCGTTATAAAGGGGGAATGGTCCTGGAATTAATCGAGGATTTAATTGGTAAAGAAGCCTTATTCACTGCTATTAAGGAGTTTTTGGCAGCTTATCGTTATCAAAACCCACCTTATGCAACGGTTATGGACTTACAAGCAGCAATTATAAGTCAAAGTCCTCCAGAATATCGAGAAACTATCAAAGAATTATTTGCTGAGGTAATCACCTATCAAGTTGGGTTAACGGATGCTGCTTATGAATCATTACCCGATGGAAAATTTAAGATTACCCTTGAGATAGAAGCGCAAAAACGTTACACAAGGGAACTTGGAAGACAAGAAATCACTGAGTTAGACATTCCTTTGACTATTGCTCTTTCTGACGAAGCAGGAAACACTATCTATCGCAAAAAACATGATATTTCCCAACAAAAAGCGACCCTTGAGTTAATTGTTGACCAACTTCCTACCAATGCAACAGTTGATCCCGATTATGTTTTGCCCTCTGCTTTTGTACAAGATAATGTTAAACGTTTACAAGAAAAGAAACCAGAAAGTTAAATTAGGGCATATTTATCTTCCTTTAAGGTGGGCAGTACATCGGCCTACTGTCTACTAAAGTTAAGCTACACATTCAAAGTAGGGGTCAACGGCCGTTGACCCCTACAAAGTTAACATCTGTAGTCTCAGTTGATGAAAATGGTATAATCTCGTATTTGGTATGAAATTGGCAATCTATAATCAAAGAGTAATCCCTAAAAAGGTGACAATTTGTGGCAATATACTCTGACAAGCTGTATATAATTTATTAGCAGGTTTTAAACCTTTAGCTAGGGTTTCTAATAATTTAACGGCACGAGTTGCTTTCTTTTGTAATCCTTCATCTTCAGGTTTTTGACTAGCTTTAGCAATAGTTTTTACGTTATTAGCTGCTCCTGCTTTTTCCTCGTCGTCTAGTTCATTTTCTGTTTCAATTGCTTGCATTAATTCTTTTAGTGAGGTTTTTAATTGTTCATTTTCATTGTTATCACTCTCGGAAATGTTATCGATGGTATTGTTAACATCTTTTATGATTTTTCCTGTGTTTAAGTTTCCAGTGTTATTAATATCACCAGTAGTAATATTTGTACTATTATCGGGACTGTTATTCATGGCTTTTGTCTCTATATTAATTGGACGACTGGCTAAAATTTTTGTTATCTCCATCATGTTAGCATTTTCCCGATGATAGCTACTAATTTCATTTTCCTTTGCATCTAATAAGGCTTTATATTTAGCTTCTACTGCTTGTAACTTAAGTTGATAATTTTCTTCAAATTCCTGATGTATCTTTTCCTTATCAGCATCGGGGGGAACTTTAACTTTAACCACAAAAACCCCATCCCCTTTATTTTCAATACTGGAAACTTCTAAGGGTGTATCTTCATTTTCTACTTGCACCGTTTTCATGGTTTCTATAAAGGCTTTCCAGTCAATACCATTCTCAAAAATTAGGTTAACTGTATCAAATACTTCCTCAAATAATTTAGTAAATTCTCCGGTTTTAAAGTCTCCACTACTGGGTTGACGTTCTTTTTCATTGTTTAAAAGATAAACATATTGACAGTCAACATTATCAAGTTTAGTTGTGGTATCAATATTCCAATTTTCTAGACAAGCACCGGTTAAATAAGCACTATTAAAATTAGTGTAAACTGCATTGACTTCTGTTAAATTAGCAGACGATAAATTGGCATACTCAAAGGTTGCTCCACTAATATCTGCATTTTTCAAGTTAGCTCTTTGTAAGTTAGCTTCTTTTAGATATGCTCCCCTTAAGTTAGCTTTGCTTAAATCTTTTTCCTCTCCACTACTAGGGTTAATTAATAAATCTCTAACTATTGGTTTTTCTAATAAGGTATTTCCAGGTCTAGCTAAGTTTAATTTAACAGTATCTTTGAAACAAGTTCTAGTCAATATAGCTCGGTTGAAATTGACATTTTTCAGGGTTGCTCCGGTGAAGTCAGCGTCAGTTACTGTTGCCTTATAGAAAGATGTATCACCCATAGCAGCAAAAGCAATCACAATCTTTCGTAACCAAGGACCTCTCATTTCGTCTTTGAGGGTACGATAACCCAGATAACAGGCAAATAGGGTTAACGCTACGGCGAAGGCGAAGGCTACGGCTACGGCTCCGGCTCCGGCTACGGCTACGGCTCCGGCTACGGCTACGGCTCCGGCTACGGCTACGGCTACGGCTCCGGCTCCGGCTACGGCTAAAAATATTACCCCCCCCCAGATTTTTACGAAAACTAATAATAAAAAAGATAATTATAGTAATTAAACCTGTCCATCCTGATACTTTATTTTCAAGATTAGACTCGAAGATCAAAGAAACGATAGATCCTAACAAAGCTGAGAAAAGACTAGATATTATAATTAACACCAAAACAACTAATAAGAAAAGAATCAACCATCGTTTTTGTAGTCCAGCTTTTACCCCAATAAACTTGGTATTAGTGAGGTTTGCTTGACTAAAATTAGCACTTTGTAGCTGACAGTAACTAAAATCCGCACCGGATAAATCTTGTTCTTTAAAATTTGCTCCCCGTAGGTTTAACCTTTGGAAGTTTCGTTCTCCGTTTTTGTATGCTTTAATTAGGGTTTGCTGAATAAAAGCAAAACCCTATTCTTTAAAAGGTTACACCCATATTCGCGATCGCAAAAAAGATCAGCTTTGTCGGCTACAAACCGCTATAATTGGTAGAAACACCTCCCAGTTGTTGGTCAAGAACAAATGTATCGAAAAGAGGAGCAACCTTTACCGCCCCCAGAAAAATTTGAATTACCTTTCGAGGGCAAATTGTCCCCCAATAATCGTTGGGTAATCATGGCAGAGTTGATACCTTGGGATGATTTTGAGGAAGAATATGCTAAACTTTTTTCAGCAGAAAAAGGTGCGCCAGCCAAACTATTTAGAATGGCATTAGGGACATTAATTATTAAGGAAAAATTAGGAACAAGTGATAGAGAAACTATAGAACAGATTAGAGAAAATCTCTATCTACAATACTTTATAGGTTTAAATTGTTATCAACAAGAGCCACCACTGGAATCTTCAATGCTAGTTCATTTTAGGAAAAGAATTGATGGAGAATTGATAAACAAAATCAATAAAAAAATAGTAAAAAGAGAAATAGACAAGAGTGATAAAGAAGTAAAAAAAAAGGATTGTCTCCAAGAAAAAAGAGAAAAAATAAAAAATAAAGGTAAACTAATTTTAGATGCGACTTGTGCGCCAGCAGACATCAAATACCCAACGGATTTAGGCATATTAAATCAAGCCAGAATTGAGACAGAAAGAATAATAGATAATCTTTATAAACCATTAAGAGTAAAATTGAGAAAAAAGCCGAGAACTTCTAGAAAAATTGCTAGAAAGGAATACTTAAAAGTAGCTAAAAAACGAAAAGTATCTTATCAAGAAAGAAGAAAAGCTATCGGGAAACAGTTAAAATACCTTAAGAAAAATTTAGGAAATATAGAAGACTTAATTCAAGCTGGGGCTTCCCTGGAAAATCTGAGTAAAAGACAGAAAAATTGTCTAGAGACTATCAAAAAAGTTTATGAACAACAACAGTCAATGTGGGAGAATAAGACCCAGAGTGTTCCTCAAAGAATTGTAAGTTTAACTCAACCGCATATTCGTCCAATAGTGAGGGGAAAAGCAGGAAAACCAATAGAGTTTGGAGCTAAACTCTCAGTAAGCTGTGTAGATAACTATGTGTTTCTAGACAAAATAAGTTGGGAAAACTTCAATGAATCTTGTCATTTAAAAGAACAAGTAGAAAAGTATAAAGAAACGTTTGGCTATTATCCCGAATCCGTCCATGTAGATAAAATTTATCGAACTAGGGAAAACAGAAATTGGTGTAAGGAAAGAGGGATAAGAATCAGTGGTCCGAAGTTAGGAAGACCTCCGAAAAATGTCAGTGAAGAAGAAAAGAAACAATCCCACTCCGATGAATGCTTCCGTAATGCTATTGAGGGAAAGTTTGGACAAGCTAAACGAAGATTTAGCCTAAATCTCGTGATAACAAAACTCCCTGAAACCTCCATTACATCTATTGCTATTACATTTTTAGTTGTCAATCTTTCTAAACTTCTGAGGCAGTTTTTGTCGCTTTTTTTGTCCTTATTTACTAATAATAGAACAGGGGAACCTCTCAAACCGCCTTTCATTAATTTTGATTATACTTTAAACAATTTTTATGTACTAAAACTTATTGATTTGTCAGAAAATTCTTGGTCAAAAGTGGCATAAATTTTGGAGAAACTTTTTCAGCAAACCCTAATTACATCAGCAGCTTTCATGATGATTCAAAGATAGGGAGCGTAGCGAGGAACTTCTGACTTCTGATACCAAATCCGCTTATTAAACCTATTCTATCTATTCTATCTAAACCTAGTAGAGACGTTGCATGCAACGCCTCTACAAAAGGGGATATTAACCTCGGATTTGGTATAACTTCGTTATTGATGATGGGTAATATTAATGAGAAACTAGACATTACCCACTCTATAACTACAGCTTTTCTACCTTTTAAGGTGATTTCTGATAAAGGAGATCCCTTACGATCCCCCCTAACCCCCCTTAAAAAGGGGGGAATAATTGGAAAAGCAGGTATATTCAAGTGTGGAAATCACCTAACCAAATTGTTTTTCAATCTCAATTTCAAGATCAAACAACATTTGTAGAGACTGTAAACATTTCTGCCTGGCTTCTATATCTTGTTGGGCCCGCAGTTGTACCATCGGTTCATGTAATATTTTATTAACAATACCTCTGGTTAAAGCTTCAATCACCTCTTGGTGTTTCTCCGCAAACTCCGTTCCTAAACGGGATAAGGCTTTTTCTAGTTCTTGTTCACGAATACCCTCTACTTTCGTTCTCAAACAGCTAATAGTAGGAACAGTCTCCAAGGAACGCCACCACAACTCAAAAGCTTCCACTTCCTCTTCTAATAACCCTTCTGCCTCTAAAGCCATTTGACGACGACTCGCTTGATTTTGCGCCACCACCGCCTTTAAATCATCTACATTATAAGCTTCCACCATTTCCATATCTTGGACGTTGGTAGCCACATTTCGAGGCACAGAGATATCAAATAACATTAACCCTTGTTCAACGGATACCACTTCTTTGAGGTTATCTTGATGCAGGATAGGCTGGGTTGCTCCTGTGCTAGTAAACACCATATGAGAGTTACCCACAACCGTCATCATCTCATCCAAAGAAACCAGGGTTAACTCCGCTTGAGGGAATTTTTTGGCTAACTCCTCGGCACGACGCTGGGAACGGTTAACAATGGTGATAGAAGTCGCTCCTTTGGCCACAAGATGTTTAACCAGTAGACAAGCCATTTTGCCAGCACCGATGATACTTACCCGACGGGAAGCTAGATCATCAACTTTAGTTACAGCTAATTCTACCGCAGCCGAACTGATAGACACAGCACCAGTACCAATATTGGTTTCACTGCGAACCCTTTTTCCGGCGGTTATCGCTTGTTTAAAGAGGCGATCGAGTAATCTGCCAATACCTTTGTACTTTTGGGATAATTTATGGGTAGTTTTCACCTGGGCTAAAATTTGCCCTTCCCCTAAAACTAAACTTTCCAACCCGGCAGCCACTCTTAAGAGATGACGCACTGCGTCTTGATGAAGCAGGGTAAATAAATAGCGACGGAGATAGTTGAGGGGAATATGACCGGTTTCTGATAAAAATTGAGTAATTTCTACCACACCCTTTTCTGTGTCTGTCACCACCGCATAAATTTCTAAACGGTTACAGGTGCTAATGACAGCTACCTCCTCGATATGAGGATAACCCTTCAAATGGATTAAGGCTTCTTCGATTTTAGCCTCTTGAATACTTAATTTTTCTCGGACTTCAACTGGGGCAGTTTTGTGACTGAGGCCCACCACGGCAATGTTCATAGGTTCTCCTACAAGGGTGTCAGCTTAGGTTAATAGAAAATGAAATAAGTGCTACTGTTTCTAATCTTTGCAATTTAGATCCAAGTTGTCCCAATCACAAACACTTTGATAAAAATCTTTATAAAACTTTAAAAAAGTCAGTTAACTTTGAGGAAGTAACACTAGAGTATAGAGTTGTCTGTTGTTAATAATAGCAGTTATCAGTTACCGATTATCAGTTACCAGTTATCAGTTTTTTACTCTCCCCACACTCCCTATTTGGGTTAGTGAGCAGGATGCTCACACTCCCATCTCCCCCTGCTCCCCCTGCTCCCCCTGCTCCCCAACCTCAACTATTAGCCAGTGCCTGACGGTTACGCCACCAAGCGAGTAGGGTACTAGCAATGAAAATACTGGAATAAGAACCTGCTATGAACCCTAAAATTAAGGCTAGGGAGAAATATTTTAGGGTTTCTCCACCGAATAGGAAAATACCAATCAGAGGTAATAAAGTGGTGACGGTGGTATTAATAGAACGAGTCAAACTTTGATTAACAGAATTTTCGACAATATCGTTAATGGATAGTTCTTCAATATATTTATCAGTGTTCTCTCGAATGCGATCGTAAATGACCACAGTATCGTTAACAGAAAAGCCAATGATGGTTAATAAAGCCACTAAAAACAAACTATCCACTTCCACTCCAGCAACTAATCCTAAAACAGCAAAAAATCCTGCTGTAATTAAAACATCATGGACTAAGGCCAGGATGGCAAATAAAGCATAATCGAACTTAAAGCGAACACTAAGATAAACAATAATGCCGAAAAAAGAAACCAATAAGGCTAAAATTCCTGACTCGAATAATTCTTTACCAATGGTTGGACCTACGGTATCAATTTGAGTTGTCTCGGGGTCAAAATCACCTATTTTTTCGTTCAATTCTTGTTGTAATTGGGTTCTTTCATCTACGTCTAAATTTTTAGTACGAATAGAAAGAATTGTTCCTTCTAAGACTTGAATGGTACTGTTTCCTAACTCTTTTTCTGTGAGAATATTTCGGACTTCTCCCACATCGATCGCCTGTTCACAAGTGTCTTCAACCCCACAAGCTAGTTGTAACTGTAAACGAGTTCCACCAATAAAGTCTAAACCAGGTCTTAATGGGGCTTTAAAGGTAGTATAAGAAATGATCATAGCTATGATTCCACCCAAAATAATTAAGGCAGAAATTGACCACCATAACCGTTCCAATTTAATTATCTGTAAGCGCATTTTTTCGGTTAAATAACATCAATAATTGAACAATAATAAGAAATAGTTTTGTGTCTAAGTATTACTAACTTTGGGTAAATCAGGACAGAATAGTTCTGGTTTTTTGCGAACCGTAGGCAGTCCTAACACCGTCGCTAATAAGAAAGTTCGAGTACAAGTTAAGGCCGTAAACATACTGACTAAAACCCCGATCGCTAAGGTTAAAGCAAACCCTTTAACCAACCCAGATCCTAGACCAAACAAAGCACCACAGGCGATCACAGTGGTGACATTACTATCTAAAATACTAGAAAATGCCCGAGAAAATCCCGATTCTACCCCACTGTATAAGGGTTTGCCACTGCGTAACTCTTCACGGGTGCGTTCAAAAATCAAGACATTGGCATCCACTGCCATACCAATACTGAGGATAAACCCGGCAATACCAGGAAGGGTTAAGGTAACACCAATCAAAGAATAACAAGCTAAGGTTAAGAGAGTATAGACACCTAGAGCTAAATCAGCGATTAACCCAGGCAGCCGATAATAAACCCCCATAAAGATTAAAACTAATGCTAAACCGGCCACCGCAGCATAGATACTGCGTTGGATACTATCCCGTCCCAAAGTTGCCCCAACAGTGCGATTTTCTACTACTTCCACAGGGAAAGGTAAGGAACCACCCCGTAACTGTACGGCCAATTCGTTGGCTTCGTCTACGGTAAAATTCCCTGTAATAACGGCACTCCCTCCTGTGATACCAGTAGCAGCAAATTGAACCCCCACAACAGGCGCACTAATCAAAACATCATCTAAGAAGATACCAATACTGCGACCTGTTCCAGCAATATTTTTGGTCAATTCAGCGAACTTGTTGCCCCCTTCGTTGTCAAAATCAATAATGACTTCCCATTGGTTTCCTTGGGTGGGGCCATAACGAGCATTGTCCAAATTTTTACCTGATAAGCCGACGGACTCAAATAACTCTAAAATTATTTGGTCAGATTCTTTGATAGATTGGGTTAACTCTGCAATACGTTCTTCTTCTTCAGGGGTAGGCTCTCCCAGTCTCAGGGCGTTTAATTCTCTTTCCTTTTCCCGTCTGAGTCCAAATTCAACAGGTAGTTGTCCTTCTGTCCCTTGGCGTTGTTGCCGAAACTCTAATTGTGCTGTTCCCCCCAATACCCGTTCTGCTTGTTCGGGATCGCTAACACCGGGCAACTGTACTACAATTTTATCTTGCCCCAAGGTTTGCACCACCGGTTCGGCAACTCCTAACCCATTAACCCTATTTTCCAGAACCGTTTTCGCTGCTTCTAAGTCCTCTTGAGAGATAGTTGTAACCTCTTCGGTGGGTTGCAGTTGAATGGTTAACTGGGCCCCACCCCTCAAGTCTAAACCGAGTTGTAAGGGAATAACATTGAGAAGGGCGATCGCACCGATGGCCAAGGCAATAATAAAAGTGATCAACAAACGTCGTTCTTTCATATTCTTCGTCTATGTAAGGGGTTGGGAGGGACGGGGGGACGGGGGACTGGGGGACGGGGGACTGGGGGACGGGGGGACTGGGTGACGGGGGGACTGGGAGACTGGGAGACTGGGAGATGGGGAGCAAAATATTAATATTGTTTCTACACTTCCCACACTTCCCACACTTCCCACACTCCTCACACTCCTCACACTTCCGATCACTCCCCACACTCTAAATATGCAGTGTCATCAACTTATCCACTGCTTCAGCTATTTGGGGTGGCTGTACAATGGTTAATCTTTCTAACATTCCATTGTAAGGGGTGGGAATGTCTTGGGAGGATAAACGAATGACAGGAGCATCCAATTCATCGAAAAAGTTATCATTAATTAAAGCAATTAATTCGGCGGCAATACCCCCGGTTTTCATACATTCTTCAACAATGATCACTCGATGGGTTTTGCGAATAGACTCCCCAATGGTTTGTAAATCAAAGGGTTTTAGGGAAATTAAATCAATAATTTCGGGATCGTACCCTTGTGCTTCCATTTCTTTGAGGGCCTGTAAACAATGATGACGCATTCTTGAATAGGTGAGAATGGTTACATCTTTCCCTTTTCTGACTATTTCTGCCTTGTCTAAGGGGACAATATATTCGCCATCGGGAAGGTTTTCTTTGAGGTTATAGAGTAAAACGTGTTCAAAGAAAAGAACGGGGTTTTCATCACGAATGGCTGCTTTCAGTAGTCCTTTAGAATTATAGGGGGTGGAACAGGCTACAATTTTTAAGCCAGGAACCGCATGAAAATAAGCTTCTAAGCGTTGGGAATGTTCGGCCCCTAACTGTCTGCCTACTCCCCCTGGTCCACGGATCACCATGGGGATCTTAAAGTTTCCCCCAGAAGTATAGCGCAACATTCCGGCATTATTGGCGATTTGGTTAAATGCCAATAATAAAAAGCCCATATTCATCCCTTCAATGATCGGCCGTAACCCAGTCATTGCCGCACCAACTGCCATTCCCGTAAAGCTATTTTCTGCGATCGGGGTATCAAGAACTCGCAGATCTCCGTATTTTTTGGCAAGATCCTTGGTTACTTTATAGGAACCGCCATAATGTCCTACATCTTCCCCTAAGACAAATACTGTTTCGTCTCGTCCCATCTCTTCATCAATGGCCTGACGTAGCGCATTAAATAATAAAGTTTCTGCCATATATTTATACTAATTCCTTGCCTTTGTTATCCTATCATTACCTTAAACCTCATGGATCAATCCAGAGGAATGTGAGCATCTTGCTCACTAATATAAATTTCCTAATTTCTGGCCACACACTTCCGTAGGGGTCAACGGCCGTTGACCCCTACAATATAAACATCCGTAGTCTAATACGACGGATTGTTATCTTCTTGTTATAACCTAAATTATCGCCGTCTAACCCACCCTACTTTAATGAACTATTTAAACGCTTAGAATATGAGAATAATGATAGGATTAGGATAATAATATTATGCCCCTACAGTCTATAAATTATCTAGAAATTCCTCAACTGTTACCCCTGCTTAGTTTAAAATATTTTTCAAGGTTCCCACTGCAAGCGTCTTTCTTTGCAGGGGAATAACACAACCGACTTCAATTATTTTTCCCTCTTCACTTTTTAGTTGTTTTTTCAGAATTAAATGACTCCCTTTTTGTCGTATTTGCACAAATCCTAATTTTTCTAATGTTTTGACGGTTTTTTGAGTACTAACTCTAGGTAGTTTAGGCACTTAATACCTCAAATGTTGTCAATAAACGAGGGGATGTTTTAGGTAAAGGAAATTCTTCTAAATATAGTTCTGTTGCTTCTTTAAGATTACCTAATGCTTCTTCTATAGTATCTCCTTGACTTGCTGTTCCCACCTCTGGACATTCAGCAACATAAACATCCTCTTCCCAATAGATAATAGCAGTAAATCTTTTACTCGTGTTTTACCATTTTGAGGGGCGATCGCTAGGTACCAGTAGTGCAAATCTGAGATACTGATGGCATGAGCCAATCAACAGAAACCTCTCCTAAACCGACAACGGAACCTCTCAAGCTGACAGCAGAGGCTGTCAATTATCTCATCAAGATACTACCAAAGGGAACCGCTTATTGTATCGGGATCGTTTTAGTAGTGATGATGAGTGGTCGCTTGGTACAATCGAAGGGGAGTCTAGCTAGGGCTGTGTTGCCTCTGGTCTTCCACATAAAATGGGGATGGCATCGGGTAGAGCGGGCAATGGAGCGGGGAAAAGTCCCTCTGGACTTGCTCTTTGATCGTGCCGTTAGTTGGTGTCTGAGCAATTTGCCAGTGGAACCAGTGGCGTTGGGGGAAAAACAGCGAGAAGTGCTAGCTATTGATAGTTCCACTATTGCTCGGTGGCGGGCTAGACCTGGAATGGATTTGTTAGGCAAAGGCTTCCACCATCGGGCAGGTAAAGCAATAAAAGCCAACATCATTGCAGCAGTTACAACTGTAGTCTTTATTTCTGGGGTGCGAGTGGGGCTAGTGAGTCGAGTAAGATTTGGAGACAGTTGTGAAGCCGCAGTAGCAGAACTATTCAAGGATTTACCTAAGTCTAAGAATCATTGTTTATTGGTAGTAGATGCGGGAATTGCCACCCGCCAACAGTTTGCTGCGGCCAGCGACAAAGATGCTTTGTTAGGACGCTTACGCATAAATAGTAAACTGCGCTGTGCTCCACCTCCACGTCCATCCCAACCAGGGCCAGGTCGCCCCAGAAAACATGGGGAGATTCTTCATCCAGGATGGGACAGTCCAGAAATCCCCCCAGATGAGGATATTACAGCCATGCACCTTAAAGGAGAACTCCGTTTGAGACGATGGCAACAGCTACACTTTGAGGATGTTGCTGATACAGTATTGGATGTAGTCAGAATTGATCATCCTGACTATGAAAAACCTTTGTTGTTGGCAACCATTGCCCGAGAGCTAACTACTGAACAGATTTGGTTGGGGTATAAGCATCGCTTCCCCGTGGAAACTAACTTCTATGTTGCCCAGGATAGTGCGGGGATGGAAATGCCCAGAGCCTGGACTGAGAATGCTATTAAGCGTCGTATCAGTTTAGCGATGCTAGCTGGGTTTGTACTCAAAGCGATCGCCGCCATGTCTGAACCTCTATCAATTGGACCCTGGGATCGAAGACCTCAACCCACGGCTGGTAGGTTAGCCAATTATCTTGATATTCATATCCATAATTTTCTGGCACTTGCTCTGAGCGGGGTCAAACCAAGAAACTACAAAAAAATTCCAACTCCTCAGAAGAGTAAGGGTTTGCCGTTGCCAGATACGGCTTAGATTGGTAAAACACGAGTTTTATTCATTATTTCTTAATCCCCTTCAAAATGATGCCGAAATCTGATTGTATCAAAACAAGATATGACACCCATTAAAACAGAGGTTACAAGCGCGCACCTTTTACGTCATCCTTACAATACCATGTCAAGTCAAGAAAAGCAAGGGTTTAGAAAACATTTTTTGACAATTGTAGGGGTTTAATTAGGGTTTAATTAGAGTATAATTAAGGGGGTGTTTTTTTTGTATAATAACCAATTTCCATGAACGCTCATTAGTAATTGCTCACCGCAATAAAGAATCTGTCTTGACAACATAAAGGTAAAATCGGGGATTTTTATGTATAGTGGGGGTTATGACCACAAATGCTACCATTGATTCAAAGCTAGTTAGAGCTATCGCCGATGAACAGTTGGCGAACAATGTCTTCATGATTGAGTGGCTAGTCAAGGCACAACAACAGTTATCTCTTCAACAAAGACTGATTGACCAGCAACAACAACAAATCTCTACACAACAGCAAGAAATTGAAAAATTGAAAGAAGAGAGAGATAAGCTAAAAAACCGTAACTCAAAAAACAGTTCAGTCCCCCCATCATCAGACCAACTAAAAAAGCCTTCTGACAAAAAGAAACGCAAAAAAGGATTTAAACGCGGACCAAAATATGACCACCCAGGGAAGACCCGTAATGGTTTTGGTCAGCCCGATAAGATAGTCCCTTTAGAACTAGAAAACTGTCCTGTTTGTGGGGGTTCAGTGGAACGAGATGAAGTAGTTCCCGAAAAAGTCCAGCAAGTGGCTGAAGTAGTAGACCAACCCATAGAAATCAGGGAATATCGTCGCGGATTCTATAAATGTCCTAGTTGTGGATGGTCAGATTACAGTCCTGTTCCATTGGGAGTTAAAGAAGGATTCAGTTATGGGGCGCGATTAAGTAGCATCGTGGGCTGGCTTGGCTATGGGGGTAATCTTACATGGCGTAAACAGGAACATTTTATAGAGTATGTCTTTGGCATTCCCATTTCTCAAGGGAGCCTTGCCAAAATGCACAAATGGTTTCAAGAAAGTTTAGAACCCTTGACCCAACAGTGGTTAAAGTACATCCAGCAGCCAGGAATCCGATGTGTTGACGAAACCAGTTATTGCATCGATGGCATCAAGTATTGGGTTTGGGTAGCCACATCAAATGAGGTCTGTGTGTTGATGTTGGCTCCCACTAGAAGCTCCGCAGAAGTCGAGAAATTGTTAGGAGCAGATTTTAAGGGCATCCTCACCAGTGACTGCTATAGTGCCTACTTTAGACAAAGTGCGATGGCCAAACAGAAATGTCTGGCACATTTAGAACGAGAGTTAGAGTCCCTTAAAACCAGTCGTTTTCAAGCGAATCGAGAATTTGCTGCCGATGTACAGCAAGTTTTAGCAACCGCCCGTATCCATTATCGTCATTATCATGCTCGAAATTTAACCCTTGAAGACTTAGGCTCCAAAAGAACAGAAGTCGAGAACTCACTGCAAAAGATTTTTAAAGCAACTCCCAAAAAAGGATGGCCTTATGATGCACAAAGATTGATTAACCGTCTCAAACGTCATTGGGAAGAGTGGTTCACCTTTCTAACTTATCCTGAAGTCAAACCAGATAATAATGATGCTGAGAGAGCTTTACGTCCCATTGTCATTCACCGCAAAGTAAGTGGGGGAGCAAGAAGCGACTGGGGTGCAGAGTTAGTCACCCAAATGTTCAGTTTTTTAGAGACCATGAGATTACAGGGGCAAAATGCCATTGTCCAATTATGCGAATTATTTTCATTAGCTGGTCGGAGTCCCCCAGGATTAGAGATGTAAAAGGCTCCGGAGCCGATGGGGGATAGATTTTTCTTGATCCCCCTATCTCTCTGCACAAAAATACACAGGATTAGCGGATAATCTCCGCTAACAAAAAACTATCTTACTATTCTTTTTTTTCTCATATTGTTGTTTTTATTTGAGGTTTTTAAAAGACTTGATTCTGGGAATGTTAGTCATTAAAATAGCCGTAATAAATTAGCTTGAATTTTACGCTAAATCACAGGGCTTATATTTTTGTTGACTCAACTGATGTTGTTTGTAGTGCTTTTCAATAAGACTTTTTTGTTGCGGTGAGCAGTTACGCTCATTATAACTACAAATATTAAATTAATGGTCATTAGTAAAAATATTAAGTCAATTTCTACCCTTGAAGAATTTTTAAAGCAACCAGAAATAAAGCCGGCCAAGGAGTATTTTGACGGAATTATTTATCAAAAACCTATGCCTCAAGGTGAACATAGTATCTTACAAATGCGTCTAGGCACAGCTATTAATAATATTAGTTTACCTAATAAATTAGCCTATCAAAAATTGTTCGATTGGCTAATTATTTAAGTAAACAATCTGCTCGTAACCAAAATTATAAATGACTCATAATTGAAATATTTTTTCTCTCTAAAACCTCTTGATAAAGCTTTTCCACCTGAGAAATATTACTTGTCAAAGAATATTTATCTAATACCCTTTGCCTGGCTTTTTGCCCTAATAATTGAGTAATTTCGTTATGATCTCGAAACAAAGGTAAGAGGGTTTTTAACTGTGTGGTAACACCCTGAGTATCTAACACTACACCGGCGCCATCTTCTAATACTTCCCCATCTGCCCCTGCATCGGTGGCAATACAAGCGACACCACAGGCCATGGCCTCTAATAAAGATAAAGATAACCCTTCTACCAAAGAAGGTAAAATAAACACATCAGCAGCCCGTAAAATATCAATACGTTTTTGTTCATCGGCCACAAACCCCAGCCAATAGATATTATGTTCTCTACCATAAAAGTCTTCTAAGGAGGGTTTAAGGGGTCCATCCCCAACAATTAATAATTTACTTTGCTCCCCCATATCAAGCTGTTTCCAAGCCTTTAACAAGGCTTCTACATTCTTCTCTGTGGCAATACGTCCCACATAGACAAACAACCGTTTTGCTTTGATTTGAGACTTAAGACAGGAAACACCTGGGGAATATTTAACCGTATCAACACCGTTAGGAATAATCGCCAGTTTATCTTTATGAACCCCCAGTTTCATCAATAACTCCTGTTGCAGTCGGGAGAAAACAATAACTTTATCGTAGTGGGCTAAAAATGGCGCATAAAGCTGATAGGTTAAAAATTGGGTACTGGACTTGAAATTACGTAATTTGCTGTCAAAAGGGGGGTGAAACGTGGCTATGAGGGGTAAATTTAATGCTTGACAGATTTCCGGTAGTCGAAAGTCCAGAGTTGATAAAGTCAAGGAACCATGAACAACATGGGGCTTTAGTTTAGCCAAAGCGTTCATCAAAATTTTACTGGATTTTGGGGTAGGAATGGTATAAATTTGTGATTTATAGAAAAAGGGTAAGGTCACTTCCTTACAGTGTTGCCAATGATTCGAATCTGTCTCTTCTTGCGAAAAATGAAGAAAACTAACCTGATAACCTCGGTCGAGGAGAGAATTGGTAATTTCTCGACCGTATGTTACATTTCCACAGAAAGGGGATTTTTTCCCAAGCCAAGCGATGTGCATTCAGATATAAAGACAGATAGTTATCACGAACCAATAAATGATAATTCGTTGTAATCCTATGGATTATAACAAAACACGGGAATTTGAAAACTCCTGTTTAAAAAGAGCGTCAAAAGCAGAAGCTACCTATAACTACAAGGGGAAGGTTTGGGTAGCTTAGATAGTGTCGGAAGATAATTATCCGTTTTAGTGTATTTTGACTTTACAATCATTGGGTTGAGAATTTCCTAAATTATAAAGATGACCTTTTTCACCCCAGATGAGACATTAAATAGCCTTGGTAACGAAACATTAGCAGCAACATTGGCAGAATTTCCTGAATTAGCCCCAAATCAATGTGCTTTGACCTTATTGGTTTATGATACCCCTGTTGTGGTTGAAAAAGAAGTAATGACTTTTCCCTCGGAATTTTGGCAACACCCCATCAAAGGTTTTGCTTATCGAGGGGATGAGGTGATTTATCCTGCTAGTGTGGTGAAATTGTTTTATTTAGTAGCAGTATCTCAATGGTTGGAAACGGGCAAAATTAAGCCCTCAAGAGAACTCAATCGTGCCATTACTGATATGATAGTTGACTCCAGTAACGATGCAACCAGTCTGGTAATGGATATGTTAACAGATACCACCAGTGGACCAGAATTGAAACCTGAAACTCTCTTAACCTGGCAAGATAAACGTAATAGTATTAACCGCTATTTTCAAGGGTTTGGCTGGGAAGAATTTAACCAGATTAATGTTAATCAAAAAACTTGGTGTGATGGTTATTATGGCAGAGAAAAGCAATTTGTTGGGGAAAATTCCCAACATCGTAACCGTTTAACTACTAATGCTGTGGCTAGATTATTTCATACTATTGTGACAGAAAGGGTTGTCTCTGTAGAGCGATCGCAGCAAATGATGACTTTATTAAACAGAAATATTACCATGAATATTGAAGAAAGTCAAGAAGAAGAGCAAATTAGAGGATTTTTAGGGGAAAGTTTACCCAAAAACGCAAAATTATGGTCAAAAGCGGGTTGGACATCCCAAGTTCGTCATGATGCAGCTTATATTGAAAAGCCGAACCTACCGCCTTTTTTATTAGTTGTGTTTATAGAAGGTAGAAACAATAGTCAAAATAAAAAGATTTTACCCTTTATTTCGCAATTGGTTCTGAAATTTTTAGAATTACAATAATATAAAATATTAATCAATTAACTAAAAACTTTCCCATAAAAAAGGATAATTGTTGGGACAGGAGTGGGAGCATTCTGCTCCCTAGTGGGAAATGAAGTTAAGATAATTTTTAAAGCATTTGTTATTACTCTAAGCCAGACTTTCTTTAGCTTCTTTTGCTACTTGTTCCATAGAATCTTCTGCTAAGATTTTAAGGTTTTTTTGAGCTTCTTCTCCCCCTAATCTATTCAACGCTTGAACCAGTCGATAACGAACTTGCCAGTCTTCATCTTTGACCAATTTAACTAATAAAGGAATAGCCTCCTTACTACCTAATTCTCCTAAAGAACTCACCGCAGAGCCTCTCACCAACTCATTATCAGATTGTAGGGCAACTTCTAACAATTCAATGCCTTTGGGCTCTCCTAACTCTCCTAAAGTTGCAACAATACTTAACCGTAATAACCAATCAGAATTTTGATGATAAAGCTGTTGTAAATCATCATAAGCTTGGGTTAATTGTAGTCCACCAATGACATCAGCGGCCGCTGCTTTAACGTCTATTTCCGTGTCGTTTTGCATTCGATCGCGTAGTAAACTTAAGGCTTTTTCTGGATCTTGTCTCCCTAAAGGATCGAGTTGACTGACGGCCGCATAACGAACCCGTTCATTAGTATCTGTTACCAAGGGTTGAATGAGTTTAAAGGCGATGGCAGGATCGAGTTGACGTAAGAGGTTAACACCTTTGAGGCGATCGCCCAGGTTTTCGGAGGTTAAAAGGGGTTGTACATCAGCAGGGGTAATACTCATAACAATAATCTAAATAATGATGTTTATCAATTTTCTTCGGTTTGATTCTCCGAAGAGGTTAAACTTTGTTTGTCAGAAGGAGAAATGATCATAGCCATTCCTTTATCATAGTTAGAGGCGATAGCCAAAAAAGCCCCTGCTAAAACGTAGATAGGTAAAGGCAAGATAAAGCCTTTTACCCATTGATAAAACTGCACTAAGGCAAATAAGACGAAAACCGCACTAATCCATACTCGCACACCAATCACCTCTCACCTTGTTCAGCAATATTTCCCGACAATTATAGTTAATTCAAATAGAAATGAGACAAAACGAACCTACCGTATTCTTAGTATAGTGAGCAAGATGCTCACATTCCTCTGTCTCAAACTTATTTGAAACGACTATATCTTGCTTACTTCATATTAGCGCGAGTATCCTTAACAGCTACCACAAAGAATAGGACGGTTACAGGAATACTTAAGGCTAAAATAATACTGGTGTTTAAGTTTCCTAAGTCCGGTGTTCCTGATGATAGTTCAAACACAGAACCCACAGCAGCGACAGCGGCAATGCAAGATCCTAACAAAAATACACCACTTTTTGGGGTCACAATTTTTACTCCTAAGTTTTAACCAAAGATTAACAGATTTATTGATTAAGATTTTACAGGTTTCACGGCCCCTCTTGAAAATCCTTTTTTTTGTAATTGTTCTGTTAAAGCTAAGTCATTATCTACCCGATCTACAAACATCACCCCATTGAGGTGATCCATTTCGTGTTGAATGACTCTTGCTAATAACTCAGTGGCTTGAATTTTGCGAGGTTTGCCCTGTTCATCTTTAAAAGAGACTTCAATGGCTTTGGGCCTTGTTACGTCTAAGTAAACCCCAGGAATACTGAGACATCCTTCTTCTACCACACATAATTCCTTAGAAAAAACAGTTATTTTCGGATTGATTAAAATTAGGGGGGAATTGGCTGGATTATCCGGTTCACAGTCAACAACAATTAATTGCTTCTGAATGGCGACTTGTGGCGCAGCTAAACCAATACCCTGAGAACTATACATGGTTTGGAGCATTTCTTTAGCTAGTTTGCGAATGGAGTCATCCACTTTAGCAATACGCTTGGCAGGTTGACGGAGTGCGCGATCGCCCAGAAAATGAATATCTAAAGGGGGATTTTCTAATTTTTCTTTTTCAACGGTAATTAAACTCGTCATAACAACTTCAAGACGACAAATAACAATAATTCTACTGGTTAACTACATCTTAACAAAAATATCGCCATTGTTTTAAGCGTGAACAGTTATCAGTGAACAGTTAATCAGAGTCTTTCTTTTGATTCTAGATGCTGCTCAACTATACTGCGATCGCGCCAAATGGGGCGCATTTTCCTTTGTCCATACAAGGATAGTTGATCCCCTAGATGGGGTGAGTTAGGTTGAGTTGCGTTACCATAGACCATTAATCCTTGAGCTTGAATGGGGTCAGAAAATTCTACGGCCATCATAAAACTGTCCCCAGAAATCACTTGAAATTTTTTGTCTGGGGTCGCTTGTATCCCTAATACCTGAAAACTACCTAATTTTCCAGGTGCGCCCCTAGCAGGTACGTCTTGCTCCCCTACACGCATTCTTACCACCTCTCCCCAAGCAATATCCAAAGAACCATATAAGAGTTTAACTTGTGCTGCGATCCCTTCTAAGACAGCAACTGCGGTGTTAATATCGGCTAACCCTGTGGGGGTTTCTAAGGGGTTTTCAGGGTTCCAGGGTTTAGAAAACAGTTTTTTTGATTCTAGGGTTGTGGCCCATAACATGAATAACACGGCACCACGACTGTCGGGGTTAGCTTGACGATCCCATTTTTCTAGAACTTCTGCTGCTTCTATTCCGATGGGGTTGGCTAATGCTTTGCTGGTGGAAATAAGGATGTCTAAAATGCGATCTGTAATTAATAATTTAGATGATAATTTTTTGTTAATCACGTCTTCTAAACTAAGTTTATCTGCCTCGCTTAATAATTGAATGGAACGCTGCGATCGCAAAATATCTGTTACTTTCCCTAAGTCTTGGGGAGCAAAATAAGGGGGAAAGTCTTCTGGTTTTAATTGAGAAGGAATAGTGCTAGTCCAAGGGGGATCATTTGTATTTTGTAACCAACCTGTTTCAGGATTAATTATACGGGGTAATTCTTCGTATTTATGATAGTCTTTCCAGAGTATTTCTGAGCTATCTCCTGCTATAATACCTTGCCAATTTTGCCAATTTCCTTGTGAGCGAATAGGAATTAATCCGTTAAAAAGGTACATGATATTATCTTGTTTATCGGCGTAAATTATGTTAAATAAAGGCAGTTGTAATTGTTGTAAGCTTGTTTCAAATTCCTGCAAGTTTTGGGCTTGTCCCATCCGCCATAATTGTTCTAAACTTTGGGTATGCTCTAGCCCTGCTACTCTCAAAGCATAACCAATATCTTTTTGTTGTTCAATGATTATACCATGAATCGATTGTTTAACACCTATTTGTAATTCTGTAAAATTTCCATTAGACTGACGAACTTTTATTGTTTCTATTTCTTGTTGTAAAGGGTTTAATTCTCCATCAAATAGATAACTTTCTCATTGTAATTTAAGTTGATAAATATCTGCTCCATCTAGAGGGTTAAGGGTTAAAGTCCATCCTAAATTATCATTAAATGCAATGGCTAAAACTGGCATACCTACTAGAGTTGCACCATATAAATTGATTCCAGGGGCGGTTAATTGTGCTTCGTACCAGAGATAAAAATCTGACCAGGGTAAATGGGGATTAGCCAATAAAATTGAATGATTATTTACTGTTTTCTGGGAGGCGATCGCCCAAGCATTTGATCCTGCTGTTGAGGGAAGATTTTGTAACGCTTTAATATTCCTGGGATTGGTTAAAAAATGGAAATAAATAACCCGTTGAAAATGTGCTAAAATATCTGTTCCTGTGATGGGTAAAACTATCTTTAATTCTTCTGCTATTTCATCGGGATGTTGTTGAACATAATCATTAATTCCCTGAGCAAAACTATCTAAATATTTCTGCATTTCTGGGATTTGTTTTTCGTACCATACTTTGGCTCTTTTGGGAATACCCATTGTTCTCACATATTGATCTGATTCTAAATAATTAATTCCCCAATATTCTGCTGCTTTTCCCCTTGCCTGTGCGTATAATTTTAATAGTAAGTTACCATGACATTTGGTTTGTGACCAACCAAATGCTTTAAATAAACTCGTATTATTTTCAGCATAAATATGAGGAACTCCCCAGGTATCCCAGAGAATTTCAGGAGAATTATTACTTAAACTAGGAACAGTAAATATTAATAATGTTCCTAAAATAGTTATCAAAAAAACAGCCATAAATTTTCTCATTTTCCCAGACTCCTTACTTAAGTTTAAAATATCTGACTTCATTCAAGCTCCCATTCCTGAATATTGTTTTAAACCTTTTCTCCATAACCAGCGATTGATTACAAAAAAGATAATAATCCAGGTCAACATAATGATAAAACTCAAAGTAATATTTACAGGACGATTAATAAATAAAGATGCAGGGAAATAGACAGTATAAGGAAAAGGAGTTAGTAAAACAATCTCTCTAATACTGGCAGGAAAAACATCTAAAGGAGCAGTTATTCCCGATAAAAATATATCAAATAGAAACCAAAATTGTTGAATAGAACTGGCTCTTTCTATCCAAAAACAAAACATAGCTAAAGTATATTGAATGATGAACCTTAATGTAAAAGCCAGAACAATGGCCATCAATCCTAAGATAAGATTTATTAACTTAGGCATAAAAACCGCTTCAGGATATAACCAAAAGAACAATAAAGTAATCAAAATAGCAATAGGAAAGCGAGTCATTTTTTCAGCAATATGTCTAGCCACATGATACCAAGCTGGATCAACAGGATATAATAATTTAAAAGATAATTGACCTTCAATAACTTCCTTTTCAAAATCCCAAATTACCCAAACATTAGTAAATTGACGAACTTGAAAAACACAGAAAAAGTAACGGGCAAATTCTACAGAATTTAAAGCAAAATCTCCTCCTTGAGAAGCTTGTATCCATACTCCCATTAAAATAATTGGCAGGGAACCAGACAACACCCAAAAAAAGATTTCTGCTCGATACTCTAACATATGAGCATAATACACCGAAAGAAAGGAGACAACTTTATTAATTAACCAACGCATCAGTACACAAAACCTAAAATATCCTTATTTAATTTAGCAGTGGGAAGCCCCAAAAATCTATCTAAAATAATAGGGTAGGATGTTCTATTTAGATTACGATTATTTTAGAATCTCCACAATACATTCAATAAAGTTAAAGTCTTAAGAATTTATGCTAATTTGCTGCTAAGAGATTATTTTACTAATTCCCTTGAATTAGAGGTACAAATCAGATAGAATAATGGCAGGTAAAAAGAAGAATGAATTAGTCAGATATACGTTTGGCTCTTGCTAATCACCTTTGTACTGTACCAGAATAGCAAATTTCTAAGAATAATCAAAAAAGTAGTAAACCTAACCCTTTAGTTATCTTTATGAATCCTTTGAGATTATACCTTAAACCCACCTTAACAGATGAAATCTTACTTACTTCCCCCTAACAATAATCATAATGGACAAAATTGCTTACCATCGACTTTGAGCCAAATAGACGGTAACATAGGGGCAGATACGGCATTAGAAAGAGAAACAGGGAGTCAATATCTGTCCACAGGAAAGTTAGCGCAGAAACTAGAGCAAACCCTAGAAAATCATCGTGGTGAGCGTCATATTGTTGTCATTCAAGATTTTCCTGATCCTGATGCTCTTTCTAGTGCTTGGGCTTATCAATTAATTGCTCAACCCTACGAGATAGAATGTGATATTGTCTATGCAGGGACTCTATCCCATCAGGAAAACATTGCCCTGGTTAAACTGACTGGTTTACCAGCAACGAAGTGGAGTACCAACACCCTCAAAGATCGGGATCTCTCCTATTTATCAAGGGTGTGTGTTAGTGGATTCTCAGGGTAACACCAGTCAACTGATGCCCTATGTTAAGCAGTCCAGAATACCTGTTTTGATTGTAGTTGATCATCATACTGAACAGGGGGGTATCCAGGCAGAATTTGTCGATCTCAGACCGAAAATTCGGGCAACAGCGACTATTCTGACTCAGTATATACAAGCAGGTTTACTGGATTTTAACAGCAGTAATGTTACTCATGTAAAATGTGCCACGGCCTTGATGCACGGCCTTCGTTCCGATACCAATGGGTTACGACAGGCCCAGGAACAAGATTTGCTGGCCGCGGCTTATTTATCCCGTATTTACGATCCCCAGTTACTCAACGCTGTTTTACAGTCGGCGAGATCCCGTCATGTCATGGATGTTATCGAGCGATCGCTGAAAAATCGCCTGATTAAAAATAGTTTTTCCATTGCTGGTGTGGGTTATTTACGTTACGAAGATCGGGATGCTATTCCCCAAGCAGCAGACTTTTTGGTAACAGAAGACAATATACACACGGCGGTTGTTTATGGCATTATTCATGATGAAACTCACGAACTTGAGGTGGTGATAGGTTCTTTACGCACCAATAAATTAACCCTTGATCCCGATGAATTTATTAAAGAAGCATTAGGAAAAAATCCGCAAGGCCGTTACTATGGAGGGGGCCGAGAAATGGCCGGTGGTTTTGAGATTCCCATGGGATTTTTTGGTGGTGGGAACGATGACAGCAACTACACTAAATTGAAATGGGAATTAATAGATAAACAAATCAAGCACAAACTTTTAAAGTTAGTTAATCCTAAAAATAAAGTGGTTCATGCTTAAGTTTTTGCTGGTTAAACTATAAAACATAAATGGCCTCATCTTCTACTGACTTAAAGAGTTGAGGTTTTAACATTTTTAGATTTACTAAATCAACAGATAATCCTAAGCTATCTTCTAAAAAGAACTTTAAATCCATATATTTATCAAAGGTAACTACTCCCTCAAACTCTACCAATAAATCAACATCACTACTACTTTTTGCTTCATCTCTCGCAAAAGATCCAAATAAAGCTAATGACGTTACGCCATAACTTTTAATGACAGTTAAGTTTTGCTTTAAAAACTTAATTAAATCCTCTTTATTCATCTTTTTGGCTACTACTTTAAAATCTTAACAAGAAATTGAACAATTACTAACTTTAATCTTCAACATCTTGTGACTGTGATATTAAAGCGGAAATAATTCTTACTGTTTTTTGTTTTATTAGGATAACCTTGAGAAGTTAATAAAGAAACGTTTTCATCAGAATCAACAATTTCTAAATCTTCTACCTATTTCTTTTTAAAGCAATTGATAATTGTCTAAGTCTTTCACTGACTTCTAAATTAAATTCTTGTGATTTCAAATCACTTGGTAACTGTGCTAAAAGTTGAGGGTTTTCTTGTAGCCATTCGTTCATAGCAATACCTGTCCATGTTCCTTTTTTCTCTCGAAAAAGATCCACTAAACCCCTTAATTCTTGAATACAGTATGCTTCAAAACCTGCTGCTTCAAAAATTCCATTGCGTAAATATTCTTCAAAAGCATTAATATCGTTGGTAACTTCAAACGTAACAACTTCTCTAGGAGGTCTTAATGGATCGGCTAAATTAATAACCCAGATTCCGCACTTCAAAAAGTAGCATTAAATACTACAAGCTTGGGGTTAATAATTAAGTATAATTGCTTAAGCTCTTGAAGACAAAAAAGTGGGATAATTGCTTAAGTTGTTTCCTCTGTAAAAAAAGAGCGAAAAATATCTTATTTAGAAGAAATACAAGTTAAAAATTTAGACCATTTAGGGATAGTAGCTGGTTTAATTGATGAAATAGGAATAGTCAAAATAATTAATAATAAATTAGGAATAGATGTTAGAGAAAAAATCTCAGCAGGTACAGTAGTTAAGTCTATTTTAATCAATGGACTAGGATTTGTTTCAAGACCTCTATATTTATTCAGTCAGTTTTTTCAAGATAAAGCCATTGAGAAATTGTTAGGAGAAAGAATTAAACCTGATTACCTTAATGATGATAAAATTGGGAGAGTAATGGATGAATTATATAAATATGGACTAAATGATATTTTTATTGAAGTAGTTTTAGAAGTAATTAAAAAATTTAAAATAGACCTTAAATGCTCCCATTTAGATTCCACATCATTTCATTTAGATGGAGAATATAAAAGGGAAGAAGATAAAGAGAAACAGGAAGAAGAAAAAATTATTAAAGAAAGACCAATTTTTATTAAGAAAGGATATTCTCGGGATCATAGACCAGACTTAAAACAATGTGTCTTGGATTTAATAACAAGCCAAGATGGAGATATTCCATTATTTGTGAGAGTAGGAGATGGAAATGAATCTGATAAAGCTGTATTTGGAAAAGTTTTAGTAGAATTCAAAAAGCAAATAAAGTTTGATAGTATCATGGTTTGTGATAGTGCTTTATATGGTCAAGAAAATCTCCAACTAATCCAACATTTAAAATGGATAACGAGAGTTCCAATGACCATAAAAAAAGCAAAAGAATTAGTGCAAAATATAGAGGTGGAAGAAGTAAAAGATGAAGATAAAGAAAAAAGAAGTGACCTAAATTTAGAAAGTTATACCTGGAAAGAAGAAATTGTTACTTATGGTGGAATCAAGCAAACTTGGTTAATAGTCTTGAGTGAAAAAAGACAGAAAAGTGATTTGGAAAAACTAGAAAAACAACTTTCCCAAGAAGAGAAGAAATCCCAAAAATTTCTTAAAGAAATACAATCTGAAGAATTTGAACATCCTCAAGCTGCTCGATATAAATTAAAAGCTATTAATAAAAAATTGAGATTGTTGGAAATAAAAGAAGTTGAACTGATTGAAACTTACTCGAAAAAAAAGGAAAAGATTTATAAAATGATTAGTCTGATCATCAAAAAAGATGAAGAGATAAGTAGAAAGACTAAAGAAGCAGGAAAATTTATTTTAGCAACTAACTTAGTAGAGGAAAATAAATTAGAAGCTAGTGAAATTCTGATAACTTATAAAAACCAGCAATCTACGGAAAGAGGATTTCGATTTTTGAAAGATCCCTTATTTTTTACTGATAGTTTCTTCGTTGAAAAACCAGAAAGAATAGAAACAATGTTATTTTTAATGTCTTTGTGTTTGTTGATTTATAACTTGGGGCAAAGAGAATTAAGAAATTGTTTAAAAAGAGTCAAAAAAGGAATAAATAATCAAGTAGGGAAAGTAACATTGCGTCCGACTTTGAGGTGGATATTTCAATGTTTTCAAGGTATTCATTATGTGATTTTAAACGGAGTTAAACAAATTGTCAATTTAACAGAAGAAAGGCGTTTTATATTGAGTTTATTACCTGCATCTTGTCAAAGATATTATCTATAAATTGAATTGGATAAAGCAAAAATAATAAAAGAATAAGAGTCTAATGATATCAAATGAGAAGAGGAAACTCTCCTTCGTTTGTGCTGAGTCTTGCTAAGTTTTCAATGAGTATAAATCTTCTTAATTTGATTATTTTTCCTAAAAATTTAATGAAAAGAGAAATATTCTTGCCCAGGTATGATTTTCGGACTTTTTAAAACTATGTATTTTTTTATACTACATTTTGAAGTGCGGAATCTGGGTTAATAACATTATCCGTTGTCATTCCCATAACATCTTTGCCAGTTTCTGTTACTCCTAAAACTTGTTGGCGAGTGTCAGGGTTAAACAGTAAATCAGACCCATATTTAACATATTTTTTCAATACTCTAAAAGCAGGTTCATCTCCTTGATAATAATTATCAATTAATTCCGCATCAGGCCCTAATGATTTAACGATTTGAGTCCGGGTATCACTATTAACTGGACCACGAATCAATGCTTCAGCTACTGGTCGAGCAAATCTTAAAAATAAAACACTTAAACTATTCTCTAAACGGGCTAAAAATTCATCTTCTGAACGTCCAATTAGTTTCTCTTTCACCTGAGAACTTCCCCATAATAAAGTTGTCATATAATCAACTAAAGTTAAAGCTTCATCTTTCAATTCAGCAGCGAGTTCATGTGCTAGAGAATTTAATAATTGACGAATATCTGCATACAAATCATCTCGCCAAGCATAATTAGCTTTTGCTCTATCAAAGTCTGGAAAAGAATTAGCTGCAAAAATGGTTTCTTTTTTCACTAAGGTTTTTTGTCTTAGTTTTTCCATCTCACTTTCTACTAATTGTAGATAGCGTTTTCTAAATTTTTCGATACTACTAGAAGAATTATTATTGAGTATTTCTAAGGGCTTATTAATTACAGAAGTATCATAAAAGTTTTGTAAATCAGCTTTAATATATTCCCATTGTTTCTCCCACCATTCTGTAAAAGATATACGTCTTCTTTCTTTTTCAAATTTTTGGGCTTCTTCAGGATTTACCGGAAATTTTTTATTAACAAAATGATAAATTTCTTCTGAGGTATCAAGAATTTTATCAATAGAGACTTCACAACGTTTCTTTAAGATATCGACACGCTCAGTATTAATATAATCAAATATTTTTTGTTTAATTTCTGGTATTCCTGTTGCTTGAGTTCTTAAATTTTCATCGTCTGTAATCTCTGTTAAATTGCTTAATTTATCTCGAATATTACTAGGCTGACCAATTTCTAACTGGGTATGTTTTTCTGCAAAATTATTGAGAATTAAATAAGCTCCAGCCGAGCCTGAAATAATGCGATTAATAGGTAAATTAGCCCGTTTTAACCAATCTTGAGATGCTTCCTCAACATGATTTTTAAGAGCTTCTGCACTCCCCAAGGAATCAATATGACTTAAAAATACAAAAAGTTTGTCAGCAATGGTAATATTTTTATCTCCTTGTTCTGTAAATTTAATAATATTTAATTCTGCTTCTCTAATACTACGAAAACGCTGAATAACTATCACAGCATCACAGTCTGATAGCATTTCTTTTGTTTCGTCAACGTGCTTAGTTAAACCAGAATCTGAACCAGGAACGTCATAAAAAACGATTCCTTCTGCTTGAGCGAGTTTATTAGTATAAAGTCGCGCTTCTAAGACTGCATGAGCGTATTTTTCATCAGCAACGTATTTTTTTAATTGTTCTCTAATGTCTTCTAATCTGGTAAAAGGAATAACTAAATTACCTTCTCTCCTTACTTTTTGTAAGGTTGTTTCGTATTCTCTAATAGTTTTTAAGTCCTCTTTTGCTCCAACTATTTCTAATTCTTTGAGAAGATTAATAAATTGTTCTTCGCTGCGTGTTTGGACTTCTAATCTTTGTTCAGATTCACTTTTTACAGAATAAATTTGAGTGGTTGTAAAAGTACATCTTCCTCCCTTGGCCGGAAGTAAATCACATTCTAACCAAGCATTAATAAAGGTACTTTTTTCTGCTTTTTCTAAACCTACTACAGCAATGCGAAATTCTCGTTTCTTTAGTCTTTCCAGTTGACGGTTAGCAGGTATGCCTTCTTGAATCAGAACTTCTGTTAATTTGGAGGGAACTTCAGCTTGAGGTAGTTTAGCTAAGTCAATGGCAAAGTGTTGGATGTTCAAAACATCACTAAGACGGGTTTCATAGTAAGATGAGGCTGATTTCCAATCCATTAAATTAACTCCTTAAATTCGGTTAAATGAGCTTATACTAGAGATATTAGTAAGACGACCTAATTCTTTTATTTTTCCTTGTGTATTGGGTGGTAAATCCCGTTTAATTACATATTTGGTTTTCTCATTAATAATAGCCTTTCCATCAGGAATATCAATTCTGAGATAAAATTTAAGCTTACTATCCGGTGAGGGAGTCTGATCTGGATCAATTTCTACAGATAGTTGTGATGCTTCAGTTTGTTGGATACATAAAAAGTCCGATGCTGCAGCAATTAATTCTATAATTTCATCTCTATAAATTGATTTTTCCAAACTCAATTTATAAGCTTCTGATGCAGGAACAACTAAACATATTGCTGTAGGAATAGATTGATCGATAACAGGGGTTCTTCTTCTGTTTAAGGGCTGTTTTCGGGAGCTTTTTGGGGACTGATTTGGAGTAGATGATTTCCATTTTAGAAAGGCTACTCCTGCAATTAATACAAAAGCGGTAAAGACAAGAATTCTCATTTTTTGTTTATCCTCTAACATTGAACAGAATTTGATAAAAGCTGGCATTTCTAGTTGTTTTAGAATTCCAAATATATCTATTTTATCTATCCATAAAAATTTCCTAATTATATCTAAATAAGGTTTAGGAATATTATTATAAGCAATTCCAAAATCATCTTGTATCTCAGAATAATTTTTTATTCCAAAATGCTTACAAACATCTTCTACTATTTGCTTTTTTTGTGATCGATAATCATTTGATGAGTCGATTATCAACTCTATGATCTTGTGTAATACTCCTCTTCTTTGATTTTTAATCTGATCGTATATCTCATTGAAATTAACAGATTCATCGATTAGGTTTTCTAAGGATTCATTAATCACTTAAGTTTTCCTCCTCCAGAAAAGGACTGATTTGAGAAAGATGTGTTGCTAAAGTATGTGCTTTATCCTGCATTGGTTCCCAGATATTTTTTTGCTTTTCATAATCAATGGTAATTTCTTGCCTCGCTTTTTCTAGTCTGTCTTGATAAAGATCAAGAATTTCACCTTGAGTCTTATTTACTTTCTTTTTTAGATCATTAATTTGTTCTAATAACCATTCCATTACCCGTTTTAACATCTCAGGTTCACTTTTTTTAAGTTGTTTTTGCCAGTCTTCGAGCATCTCACCAGTGCTAGGAATTGTTGCATTATCACTGTAATGAGTTTCTTTTTTGCGAACAATACCTAACCAATGTCTCCAAGTTCTATACTTAACAGTATATTCTTCAGCCGTAATATCAAATCCAGATTCAAATTGAGGATTAAATCTTAATTCTTTAGTAACTTGATTAAGCTTTGAACTAGGGAATTTAATAGCAATATCTGGGGCAATTCGATTAGCTTCTTCCTCTAGATAACTCAGATGACATTGGAATAATTCAAACACAGCATTGTACATTCTATTGATTTCTTGTTGAGATATGTTTTCTAATACTTGTGCTATGTTTTTACTCAAATTTAAAGATAACTCTTCTAAAGCTAGATTCATATACTTCAAGTTATCTTTTTCTTCTTGTGTTTTTGCCTCTATTATTTGTCCATTTTTAGCTCTATATCCTAATGATATTAGTCTCATTAAGTTTTTCTCTAACAAATTAACATCAATAGTATCAACTTTTTTAAAGTTAGGATGATCTAAATTAACAATTCCATTATCTAAAGATTCTGCTACTGCTTCTAAAATTTGATCAACGCCTCTTCCTAAAGCTTCTCGCCAATCATAAAGAGGAATTAATTTTTCTTCAATTTCGTTATATGGCGGAGTATTCTGGAGTTCTTCAACTGCCCCTTCCAAAATACGCACTAAATCTTCTGAAAAGGGCTTGTTAAAATAGTCTTCACACTTTTGATTCATCTCTTCAAAAGGCTTTCGTAAATTAGCATCACTTACTTCAAGAAACTGCTCTAACGAAGTCTTAATCCAGGATATTTTCTCAGATTCTTGCTGATAATTTTCTTCTGAACTATTTAAAATAGCTGTTGTTGTTTGCACAGCCCGTTGTTGTTTGCACAGCCCATTGTTCAATACTATTTCCTGCTGCAACTTTAAATCTTTCAATGGCTTGGGGAATAACTAATTTAGGAAAATGTTGGCTAATATGCTGGTTTAGATATTGTTGAAATTCCTCAGCATAGGATTTTTGCCATAAATCTTCTGCTACTCGAATTCGATCTTGACTAGACCAATTTTCTGCTTTTCTAGGTAAATCTTCTAAGATATTTTCCTCAATTAATTGACCACATTTTAGATCAGCATCTCGACAGGCTATGTTACTATCATTCCGATTGCTGCTTTGTATTTGTAAGGCTAATAAAGCAGGTAATGTACTTAATTTTATAATTTTTAATTCTTCAATATCTTTTTTATATTCTCCTAATTGTTCAGTTAATTCATTCTTAATACTGTTAGTGGTTTTTTCTACAAAACGTTTCTCACTTTCTGTCCAATTTCTATCATTCCTAAAAACATCAATTTTGTTGAGAATAAAGAGCATTCTTTTGGGGAAACCTCCTAATCCTTTGACTTCTTCTACTACTTGTAATAAAAGACTTTTAATTTTCTGGGGATCAGTTTCTTGACTGTTATAAGTAACCAGACACAAAGCTTCACGACACTGCTTAATCACTTCCATATTACTTTCATCACCCACATAAGATAATCCAGGTAAATCTAACATTTTTACCCTGACACCTCTAGGCAAATTCCTCTCATATTCTTTCAATAATCTGAAGGGATAATAAATAAGAAACTTGGGATAAGCTAAAGAGGGATTATCTTTTTTATTATCAATATAAGCAAGCATTACTTGTTCTAAAAGCCGATAAATTTCGCTTTCAGGAATGCTTGGCCATTTACCACATTCCCATAATGCTCCTGGGGTTTCTTCGATAATTAAAGTCTTTTCCTGGCTATATTCAATAGTAACTGCCCCGGCGCTCATTTCGCTGACTGCTGTTGGTACAATATCAGCACCACAAAGAAAATTGACTAAGGTACTTTTTCCACTACTTGTCGTCCCAGTTGTGGCTAAAATCAGAGTTGGATGGCGCAATTCTTCGATTAATATTTCTAAAGCTGTATCTAAATTAGTAGATAATGCGTCAATTTCAGCGTAGTAAGACCTCGGTAAATGGCGAATAATTTCGTCCTTGAAGTTATCCCAATAACTTTGTAAGAGGGTTGCTTTATTTTCTACCTTTTGAAATACTTCATAAGATTTTTGACTCATAAGCTTAAGATTACTAAGTAATAATCAAAACATAATATAGCACTTCTTATACTTGTGAGGTACAGAGTTTTCTATTGTTCGGAGTTCGGAGTTCGGAGTTCGGAGTTCAGAGTTCGGAGTTTGGAGGCTCGATATTAGGTGTAACTCATGAGTCCGAGAAACGCTATAGTATTGAGAAGCCGCTTTTAACAACACTTTACCATGTATTAAGTAGATGGGCAAAAATAAACGTAAGCTTGTAGTAAGTCCTTAAGGACTACGGAGCTAGTTATAATAAAGGCTAAAGCCTTAACTACAGACTTTTCTATTTGATTATGGCAGTTTACCCCTAGGAAAATATAAAAAGAAAAAATCCTGCTTATGCAGGAGTTTTATCATGTTACCGAAAATTTTGGTTTAAAGCCCCGTCCTTTTAGGACGGCTTTTCTAGGGTTTTCATATAATCTCTAAATATGTCTATAATTAGGGTTTGCTGAATAAAAGCAAAACCCTATCGTAGGGCATACGAGAACAGACCTCTGAAATGGGGTGAACGTCTGAGGAGAGACTCGCCTCTGGGTTAAAGACTGAGAAGACTTTAATGTAAGCGAACTCGTTGAGCCAGAAATCTAAAGCAGTGATGCTTAGAGAATCCACGCACTTGTAGGGCGTGGAGTATGTCAATTCATAACACCTTTAACCTAATGTCGGGCAGAATTCCCTTATCCACGCTTAGGTTAGGGATGAATGCCCGACCAGTAAACAAACTGCGAAGCATCCATATTCCAGAATCTTGTGTTACAATTACTTGTGGTTGCGACCCACCCGAACGTTGGAACTACAGACAGCCTAACATCAAAGCAAAGTAGTAATACTTTCGGCGCAGAAACACTGTCAGATCGGGGAAAGAAATCACTGAAGAATAAAAAAGTAGGCAGCAAGAGCGTAAGACCAAACAGTGATTTGTCGAACAAGAAATAACTCTTGCGGAAGGCGAGAGTCTGCCTGTGGAGGCTGTGTTAGACCAAAATAAGACTTGTCTTATTGAGGCAACGGCCAATGAGACGGGAAACCTCGAAGACGAATAAAACCGTCCTTGAGTGAAGTTGTCGTTGGGAAGCCCCAACTTCAGCGAAGCAAGTTGGGGTACTTCACCAACCGAAGAAAAAATTAGGGCTTAGTATTGATGGTTTTGATGGGCTTAATAATATTAAGCCCCTACAGAGTATTAACCACCAGCAACGGCAGGAACAATACTGACTTCATCGCCATCTTTCAATTCAGTTTCGGTATTCTCCAAAAAGCGAATATCTTCGCTATTCACATAGAAATTCAGGAAGCGACGGGGTGTTCCACTATCATCGCATAAACGATCTTTAATACCAGGAAAATTACTTTCCAAAGTCTCAATTAACCCAGCGACATTCTCCGCGCTACATTCTAACGTAGCTTGGTTTTGGGTATGCTTTTGCAGAGGAGTGGGAATTAATACTTTAACAGTCATAGTTATCCAAAAATGAACCAATTATCAACAATGATGGCGAAAAATTGCCAAAAAAACAGCCGCCAAGGATACAAGAAGGGAAAACTTGACGGCTTATAAAGGGAACTAAACGAGAACTTGTTGCCAGTCTAGACGCTCTAAGGTGCGAGAACGTTCCAATGCACGCTCAAAACTGTCTAATTTTGGCTCAATGGTTAAAGGTTGACCAACATACTCTTGTACCGCTTCTTGGGTTTTCAGTCCGTTACCAGTGATGTAAATGACCGTGGTTTCTTCAGGATCAATTTTTCCTGCTTCTACCAACTTCTTGAGGACTGCAACTGTCGTTCCTCCGGCGGTTTCGGTGAAGATGCCTTCGGTTTCGGCTAATAATTTAATACCTTCGATAATCTCAGGATCGGTGACACTCTCAATATTACCGTTGGTTTTACGGGCAATATCTAAGGCGTAGTAACCATCTGCTGGGTTGCCGATCGCAATAGACTTGGCGATGGTATTGGGTTTAACGGGGGTAACAAAGTCCCGTCCTTCCTTAAATGCAGTGGCGATGGGGGAACATCCTTCCGCTTGTGCGCCACTGAAACGGACGGCTTTATCTTCCACTAAGCCGGTTTTGATGAACTCTTGGAACCCTTTGTAAATCTTGGTATAAAGGGAACCAGAGGCTAAGGGTGCAACCACATGATCCGGTAGTTTCCAGCCCAACTGTTCGGCTACTTCAAACCCTAATGTTTTGGAACCTTCAGAATAGTAAGGACGTAAATTAATATTGACAAAGCCCCAACCGTAGGTGTTACCCACTTCGCAACAGAGACGGTTTACTTGGTCGTAGTTTCCCTTAACTGCCATTAGGGTAGGGTTGTAAACCAAGGTTCCTAACACTTTCCCTGCTTCTAAGTCCGAGGGAATGAACACACAACAATCTAATCCTGCATGGGCGGCGATCGCTGCTGTAGAATTGGCTAGATTTCCGGTACTAGCACAAGAAACGGTGGTAAACCCTAATTCTTTGGCACGGGTTAAAGCCACGGAAACCACCCGATCTTTGAAGCTCAAGGTGGGCATATTCACCGCATCGTTTTTAATGTAAAGATTTTTTAGACCCAGGCGACGGGCGAGACGGTGAGATTTAACAAGAGGAGTCATTCCTGTGCCAACATCGATGGGATTTTGGCTTTCTACGGGCAAAAATGCTTTATAACGCCAGATAGAATTGGGTCCAGCTTCGATGGTTGCACGACTAACTTGATTACGAATCGCCTCATAATCGTAGGCGACTTCCAACGGAGAAAAGGTTTCTTCACAAACATGAAGGGCTTTCAGAGGATATTTAACTCCACCTTCTTTAGAAACGAGGTGGGTGAAAGTAGGCGCAAAGCCGGGTGCTGTTTGGGTTTGGGTTGCCTGGGTCATAGTTGGGTACTAAGTAACACTTTGTCAATCTTTTTGGATACTAACACGGGTAAAAATCACCGTCAAACATACCCGACTATTTTAGTCGGGATTAAATTTTTCAAGGTTTCTACGGGGAGATGGGGAGATGGGGGAGTGTGGGAAAACATTAACCTATCAGCCTCGAGAAATACCCGATTGAGGGACTAAATGTTATCAAAATCTATACAAAACTATGATCAAGGGTCAATATGGCGCAAACCCAAATCTAAACAAGAAAAAAAGCCCTTAAGAGTCTGGCCATGTTTCGACCTCAAAGGCTTTTGTCTTTCGTTCTTACTCCTCACACACACACTAATTTTGACGCAGGACTGAGAAAATAAGTTTCTTGATCGTGACGCTTTTTCAGCTGTCATCACAAAAAAGGGGGTCATGGTGGTGTAATCTAGGAACGGGAAAAATATATAAATTCGGTCAATCAGTTAACCAGATCATGATCATTTCTATCACTGCTCTAAAAGGGGGTGTGGGCAAAACTACCACTTCGATCCATCTTGCTGCCTATTTACAAGAAAAAGCCCCTACCTTGCTTATTGATGCCGATCGCAACCGTTCTGCGTTAATTTGGTCTAGGGAGGATAAACTACCTTTTCATGTGGCATCCCAAGCAGGATCAACCAGTATTATTCGTAAGTATCCCCATATTATCGTTGATACCAGGGCGAGACCAGAACCAGAAGAGTTTAAGGATCTTGCTGATGGGAGTGACTTATTAATTATTCCCACAACCCCCAATCATTTAGACCTAGACGCAACCTTCAAGGCGGTAGAACAATTACAGGCTCTCAATGCTAATTTTAGAGTATTGTTGACCAAAGTTGATGCCCGTACCAAAAGCGGACAAGAAGCTAAAAAAAGATTAAGAGAAGCGGACTTACCTCGCTTTAAAACATCTATTCCTCTCTTGGTTGTCTTTGAAAAGGCTTCCCAAAGGGGTGTTATTACCAGAGATTATTCCAGTCCTACTTCCAAAACTGCTTGGTCTGCTTATGAAGCAGTTGGTAGAGAAATTCTACCCTAAATTGTCAAAAAGTTCTGCATGATTAATAGTTAAAAATTGAGTGGTTTCTTCAACAGAAAGGGGTTTACTAAAATAATAACCTTGCATAGTTTGACATTGTAAATCACCTAAAGTATTTAGTTGTTGCCGAGTTTCTACTCCTTCAGCAACTACTCTCATATCAAAACTTTCTCCCAAGGAAATCAGAGCAGAAACTAGGGTTGTATTTTCAGGTTTATCATCCATCTCTTTGATTAAAGAAACATCTATTTTAATGGTATCAAAGGGTAGTCGATGCAGATGACTAACCGCAGCATAACCAATACCAAAATCATCCAGGCAAACCCTAACATCTAAGCTTTTTAGTTCTCTTAAAACTTGATAGGTTAGTTTAATATCTTTTAGGATAACTGCTTCGGTAATTTCTAATTCTAACCATTGAGGTTCTAAACCTGTAGTCCCTAATATTTCATCAATAATATCCACTAATTGGGGATGGTAGAATTGAGCCATAGACAAATTAACAGAGACTAAAATAGGTTGTAAGTGATTAGTTTGCCATGCTTTATTTTGCGTACAGGCCCGTTCTAAAATCCAGCGACTTAAAGGTACAATTAATTCTGTTTTATCCACCCAAGGTAGAAATTGTTTAGGGGGAACTAAACCATATTTTGGGTGTTGCCAACGAATAAAAGCTTCCATTGCTTCTGTGGTTTTCGTATGGGCATTCAATTGAGGTTGATAATATAAACATAATTCTTCTTTACGCAAAGCTTCATAAAGTCGCTTTTCAATCTGTGATAATGAGGCATTTACTTTGCTTAAATTCTCTTTTATAAAATTAAAATTACCTGTTTTTTTATGGTAACTTAGTTGAGTTTCTGCATAGTTTAAAAGGTCCTGGGGGACTTGTCCATTTTGGGGATAAATAGCCATTCCTAAATGACTGACTAAAGATTGAGTATTATTTTCAACAGTGAAAGGATATTTTAGTTCTTTAATAATCCGTTGAGTAATTTTATATAAATTATCTGCTTTCTTAATATGAGGTAATAAAATAGCAAATTCATCCCCTCCCCAACGAGAGATAATATCCCCAGTTCTCACACAGTTTTTTAACCGTTGGGTGATCGCTTGCAAGAAATAATCTCCAATAGTATAACCAAAAGCATCATTAATTTTCTTAAAATCTTTAATATCTATCAAAAAAACTGCTAAACAATTTTTATGCCGCTTGCCGTTAGTAACTGCTATGGAAACATATTCATTAAAGAGAATACGGTTAGGTAATTCTGTAACTGGATCAAGAGAAGATTCCTCTTGAAAAGTATCATCATTTCCTAGCTCTTTGGGGGAAGAATTGGAATCTGCTAAGATGAAGGTAGATTGTTCAGCAGAACCCCCTAAATTTAGTTTTTGTGACTCCTCAATGGATCGCAGTATAGATTTATCTGACTGCTTGGGTGTGTCTTTGTCAACAATATCAGATGACACTTTAGAAGGAGAAACGGTGTGATAACTAGCATTCACTTCACAACCAAAATTGATTAAATCCCCATCTTTTAGTTCATGAAATGTACATTTTTCTCCGTTAACAAAAATGCCATTGCGACTTTGAATTCCCTCTAAATCTCCATCCAGTATCCAAAAAGAATCTTGATTTATTTTGCGATTAAACTTCTTAATTAAAGTAGCGTGCCTTCGAGAAACTTGTTTAGAATAAATAATAATAGAATTACTAGAGTGTCGCCCTAGAGAATATTCCGACTCTTCCAAGGAAATAGTTCTACGGCAGTTACTATCCTCAAGAACTAAGACATAACGATTCTTAGTATTTTTTCTGTTTTGATTCATTGTGATTTTCACACCTGACTTAAAAGTGTAGTCGCATCGGTAGGTTTGAGAGGACGACTAAACCAAAATCATTGAATCTCTCTGCAGTTGAGTCCTTGTAAAAGTTCTAACTGTTGTAAAGTTTCTACCCCTTCAGCGATGACCCGAAGATCGAAGCTTTGTCCTAAAGCAATTATAGCAGAAATTATCGCAGTATTTCCAGAATTAGCTTGTAAAGTTTGGATAAAAGATTGATCAATTTTCAGAGTGGTAACAGGAAACTTTTGTAAATATCCTAAAGAAGAGTAGCCCGTGCCAAAATCATCTAAAGAAACTTTCACTCCCAATTCCCGTAAATTCTGTAAAGTTTCTCGAGAAGAATCTATATTTTGCATCATTGCTGTTTCCGTAATTTCTAAGTCTAAAAGATGGGGTTCTAAAGCAGTATCTTCTAAAACTTGAGCGACAATATCAACCAAATTCGGCTGTTGAAATTGTTTGGGAGATAAATTAACAGCGATGGGAATAGGAGAAAAACCACGTTTTTGCCAAGCTTTATTTTGTAGGCAAGCAGTTTTGAGAACCCAAAGACTAATAGGAATTATAAGATCAGTTTTTTCTGCCAAAGGAATTAGTTTAAGGGGAGAAACATTCCCGAATTCGGGGTGATACCACCGTAAAAGTGCCTCCATGCCACTAACCTTGTTATTAGTCAAATTTAATTGAGGTTGATAATGTAGAGATAAACTTTCTTCTTCTAAAGCTTGATATAAAAGATTTTCTAATTTTAATAATAAAGAGGCTTTAGAAGTCATGGTGGAACTATAAAAACGATAATGATTTCTTCCTCGTTCTTTGGCACGATATAGGGCAGCATCTGCATTTTTTAATAGGGTTTCTCCATCCTCACCATCTTGAGGATAGATAGCAATACCAATACTGGTTTTAACGTATAGTTGATGCCCCGCAACTTCAAAAGGCTGCTTGAGATCCTCTAGGATACGCTGTGCTAAGTTAATGGTATCTTCTGGACTATTAATTTGAGGTAATAATAAAGTAAATTCATCCCCTCCCCAACGGGAAATAATATCGTTATTACGGACACAAGAACTTAAACGCTGAGCAAAGCTTTTCAATAATTGATCTCCAACCTTATGACCTAAACTGTCATTAATATTTTTAAAACAATCTAAGTCAAGAAAAACCACAGCCATTAAATTATTATTATTCTTGGCTTTAACCAAAGCTATTTCCAAGTTTTCATCAAAATAGTTACGATTAGGTAAATCGGTTAACGTATCAGAAAAAGCTCGATATTCTAATTTTTTCTCAGCTTGTTTCCTAGCAGTAATATCGAACCAATAACTCCTAATTAGTTGATGTTCTGATAAATAATGAACATACTGTTCAAAAATCTCTGATCCAATCACCACCTCTCTCAGTAATAAATTACCTTGTATATTGTGAAGCTCAGAAAGTAAACCTGCTAAAATAGGATGTTTTAACTTTTCTTGTTCAATACTTTGAAACTTAATCCTAGCTGCTGGATTGAGATAGGTTAAATTTCCTGTAAAATCAATTTCAATAATAGGATTAGGGCTTAATTCAGGAAAAGAAGCGAGGCGAATCAAATCATTGCGATCTCGTGCCTGTAAACTCTCCTCATTAATTAAAGTTGAATTATTATTATCATCAGCAATCATGGTTTCCATGACTGTTTCTTCCCCTACTTCAAATTGTTCGGGATCAAGAGGATTAAATAAATCAATATCTAAAGCAGTAGAAATAATATAATAACTGACCTTAGCTTTTGGACCAAAAATAACCACATCACCATGTTTTAAATTATGAGATTGTTGTAACTTCCCATTAATTAATAAACCATTGGTACTACGATTACCTTCTAAATCTCCATCAATAATACGATAGGAATAAGTATCCAATCGGGGACTGAGTCTAACTCGTACAATGGTGGCATGGCGACGGGAAACAACTTGTTCATAAATAACAATATCATTGGTCGATTCTCGGCCAACGCTATAGCTGGCTTCCTCTAAGGCAACGATACGTCGGGCTTTTTGATCCTCAATAACAAGAATATGACGAAAGGATGATAGATTGTCCATCATAGATACGCAAACAAGGGTTATTACTATAATTCCCAGAAGTGCCTAAAAACTAACTATCTATCATCGGTAAAGACATAAAATTTGCAGAATCTATATGTAACTGCTCACCGCAACAAAAAAGTCTTATTGAAAAGCACTACAAACAACATCAGTTGAGTCAATAAAAATATAAGCCCTGTGATTTAGCGTAAAATTTAAGCTAATTTATTACGGCTATTTTAATGACTAACATTCCCAGAATCAAGTCTTTTAAAAACCTCAAATAAAAACAACAATATGAGAAAAGAAAAGAATAGTAAGATAGTTTTTTGTTAGCGGAGATTATCCGCTAATCCTGTGTATTTTTGTGCAGAGAGATAGGGGGATCAAGAAAAATCTATCCCCCATCGGCTCCGGAGCCTTTTACATCTCTAATCCTGGGGGACTCCGACCAGCTAATGAAAATAATTCGCATAATTGGACAATGGCATTTTGCCCCTGTAATCTCATGGTCTCTAAAAAACTGAACATTTGGGTGACTAACTCTGCACCCCAGTCGCTTCTTGCTCCCCCACTTACTTTGCGGTGAATGACAATGGGACGTAAAGCTCTCTCAGCATCATTATTATCTGGTTTGACTTCAGGATAAGTTAGAAAGGTGAACCACTCTTCCCAATGACGTTTGAGACGGTTAATCAATCTTTGTGCATCATAAGGCCATCCTTTTTTGGGAGTTGCTTTAAAAATCTTTTGCAGTGAGTTCTCGACTTCTGTTCTTTTGGAGCCTAAGTCTTCAAGGGTTAAATTTCGAGCATGATAATGACGATAATGGATACGGGCGGTTGCTAAAACTTGCTGTACATCGGCAGCAAATTCTCGATTCGCTTGAAAACGACTGGTTTTAAGGGACTCTAACTCTCGTTCTAAATGTGCCAGACATTTCTGTTTGGCCATCGCACTTTGTCTAAAGTAGGCACTATAGCAGTCACTGGTGAGGATGCCCTTAAAATCTGCTCCTAACAATTTCTCGACTTCTGCGGAGCTTCTAGTGCAGCTTGGCGAAAGTAATCCACCAGATTTTTACAGAAACTTTCGTGACCAGCCACGACAATGTGTTTCAATGAAACTAACGGAAGAATCTCGAAGTTGATGTCCATGATAAAAGCATTGCCAATTAACCTCTCCAACCTACAGAAAACAGTACTCCAACAAATAGTGAGAGGGACAACAAACCCCTATCGCCTTGTTAGACGAGCCAAGCTAATCTTAGCCGCAGCATCAGGAGAGAGCAATAGTTCGATTAGTCGAAGATTAGAATTAGACCGAGTACAAGTGCGTCAGTGGCGATCGCGATGGTTTGAGGAGAGAGAAAAACTGAGTGCCGCCGAAGAACAACAGGTAACGGAGAAAGCATTAATGGTCTTGATCAAAGGAATTTTAAGCGATCGCCCAAGACCTGGAACAACAAAATCCTTTACGGTCGAACAAGTAGTCCAGATTGTAGAGATCGCTTGTGAAGAATGTGAAAAATCAGACAGACCAGTGAGCCATTGGACACCTTCAGAGTTGGCGGATGAAGCCATAAAAAGAGGAATTGTCGAAAAGATTTCCCCCCGTAGTGTGGGGCGTTTTTTAAAAAGAAGCGACATTACAACCACATCTCGTTCGTTACTGGTTAAATGCCAAAATTGATGATCCCTTAAAATTTAAAAAGCAAGTCAAATATATCTGTGAACTTCATCAAGAAGCTAAAACTTTGTTAGAACAAGGAATTCATTTAATTAGTACAGATGAAATGACAGGAATTCAAGCTCTTGAGAGATTATTTCCGAACAAAAGAATCAAGCCTAAACAAGTAGAAAAAATCGAATTTGAATATGAAAGACACGGAACTTTAAGCTTGATTGCGAACTGGGATGTGGCAAGAGGAAAAGTTGTTAGTCCCTCTATTGGACCGACAAGAACAGAACAAGATTTTTCTGAACATATCCAGAGAACGATTAAGTTTGATGAAAAAGCAGAATGGATTTTTATTGTAGATCAACTCAACACTCATAAATCGGAAAGCTTAGTCAAATTAGTAGCAGAAAGCTGTGGAATTACTATTGATTTGGGGAGAAAAGGAAAGGAGGGGATTTTGCAATCTATGGACAGCAGAGCAGATTTTTTATCAGATGAATCTCATCGAATTCGCTTTGTTTATATTCCCAAACATACATCGTGGCTTAATCAAATTGAGTGTGGGTTTTCGATCTTAGTCCGGCGTTTACTCAAAAGAATTACTGTCCGTTCAACTGAAGAACTATCCCAAAAAATTCTCAATTTTATTGATTACTTTAATCAACATTTTGCTAAGCCGTTCGTTTGGAAATTTAAGGGCTTTAAAGATCATAAGTGACTGGTGGATTATTTTTGCTAAGCTGCACTAGTGGGAGCCAACATCAACACACAGACCTCATTTGATGTGGCTACCCAAACCCAATACTTGATGCCATCGATGCAATAACTGGTTTCGTCAACACATCGGATTCCTGGCTGCTGGATGTACTTTAACCACTGTTGGGTCAAGGGTTCTAAACTTTCTTGAAACCATTTGTGCATTTTGGCAAGGCTCCCTTGAGAAATGGGAATGCCAAAGACATACTCTATAAAATGTTCCTGTTTACGCCATGTAAGATTACCCCCATAGCCAAGCCAGCCCACGATGCTACTTAATCGCGCCCCATAACTGAATCCTTCTTTAACTCCCAATGGAACAGGACTGTAATCTGACCATCCACAACTAGGACATTTATAGAATCCGCGACGATATTCCCTGATTTCTATGGGTTGGTCTACTACTTCAGCCACTTGCTGGACTTTTTCGGGAACTACTTCATCTCGTTCCACTGAACCCCCACAAACAGGACAGTTTTCTAGTTCTAAAGGGACTATCTTATCGGGCTGACCAAAACCATTACGGGTCTTCCCTGGGTGGTCATATTTTGGTCCGCGTTTAAATCCTTTTTTGCGTTTCTTTTTGTCAGAAGGCTTTTTTAGTTGGTCTGATGATGGGGGGACTGAACTGTTTTTTGAGTTACGGTTTTTTAGCTTATCTCTCTCTTCTTTCAATTTTTCAATTTCTTGCTGTTGTGTAGAGATTTGTTGTTGTTGCTGGTCAATCAGTCTTTGTTGAAGAGATAACTGTTGTTGTGCCTTGACTAGCCACTCAATCATGAAGACATTGTTCGCCAACTGTTCATCGGCGATAGCTCTAACTAGCTTTGAATCAATGGTAGCATTTGTGGTCATAACCCCCACTATACATAAAAATCCCCGATTTTACCTTTATGTTGTCAAGACAGATTCTTTATTGCGGTGAGCAATTACATCTATATAATTGTTCCTGGCAATTTTACTTAGTAGTTCCGTGGCTTCTTTGGTGGGTAAAGGATGACTAAACCAATAGCCTTGAATCTCCCTACAATCGAGATCCTCTAATATTTTTAGTTGCTCAGAGGTTTCTACCCCTTCGGCAACAACACGCATATTAAAACCTTTCCCAATGGCTAAAATAGCGGAAATTAACCCCAATTCTTCGGAGGTTCCTCGTAAGTCTCGGACGAAGTCTTGATGAAGTTTTAATGTACGGAATGAAAATTGTTTGAGGTATCCTAAGGAAGAAAAACCGCAGCCAAAATCATCTAAAGCAATACGAACCCCTAAATTTTGTAGATCCTGTAAAGTTTTACGGGCTAAATTCAAGTTTTGTCGTAGGGTTAACTCGGTAATTTCTAATTCCAACCATTGAGGATCTAGGCCAGTTTCGTCCAGAATACTAGCTACCACTGTGGCTAAATGGGGTTGCTGAAATTCCTTTGCAGATAAGTTGACTGTCACAGGAATGGGGGGTAAATTATCTTTTTGCCAAGACAAATTTTGTTCACAAGCGGTTTTTAATACCCATTTACTCAAATGTAAAATTAGGTTAGTTTTGGCGGCTAAGGGCAAAAACTTCTGGGGCATAATGACACCAAAAGCTGGGTTTTCCCACCGTAATAATGCCTCCATCCCCACAATTTTACCCGTTTTATATTCTAGTTGTGGTTGATACTCAAGGAAAAATTGTTTCTTCTCTAAAGCTTGATGTAGGAGGCTTTCTAAACGCATTAATATTTCCGCTTCTGCTGTGAGATGGGGACTATAAAATTGATAGTAATTTTTTCCTTGTTCTTTAGTCCGATATAAAGCCGTGTCTGCATTTTTTAATAACCCCTCTGCATTGTCTCCATCTTGAGGATAAATAGCAATGCCAATACTACATTTAATTTGCAAACGATGTTTACCTAAAATCAAAGGACGTTGTAGAATTTCAAAAATACGTTGGGCTAATTTAACCGTGTCTTCTGTGTTTTTAATTTGAGGTAACAACACAACAAATTCATCACTTCCCCAACGGTTCACCATATCCCCTGCACGAATACAAGAACTTAATCTTTTGGCAAAACTTTGTAATACTTTATCTCCCAAAGAATGACCTAAGGTATTATTAATATGAGTAAAGGAGTCAATATCAATAAATATAACTGCCATTAAATGTTCGTGGCGTTTGGCATGGGCTAAAGCAGTTGCTAATTGTTGCTTAAATAGTTGCCGATTGGGTAAATTGGTTAGGGGATCATGCAGAAGTTGATATTGTAGTTCTTCTTCTGCTTGTTTTCGGTCACGAATATCTCTCACAACTAAACATAAAACCTCTTGTCTTTGATAGTTTGTGAGATTTATTTTACCAGCAACGGCTAATAATGAACCATTTTGATGACGATGAAAAGACTCCCTAATTATATAAGGATTGTCTGGAGTGATTTGCTCTAATATTTGATTAAAGCTCTCTCTTTCTATCTCTAATAATTGATAAAGATTACAACCAATAATGTCAGCACTACTATAGCCTAATAGTTTACAATAAGCTTGATTTGCTTCAACGATATGCTTAGTATCTGGATTGATAACTAAAATGCCTTCTGTACTTTGCTCAAAAAAGAAACGATAACGGTCTTTTCCAGTGGTTAACTTGATTTCCCTTTTACGATACTTGGTAATTTCAAATAAATAACTTCTTAAACATTCGCTCTCTTTTAAATAATGAATATGCTGCTCAAAAAAAATATTTTCAATTTGTATTTCTCTCACAAAAGAAGTTCCTTCTTTGGGAGTTCTCTCACCAACAAGATTTTGGAGAATAGGATGTAATGCTTGTAATTTATTTAAGTCAGGAAACTTTATTTTTGCCGCAGCATTGAGATAGACAATCTGTCCTTGAAAATCAACTTCTATAATGGGATTTGGATTAGCATCAGCCAAAGATACTTGATTTTTTAAGGATTCTGACTCTGTTTTTTTCTCCCGCTTCTTAAAGGACATTGTTTGAACTTGCTCTGCGTCTTCTTCCTCATCTTCTAAGAAAATTTTATCCAGAGAAGCAATTTTATTTTCAGACAGCAACTCTTCTAAGGGGAGAGAAGTATTAATTTCTTTATTACTATCCCCTGAACCTTCTAATAAAGCCAGTTCAGAAGAATCAGCAATCATATGATAGTTGGCTTGACATTGATTGCCAAAACGGATTAAATCTCCTGGGGCTAAATCATGGGACAGGGACTGTTTTCCATTGACAGCAATGCCATTTGTACTTTTTTTTCCCTGTAAATTACCGTCAATAATGGGATAACAGGGTTGATCATTATTGCCAGTATTATCATCAATCTTTAATATAGTCGCATGATGACGGGATACTTGGCGATCGTATAACAAAATATTACTATTGGGATCGCGACCAATGGAATAAGTATTATCGGTTAAAGGGACAATACGTCTAGATTTTTGATCGGCGATTACTAACAAATGTCGGACTTCTGAAAGATTATTCATCACAGTTTATCGAAAAATTGGATTTGAAGGATACAGGTGCTAAACAGAAAAGTAACCGATAAGCATTGGTGAATGAAAAAAAATAAAAGTTTTTGTGGTAAGACAGATAGGGGCGTGCAGTCCCTAATCTTGGCGGAAATGCCAAAACCCTCCAAGAGCTATACTGATAACATTCCCGAAAACCTGGGTGAAACTAACATAATTCCTCAGTGTCTTTTTCCGAGTTTGCTAAACCTTAAGGCTGCTAAGGTTAAGATGATAATGAAAATTAATCTACTAGGTGGGGAGGAAATCCTGTGCATCCAAGTCAAAGCGATCGCCAAATGCCCAAACATCTTGATAAAGTCCTTTTTGGGGCTGCCGGTGTCTATTTTTTATTAGCATTAATGTGGGCATTCCATTATTTATCTGAGCAAAAACAACCGAAAACAGAAAAATACAGCCCTAATCCTGCTGATACTGAGTTCATCGCTTATTTACAACAGTCTTTGAATGTTATCAACCAACCCTCAAGAGAAAAAACTTTAGTCAACCCTCAAGAGAAAAAACCCTCTACCCTAGCCATCCAACCCCCTTCACCCCCACCCCGGAAAAGGTGATAGAACGGATTTATGTGCCAATGTATCCTCCCAATCAGTCAAAAACTGCTCCTCCTTCTCTACAACCCCCCTCTACCCCTAGCAACAATCTTCCCCCTGCACCTCCCTTGCCTCCCCCTACTGCTGTCTCAACTCCTCAGCAAAATACCGTTTCTGTTCCCCCAGAAATCGCTGCTAATCCCCAACTACTTAGAAATACTGGTCATCAGTTGGTAGGGGTTTTGGAGTCGGGAGAACGATCAACTGCTATCTTTACCTTTAATGGTATGAGTCGACGCTTTGAAATTGGGGAAGCAGTGGGTAGTAGTGGTGGTATTCTTATGGGAGTGCAAAACCAACAAGCCGTTATCTATCATAATGGTCAGACTAAATATGTGGACGTTGGACAAGGTTTTTAATTGAAAATCTAGAATTTATTATTTGCTTTATGAGTATTTTTGATGATTTCAGTCGCTTTTTAGAAACACGCTTAGAGGAATTTCTCAAAAACAATCCCCATTTGGAATTACAAGCTCTTTTGGAACAATTAAGAGAACAGGAAGAAGAAGCCTTAAAATTGATTGTCGAAAAGGAAGGTCAAAAAAAACATCTAGAAGCTGAGATTTTATCTTTAGCTGAAGATATTCAAGCTTGGCATAAACGAGTAGCTAAAGCTAAAAGTGCCGGACGTTTAGATTTAGCTCAAAGGGCCCAAGAACGAGAAGCAACTCTATTACGTCAAGGTAATCAATTATGGGGTCAAATGGAAGCAGCTAAACAACAACTTGCCAATGGAAAAACCCTATTAACTCAAATTAGAAAGAGAAAGGAAGAATTACAAGCTAAGGCAAGGCAAGCTCAAGCTACTCAAGCTAAAACTAATGATGATACAAGGGGATGGAATGAGACAATTAATTACAACACCTATAATAAGGCTACTGACCCCCTAGAAGCAGAGTTTAAAAAGTGGGAATTGGATGATGAGTTAGATCAATTAAAACGAAATATGTAATTCTCTGTAGTATGTTATGGTATAATGTAGTATAGAAACGATAATATTCTAATTTATCCATTTTTGAGTATCCTAAACAAATCACTCAGTTAAACCATGTTTCAAAGCAAAACGAACTAACTCGGTACGACTATTTGTCCCCGTTTTACTAAACAAACGACTAACGTATTTTTCTACATTTCTCACACTTGTTTCTAAACGTGCCGCAATTTCTTTATTCATTAATCCCTCTGCAACTAAGTCTAAAACACTTTGTTCTCTAGGGGTTAAATCAATTTTTATTGGGGGTGGTGTCGTAGTTAAATTGTTCTGTTGTTGTCCCAGTTGTTCTTTCAATTCTCGAATTTCTTGGGCTATTTCTTCTAATTTTGCTGAATCACTACCTGCTTTTCCATTAACTTTTCTCCGTTCTAATAAATTATTAACAATTGCCTCTAATTCTTCGGGATCAAATGGTTTAGGTAAATAAGCATCACAACCAGCATTGTAACCTTTAATTCGATCCGAAGTCATTCCTCTAGCGGTTAAGAAAACAACGGGAATGCTTTGAAAACGGGGGTCATCCCGTAGCTTTTCTAAAAACTGATAACCATCCACTTCTGGCATCATAATATCAGAAATAATAACATCAGGAATTATTGTTTGTAATATTTCCCAAGCATTGGTTGCATTACTAGCAACTTTAACCGTTAAATTCCCACTATATTCTAAATAAGCTTGCACCGATTCTCTAACACTCGGTTCATCATCCACTAATAATATTGTTGCAGAATCACTCATCATTTGTATCCCCTTACTCTAATTTGAATTGTCATCTACAGAAACCGCATTAACCTCTATTGTCTCACCTTCTGGGGCATCCTCTACAACCACCTGATCGGGGTTTTGTACTTTTTCAATTATCATTTGAAATGATTCGCTTATTAATAAAGTCAGTAGCACAAAATCATCAATTTGTCCAGCAAGGGGAAAGATATCAGGGGAAATGTCTAAGGGACTGACAAAATAAACTAATGTCCCAAAAATTACCCACCAACGATATTGAGGGTGACGGATTGCGTTTCGGTACCAATCATAAATAAATTGTAAAGGAAATTTCATTATTTTTAGGTTTTTTGGGTTCTTTAGGTAAGGTAGGCAGTGCCGACCCTACTGTAAACATTTTAGCTCAAATTCCATGTCATTAGTTAGGTACGGATAACCGTTCAATTCTTGGGATACAATGATGCTTGATGGTTGTAGAGACGTTTAATTAAACATCTCTACAAAAGGAATTAAACCGATAATAATTCTTGTTCTTCTTCCGAAGAATTTTCCTTAAGTAAACCAATTAATAAAGAAGCAGGGGGTTCCTTATAAGGCCAAGCAAAGGCATGACGAAAAGCTGCATCTTGACAAGCTTGTAACTGATTAAAATCGATCACATCTTGAGTTAAAAGATTTTCAAATTCAAAAGGTAGACGAACATTATGAAGTCCGGCGTTGTCTGTACAAATGACAATATCAACCCCTGCGGCAAAACAGCGATCAAAAACTATCTTTAAGTCGGATAAATCCTCCAAAGTTCCTGTTTTTAAATAAGTAGTAGGACAAACTTCTAAACATTGATTTGCTGCGGCTAGTTGGGGTAATAATTCAGGGTATTTTAAAGGAATTTGGATACCATGACCAATTCTCATTAAATAAGGTAATAATTCAGGGTAACAACCATCAGGGGTTTCATAAACATGGCCAGTGGTGTTTAAGCCAAGGGATCTCGCATATTTATACAGATCAATAAACTCATCCAACCTTTCTCGATAATGGGAGTCACCCCCAGCAACATCAACAGCACAAACATAGTCTCGTCTTTGTGCAGCTAAATCAACAATTGCCTTATTTACCTCGTAGGGTAAACGAGAGTGCATACAGAGAATTTGACTAATAATAATGGGATATTCTTTGACTTGACTAGCTTTACCCACTATCTCCACAATATTAGCCATAGTCTCAATTCTTTGGGACTGACTAAGATGTTCTGGCGTGCGAAGATAAGGAGTATAACGTAACTCCAAATAAGCCAAATTCTCGAAAATATAAGCCCCACGAATTAAACGATAGATAAAGTAAGGAAGGGTTTCTTCCCTTTGTACACTTTCTACTAAAGTATGAAGCTCTAAGTATTCATCCAGGGTGTTTCGTTTGCGGGTGTAAAATTCCTCAAAGTTAGGGTATTCAGGAAACCGTTGCGCCATATCCGGGTTATGACGCTTGAAATACCGCCAGAGAATACGAGGAACGACAGATCCCCCCAAATGACGATGTAAGTCCGCGTATAGTGCCACAAAAACCTCCTGGTGATGTATCTTAAGATTTATTTTATAGCGATTTAGGGGAGGAATGTTACAAATTAGGAGGCAGGAAGGACAAACTGTAATTCCCTTGATAAACTAACCTATAGAAGAAAAGCGTTTAAAATTTGACCCTAACCTTAAAATTATCTTAAAAGATTAATGATCTCTATCTATATTCTTACTTATAACGAACAAGTCGATATTGCCGAATGTATCGAGTCGGTAATTAATTTATCCGATGAAGTGATTGTGGTTGACTCCTATAGTAGCGATCGCACCGTTGAAATAGCTTCTCATTACCCCGTGAAAGTTGTGCAACACGAATTTGAAAGTCACGGAAAACAACGGACTTGGATGCTGAAAAATATTCCCACAAAAAATAAATGGGTCTATATTTTAGAAGCAGATGAACGCATGACTCCAGAATTATTTGACGAATGTGTGGCAGCCAGTCAAAGTAATGAAGCGATCGGTTACTATGTAGCAGAGAGGGTCATCTTTATGGGTCGATGGATTCGTCGCAGCACCCAATACCCCCGTTATCAGATGCGTTTGTTTAAAAAAGGCGAAGTCTGGTTTGGAGATTATGGCCACACAGAAAGGGAAATTTATAGTGGAGCGATAGATTTTCTCAAAGAAACCTATCCTCACTATACCTCTGGTAAAGGCTTAAGCCGTTGGATCGACAAACATAATCGTTATTCCACCGATGAGGCCAAAGAAACCCTTTATCAATTACAACAAGGGGGGGTTAATTGGAAAAAATTACTCTTTGGTTCCACCGAAGTTGAACGCAGACGAGCTTTAAAAAATTTATCTTTAAGAATACCATTGCGTCCTGTTGTTCGTTGGTTTTATATGTATTTTATTTTAGGGGGAATTTTAGACGGCAAAGCAGGATTTGCTTGGTGTACTTTACAAGCTTTTTATGAATATTTAATCCTCCTGAAAGTAGATGAATTGAGAGAAACTAATTTAGAATCTCCCTATCCCAATTCTTTAAAATATCCCGATCCCGAAGAATCACCTAATACCTCGGAATCCTTATCTTTATAGAACGTTATTTGACATACTGCCCCGTTAAGCTGTCGCTGTAAAGAGAGTAACAACAATACCCCATAGTTGATCACTTTCGGGGTTAATTTCCACTCTTTCTCTACCTCCTGTGGGCTGGAACACTTTCATTCTTGAATAGACTATAATATGTACTTAGGTATTTTATCTTAGGATTTTTTTATTAGAGCGATGAATATTTCACCTTTTTCTCTTGGCGTTTCAATGGCGGCAGTTTCAATAGTGTCGAGTTTGTCGACATCGGCTTCAGCCTTTTCATTAGGCGATTATAATTTAGTGGTTTTTGAAGATGTTACTAGCAATTCAGACGTAGAAGGAAGTGCTTTT
>Ga0064013_1015_pt1 | contig 183959 bp, 161 predicted proteins | sample CrowatWCoCulture_FD_61583 | JGI IMG/M metagenome (GOLD analysis project Ga0064013, IMG submission 61583) | Marine cyanobacteria communities from the University of California, Santa Cruz, USA, analyzing cyanobacterial DNA methylation -... | ecosystem: Host-associated > Microbial > Bacteria >...
ATAATCAATATTTATTAGCAACACATTCCTTCTATTTATGTGAAGTATTAACCCCAGCTCATGTTAAAGAAATTGAACCTAAAATGTTAAATCCAAACTCTGAAGAATAAAAACTATTATGAATGATATTGAAGTAAAAGATCCAGAATTTTGTCAGATAATATTGAAGCATCGAAGAATAAAAAATAATCTAGTTATTCTCTGTGAAGGAACTAGAGAATACTTAAATGTTCATACTCCACAACAAATTAAGAGACTAGATGATTTTCCTGATGCTAACTTTTGGAAACAAACTATTCCTATGGAATGGAAAAGCAAAAAACCTGTATTTATTCCCTGTGGTTCCCGTTCAGATATTCTGAGAATTTATCCTCAATTAATTGATTTACATAACAATGATCCTGATAATTCTTATTTATCTCTACATAAACTATTTATTCTCATTGACTTAGATATTCAGTGTCAGGATATAAGCAATATTTGTCCTCATTATCAAACTACTGAAGAACTTTATCATGCTATTTATGAAAATAATCCTATTGATACAAACATAATTGATCAATCAAAAATTATTATTACTGGATGGATACATAAAGAAGCATATTTTTTAGAACCAGACTTACAAGACTATTTACAAAATGAATTACCTTTAACTAAAATTACATATAAAAATAATCCTTTATCCTTAGAGACTATTTATCAAGACATGATTCAAGATATAAATGACAATCCAGATATTAATCATCGTGATAATATAAATAATGTTCTCCAACGAATAGAAAAATTTTTATCTATGTCTATTCCTGATAAAAACAGTCTTATTAATGAATGTGAAAAATTAAATCAAAATTCAACAATAACCCCTCAAGAAAAAAGAAAACTCATAGAAGTTATCCTAAAAATTGTTAAAGCTAAACCTTATTGGGAAGATGAAATTATAATTGAAGATGACTATCTTTCTGAAAATAAAGCTGAAGATAATGTTCTTTTAGCAATAGCTAGATTTTATGCTAATTCTTGTAATTTATCGGATCAATCTAATTCAACGGTGTATCATATACCTCAATGGGTCAATTTTCTTTATACAAAACACAAAGAATTAAGGTGATTTCTGATAAAGGAGATCCCCGATGATCCCCCCTAACCCCCCTTATTAAGGGGGGAATAATAATAATTGAGATCGAGTGATTCGCTTATGGGAACAAGATCCTAATTTATTTATTAATCAACCTGGATTATATCCCTTTGCACCCTTAACTAACAGTAAAAATCCTAACACTTTACTGCAACAAATTTCTGCTAAAATCAATAACCTAGAAGATATTTAACAGCGTCAAATCTTAGGAAGTTGTACAAGCATTTTAGCCGGTTTACGATTTGATAAAATATTAGTTAACTCACTATTTCAGGAGGAGATTATGAAAGGTTCTGTTATTTACCAAGATATCCTACAAAAAGGAGAAAGGAAAGGAGAAATAAAAGAAGGATTAAAATTAGTAATGTTACTTCTAAATCAAAGATTTCCTAATTTAGAAGAAAGGTTAACCAATAAAATTGAAACCCTTTCTTTAAACGATATCGAAGATTTAGCTATGTCTTTACTGGAATTTAAAGATATTAATGATTTAGATGCTTGGTTAGATTATCCTGAATTATAAATTACTGCACTAGATATTATGAGATTCGGGGTACCTCAAAATGGCAATTATCCATTGTCCATTATCTACTATCCATTGTTATGGAGATTCGGAGTACCTCGGAATGACATATAAAATTTAGCTTGCATTTTTTACGATTTTATGGTAAGGAAGGGGAAGACTAAAATAATAATAAATCTCCCCAAAACCCGTTACTTAAACAGCAACAGGTTTAGCAAGATAACCCATTTCTTCGAGTTTCTGCCAAACTTTGTTAACACTTTCCTCTAAAGTTTCGAGATCGGTACGACATTCAACTTCAGGGTTTAAAGGGGGTTCGTAGGGATCATCAATACCAGTGAAAGATTTAATTTCACCAGCGCGGGCCCGTTGATATAATCCCTTCACATCTCGATCTTCGCAAACGTTCAAAGGTGCATTAACAAAGACTTCCACAAAGTCTCCAATTTTACCTTTGACTTCTTCACGAATCTCACGATAAGGAGAAATAGCAGAAACTAAAACAATCACACCGTGACGGGTAAGCAACTGAGACACAAAACCGATACGACGGATATTGGTGTCACGATCTTCTTTAGAGAAACCTAACCCCTTGGTTAAATTCGTTCTAACAATATCCCCATCTAAGATTTCTAGAGGATAACCTGCTTCTCTTAATTTCTTTTCTAAAGCTTGGGTAATGGTGGTTTTGCCGGCACCACTTAATCCTGTAAACCAAACTGTTACGCCCCGTTGTTCCATGTTCTTTTTAAAATGTTGTTAATGGTTGTCGACAATCACTTTAAATCTTTTATGCTTTGATGACAATAGGTTGACTTTTCTGAAACAATATGCCATAAAAAATCAAAAAAGCCTTAGATATAGTTAAATGCCAACACTTTCTAAAGCAAGCTTGACATTTTCCCTGACAGAGTTAGCAGAAATGTGTAGGGCTTCTTTTTCCTCAGATGTTAATTGTACTTCTAATATTTTCTTAACTCCACGACAACCCAAAAAGCAGGGAACCCCGATATAAATATCATTTAATCCATATTCACCTTGTAAATAAGCCGCCGTTGGCAATAAACGAGATTGATCCCTGACTATGCTTTCCACCATGACATAAGCCGCAGAAGCTGGTGCATAATAAGCCCCTCCTGTTTTCAATAATTTAACCACCTCTGCCCCTCCTTTACGGGTTCTCTCCATTAAGCGATCGATAGTTTGGGAGTCTAATAATTCAGTAATAGGAATGCCGTTGACGGTGCAATAACGGGCTAAAGGCACCATTAAATCCCCGTGGCCACCCAATACCATGGCCGTCACATTGGCAGTAGAAATGCCCAACTCCATAGCGATAAAAGTTTGCAGACGAGAAGAGTCCAAGACACCAGCCATCCCCATCACCCTTTGTGGCGGTAAACCGATCACTTTGCGGGTTAAATAGGTCATCACATCGAGGGGGTTGGCAATGACTATGAAAATGGCATTAGGAGAGTATTTAAAGGCTTTTTCAGCCACGTCAGCCACAATTTTAGCATTAATCGCCAAAAGGTCATCTCTACTGATACCAGGGGTTCTGGCTCGGCCTGCGGTAATGACGACTAAATCAGCGTTAGCTGTATCTTCATAGTTGTTTGTCCCCACTATCTCACAGTTATGATATTCTAGCCCCTGAGCCTCCATTAAATCTAGGGCCACTCCTTGGGGGAGTCCCTCTATTACATCCAAGAGGACAACATCAGCTAAGTCTTTTTCAACGATCCGTTGGGCTAAAGTTCGCCCCACATTACCTGCGCCGATGATAGCTACACGGAGAGATTGACAAAGAAGAAGGGGGTCATAAGGGACAGTCATAACTTTTCAGGTTTTTGACGCTCTCCTGGCTGAAGCGCAGGAGATTCATAACGAATCCCTGTCGGGATGGTTATTATCTTGTTTTCACAAGTTCCCAGGCTCACCACGTTTGCCTCAAAGGGCGTAGTGATATTTCCTTAAACCCTGCCAATTCAGGTGTTGGGCGTGTACTTTCCGAGAGTCCCCCGGTAGGTTTTTAAGTCTTGTACTGACTGACTTTATTTTACCATATTCACGGCATTTAAAAATGAGCAGCGACCCCGCGCCGTCTTAGGGCGCAAGGGAATGCGCTGCGATGCCGAGTGGTTCTACATCACCTGTTTAAAAACAGGCGTTTTGAACATCCCGTGTGTTGTTATAAGGTTTATTCTATAGGTTCGAGTTGATCGAGGCGTAACCAAACACTGGGAGTGGGAACATAAAATCGAATCAGGGCGTATTCATCATTCATCTCCAGAATCTCCCCTTTGCTTTCAAAGATATAACTGGGAAAACGCTGATCACTGGCTTTCGCTTCTACACTATTTTCAAGTTTTTCTTTGATGACACGCACTAATGCGCCTTTTTTCAGTTTAGCTGGCATATATGCTTCCTTTCCTCTCAATTTTTAGTGCTTATTTTTTATAATACCAAGTTTTCTGCTAAATATTAATGCTCTTGGCTCTTTTTTAACTTAACACTAACCTGTTGATTTTTTTGGGACTGACCAGTATACTTTCGCTTAATCATGTTATACAGTCTAGAAGACTGTGTTACGATTCACATTTAAAAATGCTATATTAGACCGTGGATAATGATTCTGTTAATATAAACCGAAAAAACCACAAATTAATTATGATTAGTGTTATTACTCCTGTTTACAATGGAGAGTCTTTTATTGAGTCTTGTATTAAGATTGTGATTGAGCAAAATTGTGGTGATGTTGAACATATTATTGTTGATGGTGGTTCCCAAGATGGGACAGTTACTATTATCAAACAATATGCTGAAAAATATCCTCATATTCGCTGGATTTCTGAAGCTGATCAAGGTCAATCTGATGCTATGAATAAAGGTCTTGACATGGCCAAAGGAAACATTATCAGTTTTTTGAATGTTGATGACTATTATGAACCATTAGTTCTTAACAAAATACAAAAATTTTTTAATAATTTACCCGAACCGAGTTTATTAGTAGGTAATTGTAATATTTGGGATAGTAAAGGAAATCTCAAAGGAGTCAATAAACCTTCAAAACTACATATCACAGATCTATTATTAGGATGGACTTTTGCTCAACCTCCTGTTAATCCCTCTGCTTATTTTTATCATAAATCTCTTCATGAGAAAATTGGTTTCTATGATCTAGGCGAAAACTATGCAATGGATATTGATTTTTTATTGAGGGCTGTTCAAGCTGCTAAAGTTAAATATATAGATGAAACTTGGGGAAACTTTAGATATTTGGAAGGAACAAAAAGTGTTGAAGATGCTAAAAGTGGTCAAGGACAAAAAAGTTATCAAAAACTTTTACAGAATTATCGCAAAAAATTACCATTTTTTTTACAACTGTATATGTTAGTTTTGGTGAGAGTGACATATTTTTACCGTCATCCTCAAGATATCATTCCTTCTTTCAGACAAAAAGTGCAATCGATTTTTTCTAATTAAATATATAAAATTACTAAGTAGGATACCAATAATGTTGCTAAACCTCGATATTTATTGCTAATAATTAAGATGAAATTACTAATAATTTTTCCATCAGAGATCCGAAGTGGTGCAGAAGAATATGCACTAACTATTGGTAAAGCGGGGATAAACCAAGGTTGGGAAGTCAATGCTGCTTTTCCACAAACAGAAAAAACCATCTCCTTAATTAAAGATTTTCAAGAGATAGGAGTTACATATCATCCTTTAGATATTGCTCCTGTAGACGGCAAAAGACTTAAACTATTTAGAGAGCATATTCCCCATTGTTATAGAACTTTCTCTTTGCTAGAAAAAGTCAAACCTGATGTGGTTCATCTTACTGTTCCCTGGCCTTTTTGGTGTTTTGATACCTTAGTAACTTGTGCTGTATTAAATATTCCAACTGTGGTTGTCTTTCAATTATTCCCTGGTTACTACCATTACAGTAAACTAAGATTAAAGGCTTATCAATGGGCATATAATAGAAAACAAAAATGGATTGCAATATCGAATAATAATCGACACTTTATCAGTGAGTCCTTTAAAATCCCTCAAGAAGAACTCAGCGTGATCTATAATGGAGCAAAACCTAGTTCTGAATTTCTCAATTACTCTCCAGAAGATACAGTAAATCTTCGTCATCAAGTTGGTCAAGAAATCGGAATTTGTCCTAATGATATCATCTTATTAACCGTAGGACGTTTACATTCCCAAAAAGGATACCAAGACTTAGTCGAAGTAATTTCACCTATTATTCAAGAATTCAGTCATGCTAAGTTTGTCTGGGTAGGAGAAGGAGACAAGTGAAAATATTTAGTTAAACAAATCAACAAGCAGAACCTTAATAATCATGTTATTCTATTAGGTTATAGAACCGACGTTCCTCGCTTAATGAAAGCAGCAGATTTATTTGTTTTTCCTACCTATTTTGAAGGAGGACAATCATTTGTAGTTAGTGAAGCCATGGCATATAATTTACCTATTATTACCTCGGATGCTAGTGGTATTCCGGAAATTATTGACAATAAAGTTCATGGCTTACTCTTTTCTAAGGGAGATAAAGAGCAACTAAAACAAGCCATTTTTTGGGCATTAAAAAAACCACAAGCAATGCAAGAAATGTCCAAAAATGCCGCAATGAGATTACAAGATTTTTCTGAAGAAAAAATGACAGAAGAAACTCTTAAAATTATAGAAAATATAACCTAATAGCCCTAATTAAGAAAATCATGAAAAAGATCAATATCATTACTGTAGATAACAATGGTGGTTTAACAAGTGATGCCAAAATACTGAAAAAAATTTTACAAGAATCAGGTTTTAAGGTTTCTGTTTTTGAAGTAGGAAAACCTACTATTGGTCATAAGTTACACCGAATCTATACCTACGGGGAACTTTTTTTTAGTGAGAAAATTACTAAGACTCCTCCCTATGACATTAACCTATTTTTGCAGGATATTATTCCTGCTTGGTTTTCCTATGCTAAGATTAACTGTCTAATTCCGAATCAAGAATGGTTTAGAGATGGTTGTTTGCAATTTCTACCCAAATTAGATTATATTCTTTGTAAAACAAAATATGCTCAATCTATCTTTAAAAAACTAGGATGTCAAACGGAATTTATCAGTTTTAGCAGTTTTGATTGTTGGGATCAACATCAAGAAAAAAATTATAATCAGTTTTTTCATTTAGCAGGAAGTAGTTCAATTCAAAAAGGAACAAAAACCATTGTTACTCTCTGGAATCGTCACCCTGAATGGCCTACCCTGATCCTCAGACAAAACAAAAAATCTTTTCATGTTTCTGCCCCTAATATACAATATATTCATGATTTTTTAGACGATGAAACTCTCAAAAAATATCAAAATACATTAGGTATTCATTTATGTCCTTCAGAAGCAGAAGGGTTTGGTCATTATATTCTAGAAGCTATGAGTACCAAAGCTTTAACTCTAACCACAAATGCACCTCCTATGAATGAATTAATTACCCCAGAAAGGGGTTTATTAGTGAATTATCACAACACAAAACCCCAAAGATTAGGAACTAATTATTATGTTGATCCCCAAAACTTAGAGGAGAAAATAGAAGAAGTTTTGTAACTGCTCACCGCAACAAAAAAGTCTTATTGAAAAGCACTACAAACAACATCAGTTGAGTCAACAAAAATATAAGCCCTGTGATTTAGCGTAAAATTTAAGCTAATTTATTACGGCTATTTAAATGACTAACATTCCCAGAATCAAGTCTTTTAAAAACCTCAAATAAAAACAACAATATGAGAAAAAAAAAGAATAGTAAGATAGTTTTTTATTAGCGGAGATTATCCGCTAACCCTGTGTATTTTTGTGCAGAGAGATAGGGGGATCAAGAAAAATCTATCCCCCATCGGCTCCGGAGCCTTTTACATCTCTAATCCTGGGGGACTCCGACCAGCTAATGACAATAATTTGCATAATTGGACAATGGAATTTTGCCCCTGTAATCTCATGGTCTCTAAAAAACTGAACATTTGGGTGACTAACTCTGCACCCCAGTCGCTTCTTACTCCCCCACTTACTTTGCGGTGAATGACAATGGGACGTAAAGCTCTCTCAGCATCATTATTATCTGGTTTGACTTCAGGATAAGTTAGAAAGGTGAACCACTCTTCCCAATGACGTTTGAGACGGTTAATCAATCTTTGTGCATCATAAGGCCATCCTTTTTTGGGAGTTGCTTTAAAAATCTTTTGCAGTGAGTTCTCGACTTCTGTTCTTTTGGAGCCTAAGTCTTCAAGGGTTAAATTTCGAGCATGATAATGACGATAATGGATACGGGCGGTTGCTAAAACTTGCTGTACATCGGCAGCAAATTCTCGATTCGCTTGAAAACGACTGGTTTTAAGGGACTCTAACTCTCGTTCTAAATGTGCCAGACATTTCTGTTTGGCCATCGCACTTTGTCTAAAGTAGGCACTATAGCAGTCACTGGTGAGGATGCCCTTAAAATCTGCTCCTAACAATTTCTCGACTTCTGCGGAGCTTCTAGTGGGAGCCAACATCAACACACAGACCTCATTTGATGTGGCTACCCAAACCCAATACTTGATGCCATCGATGCAATAACTGGTTTCGTCAACACATCGGATTCCTGGCTGCTGGATGTACTTTAACCACTGTTGGGTCAAGGGTTCTAAACTTTCTTGAAACCATTTGTGCATTTTGGCAAGGCTCCCTTGAGAAATGGGAATGCCAAAGACATACTCTATAAAATGTTCCTGTTTACGCCATGTAAGATTACCCCCATAGCCAAGCCAGCCCACGATGCTACTTAATCGCGCCCCATAACTGAATCCTTCTTTAACTCCCAATGGAACAGGACTGTAATCTGACCATCCACAACTAGTGCAGCTTGGCGAAAGTAATCCACCAGATTTTTACAGAAACTTTCGTGACTAGCCACGACAATGTGTTTCAATGAAACTAACGGAAGAATCTCGAAGTTGATGTCCATGATAAAAGCATTGCCAATTAACCTCTCCAACCTACAGAAAACAGTACTCCAACAAATAGTGAGAGGGACAACAAACCCCTATCGCCTTGTTAGACGAGCCAAGCTAATCTTAGCCGCAGCATCAGGAGAGAGCAATAGTTCGATTAGTCGAAGATTAGAATTAGACCGAGTACAAGTGCGTCAGTGGCGATCGCGATGGTTTGAGGAGAGAGAAAAACTGAGTGCCGCCGAAGAACAACAGGTAACGGAGAAAGCATTAATGGTCTTGATCAAAGGAATTTTAAGCGATCGCCCAAGACCTGGAACAACAAAATCCTTTACGGTCGAACAAGTAGTCCAGATTGTAGAGATCGCTTGTGAAGAATGTGAAAAATCAGACAGACCAGTGAGCCATTGGACACCTTCAGAGTTGGCGGATGAAGCCATAAAAAGAGGAATTGTCGAAAAGATTTCCCCCCGTAGTGTGGGGCGTTTTTTAAAAAGAAGCGACATTACAACCACATCTCGTTCGTTACTGGTTAAATGCCAAAATTGATGATCCCTTAAAATTTAAAAAGCAAGTCAAATATATCTGTGAACTTCATCAAGAAGCTAAAACTTTGTTAGAACAAGGAATTCATTTAATTAGTACAGATGAAATGACAGGGATTCAAGCTCTTGAGAGATTATTTCCGAACAAAAGAATCAAGCCTAAACAAGTAGAAAAAATCGAATTTGAATATGAAAGACACGGAACTTTAAGCTTGATTGCGAACTGGGATGTGGCAAGAGGAAAAGTTGTTAGTCCCTCTATTGGATCGACAAGAACAGAACAAGATTTTTCTGAACATATCCAGAGAACGATTAAGATTGATGAAAAAGCAGAATGGATTTTTATTGTAGATAAACTCAACACTCATAAATCGGAAAGCTTAGTCAAATTAGTAGCAGAAAGCTGTGGAATTACTATTGATTTGGGGAGAAAAGGAAAGGAGGGGATTTTGCAATCTATGGACAGCAGAGCAGATTTTTTATCAGATGAATCTCATCGAATTCGCTTTGTTTATATTCCCAAACATACATCGTGGCTTAATCAAATTGAGTGTTGCTTTTCGATCTTAGTCAGGCGTTTACTCAAAAGAATTACTGTCCGTTCAACTGAAGAACTATCCAAAAAAATTCTCAATTTTATTGATTACTTTAATCAACATTTTGCTAAGCCGTTCGTTTGGAAATTTAAGGGCTTTAAAGATCATAAGTGACTGGTGGATTATTTTTGCTAAGCTGCACTAGTGAGTTTTTCTACAGCATCAATATGAGCAGAACTTCCGGCTCGTCCTAAATATTTATATTTGGTTTTTTTCTCATTATTAGTGGCCATAGGAAAAATTAATTCAGCAGCCTGTAGTTTATAATACCAGTAGATTGTTCTCTTTCCATTAACCTGATAACGAATAATATGACAATTAGCTGGTGCTACTTCCCCTTCCCGTTCAATTTTCTTTATTTTCTGTTTAAGAGAGCGAATTAGACTCTTAATTTGTTTGGCTCTCAGGTGGACATCTTGACTGGTCTTAAGTTCGGAATGTGATGACATTAGCCTTAACTGTAACAAACAACCTCTTTTGATGTTAGCGTATATATTCCGCTAATTTATAAGGTAATAAATTTTAAAAATGACCAAAAATGAAACGGCTACGTCTGTCGAGGAATTCCTGGTGTGGAGGTCTAACCTCTTCCAAGGACTAAAAGCTAGAAAAGAAACTATTATAGAATTACTCGATGCCCTCTCCAGTAACCAACAAGCTCACTCAGTCGTTGAATTGTCTCTCAATCCTTTATTTAGAAGAGATTGTAACAGTTTATATAGAGGAATTCAAGAGTTTTTACCCACTCAAACTGACCCTAATTATGAACAGAGAATTGAGACTTTATTTTCAGCGGTATCGAGAACAATTCCTCCCACTTCAAAACATTATAACTTATTTGGTATTGACACAACTCCCTGTCCACGACCGTTTGCCGAAACGTTAGCGGATAAAACCTTTATTCATTACCCCAATCCAATTAAGGGAAATAAACCCATTAATATTGGACATTGTTATTCCGTTGTCTGCGCTTTACCTGACCAAATAGACACAGAAAAAGTCCCTTGGGCTGTCCCCTTATCAGGAGAGCGAGTCCCCTCTAAACATAAAGGAGTAAATCAAGGCAATCAACAACTAAAAAAAATCTGGCAAAGTTCTTTATTTTCTGATAAATTATCTGTCTTAGTGGCTGATAGTGACTACAGCCAAAAGGATTTTATTGGGGAACAAGTTAAGCATGAAGACGTAGTTACTATTACAAGAGTTAGAAGTGACCGAGTTTTTTATCGTCAATTTATTCGGGACCCAAATCAAGCCAAAACTTCGGGACATCCCCGTTGGTATGGGGATAAATTTGACCTTAAAGATGACCAAACTTGGACTGAACCTGATGAAGTTCATCATGTTCCCTTTACAACGAAAAAAGGTCGTCAATTAACAGTGACTATTTCGGGATGGAAACAGATGTTAATGAGAGGAACTAAAAACTATAAAATGAACAATCACCCCTTTACTTTACTCCAGATTGTTGTCAGAGATCAAGAAAGAAATAGTATTTGGAAACCTATGTGGCTTATTGTTATTGGTTCTCGGCGCGATGAGTTAAGTTTAGTTGATTGTTATCACTGTTATCGACAACGTTATGACATGGAACATCTTTTTCGATTTGGTAAACAAAGATTATTGATGACATCTTATTTAACTCCCGATGTACATCATGAAGAAAATTGGTTTAAACTAACACTTCTTTCTTATGTAAATTTGTGGGCTGCCAGAAAATTAGCTGTGGTTTTACCCCGTGATTGGGAACAGTATTTGAAGACTAATAAATCCATCAAAATCACCCCTAGTCTAGTTCAAAGAGACTTTTCAAGAATAATTACGACCTTGGGGACTTTCGCCAAATTTCCCAAACGTCGAGGTTTTTCTTCCGGACGTATTAAAGGTTACAAAAAAGCCCCACGAACTCGTCATGATGTTATCAAGAAAGGGAGCAAAAAATCAACTGAAAACTTAAAAGCTCCTTAGTTTTCCTCAGAATCTATAGATTAGCCCTATTTGTCAGCCAATTTTATTGACTGATACAGAGCCGATATTTTGGGATTTTAGTTTAGCGTAAAATATACGCTAACAAACTTTTTTGTCCAAAGTCCAATTCATAAGCTAATGTTAAAGTTGATAATGTTAAATTAACAGTTCTAACCAGAGGATTAATCAGGCTAACTGCTGTTAAAATAAAGCCAAATAAGAGAAGTAATTTTTCACTAAAAATATATAACTTAAAATGGCTTCTATTTAGTCAAAAATGTCGCCCTAATATGATAACGAATAAGTAAGGAAAAAGAACAATACTACTTAAGACAAAAGTATGATTGCTGGTGTTAGTAAAATCAATAATATTACTCCAGATAGGTTGACTAAAAGGGGAACGAACCAATAACCAATGAATTTGTACACCGATTATAAAAATCATAAAAAAATATAGTCTTGAGCCATATTTTTTTAACCGTCTTCCTAACCAAATAATTGCCAATAAACTAATAGCGATCGCTTGACTAGGAATAACAAAAACAGATAATAACCATCCTAGAGTTAATAAACAACTTCCTATCCATTTCCACGGGGTTTTTGGAGGCGATCACCAACCCATTAACCAACCACATAAACCGATGGCTAAACTTAGTTGAAAAACATCAACTTGAGCTAGAAATATAGCCCTCACCAAGAGAATGATTAACGCATAAATAATAATTCCTTCTGTTAAACTAAATGACAATATTCTTTGATTATTTCTAGAATTATTTACAGGAGAAATAAAAGTAATAACTGCTGTCCCTATAACACCGATATAAGTAGCAATTAAAGGAATACCTGGGAGAGTCCATCCCCAGTGTAAGTACGTTAAACCTAAATGATTTAATAAAGGGAGAGAATTATTAGAAGATTGATTATTATCCTTAAAAAATTTAACGGTTAATATAGTTAAAGATAAACTCCCCACTAACATTCCAACTAATCCTAAAAAACTATGCCAGAGGGGGAAACTATCCATGGCCAAAAAGTTAATAGGAACTAATAATAAAGTTACAATACGCAACCCTTGGGTTGTCAACCGTAAATTATCTTTTTTTCCTGTCCACCAACTAGCAAAACCAAACCCTAACGTATATAACCAAAGGATTCCATATTGCAAAATTGCCGGAGACTTTTCCCACCAAGTAGCTGCTATTCCCCCCGAAGAAACTACTACCATAAACACCCCTAATAACAGCAACCAAATAACACTTAGTTCCGCCATTAAAGATTGAACAATTTGTGCTACTCTGGGTGTTCTTCGACTTTTTTTACGAACCATCGCAACTCGATATTTAGAAGGAGAGCTTGGAATTTTTTGACGTTTTTTAGGAGTGTTGGGTACTTGAGATTTAGGAATGGGCAAAGATTGTTTTGAGGGAGTATTAACAGGAGTAAAAGTCTCAGTTTTACGAGGAATAATAATAGCAGGACAACTCAAATCTTGTCTAGCAATATCTTTAATATGTTTATCTGTTAATAAACCTAATTTTACCTAACGATCTAAACCTCGTAAAAGGAGAGGATTAGATGCAGAAACTTTAATACTAAAAGTAATTTTTGCGTCCTCATTAAAAGAATCTACCTCTTCTAAAAGTCGTAATTGTTGAATTATATTTGTTATGGTTAGGGTAGTTTTAAAATTAATTTGAAACGAATCATTACCACCCACCAGTTTAGCTGGAACACCTTCCTCAGAAATTAAGCCTAAGTCTAGCCAATATTGCCATCCTTCTAATATTTCAGAGATAGGGGTTTTTCGAGTTATTTGAATAAATATGGAGTTAGAGTGATCCCTTGACGATGACATAAGAAAGTCCTAAACAATAAAATCTGTTGCCCCTTCTTTATAGTTTAATCCATCATTCCCATAAGCGTCTTCGAGAAGTCCCTTTCAATCTAGTGTGAGCATCTTTTAATAACTTGGGGATATCTAAATTTTCAGGACAACGGGGTAAACATTCACCACATTCTGTACAACGATGTCCTTTGTTACCAGGGAACCAATGTCCGGCATTTTCTAACATTCCATAACGATATTGTCCATAGTTTTTCAGATCATAAGCAATAGTTAGGTTTCTTAAGCGCAAAATTTCAGGGATATTAATGGTTTCAGGACAAGGTAAACATTGATAACATTGACTACATTTATCGGTATTTAAAACCCTGTTTAAATGCTCCTCTAGTTCCTTTAATTTCTGACTTTCTTCGGGGCTTAATTTGTCATTTTGCTCAAAAAGTGATAAAATAGATTTGAACTCCTTAGGATGCGATGCCCCAGTGCTTAAGGTTGTAACGCGGTCATCGCTCAACAAGAAGCGATAGGTTAAAGCCAGGGGTGAAAAAGGCGCACATAAGTCTGTGAGTAAAGCAGAGGGTGTGTAGAGTAAGCCTCCTTTGTCCCCAGGAGAAATAATGAAAATGCCCATGTCCTTTTGAGAAGCTAAGGCGATCGCCGGGGCATTGCGCCGCCAAAAATAGTAATAATGAAGGTTAACAAACTCAAATAACCCCGTCTCCATGGCGGCTAAAATGACCTCTAGACTACCGTGAGTTGAGAAACCGAGGTGATTTATCTTACCTTCATCTAAAGCCCTTTGTAGGGGCAAAAAACAGCCATTGGGCTTTGTGATCCATTCCAGATGCTCCCAAGTATTGACACCATGAATAGCTAGACAATCGATATAATTTAACTGTAACTTTTGTAAAGATTCATCAATCCACCGACTCATTTTTTCAGCATCAGGGTTTGGGGTCAACTTTGTGGTTATATAAATTTTCTCTCGAGCAACTAATCCTTGTTGTTGTAAAAAACGACCCAAAAACTCTTCACTTTTTCCATATCCTCTCGCAGTTTCTAGATGATTTATCCCCAGAGAAATAGCCCTTTCCAAAGTTTCGTTAAAAACCGTTTCTGAAGCTAAACAGCGCATGGTTCCCAGAGAAAAAATAGACAAATTCAAATTTGTTTTCCCAAAACGCCGATATTGCATTGTTAGTTATTTTAAATTCTCAACTCTAAACTTCTTCTTACTGTTCGTCATTGTTTTCTATTTTTGCCTGTTTAATCAATTCTTCAGGACTTAACTTTTCCACAAAATCTCGGAATGCCTGACGTTCCTCTTCATCCGCTTCCCTATCAACCGGAATAGAAGCATCAGCAATCACTTCTTCCATAACCCAAATAGGGCTATTAGTGCGTAGAGCGATAGCAATAGCATCACTGGGACGACAATCAATTTCCTTTTTCTTTTTGCCTTGTTTTAGAGAGAGAATGGCATAAAAAGTATTATCTTGTAGAGAATGAATGATAATTTTTTCCAAACACATACCCCAAGCTTCAAATAAATTTGCAATTAGATCATGGGTCAAGGGTCGAGGTTGTTTTTGATTTTCGATCGCCCCAATAATAGACTTAGCTTGATCTTGTCCAATATAAATGGGTAAAGCCCGACGTTCAGAACCATCTTTTAACAAAACAATGGGACTGCGGGTAACCGCATCCAAGGCTATTCCTGCCACTTTCATTTCAATCATTGACTTATCCTCTTGAGTCTCTTTAAAAGACGATTATTTCGATATTAAATAATAAGCTATACTCACAGTATGCCCCAAAATTTAGATTAAGATGTTTGTCTAGAACACGGGGGAGATGTTGTTGAGGAAAGCTTAGTTAATGTTTACTGGTTTAGTCCAAGGTCTTGGTATTATCCGTCCCCTCGAATCCGATCGCTTTACCCTTTCGATTCCCGATGGCGATTCTTCCCCCATTTTATCAGATTTGGCCATTGGGGACAGTGTAGCGGTTGATGGAGTTTGTTTAACCGTAGAAGAAATAGTCAAAGATGGGTTTGTGGCCACAGCTTCCCCAGAAACCCTAAAACGAACCACTTTAAGCCAAAAAATTGCCACCGCTAGTTATGTTAACCTAGAACACTCTTTGCGAGTTGGGAGTAAACTAGGGGGTCATTTCGTTACCGGTCATGTGGATGGGTTAGGATGTTTACAAGAGGCGATCTCCACCGATAAAGCCTGGGAAATCACCTTTACTGCACCCTCATCACGATGGCCACAGTGGGAGAATTTTATTCAACCTTATGTGATCCCTAAAGGGAGTGTGGCGGTTAATGGTATTAGCTTAACTGTGGCTGAATGCGATGCTGAGGGAACTTGGTTTAAAGCCGCCGTCATTCCCCATACCTATAGTCAAACCAACCTTTGTTATCTCAAAAACGGGGATTTGGTGAATATTGAAGGAGATATTTTAGGGAAATATGTGGCAAAATTACTGGGAAAACAATTCCATTCCGAGGAATCCCTAGATGAAGTTAATTTAACTTTTTTGGCAGAAAATGGTTATCTTTAACCGATAAAACAACTAATAACTGCATCTTTTTTCCATCAATGTCTGCGTGATTTTCCTCAACATTGTCAATCCGTTGGGTCATCTCTTGGAAATATGGGTAATACTAGATATAGTGGATATCATAGCCAGTCTTTAAGGACAGGGTAGAAAAAATAAACATTACTGACATTAGCACTTATCTGTAGTGGTTGTGAGAAATTTAACATAATTACTGATGTCTCCCCAAGATAGCATGGATTCCTATCGTAAGCCGTGAACGTATGGCCATTGCTATCTACAATCACCGTTGACAAGGAAAAAATGATGAATCACGGACAAAATAACCTTAATTTGAAGAAGTCACCGGTTTATAAGACCGAAAAGCCAGCAGCACCTTTAAAAGAACCTAAAAAAGACCGAATAACCGAAAAGTCAAGAATTATAACTGTTAAGACCACTTCTCTGAGTGAAGAGGATTTCTCTTCTTGGAGTTCTCCAAAGATTAGTCATAAAGAAGATTCTAGGAAAATTATTAGTTCATCTTCTTCTCAGAAAGTATCGACTCCCGGTCCTCCCGTCTTCTTTTGGGAAGTCTTGATGACGGTAGCTTTGTTGATTATGGCATTGTGGATGCAGGGCTTGCCCGCTAGACAAATGCCAGACAACATAGATATAGATGGGGAAGGTTTGCCCTCTTTTGAGATGACGAAGCCGCAGATGGGATTTTAGCTCAAAAGGGTGATCACTGAAATCTTAAAACTTTTGTCTAGTGGTTGACACTGATGTTAAAAATTGTGTATTATTAAGGGTGCAAATAGCTTAATCGTTCATCTCTACATTGCCATAAACAAAGACAATTAAGAGACGGAAGTAGGCTGTGAATAAGTTGCCGAAGGAACGCTTTAACTGCCGATCAACATTAGGTTGTAACATAAAAATGCTTATTATTTCTTTAATTACCCTACTAATCGCATCAGTGTCAGCTTTTTTGAGTATTAACTCAAATGAGGATATTGTCAAGGTTTCTATGGGATGCGTCGCTTTACTCTGTTCTTTGATAACCCTAATCGTTGCCCCTTGGGTTTTAAAGCTCAGTATAATAGCCATCCCCCTAGTCATTGATAGACTCAACAACCTAACCAAAGAGGAATATCCCCGTTAGGCCGCTAAAAAAGCTCACCAGTCAAGCAAACACTTAAGCTAAAAGTGATAGGCTTTGTGAGTCTCAGGGTCAAACTTAAACCGTTTCAAAGCATTTGTCTCACCATATAGATTCAAAGTCACAGTCTGTTCATTCCCTATCGCTTCAACGCAATGAATGGCTTCGGTTGTGAAACTAATGATATCCCCTGTTTGAAAGACTTGCTCACCAACCTTTTCAACATTTTGGGGATATTCTCTTGTAGGAAAAAGCCCCCAGAAAGTATTTTTTTGTTGTCCTTGTAAAGTAGCAACCACCCCCCAAGTACCATGATTATGAATGGTTGTGTAGGTTCCTGGGTCCATAATCTCGGTTTGTAAGGTAAAAGGAAACCCTAGTTCATCGTAGAGCAAACTAAACCCTGTTCCTGTTTGGGCCGAAGGGGTAGGAATACTTTGAGAGATCCAGTAAACATTCAGCACCAACTTCCGTATCAAACGACGTAAAATCGGAAGGTACTCCGTTTCAGCTTGTTGAGTGATCTCTGCCTCGTTAACCACATCGTCCAATTCCGTCAAAAAGCGATGTAATCGATAGGGCGTGGTTGTAGTCAATAAGTCCCACTGTCGAGGGGAAGGGAATGATAAACATTGGCCATCATCTTGAAGCAACCAATCTTGTTGTGGCATCTAAACTCAATCTCCTTGCGCTGATCTCAAAACAATTTGTTCCCTAAGAGTCAATCATAGGTTATCGTTCAACCGGAATAAAGCAGAATTCAACGAAACTTAACCTTTGTTACCCATTAATTTCTAAAGCTTGTTATTTTAGAAATAATAGCGTAACAGTGAACACTATGGAAGATAAAGAAAAACAAGGGAAAAATGAGGCAATTCAACGGGAAATTTTAGCAGGGCGTAAATTTTCTTTAGCTGAAGCCATCGGTAGAGAAGGAGGGGACTTTTTAAAAGGGGAATCTCCCGTTCCCAAATTAGTACAAGCTACCACAGAAATTAATACTTTTATTGCCATTAATTTACAAGATTCATCTGGGGCATTACAAGCAGTTTTACAAACCTGGATCAGCACAGACGAAGCAGGGGTTAGTAAAAATTTAGACAGTCCTTTAACAGCTTTAAAACAAATGTTAGACAACATTATAGACAATTCAGAATTGCTCTATGAATTGGTCAGACAAGTAGGGTTTGCTGAAAAAGTTTCTCCAAAATTTATGCCACTTTTGACCAAGAATTTTCTGACAAATCAATAAGTTTTAGTACATAAAAATTGTTTAAAGTATAATCAAAATTAATGAAAGGCGGTTTGATGAGTTCCCCTGTTCTATTATTAGTAAATAAGGACAAAAAAAGCGACAAAAACTGCCTCAGAAGTTTACAAAGATTGACAACTAAAAATGTAATAGCAATAGATGTAATGGAGGTTTCAGGGAGTTTTGTCATCACGAGATTTAGGCTAAATCTTCGTTTAGCTTGTCCAAACTTTCCCTCAATAGCATTACGGAAGCATTCATCGGAGTGGGCTTGTTTCTTTTCTTCTTCACTGACATTTTTCGGAGGTCTTCCTAACTTCGGACCACTGATTCTTATCCCTCTTTCCTTACACCAATTTCTGTTTTCCCTAGTTCGATAAATTTTATCTACATGGACGGATTCGGGATAATAGCCAAACGTTTCTTTATACTTTTCTACTTGTTCTTTTAAATGACAAGATTCATTGAAGTTTTCCCAACTTATTTTTTCTAGAAACACATAGTTATCTACACAGCTTACTGAGAGTTTAGCTCCAAACTCTATTGGTTTTCCTGCTTTTCCCCTCACTATTGGACGAATATGCCGTTGAGTTAAACTTACAATTCTTTGAGGAACACTCTGGGTCTTATTCTCCCACATTGACTGTTGTTGTTCATAAACTTTTTTGATAGTCTCTAGACAATTTTTCTGTCTTTTACTCAGATTTTCCAGGGAAGCCCCAGCTTGAATTAAGTCTTCTATATTTCCTAAATTTTTCTTAAGGTATTTTAACTGTTTCCCGATAGCTTTTCTTCTTTCTTGATAAGATACTTTTCGTTTTTTAGCTACTTTTAAGTATTCCTTTCTAGCAATTTTTCTAGAAGTTCTCGGCTTTTTTCTCAATTTTACTCTTAATGGTTTATAAAGATTATCTATTATTCTTTCTGTCTCAATTCTGGCTTGATTTAATATGCCTAAATCCGTTGGGTATTTGATGTCTGCTGGCGCACAAGTCGCATCTAAAATTAGTTTACCTTTATTTTTTATTTTTTCTCCTTTTTCTTGGAGACAATCCTTTTTTTTTACTTCTTTATCACTCTTATCTATTTCTCTTTTTACTATTTTTTTATTGATTTTGTTTATCAATTCTCCATCAATTCTTTTCCTAAAATGAACTAGCATTGAAGATTCCAATGGTGGCTCTTGTTGATAACAATTTAAACCTATAAAGTATTGTAGATAGGGATTTTCTCTAATCTGTTCTATAGTTTCTCTATCACTTGTTCCTAATTTTTCCTTAATAATTAATGTCCCTAATGCCATTCTAAATAGTTTGGCTGGCGCACCTTTTTCTGCTGAAAAAAGTTTAGCATATTCTTCCTCAAAATCATCCCAAGGTATCAACTCTGCCATGATTACCCAACGATTATTGGGGGACAATTTGCCCTCGAAAGGTAATTCAAATTTTTCTGGGGGCGGTAAAGGTTGCTCCTCTTTTCGATACATTTGTTCTTGAGCAACAACTGGGAGGTGTTTCTACCAATTATAGCGGTTTGTAGCCGACAAAGCTGATCTTTTTTGCGATCGCGAATATGGGTGTAACCTTTTAAAGAATAGGGTTTTGCTTTTATTCAGCAAACCCCAAGTAGACTTTCAATGGGGAAAAATATACGATGAACGTCCTTATTTCCAGTCTCCAGGACAACCACCTCATCCCGATGATGAATATACCCACGAATCAGTAGAAGAAAAGCTGAAAAGTTTACTAACTAAGTTATAGCACCTGTGATAACTGTGAATTGCTGTGACATTTTTGTAAAAATGGGACTATGCCCCAGTTGCTTTCTTAGCTTTTATTAATTCTGGTAATGTCAACGGTAATTTTACCAGCAAAATCTGGAATAGGAGGGGAGACTTTAGTTAACCTTACCCTAACTTGATTAATATTTGGTAAGGCAAGGATTTCTTGAGCGATAATTTCTGTCAACCTTTCAATTAAAGCAACTTTTGTTGTTTTAATATGATGTTTAACAATAGCGATGGCCTGTCGATAGTCTGAAGTATCATCGAGATTATCACTTGTACCAGCATTTGTTAAATCCGCACCTAGAGTTAAATCAACCTCAAACCATTGACCCAAAACTTGTTCTTCCGGCAAATAACCCGTATAACCGTAACAACGAATCCCAGTTACTTCAATAAAATCCATTTGAGTATTTGTTACTTTCATCAGCTTTTGTTTCTCTCTAACAATTTGCGTCAATTTTTAGACAAAACAATAGTTCAATCGTTATCATTGTGAATAGGATAACTCTAGTATAAATCTTATGAGTCACTCACCAAATAATAATCTTTCCCGTGAACTCAAAAAACAACTGACTATTTTAGGAAGCTTTGTCAGTATTTTTTGGGTAACCGAACTCGTTGATATTTTTATTTTAAAAGGTAGGTTAAATCAATATGGAATTCGACCCCAGAGTTTAATCGGTTTAAGAGGTATTTTATTTGCTCCATTTTTGCATGGAGGTTTACCCCATTTGATCAGTAACACTGTTCCCTTCTTGGTGTTGGGATGGTTAGTTATGCTGCAAGAAACCAGCGATTTCTGGATTGTTACTGCAATAACCATGCTAGTTGGGGGTTTAGGGGTATGGTTGTTTGCCGCACCCAGTTCTGTCCATATTGGTGCTAGTATTTTGATTTTTGGTTACTTGGGATTTTTGTTATTAAGGGGTTATTTCCAGCGTAATTTTATCTCCATTTTTCTGTCTGTTGTGGTTGCTTTTTTTTACGGTGGATTAGTATTAGGAGTATTGCCCTCAGCACCAGGAATTTCTTGGCAAGGTCACTTATTCGGCTTTTTAGGGGGGATTTTAGCCGCTAAATTAATCGCCAGTGAAAAACGAAATTATCCTTAGAAAAGGTAGCAGGTTTTAAACCCAATTTTTCGATAAAGCTGCTAAAACTTGGGAATGAATTACGCCATTAGTGGCTAAAACACCGTGATTATTGCTCAATTTTGTACCAACAGAAAAATCTAAGGGTTTACCCTCTAAATCCGTCACCTTTCCTCCTGCTTCTTCCACAATGACGACTCCGGGTGCATGGTCCCAGATATTTTCTTTTTTGCCCTTAAATTGCGGTAAAGGGACTCTGGTATAAAAATGAGCCTCTCCCTTGGCGATCGCCCCATATTTAGCCAAAGAATCCATCTGTTTCGCCCCATAAGTCAACCCCAGATGGCGATCAACGGCGCTTTGGACTCCGCGATCGCTATGGCTAGATTCGATGCTTTCGATGCGATACAACTGCTCAAAATTGAACGAGGGATCGACTCGAATTGGTAGAGGGTTCCCCCCTTCTAAGGGCATTTCTGTGGCTCCTTGACCCCGAATAGCCAAGAAAATCAGTCCTTTCCCACCATCTTCTCTAGGAAAAGCAGGACAAGCTAATACCCCTAACTTTACCTCTCCCCCTTCAACTAAAGCCAAAGCAACAGCGTATTGATTGCCCCGAATAAACCCCCTAGTGCCATCGATGGGGTCCAAAGTCCAATAACGTTGGGCAACTTCTCCATTACCCCAGTTAATCCAATCTATGACATTATCTGGGGTGGCAGTGGGAATAGATTCTTGTACCTGTTCAATAATTTGCTGGCGTACCCCTGCTAACTCTGGTTGTTGCAAGAGGGTAGCATCTTCTTCCCCAATCACAGGATCATGGGGAAATCCCTCAATTAACCCTTGACATAAAATGGCTTGCGCCCCGAAATCTGCCACAGTAACGGGACTGGTATCGGCCTTTTTAACCGCTTTTCCCCCGTCGGTTTGTTGCACTCGTTGACAGAGTTTAGCCGCTTCTGTGACTATCTTCAAGGCTAACTCTTTTTCTGCTTGATAATTCATTGTTTAGCAAAATCGTTAATCATTAGTTGTTAATTGCTGAAGAACCGCTTCCACCACACGATTTAAACCCACAGAATTAGAAGCTTTAAATAAAATGCGATCGCCTGGTTGAATCACCTCTCTTAACCGTTGTATCAATTGTTCGTGGGTAGGGAAAGACTGAGTTTCAATGGTTGTAACCCCTTTAGTAATAGCTTGGGACTGAGGATCATCCACCAAAATAAACAAAGCATCAATAGCCAATTTCTCTGCAGTTTCTCCCACTTCCCTATGTAATTCAGCAGAAGCGTCAGCCAATTCCTTCATAGTACCAAGAACCGCTAAATGACGGGTTCCTGGGGTATCTTTGAGTAATTGTAAGGCCGCCTTCATGGATTCTAAACCAGCGTTGTAGGTTTCGTCTAGAAGGATGACATCGTTTTTTAAGGAATATTGTTGCGATCGCCCTTGAGGAAGGTTGACAGTTACTCCTTCCATTAAAAAAGTCCAGTCTAAGTTTAACTCTTTAGTCACCGCTAACGCAGCTAAATAATTCAAGGCATTGTGACGGCCAGGTAAGGGTAAAGGAAAATCCATCCCTTCCACCCTTAATATTTGATTTTCTAACAATTCCCCGGTAATGTCCCCTCCTTCTAACCCATAGGTGATGGTTTTACCTTGCCACACCGTTGCTGCTGTTTCCACGAGACGTTGATCATCGTGGTTGAGAATAGCTACACTATTTTCGGGCATTTCCGCCAATAACTCGCATTTAGCTTCGGCGATCGCCTGTCGTGATCCTAGTCGTCCAATATGTGCCGTTCCCACATTGGTTATAATGCCGATGGTGGGGCAAGCAATTTGACTTAATAGGGCAATTTCTCCTTTGCCTCGCATGGCCATCTCAATCACAGCATAATTATGATTGGTGGTTAATCCCAGTAAGGTTTTTGGTACTCCAATTTCGTTGTTGTAGTTGGCTTGGGTTTTGTGAACATTGCCGTAAACTCCTAACACTGCTGCAATTATTTCCTTGGTTGTGGTTTTACCCACAGAGCCAGTTATACCAATAATAGGAATCTTTACATGATTTCGCCACCAATTTGCAATTTCTTGATAGGCGATTAATGTATCTTTAACAACAATTTGGGGTATTTCCTTAGTCGATTTTACAGATACTTCGTGGTTAACGATGAGGGCAATTGCTCCTTTATCAATTACCTCATCTACAAAGCGATGTCCATCAAATTTATCTCCTTGTAAAGCAATAAAAATATCGTTTTCTTGGATTGTTCTGCTATCGGTACTAATTTTATTGATAGATTTGTCAGACAAAGTTTGTGATATCTTTTGGAAAGTGCCGGACAGGATAGTTGGAATTTCACGGAGAATCATAGTAACAACCTGGAATAACTACTGAGATAAAACGAGAAAATTTACCGAGGAAAATTAATTGAATAGTGGTGATCAAGATCACATACAAAAGGTGTTCTCTTCCGTTACTTTAAGAGATGTCTTTACAGAATAAGACCTAATGAGAAAAGTGTATTTAACTGTAAATCTAATCAAGGGAGGTTAGATAAAAACAACAAGAATTATAGAATAGGGATTTTCAAAATTCTTTCCTAGATTGTTACAATGAAGGAAAGATACAACGAACACTGTTGACCATAACCAAACAGCTAAAAATGCTTGAGCAACTACTATCATCAAACCGAAAGTGGGCGATAAACTGACCTATAACCTAAACGGAATTTTACAGCCCCAGGTTACATTAATCAATTAAAATGGGCTGACGGCCATGAATAACCTGCACCAAAGCTACTCACGACAACAAGGATCCCAAGAAGAACAAGTCATTTACGATTACTTCTTACAACATATCAGAACCGACACCCCAGGTCAGTTGGTTGAAGATTTCCGTCGCTTATTTATTGAGGGACGGGGGTTCCGTGATATCGAAGTTTATACAGCCTTAGAAAAAATTATTAAACGGAAGAACAATGAATATCAGTTTAACCACTTTTTTAACCGTTGTTGCCATATTCTCATCAACCATTGGCAGATGGATGTCCAGTCCTATAGTGCCATTCCTGAGTTAATTGGACTATTAGAGAATCTTGCCCCTCCTCGTAGTGGTTATCAGAGCGCAGCTAATCGTGTTAGATATCTGGTCAAAAACTTCACCCAGTGCGAGGATAATGTCAAGCTTCAAAGGTTAGCGCGAGTTATTAACAACAGGCTCAATCCTGATAAGTCCGACTTGGTGGGCAACCTGATTCATCGTTATCCTTATCTATACAACCATTGTCTGTTGGGGGACGAAAGCAGTCAAGAACACCAACAAACCGTTAGAAAAATTAAAACTCAAACGGAAAAACGTTTTGAGGTTAATCTATCTCGCTATGTTACCTACAAAGTCAGATTAGCCCAAATATCCCGTTCCCCCGAAGTAGCACAGGAAAAGAGTCGGATTATTCGTCCTGTCAAAAATCCCACCCTCCTCAAAGATAAAGAGTTAAACCAAGCGTTGAAGCATTATATGGGAACAGTGGATGGGGGGCATACCTATAAAAGTTTATCTAATAATTTCTTGACTCATACGGTTCATACTAAAACCTTTGGACGTTATAAAGACGATCTTTATGAGTATATTTTTACTTCTTTAGACCCTAAATATTCCAAAGGACAATTTAATAAGAATCTTTATAATTTACTACAAAATACCCTACCTGAATGTAATAACCAAAGACCTACGGAGTTCTTAATGTTACGAACTTCCAGTCAATTAATGAATTTTCTGGTGGTTGAAAACGGGAAGAAACCAGAACACTATGTTTTTGTGGATATGATTTCTAACATGGGAGTAACCCGCACTATGGGTTTATTGCTTAAGGTTGTTTTGGTTTCTGGCAAGGTTAAACCCTACTTAGAGAAGCGTTTTTCTATCCTCTTTAACCATTATGAATCTTTTACTAAAGACGGGGTTCCCTCGTTGGTCAAATCTTTAGAAAATTTACAATTAGCTTTTAGTGTACATTTTGGTAAAGTAGATTTATCCTGCTTAAAGCAAGTAAAAATGAGATAAGTCTATGTTTCAAGCGACACGCCGTCGTTTAGCTCTATGGTACACCACAGTTACAGCGATTCTACTCCTTCTGTTTGCTACAGGGGTGTTTTTTTATGTTCGTAGCACCTTAGTAGAACGGGTTGATGACACTTTAAAGCACGTTGTAGAGGTGGTTAACCGTTCTTTGGTTATAGAGTCCGTTTCTGTGTCCGAGGGGCGTTATCAGGTGGATGTGGAGGGCAGTTTTCCAGACAATGCTGAAGCAGTGGAAGATGATCACATCGATCTCGAATGGTTTAACCCTCAAGGAGAGTTAGTCTGGTCAACTTTTAGCGATCCTCCCCTTATTCCCCTTCATCTTAACCGACGGGCGGAAACGGTTCATCTTGGTGGCGATCGCATTCTTAGACAAGTTACCCAAAGAATTAATTTAGACCGTTATATTTTAGGTTATTTACGGGTAAGTCATCCTTGGTTTGAGGTAACAAAACCCATTCGTCAACTGAGTTTTGACCTCGCCTTGGCAACGTTAATTACTATTATTATTGTCGGGTTTATTGGTTGGTTTTTATCTGGTTTAGCTATTCAACCTATACGAGACTCTTATCAAAGTTTAAAACAATTTACGGCTGATGCTTCCCATGAGTTAAGAAACCCTATCGCTACCATTCAAACCAATGTACAAATGGCTTTATCTTATGGAAATAGCGATCCACAAGTCCAACAAAGACAGTTAAAAGTGGTAGAAAGGTTGACACAAAGGTTAGGTAATTTAGTCAATGATTTATTATTTTTAGCCCGTTCTGATAGTGGAATGTTACAAATTAAACAGCAAACTCTTCCTTTAGATGCTTTATTAATTGAAGTGATAGAAGAACAAAGAACTGTAGCCCAACAAAAGGACATCTTTTTATCCTTACATATCGTAGAACCTGATAATAGTAATGAGGATAATTTTAGTTTATTAGGAGATTGGGATCAATTAGCTCGTTTATTTACTAACTTAATTAGTAATGGTTTAGAGCATAGTTTTTCTGAAAATAAAAATATAGAAAAAGAGGAACAAGTATCTGCTGTTGAGGTAGAATTAAAAAAGATTAAACGGGATCGTTTACAGCAGTTAAAAGTCAAAGTAAAAGATACAGGAAAAGGTGTTCCTGAAGTGGCTTTAAGTCATTTATTTGATCGCTTTTATCAAGTTGATCCCTCCCGGAAAAGTACAGGGGGTTCGGGTTTGGGTTTGGCGATCGCTAAAGCGATCGTAGATAATCATCATGGACAAATTAAAGTAGAAAGTGAGTTGAATAAAGGAACAATTTTTACTGTTATTTTACCCATCTAATTGTGACAAGTTGATGTAACCATAAATATCTTAAAATTTGCTTTAGAAATAAGTAATTTATTTTTAATTGAATTATAATTGAGTAGTTATAGCAATAATTAATGATATGGGGAAAATGATAACATATCTAGGACATAATATTATTAAATCCCTACGAATATACCCTCGTAGGGATTTAACAGTGTTAAATCTCGTTTCTAATTTTATCATAACTGAAAGCTGATTGCTATACTATAAAAACAAGTTAACAAAATTATCCAAATTACTCTAAATTATGACAGTTGCACCATCTAATTATCGATTCAATTATAAACCTCATTATAAACCAAATCAATTAATTTGTGGTCATGGACAAACAGCAATTATTACAGGATGGACTGTAAGACAATCAGTTGCTAAAAAATTGAACCCAGAAGACTATGCGGTTATCGGAAACTTATACAGTCCCACCAGAGGAATTGGCCCTTTAATTCGTAATTTATTAGCTAATACTCATGTGAGATTTTTAGTCATTTTAGATGCAACCAAAGAAGACAAAAATGCAGGGGGATGTAAATGTTTACTAGACTTTTTAGAACAGGGTTTTACTAAAGGAAAAAGTGATACAGGTCGAGATATTTGGGTTATTAATTCTGATATTAATGGTTATATTGATATAGAAATTGATGAGAATGCGTTAGAAACTTTGCGTCAATCTCTAGATTATAAATTAGCAAATTCTATCAAAGAAGTAGTTGATTCTGTTGAAGAGTTTAGTAAAAAAATATATCATAAACCTTGGGGGGAACCGTTAACATTTCCTATCATGGAAAGCAGTCCAACGGTATTACCAGGACCGAGATATGGTCATCGTATTGAGGGTAAAACTATAGCAGAAACATGGGTTAAAATATTGCAGAGAATTAAAACAACAGGAACTATTAGACCGACTCAATATGGACAATGGCAAGAATTAATTGATATGACTGCTATTGTAACCGATGAGCCTTTAAATTTTTATTTTCCAAGTCCTAATTATTTACCCATAAAACGAGAGTTTATTAATGATTATATTGGACAAATTCTTGATGATGCACCTCAAAAAGAAGGAGTTAAATATACTTATGGACAAAGGTTGAGATCGTGGTTTGAACGGGATCAAATTAAACAAGCAATTGATAAATTAATCAGTGATAAAGACTCTTCTAGAGTTGTTATGTCTTTGTGGGATGTTAAAGATTATGAAAACAATGATAGTCCTCCTTGTTTAAATCATATTTGGGTAAGAATAGTTGATGATGAATTATCTTTAACTGCGACATTTCGTAGTAATGATATGTTTTCAGCGTGGCCTGCAAATGCGATGGGTTTACGAGAATTACAACAGCATATTATAGAAGAGGTTAATAACAAATATCAACATAATTTTCAGTTAGGACCCTTAATTATTATCAGTCAAAGCGCACATATATATAGTGATTGTTGGGAACACGCAGACAAAGTTATTGAAACAGAATATAGGAGAATATGTCAGCAAAGAACTTATAATGATCCCAGTGGAAGCTTTTTAATTTCGATTAAAGATAATGAAATTATTGTTGAACATATTACCCCAGGATCGGGGGAAGTCGTTAACTGTTATTCAGGGAAAACTGCTAGAAAACTTTATCAACAAATTGCTGATACTTGTCCCAGTCTTGAAATAAAACACGCTATGTATTTAGGGACAGAATTACAAAAAGCAGAAATCTGTTTAGTCAAAAATTTAGATAGCTATCAACAAGATAAACCTCTTATTATTTAATCTGTCAGTATATAAAAATATAATCAATAATTAAAAAAAAAAGACATGACTATCTTAAGTGATCAAGACATTAAAAACGAACTCGGCATTAATATTTATATATATCCATATAAAGCTGACAATTTGAAAGGAGCTAGTTATAAGTTAACTGCTAGTGAGTTAGCTTGGGATTTAATTTACCTATAGAAATAAAACCTAAAGTTGATGCTTTTGTGACGCTTATTTTTAAATATCTATATACATCGTCAGCTAGAAAGCAAACGGGAAATACATCAGGTAGAGTAGACTTACTAGGTGGAGAATTAAATGATGATCAAAGAGAATTTCTTGATCAAGATTTTATGAGCAATAAAGATGCACTATTTAATAAATTACTCGAGTGTGATGATTATCAGAAGATATACAAAGAGCGAAAAGAAGAAGAAAATCAGAGACTTCAACAAATGTCAAATCAAAAGAAAAATATTTTTTTAAAAAAGCAATATATAATTTTGAGCAGTTTTCTGATAGTATTAATTGTGTCTGCTGTGTGGCTAGATAATAAGCAAAATAAATTAGCTTCCGACCCCTCGGATACTTGGTACAATACAGCAAATAAAGTGATTGAGTGGGTAATACCCACTATCACAGTAATATTAGTCAATTTATGGCTCAATGACATAGATCGTAAAAGTAACAAATGAAACGAAAAATATTATCCTATATTCAAAGGAAATATGAGGAAATGCACCTTAAAATAATCAAACTCAATCAACAAGCAATAACTCCTAAATATGAACATGAAAATGATTCAGGACTTGACTTAGTTTCTATAGAAACCGTAGACATACCAGCAGGAGACAGTAAATTAATTAAAACAGGAATTTCTATTGAATTACCCCCTAATACCGAAGCACAAATACGTCCTAGAAGTGGACTTGCATTAAAACATCAAATTACTGTTTTAAACACTCCAGGAACCATTGACGAAGGATACAGAGGGGAAATAGGAGTCATCTTAATTAATCATGGAAAAACATCATTTAAAGTAACCCAAGGAATGAGAATTGCTCAGATGGTCATTGCTCCTGTTATTCGTGTTAATATCGAAGAGGTAGAACAGTTAAGTGATACGATTAGGGGAAAAGGTGGCTTTGGTTCTACGGGAGTTTAAATTTATTTTTTCATATTATCTAATCAGAAAATGACATTTCTTGAAGAACAAAGACCCACTTGGCACGAATACTTTATCATGATGGCTAAATTGGCCGCTACTCGGTCAACCTGTCTGGCCTTTCCAGTAGGTGCGGTTATCGTCAAAGATAGACAGGTTTTAGCGACAGGATACAACGGTTCCCCCTCCGGTTCCGCACATTGTACAGCCCAAGGATTTTGTTACCCTGGACTAGATAGCTGTGATAGTCCCAGTGGTCTGCCTTCTCGTGCTATTCACGCCGAAGCTAATGCGATCGCCCAAGCTGCGAAACACGGCATTTCTACCCACGGAGCTAGTATTTATGTTACCTTAGAACCCTGTCTTTACTGCTTAAAATTAATTATTTCTGCGGGTATTAGAGAAGTTTTCTATGAAAGCGACTTTAACAAAGGGGATAAAGTCCTGGTTAGGGATGCTTTTATTCAAGATGGGTTAGTGAGTTTAACTCAAATAAAGTTATCTCAAGAAACAGCAAAACGAGCATCTTTATTCCTCTTAAATCCTACCTTAACAGCGAGAGAAAAGCTAGAAAATACGCAAACTTTTCAAACTTTATAAAGGTAATTTTTGAATCGCCTTATTAGAACCAATAACAACCATTGATAAATCTTTGTTCAACTTTTCTTGAGGAGGAGGATTGATATTAAATTTATCATCTTTGCCAATGGCTAAAACACTAATATTATAACGACTTCTTACATTTAATTCTTCCAGGGTTTTTCCATGAAACTCTTCAGGAATACGAGTTTCTACAATGCTATGATCAGGATCGACTTCAAAGCGTTCCATGACCCCTTGATTTTGGGTTAATAAATGAGCTAAATCGCATCCTCCCTGATATTCAGGAAACACGACTAAATCCGCTCCTACTCTTTGTAAGAGCTTTCCATGAACATTAGAAGAAGCTTTGGAAACAACATATTTTACACCACCTTCTTTGACGTTTAAAGTGGTAATAATACTTTCTTCCAAGTAGTTACCAATAGCAATAATAACCGTATCAAATTCAAAAATACCTGCTTCTTTTAAAGCATTGGGTTTTGTGGAATCTAATTCAATAGCACTAGAAGCAAGTTTTTCTGCTAAAACTTGAGCCACTAAAGCTTCATCTATGTCAGTTCCTAACACTTCATAACCCAATTTATGAAGGGTTCCACAAACAGCACGGCCAAATCTTCCTAACCCAATAACAGCAAATTGACGGGTTTCTCGACGGAGACTACTAAAAAAATTTAGGGACTTCAAGTTGATACCTCACCCTTATTTTAACAATATACTACTAGGCATTTTGACTAGGACAATGATGAGATTCCTCGTTCCCTCGGAATGACAATTAAAGGTAGAAAAATGTCCTAACAAATTTTTTTACTGCTATGGTTTTACTTTTCTCTTATTATATCAAATTTCAGACCTATCCTACTAATAAAGTTTCTTCTGGATATTGGACAACTCGTGGACGAGTTTCCCCTGCGATCGCTGCCATAAATACCAGAATTCCCACTCTCCCAGTATACATAGTTAAAATTAATAAGAGTTGAGAAATAGCTGATAACTTATCTGTAATTCCTGCGGATAATCCTACGGTAGCAAAAGCTGAAATAACTTCAAATAAAACTTGTAAGGAAGTACCACCAGATTCAAAAAAGCTAGGATGGAAAATCCCTTCATTTAAGTAGATCAAAAAAGTTATTAACACTACCATATTAGTAGAGCCAAAAACCACTGCTACTGCTTTTAAAATTAACGGTACAGAAATTTCTCGCTCAAACATTACTACCTCATCATTACCTCTCAAAACAGAACGAGTACAGTTAGTTAAAATCCTTAAGGTTGTTGTTTTAATACCTCCTCCTGTACCACTAGGACTGGCTCCAATAAACATTAATCCTATAGTTAATAATAAACCAGCAAAGGTCATTGAACCAATATCAATACTATTAAAACCCGCAGTTCTTGTGGTCACAGATTGAAACCAGGCTGTTAGTATTTTCCCCCTTAAATCAAGATTTCCCAAAGTATCGGGGTTAGGATATTCAACCAAAAAAAATATTATGGTTCCCGATAATAATAAAATTGCTGTGGTACTGATTACTACCTTAAAATTCAAAGAAAAAACTAATCTTTCTCGTTTTCTAGTAACAAAATGAACAATAGCCATATAAAGTTCCATAATAACTTGATAACCAATACCCCCAAAAATAATTAATAAAGGAATAATAAAATTAATGGTTAACGAATCATCCAAACCCGTTAAACTATCAGAAAATAGGCTAAACCCTGCATTATTCCAAGCACTGATACTATGAAAAATTGCATACCATAAACCTTTCATAGTTCCATACTTTTTAGAGAATACGTTAAGCATCAGGAGAATACCTAAAATCTCAAAAACCAGAGTTGTAGCAATAATAGAACGAATCAACGTCCTACTATTACCATGTAAAAAAGGGCGATCAAAAGACTCTTGTATAGCTAACTTTTGTCTGAGATCAAATCTTCGCCCTAATAATAAAATCAGGAAGGTTGTGGTAGTCATATAACCTAACCCTCCTACTTGAATTAACAATAAAATAATTAATTGACCCCAGAAAGAAAAATCACTTCCTGTATCAACAACAATTAATCCGGTGACACAAACAGCAGAAGTTGCCGTAAACAAGGCAACTAAAGGACTATTCCAACTACCATCATCAGTAGCAAAAGGTAACATTAATAATAGTGTTCCTACCGCAATAACCACCAGAAAACCGCAACAAATCGTCCTAGCAATTGTCATTGGAAAATATAAAATCTACAAAAGGATGGACTAACTTATTATCAATTATCGCTTATTTATTGTCAATTTTTTATTATCTATCTTACCGATTAAACATGATCAGGGCTGTTATGGCTTAGACTTAAACAAGGAGAAGTCGAAGATTTTCCCCTTTCTGTAGTAGAAGCATTAGACCATTGAGAAACAGATGCAGAAACAGTTTCTTGTTGTAGTTGATCAAGAGTCTCCACAAAGTCTTTAATCCCTTCAAACCTTCCATAAACAGAAGCAAAACGGATATAAGCCACTTCATTTTCTTCCCTTAAATATTTTAAAACTAATTGTCCAATTTCGTGAGTAGTAACTTGTCGTTGAGGACGTTGTTGTAAATAGGACTCAATATCGTCTACAATGTTCTCAAGGCGTTGATGAGTAATTCCCGTCTTCTCACAAGCTCTGACCATACCTCGCAAGAGCTTAGAAGCGTCGAAGGACTCTTTCTTACCGTCGTGTTTAACAACGGTGATGGGAACAAACTCGATGCGTTCATAAGTCGTAAAACGGTGTTTACAGTTTAAACACTCACGGCGACGGCGGATGCTTTGCCCACCTTCGGAAGATCGCGATTCTAAAACACGGCTATTGGTATGCTGACAGTAGGGACATTGCATAGGACTATCCGTAGTAACGGAAAATTAAACTAAAAGAAGTAAGACCTCAAAATATTTAAAAATTTGCGAAAAAATACAATATTCTGAGCCGTTTCGATCTCCCTTGGTTAAAATAAGGGAAAATAGCGGCTCAGATAATTATGAAGGCTGGTTTTAAGGAGGTTACACCCCGAAACCTACTTTTCGATACGGGGGGGTTCGCGAAAGGCGATCGCAAAGAAAAGAACCGCCAAGGCCATGATTAAAACAACGATATAAGCTACGCTTTCCATCTTAAGAATTTCCTAAAATCATTTTCATACCTAGTGTATCAAAAAATTGACAAAATGAAATCAACTTCTCGATCATTGACAAGTATTCTCAATAAGTAGGGGTCTGTGATCACTTTCCTAGACACTTTGAACTAAGACAAAGGGTTGTACAATTAAAGTCTTAAATAATTGAGTTTGGTCAATATTCCAATCACTCAATTGTTGATTAGATGGCTTACTAATTAACTGTTCTGTGATCCAATGTTCAACAGCTTTTTTATCGTCTTGAGCGATGGCAACCCCAACATCTAAAAGGTTTAATGTTTCATTAACAACAATAACAGCATCCCTTTGAGCGTGGGGTTTAATGTCATTCCAATTAACATCGGCCATGTCTTCTTCTAGTTTTTTTCTGAGTTCTTCCATAAATAGTTGCTACTTGATTAATTAGGTTGTCAGTTACCAGTTAGTTAAATTTATTATTCACTGTTTAAGGGGCTATAACTAGGCCAGAACGAGGATGCATTGTTATTTTTAACTGGTTATCATGCCAATTAATTGACCCTTCTCCATAAATAATCTGACTCGGTTTAGTCTGTAATATTGAGGACACTTTGTCGAATTTATCTATTTGTATTTCTGTTTTATCTTCTCCATTATTAACTGCAATAATCAACCCTTCTTCTCCTAAAATACGGGCAAAGACATAGACATTTTCTTGAGCAGTGATAACTCTATATTCTCCTGTCCGTAAAGCCGTGTATTTTTTCCTGATTTGGATTAATTGTTTATGATAGGTTAAGGTTTCTTGCTCCCACTTTTCTTCTGTAGGGAAACCTTTTCTCCCATCGGGATCTTTGCCACCTTCAATACCAATTTCATCCCCATAAAATATGTTGGGAGTGCCAGGAAAGGTAAACAACAATAACGTAGCTAACTGTAAGGAAGTGCGATCGCCTCCTGCCATAGTTAGAAAACGAGAAGTATCGTGACTATCAAGTAGGTTTAGCTGGGTTAATTGAATTTCCCAAGGATGACGGGCTAATAATTCCTCAAGTCCCTTTGCGTATTCGGCTGCATCGAGGGTTTCGTAAGGTTTATAAAAACTGGGGATAGTCTCCTTGTCAAGGCGATCGCCGATGACAAAACAAGCGGTTAAACGAGCAAAAGGATAATTCATCACCCCATCAAATTGCTTGCCATCTAGCCATTGAGTAGCATCAGAAACGATTTCTCCGACGATATAGGCTTCAGGGTTGACAGCTTTAACCCGTTCTCGAAATTCCTCCCAGAAACCCTCTGCTTCAACACAGTTGGGTACATCTAACCGCCAACCGTCGATCCCTTGTTGTAACCAATATTCCCCCACTTGCATGATATATTCCCTCACTGCCGGGTTATCGTGGTTAAACTGGGGTAAAGCACGATAATCTATCCAGGAGACGTAATTAGCCGGACGACTGCCATCGTAGGCAGATAAAGGCCACCCTTCGATTTTAAACCAATCTAACCAAGGGGAATTCGGTCCATTTTCCAGGATATCGTTAAAAAAGAAAAAGCCACGACTAGCGTGATTAAATACCCCATCTAAAACCACCTTAAACCCTTTATCATGGGCAGTTTTCAACAAGTGATCAAAAGCTTCTCTGTCTCCCAATAAAGGATCGATCGCATAATAATCTTGAGTATGATAGCGATGGTTACAAGCAGAGCGAAAAATAGGGGTCAAATAGAGAGCATCAACCCCTAAATCTTGTAAATAATCCAATTTATCGATCACACCCCAGAGGTTGCCTCCTTTGTATCCTTGGGAGGTTGGGGGGGCTTCCCAGTCTTCCAAGGGTACATCTAATAACCATTTTTGGCGATCTGGAACCTTTCTCGCAAAGGTATCGGGATAAATTTGATAAAAAATGGCGTTTTTTACCCATTCAGGGGTTTTTATGACCATGAAATCTCTCTTAACAATGGATAATGGATAACTATTTACACAAAGACACGATGTTGTAGAGAAGGCATTTGTTGACGTACTTGTTTAACACGGTTGGGGTTAATTTCTGCTAAGGCCATACCGGGTTGTTGTCCTGCATCGTCTAAAATAATGCCCCAAGGGTCTATGATAACGGCGTGACCGTGGGTAAAGCGTCTGGCGTAGTGGTTGCCTGTTTGAGCCGGGGCTACGATATAGCAGGTGTTTTCGATGGCTCTTGCTTGTAAGAGAACTTGCCAGTGATCTTTGCCAGTAAAAGCGGTAAAAGCAGCGGGAACAAATAAAACTTCTACCCCTTGTCTGGATAAATGACGATATAACTCAGGGAAGCGCACATCATAACAGATAGATAGTCCTAAGTTGCCTAAGTCTTGTGAAGCATAAATATCAGGTAACTGTTTTCCTGGCATCACTGTACTTGATTCTCGATAGGTATTACCATCAGGAACATCAACATCGAATAAATGCGCTTTTTGGTAACGAGATACTTCTTGTCCTGTGGGATCAACTAAAATAGCCGTGTTGTAAGCTTTACTTCCATCACCTTCGACGGGGACGGGAAACCCCCCACCTAAAATGGTTACTTGAAAGCGTTGGGCCATAGTTTTGACGAATTTTTCAGCTTTTTGGGAAATTTCTTGGGCTTGGCTCAGCTTATCTTCTTCTTTCCCTAGAAAAGCAAAATTTTCTGGTAAACCGATTAATTCTGCACCACGACGTACAGCAAGTTCAATCAGTTCTTCAGCCTCCACTAGATTTTGTTCTAGATTGGGCTTGCTTGTCATTTGAATAGCAGCAGCGAGATAAGGTTTCATTCGTTCCTTATAATCAAAATCCTATTGTGATTATAAGGTAAGACGAGGCCCGGAATATAGCAGGAGGCAGAAGGCAGAAGGTAAAACCCGTCTCTGAGGGGGTTTCTAAAGGCCCCAAACTTTTCTCATTTTGTTGAGATTTTTGTCGCTTCATTTCCCCAAGTTGCTTCATAGATCCCGTATGTTTACGAGTCTTAGAAGTAGAGCTTATGAGATCCACGATCTCGCCGAGGAAGCTCGCGGAGGTTTCCTCCGCAAGAGCAGGTCTTGCTTTCGAGGTGAGTTCCTAACCCCGGTTGCTTCTGACAAGCAACATTATACATAACCATCACACTTGATCTATCTCGTCCATTTTCGCGCGTTGCAATGATTACAGACATGATAAATTAGCCCAATCTTTGTGAACCGTTCCACATTTAGGACAACGTTGTGAAGGTTTAATTTTCCTAGTAGGAAGAAATAAAGCTAACCCACCTTTTGCTTCAACTTTATAGGTAATCATTTTGTTGAGAGTGCCAAAACCTACATCTAAAATTGACTTATTAAGTCCAGCTTTTTGACGTTTTCTTTCCTGAGTAGTTACGAATCGATTTGAACTTAGGTTTTTGAGACAAACCTTAACTATCAATTAATATTATACAAAAAATCCCCAACTGCAAAAGTTGGGGTAATTCAAAATTATCTCAAATTGATTTACAGTAAATAAACTAAGATAAAAAGAATGATCCAAATGACATCAACAAAGTGCCAGTAAAGTTCCGCTGCTTCTACACCAAAAAAGGACTCACTGCTGTAGTGTCCTGGTTTACGAGAACGCCATAAAACAGCTAGGGTTAATAATAGTCCAAAGCTAACATGAAGACCATGAAACCCTGTTAAAGCGTAGAAAGAACTGGCGAATAAATTGGTAGTTAAACCCATCTCCAAATGGAAATATTCATACATTTGGCCGATGAGGAAGATAACACCCATAACCGCAGTAATACCAAACCACAGTTGTAAACCAGAAACATCATTTTTCTTGATAGCGTCTTGTCCTTTGTGCATAACAAAACTGCTAGTAACCAGGATCAGAGTATTGATTCCAGGTAATAATAATTCTAGTTCTGGAGTGCCTTCTGGTGGCCAAACAGGAACCACAGTTCTATAGATTAAAAAGGCCGCAAATAAGCCCATAAAAATAGAACTTTCTGCCACTAAAAACAGAGCAATACCAAATAGTCGATGATCGGGATGTCCCCCGTGGCCACCGTGATGCCCACCTTGTTCGGGAACCGTTCCTTGAGGTTGTTGAATAGCTGATCCTTGCATAAGAAATTGAAACGTTGAAATGATGTAATGACGGTTGAGTTCGATATAAGGAAATTGATAGACAACTTGTCAAAATTAGGAGTTGCAAAACAAGATTCAAATCCTAACACCGAACTCAGCTTAATGATAGTTGAAAAAGAGCGGTAGGGGCTTAATCTTATTAAGCCCAGAGTACCAGAAAAACTACTTAGAATTAGCTCCAACTTCCGCTAATATGTCTTCGACACTTTCCTCAGCATCAACCCCTTCGGAGTCGGTACCATAATCATAAGGACCAGCCCATAAAACTGGTTCTTCATCGAAGTTTTCAATAGCAGGGGGAGAAGAGGTTTGCCACTCTAAAGTAAAGGCACGCCAAGGGTTACGGCTTGCTTTTTCCCCTTTGGTTAAAGAGACGAACATATTAATCACAAAGGGAAGACTAGACAGGGCTAAAATATACGCACCCAAGGTACAAATTTGGTTCAAAGGTTGAAACTGAATGTCATATAAAGCAATACGACGGTTCATCCCTAATAACCCTAGTTCGTGCATGGGTAAAAAGGTGATATTTAAGCCAATGAATAGCAGGATAAAATGAGCTCTACCCAAGGTTTCGTTAATCATTCTACCCGTCATTTTCGGGAACCAATGATAGAACCCGGCAAACAGTCCCATTGCTGCCCCACCAAAGAGTACATAATGGAAATGTCCCACCACAAAATAGGTGTCATGGACATGGATATCAAAAGTAACAGAAGATAACATTACTCCCGTTAAACCACCTACTAAAAAGGTAGCAATGAAACCCACACCAAAACACATAGCGGTGTTGAGGTTGAGTTTTCCGCCCCAAATAGTTGCACACCAGCTAAAGATTTTAATCCCTGTGGGAACCGCAATTAACATGGTGGCAGCCATGAAAAAGATCCGCAACCATCCAGGAGTTCCACTGGTAAACATATGGTGCGCCCAAACAATTAAACCCAGGAAACTAATGGCTAAACTGGAATAGGCGATCGCCCGATAACCAAAAATAGGCTTACGAGCATGAACCGGTAAGACATCAGAAATCACCCCAAAGAAAGGCAAAATCATGATATATACAGCAGGGTGAGAGTAGAACCAGAACATATGCTGGTAAACAACAGGATCACCCCCTCCTGTGGGGTTAAAGAAGCTGGTGCCGGCGATTAAATCGAAAGATAATAGAACTAAAGCAGCAGCTAGTACAGGGGTGGATAAGAGGATTAAAGCAGAAGTTGCCAGCATAGACCAACAAAATAGAGGCATACTGTGCAAGTCCATACCTTCAATACGCATCTTAAAGATGGTGGTGACAAAATTAATTGCCCCCAAAATGGAGGAAGTCCCCACCAATAAGACACTCAAAATCCAAATTTCTTGTCCCCAAACCCCACTAATTAAACTCAGGGGTGGGTAGGAAGTCCAACCAGACTGGGCGGCACCACCATCCACAAAGAAACTGAGGAGTAATAAAATTCCTCCAGGAGGTGTTAACCAAAAAGCCACAGCGTTGAGGGTGGGAAATGCCATATCATCAGCCCCAATCATCAGAGGGATCAAATAATTGGCAAAAGCAGCCCCGGCAGGAACGATCCATAAAAAGATCATGATTGTGCCATGCATAGTCATGAACTGGTTATACAGGGCCGGGGTAACGAAGTCGGGATCGGCAGTAGCTAATTCTGTGCGAATAACTTCAGCAAAGGCCCCACCGATGAAATAGAATGCGAAGGACGTAACTAAATATTGAATACCAATCACCTTATGATCGGTACAAAAAGTGAAGTAGTCCGTCCACTTCCTTTGTTGGTGTTCCATGTGGGTTGATTCGACGGTTATTGTCATAGAAGGTTTATCAATGATTGCGATCGAGTTGGTAAAACAGGTGCAGAAAAGACCTTATGTTAAAGGTCTAAATGAGAAGTCCAGTACCAGTTGGTAGTTAATAGACCCTACAAGGGCAGGGAACATAAAACCCTTGATTTCTACCTCAGAAATTCAGATTGTAAAGTTAGAATGGGGTTTCTCTCTCTCTAGGTGGCGACTTCTTTTCAGGGTTAAAAAGCGTGATCGGAATTATGGTTAGCTAATTCAGCAACCATGTTATGATTCATACCCATTTCTTCGGCATAAGGGCTGAGAAATTCGGGATCGCTCATGTTTTTCGGGTCAACTAAAGCGGTTTCTCCCATATTGGCTTCTTGTACCGGTTTATTAGCTTGTTCCCATTCAGCATAAGCTTCGGCACTATCTACATGAAGCACAGATTTCATACCCCCGTGATAAGCACCACAGAGTTCGGCACAAATGATGGGATAATCTCCTTCACGGTTAGCTGTAAAGGATAAAAATGCTTCTCTGCCAGGAATAGCGTCTTGTTTTAAGCGCAGTTGGGGAACCCAAAAGGCGTGGATTACATCCCCTGCATCAATATTCAGTTGCACAGGGCGATTAATAGGAGCATGGAGTTCACCAGTAATGATTCCTGTTTCGGGATAGGTGAAAATCCAGGCGTATTGAATACCTTTGACATCCACCATAATGGCAGGGTTGTCTTCTGTCGCAGATTTACCAATCCCCAAGGCAATTCGATGCTGTTGATCACCCATGGCGATTTGTTGGGGAGCCGTATCTTTGGAAATAACGGGATCTAGTCCCCCCATATTGTTGTACGCTTCAAAAGTGTACAGCGCAAGTATGAAGACAATAACGGTGGGAATAGCAGTCCAGAGAATTTCTAAGGGAACATTCCCTTCAATGGGAGGACCGTCGCTAGTGTCCCCTTTACGACGACGAAATTTAATGACACTGTAAACTATAACTCCTTCTATCAGGAGAAATAGTCCCGTTGCAATGGTCATCATAAAGTTGAATATATTGTCTACCTGTTGGGCATCTTCAGAAGCAGCCACCGGCAATAGGCCATGGTTTTGACCGTACCAAAGACTGACTAATGTAATGACGATACCAACGAGTAAGGTGATAATGTTACTTGGAATCTTCACAATGGTTCATGGGTTAGACGATTACCTATCTAACAACGGTAAGGCAAACTTTTAAAAATGATTGGGTTTTTTATCACAGATTTAAGGATCTTTTGTTTTTCTTTACAATTAAACCAAATGTAAGTTGATGTAAAGTGATAAAGATAATCTTAAGAAATGAAGTTTTTAGCTTTTTTTAAGATAATAATTATAACTTTGCATTAGGATAGGAGTGATAGGCTTTAAATCTAATTACACTTAAACAATGGCAACAACTGAAACACAATTAAATTTAATTACTAATGTTACGGGGGAACCCTATCAACCTGCTAGGCTCTATTATTACGTTACTAATAAAAAAACTGTTTTGGGGGTTTTTAAGAAGTTAAAATGTCTGAAGTATTATGATAAGAGCGATCGCTGGTATTGGTTGTATGAGGAAGAAGCGAAAAAAATTCGTTTTCAACAGTCTTATAATAAAATTCCTAAACAAGATCGACCTCTTCCCTTAGCTTATTTTCAGTTTATTAGTGATAATTTAATGATCCTAGAAGCTCGTTCCTTTCAACGGGTTATAGAAGCAGTAAAATTCTTTAATACTAGACTTAATTGGCGCGCTGCTGAACCTGTTAGACTAGGAATTGTTAATAAATTATTTGGTTGTTCTCCTGACGAAACTCCTCAACCTCCTAATTCTTTTGCAGAGTTTTTTGATCAGGAAGATGTTGTTGTTTATACCCCCGAAGAGTTAGAAGAAGAAATTGAAGAGGTTATTGCTCAATATGAAACAGAAGAGGAAAAAGATAAAGCAGTGAGAGCTTATATGGAAGAAAAATCTAAACAACCTTTACCGGAAATTGAAGAGATTGCTGTTAGTCTTCATGAAGAAGGATTATCTATTTTAGAAATTGCCTTGAGAATGAAACATATTGAAGCTTGGGAACATTGGCAGGGAAATAAATATTTTACTCAGTATGATTTAATCCAAAGTATGATAGAAAATATGCCAGATGATCAAGAAGAAAGTGAGGATAATTTAGCATAAGAATAGATCATTGTTATTATTCATTAGAATTCGTAGGGACATAATACTATTATGTCCTGATATTTTGTCGCTTATCATATATCATTACTGCTTGCTATAGATGGTAACAATCGATATTTACTGTAATTATAATGTTAATTGTTTGAGCAAGACCTCCGACATTAGAACCGGTTTTAAGATCAGGAGAAAAAGTACCAAAGGGTGTTCTTACTCCAAATCCATTACTATCACTAATCCATGCTACAAATGGGTTTGTGGTTGTCCAACCAGGAATAACAGTAGAACCATTACCCAAGGGCATAAAACCTGCCCCGTTATTGACAAATGTGCCATTAATATTCTCAAAACTACCATTTTGAATTAAATTCATAGCTTGAGAAGGTGCGATCGCTAAAGCATTTATTGTCACAATGGAAGAGGCGATCGCTAGTTTAGATAAGTAAGACTTACCCTCGGAAAATTTCATTAGTTTTGTTAACAACATAGCAGTAGGATTCAATTGGCTGTGCTATGCTTAGCATTCCCAATTTTGTGGCAATTGTTAACATTTTGTATAATATTGATATAATTTTCCCCATATTACAAAGTTTAAATTTATCATGAAAACTAACATTATCATTGATGAGCAGTTAATAGCTGATGCCTTAAAAGTAACTGGTTTAAAGACAAAAAAAGAAGTCATAGAAATGGGGATTAAAACGTTAATTGATTTAAAAAAACAAGAGCAAATTAAACAATTTAAGGGTAACTTGAAATGGGAAGGAGACTTAGAATAAATGAGGCTTAATAAATGATTATGGTAGATTCGAGTGTTTGGATTGATTACTTCAATGGTTATGAGACTCCTGAAACCACAAAACTTGATTTATGGCTAGGAATTCAGCCCATAAGTATTGGTGATATTATTCTCACAGAAGTTATACAAGGTTTTCGGAATGATTCAGATTAGAGCATAGCTAAAAATTTACTCACTTCATTGACAATTTTTGATTTATTGGGTGAAAATATGGCTATCAAAAGCGCAGAAAACTATCGTCAGTTACGCAAGCAAGGAATAACCATTAGAAAAACGGCTGATGTAATTATCGCTTCTTTCTGTATTGAAAATAATCTACCATTGCTTTTTTCGGATAAAGATTTTGTCCCCTTTGTTACATATTTGAACCTTCTCCGCGCCTAGATAAAACCAGTTCGTGGCACAATAAATAAAGGTTAATCAAATAAGCGATTTAAAAACCCCATAATAAAACACGGTTGTTACCAGAGTCAGCAATAACTGCCGTTTCACCACAAACGGTAATACCATAGGGCCAGCTTAAACTTTGACGAGTTGGGCCACCATAGGAACGGTTTTCACTCTTGCTACGAAAATGAGATTGTCCCGTTAACCCTTGCGCTACTTTCCCCATCATTAACTCATCAGTCCATCCTACCAGGCGAGAATTAGCCGTGTCAGCAGACATCAACCATTTACCCATAACCGCGACACCATAGGGCATACTGAGGCTGCTAGGGGTGGGAAAATAGCCTCCCTGGTTCAACTCAGCCCCTTGAAAGTTACTTTGTCCCAAAACCATACCACAGGGGGTATTATTCTCAGTAGGTATTCCTTCCCAAATCATTAAACGGTTATTACCAGCATCGGCCAAAACTAAGTGATCTTGCCAAATAACCAAGGCATGGGGCCAACGCATACTACTCGCAGTGGGACTATCTCCCCCATTTTCATCCCGTCGGTTTATCTCTACCTGTCCCAAAACATAGTCTGCTGGTTGTCCGTTACGGGTGGGTAGTTCGTTCCACACCAATACCCGACGGTTGCCAGTATCCGCTACAAATAACCGTCCTTGATGATACATTACCCCATAGGGCCAGTGCATTCTATCGGCCGCCGTGTCCATTTGTCCTCGGTTAAGCTGGTTATGATGAAAGTCTGCTTGTCCTAAGACGATATCCGCAGGAATATTATTATTTTCAGGCAATTTTTTCCAGATTAAAACCCGATGGTTCCAGGCATCAGCTACGGCTAAACCTTCCCCACAAACACAGATCCCTGTAGGAACACTCACAGTATTAGCTTGGGGGGTTCCTTTAGCATTTTGTCCTTCATGGGAAAAGTCCGGTTGACCGATCACCCAGTCTGCCGGTTGACCGTCGGTTTCGGGGCGATGTTTCCACCCTAACAAGCGATGATGTCCCGTATCACACACCCATAATGGACCATCTTCGGCAACTAAACAAGCCCCTCTTGGGCCAAACATAGTGGTAGGAGAGGGTTCCAGGGGTATAACTAAACTTTCGGCGGTTTGTTCACCCAGGATAATATTCGCCCCATGAGGAGATAATATATCCATAAATGTTTCATCTTTGGGGGTGTCAGCAGTAGGATTAATTTTTAGGGTGGTTTCCATCAATTTTTATGATTTCTGTTTCATTTGCCGTCAATTTTATGGCAGGAATTAAAATGAAGGATAAATTATTAGAGTTTTTTTATATAAGGTTTCTCGGACTCATGAGGTACACCTATATCCGAACTCCGAATTCCGAACTCCGAACTCCGAACTCCTATTTATCTATTAATTATCATGCAGTTTAATCTTAATGCTTATCCTTATGCTTCTCAACGTCGTGTTATTTTAGCTAAAAATTGTGCGGTTGCTACCAGTCAACCCTTGGCAACTTTAGCAGGAATAGAAATGTTTCAATCTGGAGGAAATGCGGTTGATGCAGCTATTGCCACTGCTATTACTTTAACCGTAGTTGAACCCACTTCTAATGGGATTGGTGGTGACGCTTTTGCTTTAGTTTGGGATGGAAAATTACAAGGTATTAATGGCTCAGGAAAAAGCCCGAAAAATTTACCATTATCAGCTTATTCTAGTTTAGAAAAAATGCCAGATATTGGCTGGTTAACGGTAACGGTTCCTGGGGCAGTTTCTGTCTGGTATGAGGTTTGGCAACGGTGGGGAAAATTACCTTTTGAGCAGTTATTTGCCCCTGCCATTCGTTACGCTAGAAATGGCTTTCCTGTTTCTCCAGTAACCGCAGAAATATGGCGACGCAAAGAAGTAGTTTATCTCACGAAAAAAAGACCAGAATATCAATATTTTCAACAAGTTTTCTTTCCTAAAAAACGCGCCCCAAAAGCTGGAGAAATTTGGGGAAGTGTTCTCCATGCTCAAACATTAGAAGAGATTGCCAACACAGGAGGGGAAAGTTTTTATAAGGGAAAAATAGCTGAAAAAATAAACAATTTTGCAGCAGATACAGGAGGATATATAACCTCTGATGATTTAGCGATTCATACTCCTTTATGGGTTGATCCTATTGCTACTAAATATAAGGAATTAGAAGTATGGGAAATGCCCCCCAATAGCCAAGGAATTGCCGCTTTAATGGCTTTAAATATTGTGGAAGGTTTAAATATTGAACAATACAAACGAGATTCTGTAGATAGCTTTCATTATCAAATTGAAGCAATGAAATTAGCTTTTGCTGATGCTTATGCTTATGTTAGTGATCCTGATTTTATGAAAGTTACTAACAGTAATTTATTGGAGAAAAATTATGCAAAACAGCGTCAAGAATTAATTAATAATCAAGCTATACCTTTAGCTAACCATGGAATACCACAAGGAGGAACCGTTTATTTATGTACAGCAGATGCAGAGTTAATGGTTTCTTTTATTCAATCAAACTATGATACTTTTGGTAGCGGAATTTTAGTTCCAGAAACAGGAATATCCTTACATAATAGAGGCTCAGCTTTTACCTTAGAAAAAGGTCATTCTAATCAAATAGCAGCCAATAAACGTCCTTTTCATACGATTATTCCTGGCTTTTTAACCAAAGATAATCAACCTATTGGCCCCTTTGGCGTAATGGGTGCGCCCATGCAACCCCAAGGACACCTACAAATGGTGGTTAATTTAACTGATTATCAAATGAATCCTCAAACTGCTTTAGATGCACCTAGATGGCGATTTCTAGAAGGAAATAGCGTACTTTTAGAAATGGGTGCATCCCCCGAAATTATTGCAGGGTTAAGAGAACGAGGCCATGATGTTAAATTAGCCCCTGAAACCATGTTTGGCAAAGGTCAAATGATCTTAAAAAATAACGGTGTTTTAATCGCCGGTTCCGAACCCCGTGCCGATGGTTTAGCATTAGGTTATTGAACAAAATTAGAAGCGTAATTGATAATTTATACTCAATAAATATGTATTATATCAGAAAAAGTGCTGCTCAGTATTAAAGTAATAAAAATATAAATCTTGACAAGAATATAACTTTCGTTTTTTAATCATTGAACTTAGATGAAATTATATGCTATTATGCTGATTGTTAACGGTTATTAATTTTAGTAGTGGTCTGGAAAATTAGTATGCAATACCTAAAAATCTGTTAGCGAGAGATAGCATCTACGGGACTACGTATTATGGAATTCGAGCTTAATGAGATTCGTAGTTTCCTTGGCATGACAATTAAGGGTACAAAAATTTATTAATAAATTTTTGTACTACTACATAATAATTAACAGAATCGTCTATGAATCATATAATTTTAGTCAGATTTCAAACACTGGTGATAGCAGGAATGGTATCAATCGTGGCAATATTAAGTCCTCCAGGATTTGCCCAAGAACAAGAAGAAGACTCAATTTTAATTGAATCAACTATCACTGGGGATGTTGATCCATCTCAAGCGGTTACGGTGGAAGACCTTAAGATTCCAGTGGATCAACTAGAGTTATTAGTGAAACCATTGAGCCTCGAAGAATTACAAACAGAGGCCGCAGCTTGGTTCCTGTTGCTCAAAGATAAAGCTGTAGAAATTAGTACAACAGAGATTGCCATCAAGCGAGAAAATCAAATCATTAAAGAGGGAGAAGAGGCAGACGAAGCTGTTAACAAAGCGAGAGAAGAGTTGGCTAAAGCTGAGTCGGCCTTGAATGAAACGACCTCTGGTACACCAGAATATGAAAAAGCAGTTGAGGATGTGGAAGCAGCTAAACAAGCTCTCAGAGAGGCTGAACAAGATATAAAGGAAGCTGTTGAAACGGAGAAAGAATTAAAGCAAGATGAAGAATTAGAAAAAACTTTACAAGAGGCAGAACTTGAACAGCAAATTACCTCTGCTCAGAAAATATTCCTAGAAGCGGAAAAAGAGATAGCTAAACTTACACAGGGATCGGCAGCTTACAATGAGGGGATGGAAAAAATTGATGTCTTAGCAACAGCCTTATTAGAGTTAGAGTCGGCTGAGAAAAAGTTAGAAAGTGCCGTGCCTGACTCCCCTGAGTATAAACAATTAGAAAAAACTCTTGCGTAACAGAGAACTAAAGTCATCCAAGCGGGAGAAGCGGTTTCTCAAACAGGTTTAGCCCCTTCAGCTAAAAAAGAGGAATTTTTACAAGACCCGAAAGACTCTGAAACCGAGTTAAAAAATCAATTAGTAGTTAATGTAACCGAGTTACAAGGGGAACAAACTGCTATTATTGACCGTTTAAATGTGGTTTTAGATGCGTTAGGAAACAAAGGTGGGGACACACAATCCTATCGCAAATATATCGACGTGGTAAGCGGTATTGAGATAAATGTTACAGATACAGAAGGGTTGATAGTGCGACTGGTTAGTTGGCTGCAATCAGAAGAAGGGGGTATCCGTTTGGGACTCAGTATTGTTAAGTTTATTCTGATTATCAGCGTGTCTATTCTTGCTGCTCTTATCTTGAAAAAGCTTGTCAGAACAACACTCAGCCGAGTTGGTGGAGTTTCTAACTTATTTCTTGACTTCATCGTGATGACCACAGAACGTGGGGTGATGGTGGTTGGCTTTCTGATGGGATTAACGAGCTTAGGTATTAGTCTGGGTCCCTTACTGGCCTTGCTTGGTGGGGTCAGTTTCGTCTTAGCCTTTGCTTTGCAAAGTAATTTGGGCAACTTCGCCAGTGGTTTAATGTTGCTCATTTATAAGCCCTTTGATGTGGGCGATCTCGTCTTAATTCCAGGCACCAACGATAAAGGGTATGTCAGAGCTATCACGTTAGCCAATACCTCTTTTGATCACTACACTGGCAAAATCGTCACCTTACCGAATTCAGAAGTTTGGGGATCGAGAATTGAAAATCTCCTACCTGGTGAGCATCGATTGATTGAGTTTCTCTTTATTCTTAGTTCCAATGATGATGCACGCAGGATTAAAGAAGCTTGGGAAAAAGCTGTTGAAGCTCATCCAGGAATTGACAAGGAAAAATGGTCTATGAGCATACCTTATATCAGTCCAAGTTCTGGGAGCTTAATCCCGGATTTCTCACAAATTAATTTGAAAGCCCAATCCAGAGATGAAAAATGATAATTTTTAGGACTAATAGAAATTTTGAATATAGATGAATAAAAAAATTGACTTTGATTATCCAAAAATTGAGTTTAAGAGGGAATAATTATATTAACTTTTGATTTTCTCCACGATAAATAAGACTAAATGAAAGTATCAGTCAGTCAACAACTTATGATAGATATCTTTTTTAAAAAACAACTTATTCTACTTATCCAGTATTAGGAATAGTTTTAATTCTTTTGTTAGCAATAGACAAAATATCTTGATAAGGACAAGCACTAGCTATAGCGATAATAATTCTTCTACAACTAATCTTTATTCTGGCTCCCAACTTAAGAAGATTTAGACGTATTCTTCCCACAGTTGCTTTAGCCAATGAAGTTTTTTTAAAACAGTGTTGACGAAAAGCATTTATGAGAACATAAGCCCAGAAATGTATCCATAATCTTAGTTGATTACTTTGAAATGTTTGAGTTGAAGTTCTATCAGCTAACAAGTCTAATTGTTGTTCTTTAATCCGATTTTCCATCTCGCCTCTCGGACAGTATTTTTTTGTATAAAGTTTTGAGGGTGGAATTTTTGAAGCGGGCAAAGATGTCACCACATGGCGCATTTTTAAGCCATCACTTCCATAACAAACTTTTGTCACTACTCTTCTTTGACAACTCCATGACTTTTCTGTTTTATAACGAATAGAGCGATACCAAGTAGAAATTGGTACTATTTTTTTAACTTCTTCTAAATCTTCTTTTTTCTGAAATAAACTATCCATTAATTCAGTTATTGGAGCTAGTTTTTTTTCATATTCATGTTTGGCTTTTTCAATTACATCATCCGCTCGTAACTTAAGAACGCCATTTGTTCCCATAGCTATAACATAATCAACTAAAGGCTGATTTTCACAAAAATAGAAGATTTCTTCACGGGCATAGGCACTATCACCCCTAACTAGGATATGAGTCTCTGACCATTTTTCTCTAATTAGTCCGATAATTCTTTGTAATTTGTCTAAGGCTCCATCGGCTGGATCTACATTAGATGAACGAAGTTTAGCAACTAATAAATGATGCCCACAGAAAATATATAAAGGAGCATAACATACTCCGTGATAATAACTATTAAAAAATGCCCCTTCTTGATTACCATGTACTTGGTCATCCGTGACATCCATATCTAATATAATACTTAAGGGAGGTTTTTTATAAGACTCTAAAAAAAAATCGACAAAAGACTTTTCAATGGCTTCAAAGTTGGGTTCTATTTTATGATAACGACTCGTTTTTTGGTCGAGAATAGTCTCAGGACAATATTCCAATCTATTAATTGTACTTTTTCCAGCTAACCATCCCTTTTTATCTTCAAGTTCATTAAGCTTTTCTAAAGCGATCTTAAGGGCAGGATCGTGACCTAATTTATCATGGTCATTGACATCTTCATAGCCTAAAATAATTCCATAAAGCCTTTGTGCTAATAACTCATGAACGGAATGATCTACATAAGATTGATGACGATGCTCTTGAAAACAGTTACCAAACTTCTCGGTAATTCCCAGTTTTTTATCCAACTCAGCTATCCAGACAATCCCCGCATCTGAAGTGATTAGTCCCCATCAAAATTAGCGATTATTTCTTTTCCTTTCTGTTTACTAAAGTTGATTACTTGACGAGGGGTTCGGGGATGACTGGGACTCATTAAATCAGTTTAAGGTAAATTGCTTTAATAATTAAATTATAGCATATTTTATTCTAACAATCTAGTACTATTAGAGATTTTATTAATAATTTTTTTGGAAAAATGAGTGATTGATTTATCTTTTCATCTTTGTCTAATTCGGGTTGATTTTAACTTAAAATCTGACAACAGACTGTTGGTTGGGGAAATCTGCGATCGCTCTGTTCAAACCCACTTCCTGTAAGGCTTCTGTGTTTGGCGATCGCAGATTTTGTGAGAAATTCGGGTTTAGCAGATGCGTCTTTGTGGAAGTCTTAAAAAGAATATTCTGATGGTAAGTCATCAAAAAATCTGAAAATAGCCATAGCATCAAAGGAAGTCTAGCTTTATTGTTTGTTTTTGAGTTATGCTAATAGATTAGTCAGTATATATTAACGTATTATGGGAATTGATAGCAAAGAATACAGCCAACGTAGAGAAAAATTAATGCAAAAAATTGGTCAAGGGACGGCCATTTTTCGCAGCGCACCTACATCAGTGATGCACAACGATGTAGAATATATTTTCCGTCAAGATAGCGATTTTTTCTACTTAACAGGGTTTAATGAACCCGAAGCAGTGGCAGTTTTTGCCCCTCACCACGAGGAACACCGTTTTATCCTCTTTGTACAACCAAAAGACCACGAAAAAGAAACATGGACGGGTTATCGTTGTGGTGTAGAAGGTGCTAAAGAAAAGTATGGCGCAGACGTAGCTTATCCCATCACAGAATTAAACGAAAAATTACCCGAATATCTCACAAAAGCAGATCGTATCTATTACCATTTGGGACGAGATAAACATTTTAATGAGGTTATTTTATCCCATTGGCAAGGATTAATAAGAACCTATCAAAAACGGGGATCTGGACCGGTTGCTATTGAAGATACCAGTCCCATTTTACACCCCATGAGACAAGTAAAAAGCGAAGCAGAATTAATGATGTTACGTAAAGCAATGGACATTTCTGCTGCTGCTCATAACCGTGCGCGAGAATTTGTTAAAGTAGGTCATTATGAGTATCAAATTCAAGCAGAAATTGAGCATACTTTTAAACTTAATGGAGGAATAGGCCCAGCATATCCTTCTATTGTTGCTTCTGGTGATAATGCTTGTATTCTCCACTATATTGAAAATGACCGTCAAATTCAAGAGAACGATTTATTATTAATTGATGCTGGTTGTTCCTATAGTTATTATAATGGAGATATTACCAGAACTTTTCCTGTTAATGGTAAATTTACAGGGGAACAAAAAGCTATTTATGAGTTAGTATTAGAAGCGCAATTAAAAGCTATTGAAGAGGTAAAACCAGGAAACCCTTATAACGAGTTTCATGATATTGCTGTTTGTGTTTTAGTACAAGGATTGATTGATTTAGGGTTATTAAAAGGGGATTTAGAAGAAATAATAAAAGAAGAAAAATATAAACCTTTTTATATGCACAGAACCGGTCATTGGTTAGGTTTAGACGTGCATGACGTTGGGGTTTATAAAAAAGATGAAGAAACTTGGTATCCTCTGCAACCTGGTCATGTTTTAACCGTTGAACCTGGGATCTATATCGGTAAGGATATTAAACCAGCAGAAGGACAACCAGAAATACCTGAAAGATGGCGAGGTATTGGTATTAGAATTGAGGATGATATTTTAGTAACAAAAACGGGTCATGAAGTGTTAACTGCTGCTGTTCCTAAAGCAATTGATGAGATTATTTAGGAACCTAATTAAGTAGGTAGGCAACAATAAACGCCAGTTCGTAGTAAGTCCTTTAGGAATAGAAAAGTAAGTAATGAAGGCTTTAGCCTTCATTACTTACTTTTCTATTTTATCTTTAATTACACCTACCTAATTAGATAAGGTATTAAACTAACTGACGAGGGTAGGGGGGAGGGGAGACGGGTAGACTGTTTGTTTCCTATTTTTTCAACACTTCCTTTAAGTGCTTGTTAGCTTAACAGAATTATCTTTCGTCTTCTGACTTTCTACGTATTCTGTAAACATTCGAGGATACATAATTAAAAAGTAACTCCACCAAACCGTCACCAAAATTGTCATAATAATCGTTATCCAAATAATATGAAACATGATCCAACTACCAGCAATTAATCCTATTCCCGTTGATAAAATAGACCAAGGTTGACACCACCAGGGTTTATAGTCCCAAATATTAGATGATTCTAAATTAGATAAGTCTGTCATGATTTTTTACTCAATAATAGCACTATATTTTTATGGTTGAAACATTAAAGAGATTCCGAGGAACGACGAATGACAATTATTAATTATTAATTGTTAATTGTTAATTGTTAATTGTCCTTGCTTCATTAATCCAAGTTTTTACAACATCAGGAGAGGGACATAAATCTTTTCGTTGTAAGGTAGCAACTTGTAATTTAAGAATTTGTTGATGTAAAAAACTAACAGAAGTTTGGGACAACTGATCCACGGATATGATACCCGAATGTAAAATGAGTCCGCAATAATCACATCCGACACTGGGAACCCTAGCTAAGTCAGCCAAAGCTGCCCATTTGTTAATTAATTGTAGTTGACACTTTAATTGATTAGCTAAATGTTGCTTATTTTTTTTAGTTTTAGTTATCTTGAGTAAATCTTGAGTATTGTTAATTCCTAAAGATTTTAATTGTTCTTGATTTATTTTACTTAACCCTGGTAATTGTTCAATTGGCCAATCAGAAAATTGCATAAAATAAAAGCTCCAGCAATGGTTTTGATTTTTGGTTTTCCCCTGTAAAGTAATGAAATAATAATAAGTATTGATAATATTTTATCTGATGAATTTCCCCCCGTCTCCCCGTCTCCCCGTCTCCCCGTCAAACTCTAAGAATAAATTTTTTGCAAAAATGGGATGCTCCCTTATTGGACCTTAAGATTCTGGGAGACTTGTCTTGAGAAAAGGAATTAACATGGATACTTGCTGCTGATATTTTTTGTATAAATCGCCATAAATATCAATTAAATCCTTCTCTTCTAGGTGAATGGCAATAATGATGTAAGCTGTCATTCCTAGAGCAAAAATGAAATGAGTGATAGTCATTTTGGGAGTAAACCAAAGGGCAATGAGAAATCCCAGCATTAAAGGGTGACGGACATACTTGTAAAAACCGATAATTTTGAAGTCTAGATATTGATATTTCTCAGACTTGAAATAGAGGTAAACTTGTCTTAAGCCAAATAAATCAAAATGATTGATTAATACTGTACTAAGAAAAACAATTACCCATCCTAGTGCTGAAATACTGTAGAGAATATAGGTTAGGGTTATATTCTTGACTTCCCAGACAACTCCCCCTAAAGGTCTCCATTGCCAAAACAGAAGAATGAGCATCAAACAAGTCATTAAAACATAGGTGCTTCTTTCGAGATGTGAGGGAATTGTTTTTAAGCACCATTTCTTAAAACCTGGACGCGCCATTCCGCTATGTTGAAGTCCAAACAAACCAATTAATGCTAAGTTAATTAGTAAGGCGGTACTCAAGCTTTCAGTTGGTGCTGAATCTAGAGATTTGGGAACCAGTAAGTTCTCTTCAAAGCCGATTAAATAAAGAAAGGTGATCAAAAAGGTTAGGTAAGCGATTAAGCCATAGATGACACTTACAATACGTTTCATGATTATTTTTGAACTGATCAATAGGGCGTTTACCGAAAATTTGGGTTTAAAGCCCCGTCCTTCTTGCTCCGTCCCTATGTCTGAGGGAACCTCAGACGGGGCGGTGCGCTTTTAGGACGGCTTTTCTAGAGTTTTTATGTAATCCCTAAGAACTTCAGACATAGGAATTTGTTGGGATTGTGCATAGGATTTAAGGGTTTCATACTCAAGCTCAGATAATAAAAGTTGTAGTCGTTTAGTTCTTGCCATATACTCTAAATATCTGTATAATTAGAGTATAGCAGGAAAGGTAATCAACCTGCTCTAACAAAACCTAGTGCTGAAAAAGCAACGCTGTACCTTGGCAATCAAAGATATGGGGTTCTATCCATAAGTTCTAGTATCCTTCCTGTGGGTAGGTAAAATCTTTCCAGGAGCTAGACAAAACAGTATTGAACAAAATAGTTTCGCGCAGTCCCCATCTAAAATTTCCAATTTAGATGGGGTTAGCGAAACCAGTAAATAAACGCGAAGCATCGTTATATATGTTACTATAGTTCTAACTGATAAAACTTTTCAGTAATTATGGGTAAGTCTAAAACCAAACGTAAAACTAAAAAGAAAAAACAGGACTCCATGATTCGTACAGATGTCTGGACTCTCAAAGTGACATCTCTAGAGAAAAAGTTATTATTATTGACTGTTGCTGAATATAGAAGATTTTTAAAACCTTTAGTTTTTATTGTTAATGCTGAATGGAAATCAATTGGGAATTTAACCGATAAAGAGAAAGTAAACTATCTAGAAAAATCTATCCATGTAACTAGCAAAAACCCCCAGATAAAATATTCATATTATCAAAAAGTTATCAATAAATATCCATCGTTTCGGAAGTTTCCTAGTTATTTAAGAAGAGCAGCAATAGCGGATGCTATTGGCATTGTTTCAAGTTTTCAGACTCGTTATAGAGAATGGCAATCAGGGATAAGAAAAAATAGAAAAGTAAGACCGCCTCGCTTAACAGCTATGTGTCAATCTCCCTCGTGCCTTATATAAAGGTCAACAGGTCAAATATAATAATGATTATCAAAATGTTTCTCTCAAAATTTGGAATGGTTTTGATTGGGTTTGGTTAGAAGAAATCCCAGTAAGAGGCCATGGACTTAACCGACATAAAGTGATAGGGAATCAAATCAAGTCCCCTGCTTTAGTTGTTAATTCTAAGACTTGTCAGCTTTCAATGCCAGTTAAAGTTAAACCGATAACAAAGGAGGATTCTGATTATGTTTGTTCCGTAGATTTAGGCATTAATAATGCTGCTACTTGTTCAATTGTTGGACGGGACGGTACTGTAAAGGCTAGGAAATTTATCAATCCGGCTAGAGACATAGACCGTCGAAATAAACGGAAAATGATGATTACTAAAAAGTCAAAACAGACTCATAAAAAGACAGGACAAAAGTTTTTTAAGGGCTTTTGTCGAGGGCTTTATCGAAAGTCAAGTAATATTAACTTAGAAATCTCTCGTAAAGTTTCTAGAGAAATTATTGAGTTTGCTAAACTTCATAATGTTAAAGTAATTGTCATCGAAAACTTAGCAGGATGGAAAGCTAAGGCAGGAAATAGAGGCACTTTAATGAGACAAAAGTTTCATTTATCGAAAATAGTTGGGTCTAAAACCCCGCCTTTTAAGGCGCATAGTTTTTGAAGCGGAGCATAAATCTCTGTTTCAAAAACAACTTCTGTACGATAGTGCCGGAACGTAGTGAGGAACTTCTGACTTCTGACTTCTGACTTCGTTAAGGTGCCATCAAAGAATTGTAGAGATTTTAAATGACCGATGGACAGAATTAGGGGGAGATGTGCAAACAGTTAACCCTAAATATACCAGTGCTTAGGTGATTTCCAAGAAAAAGTTTCCCACCCATTCTCAGAATCTGTTTGTAGAACATCTCAAATAAGCGAAAAGGGAAAAATAAAAAGTTGTTCGCGGATACTTTCCGCGAACAAAAACCTCCCTATCTAAAAGAAAGAAATACGCTAACTTTTAAATTAGCTTTGACTATTTTTAAAAAGGAAATTCACTTAATTTTACACTCTTATTAACTTTTTAGACTAACTGGGTCTAATCAAAATATCCCATTTAGGTAAGTGAGGATTACGTTCTAAACGTTTCTCAATTTCCTTCATCTCTTTTTTCGTTAAAGAAATGCCTTTTTGATAAACTTTTTTACTTAACTTAACTATCGGATTTAAGCCTTTCCATGTCATAGTTTTTACCCAAGCTAACATCGTTTGAGCATTTCTCAGAAGTGTTCCGTTCCAATGCCTCTCTAAAATTCCCCAACATCTTTCTATGGGATTATATTTACTGTGATAAGGAGGAAAATATAGTAATTGAATAGATTTCTTAGTTTGGTCGGCAAACTCTACCATTCTCTTCAAAAATTGCCTTCTTATTCCACTATTTTCTGGTCCATTATCAACTTTAATTTGGATGTTCTCTAGTTGCTGCTTTTCAGTTATACTCAGACTTGTCCACCATTGCTTCAAGTTATCTAGCATGAAATCACTCGTTTTATAAGAACTTCCAAAAGTTACATAAAGTTGCCCTGTATCTTCATCTACAATCCCACAAGGAACGTATTTTTCTTTAGTTCCCATATCATGATCTTGAGCTTGATTATAACCTCTGGTTTGTCCGCCACGTGAATATTCTCCTATTTCCACAGTTGCTTTACAATCCATACTTAAACGTTTCACAGAAGGGTCTTTTTTTCTATCTTTTTTCTCTATATTCTCGAAGATAGCGTCCGTCTCCGAGATTTTTTTTTAGGTTTAGCTTTTACCACTTTTCTTAATCGATAGCCCAAACGATTTAAAATATCTGCCATTGTCGAAGCAGCAGGAACCTCCTCTCCATTATATCCTAGATTTCTTAATTGTTTAATGGCTTCAGCCGCCGTTAATCTTGTATAGGCAATGGGGTTATTAAATGTGGGGTTTTGTTGTGCGTGAGCTTCGGCTATTTCTTTCAATGATTGGGCAACTATTGGGTATCTTTCCTCCCATTTTTTACATCCACTATTGACTGATTGTAATCCTAAACACACTATCCCAGTTCGTTTTTCATGTAATCCAAGTTGAACATTTTTTCTCCCCCAACCAAACACGATTTCGGTTTGTCTGGCACTTCCTCCACAATACTTGAGACACATTTCAGCTTGAAATGAACGACGCTCTGCTCCCGTCATTTTTGAGGCTGCTAAACGTAAATCATCGACCATCGACGGGGTTAAGGGATGATTTGTCTGTTTTAGCTTCAATTTACTCTCTCTAATCTTTTTACCTCTTCATTTTAATCTATTTCTTCTGTTTTTTCAGACAAGCCAATTATGAAATTTTAAAGTTGTGTACCAAGATCCGCTAACTCTCTGTTCCTTTTATTTCTTGAAAGCCTTTAGTCCAAGCGATTACCCCCTATGGGAAAAGCTTTCTCGGAAATCACCTTATGCTTTTGATGGTAGTGGGAAAGTTAAACGTAGTAAAAAGAATTATTCTTTATGCGTTTTCCCATCTGGTAAACAGTATAATGCTGATTTATCCGCTTCATATAAGTGCGATTCGTTCAGTCTAAACCTAGAAATAGGGGGACGACTGGCATCAGTTAAGTAACCCATACAGGGTGGAGTACGCACTTTAATCCTTAACTGATGACAACTTCATAATCTTATAGGTGAGTGCCAGTATCCTAGAAAACACAAGTCCTATCCCCCCGGTATTAGGGTGAAAGCATATTCCCCAAGGTAGAGATTAGCCATCAATCCTTGAAGCGGGAGTAAAAGCAGAAAGTAACAACTAGTGCAGCTTAGCAAAAATAATCCACCAGTTACTTATGATCTTTAAAGCCCTTAAATTTCCAAACGAACGGCTTAGCAAAATGTTGATTAAAGTAATCAATAAAATTGAGATTTTTTTGGGATAGTTCTTCAGTTGAACGGACAGTAATTCTTTTGAGTAAACGCCTGACTAAGATCGAAAACCAACACTCAATTTGATTAAGCCACGATGTATGTTTGGGAATATAAACAAAGCGAATTCGATGAGATTCATCTGATAAAAAATCTGCTCTGCTGTCCATAGATTGCAAAATCCCCTCCTTTCCTTTTCTCCCCAAATCAATAGTAATTCCACAGCTTTCTGCTACTAATTTGACTAAGCTTTCCGATTTATGAGTGTTGAGTTGATCTACAATGAAAATCCATTCTGCTTTTTCATCAATCTTAATCGTTCTCTGGATATGTTCAGAAAAATCTTGTTCTGTTCTTGTCGGTCCAATAGAGGGACTAACAACTTTTCCTCTTGCCACATCCCAGTTCGCAATCAAGCTTAAAGTTCCGTGTCTTTCATATTCAAATTCGATTTTTTCTACTTGTTTAGGCTTGATTCTTTTGTTCGGAAATAATCTCTCAAGAGCTTGAATCCCTGTCATTTCATCTGTACTAATTAAATGAATTCCTTGTTCTAACAAAGTTTTAGCTTCTTGATGAAGTTCACAGATATATTTGACTTGCTTTTTAAATTTTAAGGGATCATCAATTTTGGCATTTAACCAGTAACGAACGAGATGTGGTTGTAATGTCGCTTCTTTTTAAAAAACGCCCCACACTACGGGGGGAAATCTTTTCGACAATTCCTCTTTTTATGGCTTCATCCGCCAACTCTGAAGGTGTCCAATGGCTCACTGGTCTGTCTGATTTTTCACATTCTTCACAAGCGATCTCTACAATCTGGACTACTTGTTCGACCGTAAAGGATTTTGTTGTTCCAGGTCTTGGGCGATCGCTTAAAATTCCTTTGATCAAGACCATTAATGCTTTCTCCGTTACCTGTTGTTCTTCGGCGGCACTCAGTTTTTCTCTCTCCTCAAACCATCGCGATCGCCACTGACGCACTTGTACTCGGTCTAATTCTAATCTTCGACTAATCGAACTATTGCTCTCTCCTGATGCTGCGGCTAAGATTAGCTTGGCTCGTCTAACAAGGCGATAGGGGTTTGTTGTCCCTCTCACTATTTGTTGGAGTACTGTTTTCTGTAGGTTGGAGAGGTTAATTGGCAATGCTTTTATCATGGACATCAACTTCGAGATTCTTCCGTTAGTTTCATTGAAACACATTGTCGTGGCTAGTCACGAAAGTTTCTGTAAAAATCTGGTGGATTACTTTCGCCAAGCTGCACTAGCCTAAAAGTTGTCACCTGTGAGCAGGTCATCATGAATAACGAAAGTGAAGGTACACCTGAACCATCGTGAAGGCGAACCAGTGTAATAACCCAGATTCCGCACTTCAAAATGTAGTATAAAAAAATACATAGTTTTAAAAAGTCCGAAAATCATACCTGGGCAAGAATATTTCTCTTTTCATTAAATTTTTAGGAAAAATAATCAAATTAAGAAGATTTATACTCATTGAAAACTTAGCAAGACTCAGCACAAACGAAGGAGAGTTTCCTCTTCTCATTTGATATCATTAGACTCTTATTCTTTTATTATTTTTGCTTTATCCAATTCAATTTATAGATAATATCTTTCACAAGATGCAGGTAATAAACTCAATATAAAACGCCTTTCTTCTGTTAAATTTACAATTTGTTTAACTCCGTTTAAAATCACATAATGAATACCTTGAAAACATTGAAATATCCACCTCAAAGTCGGACGCAATGTTACTTTCCTACTTGATTATTTATTCCTTTTTTGACTCTTTTTAAACAATTTCTTAATTCTCTTTGCCCCAAGTTATAAATCAACAAACACAAAGACATTAAAAATAACATTGTTTCTATTCTTTCTGGTTTTTCAACGAAGAAACTATCAGTAAAAAATAAGGGATCTTTCAAAAATCGAAATCCTCTTTCCGTAGATTGCTGGTTTTTATAAGTTATCAGAATTTCACTAGCTTCTAATTTATTTTCCTCTACTAAGTTAGTTGCTAAAATAAATTTTCCTGCTTCTTTAGTCTTTCTACTTATCTCTTCATCTTTTTTGATGATCAGACTAATCATTTTATAAATCTTTTCCTTTTTTTTCGAGTAAGTTTCAATCAGTTCAACTTCTTTTATTTCCAACAATCTCAATTTTTTATTAATAGCTTTTAATTTATATCGAGCAGCTTGAGGATGTTCAAATTCTTCAGATTGTATTTCTTTAAGAAATTTTTGGGATTTCTTCTCTTCTTGGGAAAGTTGTTTTTCTAGTTTTTCCAAATCACTTTTCTGTCTTTTTTCACTCAAGACTATTAACCAAGTTTGCTTGATTCCACCATAAGTAACAATTTCTTCTTTCCAGGTATAACTTTCTAAATTTAGGTCACTTCTTTTTTCTTTATCTTCATCTTTTACTTCTTCCACCTCTATATTTTGCACTAATTCTTTTGCTTTTTTTATGGTCATTGGAACTCTCGTTATCCATTTTAAATGTTGGATTAGTTGGAGATTTTCTTGACCATATAAAGCACTATCACAAACCATGATACTATCAAACTTTATTTGCTTTTTGAATTCTACTAAAACTTTTCCAAATACAGCTTTATCAGATTCATTTCCATCTCCTACTCTCACAAATAATGGAATATCTCCATCTTGGCTTGTTATTAAATCCAAGACACATTGTTTTAAGTCTGGTCTATGATCCCGAGAATATCCTTTCTTAATAAAAATTGGTCTTTCTTTAATAATTTTTCTTCTTCCTGTTTCTCTTTATCTTCTTCCCTTTTATATTCTCCATCTAAATGAAATGATGTGGAATCTAAATGGGAGTATTTAAGGTCTATTTTAAATTTTTTAATTACTTCTAAAACTACTTCAATAAAAATATCATTTAGTCCATATTTATATAATTCATCCATTACTCTCCCAATTTTATCATCATTAAGGTAATCAGGTTTAATTCTTTCTCCTAACAATTTCTCAATGGCTTTATCTTGAAAAAACTGACTGAATAAATATAGAGGTCTTGAAACAAATCCTAGTCCATTGATTAAAATAGACTTAACTACTGTACCTGCTGAGATTTTTTCTCTAACATCTATTCCTAATTTATTATTAATTATTTTGACTATTCCTATTTCATCAATTAAACCAGCTACTATCCCTAAATGGTCTAAATTTTTAACTTGTATTTCTTCTAAATAAGACATTTTTCGCTCTTTTTTTACAGAGGAAACAACTTAAGCAATTATCCCACTTTTTGTCTTCAAGAGCTTAAGCAATTATACTTAATTATTAACCCCAGGCTTGTAGTATTTAATGCTACTTTTTGAAGTGCGGAATCTGGGGTGTAAAAAGCATAACAGACTACATATTTAAAATGGTGGGTTACGGTGCAGATAACAATTTATGATGTTTTTATCAAAATCAAATCCGCACCTAACCCACCCTACCCTCGGCTAAAATTTCCTTATCACTGTGACATACTTCTGCTGTTAGGCAAGAAGCTTCCTGGGCTGAACGTGCCATCACTGGTCTTACCTATTCATGTCTCCCAAGGCGTGAATTTCGGGATGCCCTCCCGTATCCTTCTACACTAGCATATTACGTCCTTTAGGAAGGGGTTTTAGACCCTTGATTTTTCGATAAATCCAAAAAAGCCATTTATTAAAGAAAAAGCAGTGATCTTATGGAAAAGATCACTGCTGACAAGGAGAATTAACATACAAACGATGAAATATTTAAAAAGGTTTTAACCCAATATAGAGATGTTTTCTTCACTATCAGTTTCATCATCAAATAAACCACCGACTGTCACTAAATCCATTGGTGCGGAGTTCATTTCTTGACTCATTTCATCCTGAGAATCTATTACTTCTGCTGTTTCGGTATTAACTGGAGAATGGCGAACCTCATAAAATTCTTTACTGAGGTTTCTCGCTTGTTCATAGCTTTCGATATCACCTTGCTCAAAGTAATATTTAGCTGCTAAACGTAAGTCTTCAACAGCCTGTTTTCTGTTGCCAATTTCTGCTAAGATAACCCCTCGGGTATGATAGGCTCTAGCATAAGTAGAGTCTAAATGCAAGGCTTCTGTATAGTCTTCCATTGCCCCTGTTTTATCCCCTAATTTTTGATGATTCAATCCCCGTTGATAATAAGCTTCTGCACTCTCCGGGTTAGTACGAATCATTTGAGAGAAGTTTTCGATGTTTTGCAGGGTTTCAACAACACCTTCAACTTTATTGAGTTGGGACTCTAACTGATGATAAAATTGATCTAGTTCATTTTCTTTTCCATTTAAAAGAGTAAAAGATTCTTTATTGTTTTGAACTCTATCTGATAACTCATTGATAAGGGTTTTAAATTTTTGATCTTGCTGTTTTAAGCTATTTTCTCCCTGTTGTTTTAATTGTTGCAATTGTTCTACAAGGGTAGAATGATTGCTATTCATAAGTTGGGTCATCTCCATTGTAGAACTTTCTTGCATTTGAGCTAATTCTACTTTTAATTAACGACGGTTAGCAATTTGTAAAGCAACTGAGAAAGAAAGAGGAATGGCAGCAAAAGCAGCATTACCTAAAAAAGAGCCAACCGCACCCCCAACTAATCCAACTCCTGATAAAATATCAAAAATGTCAGATAAATTACTGTTATTATTTTGATTTTCTAGTTCTTGTTGTTCTACTTGATTTTCCATGATATTCAATACTTTTTAAAGATTAATAAACGGTGAATATTTAAACTAAATATTCTTCTTCTTGATGGGTTAAAATGGTGCAGTCAGATGTAGGAGAACAAGCACAAAGTAATACATATCCTTGATCTAATTCGTCTGGTCTCAGAAAGGATTCAGCCTTTTCTGTTTGTTCAAATTTTCCAGAAATAAGTTTACCCAAACAATCAAAACAAGAGGCAGCACGACAAGAAGCCGGATGTTTAACGCCTTTGATTTCTGCAATATCAAGAATATAGTCTTCTGAGGAAACCCTGATAGTTTGATTTAAGCTGCGTTTGGGGTTAATTAATGTGACTTGGAAAGAACCGTTAGTTTGACTCATTTGTAGCTCCTTAATAGTTAATAATTAAATGATTGAAAAGAAATTTTAAGCACCTAAAATAGTGCAATCGAGTTGAAAAGCTGGTAATATATACTTAGCCTCTTCGGGGGTTAAATACTCTTGAATTACCTCCTGAATAATGGGGTAGTGAGTTCGGACAAAACGATCATATCCAACAGCTTTAACAATGGTTTTTAACCAAATCAAAAGACCATCACGCAAACGATCTAAATCATTGATTAACATTGCCGCACTGGTATATTTAATGGCATTTTTTCGATCTCTTAGACAAACTATTTTTGTATTTTCATCCATTTTGAACAAGGAATCATTTTTATTTAATTCCTGCATTTTTTCATCAACTTCTTGAACAATTGCTTCTTCATTTGCTTGAATTTTTTCGTAGGTTTGAACTCGCATAGCCATTGATTCTAAATAATCGTTAATAAATTCTAATTCAGAATCAGTCGCGTAACGGCCATCGGTGTTTACACTAAGGTTTGAAAACTGGGTTAACATTATTATTCCTCGATAATAAAATTAGGGTTTAAATAAATTAAGCATCTTGAACTTTTGCCATGTATTCAGCAACTTCAACTTGCGTATCTTTTAGTTGAGTAATCATGGTTCGAGTAACCAATTTATCCTTTTCAACTAAGAGCGCACCAGTGATGGGATGAAGGATATTATCTTTGGCACGACTGCCAATTAAATCTTCAATATTATCGATTTCATTGACATACATCCCCGAAGGAACTTCTACTACAACCCCGTCCCCGATAACCCTTGCTTGACAAGCTAAACGAGAGCATTTACCAGCAGTGGTAATCACTTCCATAGTGCGAATTTCTCGGCGGTTAACAGGGGATAAACTCTCCATTCCATCTGTGATAAAAACATGGCAAGTGGAACACATTCCCCGGCCACCGCACTCTTTCCAAACATTCAAATCTTTGGCTAATAAACCACTCAAAAGATTATCGTTAGTTAGTATATCAACCTTTTCGTTAATCGGGTCAAGTTTGACTGTTTTTGGCATTTCTAAAGTATCCTAAATTGATTAGTTTTGGTTCAATTAATCACGACATAATAATTCCATAATTTTATTATGATCATGACCTTCTTCTCGCCATGCTTCTACGGATTCAAGTCTTTCAGCTAAACCAATTACAAAGTAATTAGAATTAGCTCCCATAGATTCACAAGTGGTTTGAATACAGTGTAATTTTTCTCCTGTTATTTTACTGAAAAAAGCACTCATAATTCCTGCTTCTAGGAAACACATAGGACGCTTATTTTGAGGAGCAAATCGAGCAAAAGGAGAATTAGAAATTTGGGGTACTATAAAACCATTTTGATAGTATTTGAGGTCAATATCAAGAACTCCCCAACCATGAGCTTTCCAGCATTCTTTTAAGCATTGAACAAATTGAATCATGTTCATTTGTGCTAGAGGTTTTCCGTAGTATTCCCCTAATTCATCGGCAAATCTCTGATAGAAATTTTTTCCCCACCAACGACCAATACTGAATAAAGCAACACTACTTCCCTCCCCTAGTTCATCTTCTAGGGTATTGTAAAGTGCCTCTAATAAAGGTTGGGGCAGAGCTAATAAACGGGAACCACTACGGTTCTCTAATAATCCAAATTCAAAGTCTCCTTGTAGATAAATGTCTGGGGAAAAGTAATTACCCTTAAAGGAAGACTTTTCGACTAAATTGGCAACATCAATCATTAATTTATGCTCCTACTTTTAAGGTTTCAGATTCGGGCTTTGTTTCTAGTAGCGTAATTTTTGCCTGTTTCAGAAATGGGGTTAGAATAACCATTTGCTCCATAGTTAATATTTCTTCTAAACCCTGGATCAAATTCTCAAAAATATGGGTTTCTATCTCTACCATTTCTTGAGCATGGATAACATCTGTGAGCCATTCTAAAAGGCGATGTCTGATTGGACTTTGGATAAAAAACAATTGTTAGCGTAAATTTTACGCTAAACATATCTCCAGAGCTAAAATAGAGAATTAAGGTGATTTTAAAAACTCTCTTTCCATCTTTTTAGGGGATTTTAAATATTAAATAGCTTCATTCAGTTTCGGTTCCAATATAGATATCTAAGTAGCTTTCAGTTAGAGATTGAATGACTCGTTCTAATTCATCAATGAGATTTCTTCTAGTGAGTTTTTCTACAGCATCAATATGAGCAGAACTTCCGGCTCGTCCTAAATATTTATATTTGGTTTTTTTCTCATTATTAGTGGCCATAGGAAAAATTGATTCAGCAGCCTGTAGTTTATAATACCAGTAGATTGTTCCCTTTCCATTAACCTGATAACGAATAATATGACAATTAGCTGGTGCTACTTCCCCTTCCCGTTCAATTTTCTTTATTTTCTGTTTAAGAGAGCGAATTAGACTCTTAATTTGTTTGGCTCTCAGGTGGACATCTTGACTGGTCTTAAGTTCGGAATGTGATGACATTAGCCTTAACTGTAACAAACAACCTCTTTTGATGTTAGCGTATATATTCAGCTAATTTATAAGGTAATAAATTTTAAAAATGACCAAAAATGAAACGGCTACGTCTGTCGAGGAATTCCTGGTGTGGAGGTCTAACCTCTTCCAAGGACTAAAAGCTAGAAAAGAAACTATTATAGAATTACTCGATGCCCTCTCCAGTAACCAACAAGCTCACTCAGTCGTTGAATTGTCTCTCAATCCTTTATTTAGAAGAGATTATAACAGTTTATATAGAGGAATTCAAGAGTTTTTACCCACTCAAACTGACCCTAATTATGAACAGAGAATTGAGACTTTATTTTCAGCGGTATCGAGAACAATTCCTCCCACTTCAAAACATTATAACTTATTTGGTATTGACACAACTCCCTGTCCACGACGGTTTGCCGAAACGTTAGCGGATAAAACCTTTATTCATTACCCCAATCCAATTAAGGGAAATAAACCCATTAATATTGGACATTGTTATTCCGTTGTCTGCGCTTTACCTGACCAAATAGACACAGAAAAAGTCCCTTGGGCTGTCCCCTTATCAGGAGAGCGAGTCCCCTCTAAACATAAAGGAGTAAATCAAGGCAATCAACAACTAAAAAAAATCTGGCAAAGTTCTTTATTTTCTGATAAATTATCTGCCTTAGTGGCTGATAATGACTACAGCCAAAAGGATTTTATTGGGGAACAAGTTAAGCATGAAGACGTAGTTACTATTACAAGAGTTAGAAGTGACCGAGTTTTTTATCGTCAATTTATTCGGGACCCAAATCAAGCCAAAACTTCGGGACATCCCCGTTGGTATGGGGATAAATTTGACCTTAAAGATGACCAAACTTGGACTGAACCTGATGAAGTTCATCATGTTCCCTTTACAACGAAAAAAGGTCGTCAATTAACAGTGACTATTTCGGGATGAAAACAGATGTTAATGAGAGGAACTAAAAACTATAAAATGAACAATCACCCCTTTACTTTACTCCAGATTGTTGTCAGAGATCAAGAAAGAAATAGTATTTGGAAACCTATGTGGCTTATTGTTATTGGTTCTCGGCGCGATGAGTTAAGTTTAGTTGATTGTTATCAGTGTTATCGACAACGTTATGACATGGAACATCTTTTTCGATTTGGTAAACAAAGATTATTGATGACATCTTATTTAACTCCCGATGTACATCATGAAGAAAATTGGTTTAAACTAACACTTCTTTCTTATGTAAATTTGTGGGCTGCCAGAAAATTAGCTGTGGTTTTACCCCGTGATTGGGAACAGTATTTGAAGACTAATAAATCCATCAAAATCACCCCTAGTCTAGTTCAAAGAGACTTTTCAAGAATAATTACGACCTTGGGGACTTTCGCCAAATTTCCCAAACGTCGAGGTTTTTCTTCCGGACGTATTAAAGGTTACAAAAAAGCCCCACGAACTCGTCATGATGTTATCAAGAAAGGGAGCAAAAAATCAACTGAAAACTTAAAAGCTCCTTAGTTTCCCTCAGAATCTATAGATTAGCCCTATTTGTCAGCCAATTTTATTGACTGATACAGAGCCGATATTTTGGGGTTTTAGTTTAGCGTAAAATATACGCTAATAAATTTTTTTTGTCCAAAGTCCAAGTCTGAAATAATCGGGATTATTTAATAACATGGCCATTGCGCCATATCGCATCACTGACATCCAGTGTTGTAATGCTTGTTCCAGACACTGCATATTTTCATCAGGAAAAGCCTCAACCAAACTATTAGCAATAGTCTGAAATATAGGTATTTCTTTATCCCGTAAACTTTGATAAATTTTTAGGCGTTCTTTAAGGGTTACGGCCCCTTGTCTTAAGGATTGTAAGTCTGAAGATTCAAGATAGTGATCGTCAGCTTCATAGAATAAGGTTTCAAAATCTTTCTGCATGATCTTTGTTTTAGAATAAATCAGATAAGTTGTTTAAATCTAAGTCAGAAGAAGTATTATCGTTTGGAGGTGTAAACGAAGACTTTTTAGGCATGGGAGCAATTTCGGGCGGCTTTTTCCAGCGAATTCCTCGGAAAAAGGTGTTAACGGAAAGACTGAGTAAAGACTCAGGTGAAAGTTGAACTTGCTCAGAAAAAGTCTGGGGTTCCTGGTGTCCTTTCCAGTTGGATTTTCCTAAAAAATCTTTGAGATTTTAGGCTAATAAGGACTGAGAATTTTCGATTAATTCAACGGCATCGAAATCCTTTATATTGCTGGTTTCTCCAACCCAATTACAAGTACGAAAGAAATCATAAACACTGATACTAGACCCGAATTTCTCACAAAATCTGCGATCGCCAAACACAGAAGCCTTACAGGAAGTGGGTTTGAACAGAGCGATCGCAGATTTCCCCAACCAACAGTCTGTTGTCAGATTTTAAGTTAAAATCAACCCGAATTAGACAAAGATGAAAAGATAAATCAATCACTCATTTTTCCAAAAAAATTATTAATAAAATCTCTAATAGTACTAGATTGTTAGAATAAAATATGCTATAATTTAATTATTAAAGCAATTTACCTTAAACTGATTTAATGAGTCCGAGTTATCCCCGAACTCCTCGTCAAGTAATCAACTTTAGTAAACAGAAAGGAAAAGAAATAATCGCTAATTTTGATGGGGGACTAATCACTTCAGATGCGGGGATTGTCTGGATAGCTGAGTTGGATAAAAAACTGGGAATTACCGAGAAGTTTGGTAACTGTTTTCAAGATCATCGTCATCAATCTTATGTAGATCATTCCGTTCATGAGTTATTAGCACAAAGGCTTTATGGAATTATTTTAGGCTATGAAGATGTCAATGACCATGATAAATTACGTCACGATCCTGCCCTTAAGATCGCTTTAGAAAAGCTTAATGAACTTGAAGATAAAAAGGGATGGTTAGCTGGAAAAAGTACAATTAATAGATTGGAATATTGTCCTGAGACTATTCTCGACCAAAAAACGAGTCGTTATCATAAAATAGAACCCAACTTTGAAGCCATTGAAAAATCTTTTGTCGAATTTTTTTTAGAGTCTTATAAAAAACCTCCCTTAAGTATTATATTAGATATGGATGTCACGGATGACCAAGTACATGGTAATCAAGAAGGGGCATTTTTTAATAGTTATTATCACGGAGTATGTTATGCTCCTTTATATATTTTCTGTGGGCATCATTTATTAGTGGCTAAACTTCGTTCATCTAATGTAGATCCAGCCGATGGAGCCTTAGACGAATTACAAAGAATTATCGGACTAATTAGAGAAAAATGGTCAGAGACTCATATCCTAGTTAGGGGTGATAGTGCCTATGCCCGTGAAGAAATCTTCTATTTTTGTGAAAATCAGCCTTTAGTTGATTATGTTATAGCTATGGGAACAAATGGCGTTCTTAAGTTACGAGCGGATGATGTAATTGAAAAAGCCAAACATGAATATGAAAAAAAACTAGCTCCAATAACTGAATTAATGGATAGTTTATTTCAGAAAAAAGAAGATTTAGAAGAAGTTAAAAAATTAGTACCAATTTCTACTTGGTATCGCTCTATTCGTTATAAAACAGAAAAGTCATGGAGTTGTCAAAGAAGAGTAGTGACAAAAGTTTGTTATGGAAGTGATGGCTTAAAAATGCGCCATGTGGTGACATCTTTGCCCGCTTCAAAAATTCCACCCTCAAAACTTTATACAAAAAAATACTGTCCGAGAGGCGAGATGGAAAATCGGATTAAAGAACAACAATTAGACTTGTTAGCTGATAGAAATTAAACTCAAACATTTCAAAGTAATCAACTAAGATTATGGATACATTCCTGGGCTTATGTTCTCATAAATGCTTTTCGTCAACACTGTTTAAAAAAAACTTCATTGGCTAAAGCAACTGTGGGAAGAATACGTCTAAATCTTCTTAAGTTGGGAGCCAGAATAAAGATTAGTTGTAGAAGAATTATTATCGCTATAGCTAGTGCTTGTCCTTATCAAGATATTTTATCTATTGCTAACAAAAGAATTAAAACTATTCCTAATACTGGATAAGTAGAATAAGTTGTTTTTAAAAAAAGATATCTATCATAAGTTGTTGACTGACTGATACTTTCATTTAGTCTTATTTATCGTGGAGAAAATCAAAAGTTAATATAATTATTCCCTCTTAAACTCAATTTTTGGATAATCAAAGTCAATTTTTTTATTCATCTATATTCAAAATTTCTATTAGTCCTAAAAATTATCATTTTTCATCTCTGGATTGGGCTTTCAAATTAATTTGTGAGAAATCCGGGTAGACCATGTTTGCCTACTCATCATTTAAGATACTCCCCATGATGTAATTTCTTTTCGATGTCTTTAGCTAAGGCCCCTTCGTTTAACCAGAAAGTTGCAGCGTCAACCCTGTCTTGTTTCCCTACTAAAAACTTACAATAGGTTTCCCCCATGGCATAACATTGAATTTCGATAGCATTAAGGTCTTTATTGACTAACTTAGTAAAAAATCCAGCTAATAAACCAGCATAAATATGACAAACTGGTTTACCTACATCTCCTAAAGTTCGTGCCACAGCAGAATCAAAAATATTGACAAACATAAAGCCATTTTTCTGCTCACTCATATCTACTTCCCAGTTACCCCAACCTTGCGCTGTGAAAGACCACCACCAGGCTTCTAAGACATAATTAAGGTTCATTTGATTGAGGGGTTTCTTATATTCATATTCAGCATAAAGCCACTCTTTAAAAAAGTCTGCATCTCGTTTTCCCCAGTCTTTACCTATGTTATAAGCAATGACTCCAGCAGCACTACCAATTTCTTCTTCTAGTCCTTCAATTAAACCTAGAATGAAGTCTTCGCTGGTGAGAATATTACGAGATTCATTCCAATCAATGATACTACCTGTTTCTTTTTTAAAGGATGCTCAAAATTGGTTACTAACTGTTTTGTTTCCTGTTTGCTATCACTTGAGGTGAAAACCATCTTACACAAACCTCAATACTTTATCGAATGTGATTTCATTGTAGAAAGATATTTTGATTATTTCCTCAGTGCTTATGAGCAAATTATCAGGGTTTTTTCTCTGAGTATCAGGGGTTGTACATACTCATAAGAGATAAACCCTAAGATCGGTTATAAAAAATAAACAAAATTAATTAGGACATTTTCTACCCCCTTGTACTAAATCCCATTTAGATACCCCTTTTGTCTTGCTAGTTGAGGAGGGTGGGGAGTGTGGGAAAGGTGGGGAGTGTGGGAGGAAGGAGAGCAAAACTATAAAGAGGTTTTGACAATCGGATTTGGTATTAACTGTCATTGGTGAGGTACGAGGAATCCCCTTAACCTGAGTTCGAGATAAGGAAATTTATAGACAACTGATCCTTCATCAAGAGTCTTGAACCCTGATTGTCCAAAAAAACTCCGAACTCCGAACTCCGAACTCCGAACTCAGATTCAAAAATTATTTAATAAAATACTTCTGCTTGTTTAAAAGGTAAACCTTCTTGATCTTTTTTTGATAATTTGGGTTCTCCTTTTAATTGCCAATCTATGGCAAGATCAGGATCATTCCAAAGAATACTTCTTTCATGTTCTGGAGCGTAATAATCAGTGGTTTTGTAAAGAAATTCGGCAGCATCCGATGACACAACAAAACCGTGAGCGAATCCTTCGGGAACCCAAAATTGACGTTTATTTTCAGCACTTAAAAGACAGCTTACCCATTGTCCAAAAGTCGGGGAACTTTTGCGAATATCCACTGCTACATCTAACACTTCTCCTGTAACGACACGGACTAATTTTCCTTGGGTTTGTTGAAGTTGATAATGCAGTCCTCGTAATACATTTCTCTCCGATTTGGAATGATTATCTTGGACAAAATTTCTGCTTATTCCCGTTGCTTCTGTAAACGCTTTGTGGTTATAACTTTCATAAAAAAAGCCACGATCATCCCCAAAGATACGGGGTTCAATAATAACAACATCAGGAATTTTTGTTTGAATAACTTTCATAACTGGTAATTGGTAACTGATAACTGAATTAAACTTGAAGCTTCACCCAATTTTGTAATTCTTCCCATCCCAACCCCTGACGAATAATGGAAGGGGGATCGGAAGTCATGTCTAAAATAGTAGACACCTCAAAACCAGGTTCTAAACTATTATCAATAATAATATCAACTTGATTTTCTAAAATGTCAAATAATTTTACTTTTTCTAAGCCAAGAGTAGGAAACTCCCCATCTTCATCCGGTAAATGAGCAGAAGTAGAAACAATGGGATTTTCTAAACCTTGTAAAATAGCTTGACAAATAGGGTGATCTGGTACTCGAATACCTGTACTTTTTCGCTTAGGACTCATGACTAATTTTGGCACAGCTTTGGTAGCTGGTAATAAAAAGGTATAAGGCCCAGGAATTAACCTTTTCATAACACGATAAGCTTCATCCTCTACCCCTGCATATTTAGCAATATTGGATAGAGAAGAACACAAAAAAGTCAAGGGTTTATCATTAGATAATTGCTTTAATTGTCGTACCCGTTGCACGGCCGATTTACTATTAAGATCGCACCCGATCGCATACACTGTATCTGTAGGGTATAGCATAATCGCCCCTTGTCTTAGAGCAGAACATATTTCGTCAATGCGATGATTTTGAGGGTTTTTAGGGTGTAAATCGTATAGAATAGCCATGACTATGACCAAAATAGCTTATTTAGACTGTGTGACAGGTATTGCCGGAGATATGTGTTTAGGGGCTTTAGTTGATAGTGGTGTTCCTTTAGAATACTTGATTGAGCAACTCAAAGAGTTAAAAATTGACCACGAATATGAGTTAAGTCAAGAAAAGGTACAGCGCAATGGGCAACAGGCCACTAAGGTTCATGTTAACTTGCTTAAGGATGATGATCATGACCATCACCATCACCACCATCACCATCATACCCCCGCTCGTCATCTTCCTGAAATTGAAAGCATGATTCAACAAGCTAACTTACCGTCACGGGTGACAGAATGGAGTCTGGATATATTCCGTCGTTTAGCCGTTGCAGAAGGTGCCGTACACGGGGTAAAAGCGGAAAAGGTACATTTCCACGAAGTGGGGGCAACGGATGCCATAGTGGACATTGTCGGTACTTGTCTGGGGCTAGATTATTTGGATATTCAGACGTTATACTGTTCGGCGTTACCTACTGGTGGGGGAACGGTGTGGGCCGCCCATGGCCGTTTACCTGTACCGGTGCCGGCGGTGTTGAAGCTATGGGAGTCCCGTCAGGTTCCTATTTATAGTAACAAGATTGACAAAGAATTAGTGACACCAACAGGGGCGGCGATCGCTGTTACACTGGTTAAAAGTTTTGGTCAACCTCCTAATATGGTATTAGAAAAAGTGGGGTTAGGTGCAGGATCACAAGATTTATCCATTCCTAATATTTTGCGTCTCTGGATAGGGGAAAGTGTGACAGAAAAAAAAACAGTAATGTCGACATAGTTGCTGTTTTAGAAACCCAAATAGATGATCTCAGTCCGCAAGTTTTTGGCTATGTCTTGGATATTTTATTAAAGCAAGGGGCGTTAGATGTGTTTACACAGTCTGTGATGATGAAAAAGTCACGGCCTGGTATTTTATTAACGGTTATTTGTCCTGTTGATAAAATAGATATTTGTGAGGAGATTATTTTTCGAGAAACAACTACATTAGGTATTCGTCAATCTATTGAGAAACGTTCAATTTTAGAGCGAGAAATTAAAATAGTTAATACCAAATATGGAGAAGTTAGGATTAAGATAGCAACTAAAGGAAAAGGAGATAATAAAACTATTATTAATGTACATCCAGAATATGAAGATTGTTCTGCGATCGCTCTTAAGTTTAATCAACCTTTAACTACCATTCAAAAAATAGCCTTAGAGTCTTTTTATTCTATCTCTTGAAAACAATAAAAGTCTGATAAGGTAATTGTATCACTCAGACTCCTTATTTGGTGTTAACATAAATATTACTATTTAATTAATTTCCAATCTCGTGCATCGGTAAACTGAGATAAATGTTTAACATTTGTAGTAGCAATAATTACTTCATTTCCTGCTTCTGCTACTAATGATGTAGCTATTTTAGGTTAAAATTTATCTCATCAATGCTTGAAAACCTGCTTGAATAAAATGTTTATCAAAAGTTAATGCTTTATTGATATTATTTTCTTCCATGACAACAAAAGAAACACAATCAACTAATCCCCATTGTTTGTCTTGATATTTTTTATATAGTTCTATTGCTTTATTGAACAATTCAGGAGTTAAATGGATAATTTCAATGTCATCAGATTGTAAAAAAATTTCAATTATATTAATCGCTTCATTTCTATAATTACCCGCTAAACTGTTACCAACTTGTAGCAAAACTGCATCAGTGGTAATTAAAGGATAATTCTCAACTTGTTGTGCTAATTTTAATGCTTTAGGATGATATTGATCTCTTTTGTTAATTAAAGCAACAATAAACAGTGTATCAACAAATATTTTATTCTTCACTGATATCTCTTCCTAAACTATCAGCAATTTGAGTTGAGAAGTTTTCAGGTGCATCAATTTTGATTTGACTTAACTTAGACATTAAACTAGGTTTAGTTTCTACTGTTACAGAATCATTCAAGTTTTTGATAACATCATAAACTTGATTAAGTTGTTCTTCTGTTAAGTTCTCAAGTTCAGATTCAATGAGTTTTTTAGTCTTCATAACTTTTTCCTTAATTTCTACTTTTGTCATATTTACAGTTACAGTTTTGTATTTCAATATAACTATTCTAGCTTAAAATTAATCCAGCGCACCGTAAAACTTATCTATTCGAGATCGCTACCTGATTGATGTTTCATTTATTCATTGATTCTAGCTTTATGAATTATTATCAATAATATTCTGAACGTTCTTCATCACTAGGAGGATGTGTAATAGGAAAATCTGTGTGCTTTGCTAATATTATCTCTTTATTATGTTTATTCTTGATAAAATCGATAGCAACTTTAGCCCCTCCTGAAAAATCTTGCGCTACTAAATAACCGTTATCAAAACCACCAACATCCATATACATAAATAATTGATAAATATCTAAAGCATTTGCTTGTGATGTTTTAATTTCCCAAACTTCTTGATCTGCCAAAATATCAATATAACCTTCTATTCCTTCAAGTACATATTCTTTGTTGACTTTATCTTTTTTGAAAATAGGATGATTTTCTAAGTGTTCAGCCAATCTATCTCTTAATAGTTTTTCTGGAAGTTCATCAGGAACTGATCTACGTCGTAAATAATTTTTCTTTTCTTTTTTTGGTCCAGGTTCTTCTCCTTTAAGTATTTTTCTCACTTTTTCTAAACAGTGTCGAAAATTATTATCTTCTATAATAGAATTTTTCGTGATTGCTGTTTCAAAACCTTCTTTAAGATCAATTTCTCCTCGAATAGTATTATAGTCTGCGTGTCTATTAGGAACAATGTCAAGTTCAAATAATTGATGAAATAAAATTACTCTATCATGTAATAATACGTCTAATCCTTGTCTTTTGATTGAAACATAATAGGGCTGAAATTTATTAGGAATCTTTAACCCTAATTCTTCATATTCTTTATCTTGAGGTGCATATCCAAAAGTTAGCTCTGCTTTCCATCCTTTCCCAGAAATCGGATGTTTTAGAAATACTGGTTTGTTTTCTCTTTTAAATGGGTGAAAATATATAGGCTTTACTTCCTTTACTATCCATTCTCTTTTTATGTTATAACCTGAATCTTGAAATAATGAAGTTTGCTCACTTTCTTCTAGGAACAATAATTTTAAGTTCATTATTTTATTATCAGGTGCTAAAAATCTCCTATACCTTTCTCCTAAATATGGGGTTAAAGTATTCGTTACTGATGTTTGGGTAACATTTACTATTGATTTGAGATCGGTGATAGAAATTTCTGTTCCTGATTCTTGATTGAATTCGGATGTATAATAAGTAGTTAATTCGCCAAAAGAAAACTCTTTAATCACTCTTGCTTTGGAATCCTATATAGTTTTTGTTGCTAAATATTTAAGTTTTCCTAAAGCAGCAATTGCTTGTTTCATTCCTAAACCGTGTTCATTTAAGGATTGGCAAGATTGTACTCCAGCAGGAGTAATTGCTATTCCTAATTTATCTTGAGAAATACCGTTTGCATTATCAGTAATACTAAATAGTCTTACTTTATTCTTTTGATTAAAATAAAGTTTAATAGTTACTTCAAGAATCATATCTGTTCTTCTAGCTGCTATTGAATTATCAATTAATTCAGAAATTACATCTAAATAACTATAAGTGTTTTTTCCTAGTTCACTAAAAATATTATTTGACGCTTCAACTTTTGTTGTTTCAGGACTTTTTTCTAATTTCGATAAGTCAATCATAGTTTTGTGGTTATGTATTACATTTATTTATTGTAATCCAACAATGGTTGAAGATATATAACCCAACCCTAACACCACTTCCAAGAAAACTTAAGAAATGCCTAAACACTATTAACAAATAAACTTGATACCCTTAGAAGAGATACCCTAAAAAGTCCTCATCGCAACACCTTAAGTAAATGTGAAGAAAAGGAGACACTACTAAATGTTAGAAAACTATCACAAACACGCAGCAGAAAGATCCAAACTTGGTATTCCTCCCTTACCTTTAACCGCAGAACAAACATCGCAACTATGTGAACTCTTAAAACATCCTCCGGAAGACCAAAAAGAAGAACTTTTGAGCTTATTACGGGATAGAGTTCCCCCTGGTGTGGATGAAGCAGCTTATGTGAAAGCAGGGTTTTTAACAGCGATCGCCAAAGAAGAAATAACCTGTCCCCTCATCTCCCCTCAAGGGGCGATCGACTTATTAGGAACCATGATGGGCGGTTATAATGTACAGTCATTGGTAGACTTGCTGAAATCTTCTGACACCACCTTAGCCTCAGAAGCAGCCACCGCACTCAGCAAAACCCTGTTAGTCTTTGACGCATTTAACGAAGTCTTAGAACTCTCCCAAAGCAACCCCTACGCTAAACAAGTCATCGACGCATGGGCCGAAGCTACTTGGTTCACAAATAAACCCCAAGTCCCCGAAAGCATCAACGTCACCGTTTTTAAAGTCCCAGGAGAAACTAATACTGACGACCTATCTCCCGCACCCCATGCAACAACTCGTCCCGATATTCCCCTGCATGGGTTGGCTATGTTAGAGTCAAAAATGCCAGAAGGTATTGCAACCATTGCTAGACTCAAGGAAAAAGGCTATCCTGTGGCTTATGTTGGGGATGTAGTCGGTACAGGTTCCTCCCGTAAATCAGCTATTAACTCCGTTTTATGGCACATTGGACATGATATACCTTTTGTCCCCAATAAACGGGCTGGAGGCTACATTTTGGGGGGGAAAATAGCCCCTATTTTCTTCAACACCGCAGAAGACTCCGGGGCCTTTCCCATCGAATGCGATGTTTCCGACATGGAAACCGGGGACGTGATCATCATCTATCCCTACAAAGGAGAAGTTGCCAACGAAGAAGGAGACATTATTGCCACCTTTGAGCGCAAACCTGAAACCATTTTAGACGAAGTTCGGGCCGGGGGACGCATTCCTTTACTCATTGGACGCGCATTAACGGATAAAACCCGTGAAGCATTGGGACTGGAACCCAGTACCCTATTTGTCCGTCCGATCCCCCCTTCCCCCCTTAGTAAGGGGGGTGTCGAAGACGGGGGGATACCTGGCTTCACTTTAGCGCAGAAAATGGTAGGTAAAGCTTGCGGTTTGCCTGGGGTTAGACCCGGAACATCTTGTGAACCCATGATGACCACCGTTGGTTCCCAGGATACCACAGGACCCATGACTAGGGATGAGTTGAAAGAGTTAGCTTGTTTAGGGTTCAACGCAGACTTAACCCTACAAAGTTTCTGTCATACCGCAGCTTATCCCAAACCGGTTGACATCAACACCCATAAAGACTTACCGGACTTCTTTTCTACCCGTGGAGGTGTAGCGTTGAAACCAGGGGACGGTATCATCCATTCTTGGTTAAACCGGATGTTATTACCCGATACAGTGGGAACTGGGGGAGACTCTCATACTCGTTTTCCCTTGGGTATCTCCTTCCCTGCTGGTTCCGGTTTAGTTGCCTTTGCAGCAGCGTTGGGGGTTATGCCTTTGGATATGCCAGAATCAGTATTAGTTAAGTTTAGTGGAGAGTTGCAGCCGGGAGTAACTTTAAGAGATATTGTTAATGCTATTCCTTGGGTTGCCATACAAGAAGGTAAGTTAACTGTTTCCAAAGAGAACAAAATTAATGTTTTCAATGGTCGTATTATGGAGATGGAAGGATTACCTGATTTAAAAGTAGAACAAGCTTTTGAATTAACCGACGCAACAGCAGAAAGGTCTTGTGCCGGGTCAACTATTAAGTTAGGAAAAGATACCATCGCTGAATATTTGCGTTCCAATGTTTCCTTAATTAAAAATATGGTGGCACGGGGTTATGAAGATCCTAAAACGTTGATGCGTCGGGCTTCAAAAATGGAAGAATGGTTAAAAAATCCTGTTTTAATGGAGGCAGATGAAACAGCAGAATATGCTGATGTTATCGAAGTTAACTTAAGCGAGATCAAAGAACCAATTATTGCTGCACCCAATGACCCTGATAATATTAAATTGATGTCTGAATGTGCAGGGGATAAAGTAGATGAAGTGTTTATCGGTTCCTGTATGACCAATATTGGACATTATAGGGCTGCTGCCAAAATTTTAGAAGGGGCAGGACGCATTAAATCTGTTTTATGGATTTGTCCCCCAACCAGAATGGATGAAAAACAGCTACGAGAAGAAGGTATTTATGGTGTGTTTGCTGCATCAGGTGCAAGGACAGAAATGCCTGGATGTTCTTTATGTATGGGCAACCAAGCAAGAGTAGAAGATAATGCTACTGTGTTTTCTACCTCTACCCGTAACTTTAATAATCGTATGGGTAAAGGGGCGCAAGTTTACTTAGGTTCTGCGGAGTTAGCTGCTGTGTGTGCCTTATTAGGAAAAATACCCACTGTTGAGGAATATATGGAGATTGTCACCCAAAAAATTGATCCTTTTGCCGATGAATTATACCGTTATTTGAACTTTGATCAAATAGCAGGATTTGAAGAAGAAGGAAGAGTTATTCCCTTAGAAGAAATACCCAAAATTGAATATATTTTAGGCATTCCAGCAGGTGCTTTAAGTTAACATCGTAGGGTGGGCATTGCCCACCTTAACGTAAATTTTTGAGAGAATTAAATTAAGGAGATAAAAATGATTGAATTTCGTCCTACATTTTTAACTAGGAATGGAAAGAAAGAGTTTGCTGTTTTATCCTACGAAGAGTTCCTTAAAATTAAACAATGACTGGAATACTTAGAAGATTTAGAAGATTTAAAAGAAGCAAAAGAAGAAGAAAAAGATAGTCCATCTTATTCATTAGATGAAGTCAAGAAAATGCTTAATATGGATAAAATAACTCACTATCAAAGTTTAATTAAAAAAATTCTTCTAGAGTATGAAAAACTCTCATCTCAGGTAACTGATCCTGATATCGATGAAACTTTAATATTTGATGATCTAAGAAGTCAATATCTTTGGTTTAATATTGGTTGGAAAAATGGCGAACGAGTGAAAGCCATTTCTGTTTATGTTAGAATTAAAAATGATAAAATTTGGATAGAAGAAGATTGGACAGAGGAAGGTATTGCTAATGAGTTATTAAGAGGAGATGTCCCAAAAGAGGATATTGTTTTAGCTTTTTATGATGCCGAAACTCGTAAACATACAGACTTTGAGATCGCGTAAACACTTACACTATAATTGGAGTAGATAAAAATGACTGAAGTACATCCTGAATTTTCAAATAAAAATGAGAGAAGTGAAAATGATTTATTTTTGCCATTTACTTATGAAGAAATTTTAAAAAAAATTGGAAAAGATAAATCTAGACTTGTTGATTTAATTGTTCCAGTTACTCAATTTGAAAAACAAATTATTCAAGTTGTTCTAGATATTGAAAATGCCGGTTATTTGCTATTCTTATATGGTGTATCGGGAGTTGGAAAATCAACTTTCATCAGTTCACTTAAATTTCAAAAACATATTCCCATACAATCAATAGTTTCCATAGATGCTAGTGAATTAGACTATGAAAATAAGTCTGACATAAAATTAAAACAATTACTAAAACAAATAAAAAAAGAAGCGAGGGATTTCTTTTCAGAGAATAATCAGAGCAATGATAAACTATGTATTGTAATTGATTACTTAGAAAATTTAAACGATGAAGATAATAATAATGTAAAAGCTTTTTTTAGAGACTTAAATGGACTACTTCGTAAGTATCCAATTCTCATTATTTGGCCTGTAACAGTTAGAGAAGATTTAGAAAATATGCAAGAATTTGCTAAAAGCTTTTCTAGTACTATGTTTCATAGAATAAGACCTGCTATAAATTTTACAGGTCCTCCCTTGGATGAATATCCAAATATTGCTAAAAAAACAATCATGTTTTTTAACGAAGGTAAAAGTTGCTATGAGTTTCAATTAACTGATAATGATCTTGAAAACTTAAAGAAAGGTTATGAAAAGAAAGCACAAGAAAAACACTTGATTAGAGATTATCTCAAAGATATAAGAAGTCTTTGGGAAGAAAGAACTGATTATATATCTGGAATTGTCAAAAATGTTCCTAAACCAACAGAAGTCTGGTTTATATTTTTTTATCCTGAAGCAGAAGATATAGTCGCACGCTTTGCCAAGCAAACCCCAGACATAATTAATGAAATGTGGAATGCCGATTATAAATCCCTATTTGTCTATATTAGCGACAATAATCAAAGAAAAGCTGATTGGAAACCTCAACGTCTTACTTTAGCTTTAAGTAGTCGTATGCTAACTACTAAAATTATGTATTTACCGACAAATGCTTTAGTAAGCTGTATCGCTGCTTATGCAAAAGATGCAGAAATTCCTATTCCAAAAGAGGATTTATTGAACCGAGATAAGTATAATATTTTACAACATTGGTGCATTAAAAGCAATGCAAAGAAAACACTCAGCACAACTCCTTTATATTTACAATTGTCAGGAGTTTCTATTACAGGTGGAAAAAGAAAAAGTGGTAGAGTAGAAAAGGGTTTAAAAAATGCAACGCCAGCTTTTGAAAAAATAAACAAGGATATATCTGACAAGAAAATTAGTGATCAAAAGTTTAACAAAGCTGTTTGTTTAGCTTTACAAGATGTCTTTAACAACTCAGAACATAATTTGGACTTTGTTGCTGAGAAACCTCATCCTCATTTAACAAATATTAGACCTGATATTTTAGTAGATACAAATGATAAGTTAGTGTGTCTAGAATTTTGTTATACTAATAATAAGACTCCAGGCAATATGGCTGACTATGTTTTAAGAAAACTAAATCAATACATGAAACAATTAAAAGATAATTTTGAAATACCTAAAGATTTACTAAGTTAATATACTATTTTTTTTATCATTACTTTAAAGAAATATTAAATATCAATAATGAAATGAATTTTTATACATTTATAATCAGAAAAAGCGCACATTATTGGGTTTCACTATGTCTCGAAAACGGATTAGTGGGACAAGGAGAAACTCCAGAACAAGCTATTGATAAACTCAAAGAAGCCATTGAATCTTTTTCAGAAGTTTATAATAGTGAAAAAAATGTTTATTCTCGTCCCCTTCATATTGATGAACTCCATGAATTTTTAACCATTGAAGATTCTGAATCTTCTGAAATATACGAAATAAGAAAAGTTTATGCCTAATATTATGAATTACCAAGATATTATCACCATAGAACCTGGAAAACGTAGCGGAAAACCTTGCATTAGAGGCATGAGAATTACTGTTTATGATGTTTTATCTTATCTTGCTTCCGGAATGACTTATGAGGAGATTTTAGAGGACTTTCCTTATTTAACAAAAGAAGATATTTTAGCTTGTCTCAGTTATGCAGCAGATCGGGAACGTCAAACCTTAATTATTCAATCATGAAACTCCTTTTTGATCATAATCTTTCCCCTAGTTTAGTCAAGCGATTAGCTGATTTATATCCCAACTCTAATCATTTATATTTGATGGGATTAGATCGAGAAAATGATAACATTATCTGGGAAATAGCTAAACAACAAGATTATATTATTGTTACCAAAGATTCAGATTTTAATGAACTCTTGATATTAAAAGGATTTCCTCCTAAAGTTATTTGGATTCGTATAGGTAACTGTTCTACAAGGATGATAGAATCATTACTGAGAAATAATTATCAAATTATTAGTGATTTTTCACAAGACAATAGCATAGGAATAATAACTTTATCTTAAAACATGGGTTGAATTCTGCTGATCGCCTATAATAAATATATATAGAAAAGTAAGCATAAAATGGATAACTTAGTTAAGTATCGTCAAATCATCAAAAAAATTTTAACAGAATATGATGAAATTGCTAATCGTTCATCTAAAAGAAAGTATGAAACTTGTTTGATATTTGATGAAAATCATGATCATTATTTATGGATGTCTATAGCTTGGGTAAATCAAAAAAGAATTAACAACACTCATGTACATATCCGCATTAAAAATAATAAAATCTATATAGAAGAAGATTGGACAGAAGAAGGGATCGCAAATGAATTCTTAAGAGAAAGTGTACCAAAAGAAGATATTGTTTTAGCATTTCATGATCCTGAAAGTCGGAAATATACAAACTTTGCCATCGCTTAACCCTGCTAATAGATTAAAACATAATTAAATTTAAGTCTCGGTTTGTTAACTTAAGTAAAGGCATTATTAACCTAATCAAAAGATTAGGAAAAGTTCCTAAAAATTCCGTCACAAATCAGAAACCCTTCAGTAGAATCTGACTAGCTCTACTTTTAAAGAGACAAAATTTTGTAGCAAAATCAACATTTTGCTAACAAGAAAATCTGTTAAATAAAGTAATTAGGATGCTATGACAGAATCTGTTCTTACAGGACGAATAACCACCACCAGCGATCGCCCGAAGGTCCAAAAATGGATGAGATTTTTGGTGTGGAAAATCGCGATCGCTACCCTACTCTTAATGGCCGTAGGCAGTGCCACAAGGGTGATGAATGCCGGGTTAGCTTGTCCCGACTGGCCCCTATGTTATGGTCAGTTAGTCCCCACCCAACAAATGAACCTGCAAGTCTTCTTAGAATGGTTTCATCGCTTAGATGCTTCCCTCATTGGTTTAAGTACCCTGGCCTTAGTAGGACTATCTTGGTGGTTTCGCAAAGAACTCCCCAAATGGCTACCCTGGGCTTGTTTAGGAGCATTAGGACTGATTGTCTTTCAATGTATCTTAGGGGGTTTAACCGTCACCCAAATGTTGCGGTTTGATATTGTCACCGCCCATTTAGGAACCGCCCTCCTCTTCTTTGCCAGCTTAGTGATCATTGCCCTCTGTTTAACCCCCTACCAAGGCACCACCACTGCCGGCACACTGCGATGGGTTAGCCTGACAGCAGCTATTTTAGTCTATGTGCAGTGCTTATTAGGGGCCTTAGTTGGTTCCCGTTGGGCCCTGCATCAATGCTTTGGCGGTTCCCAACTATGCGCTGTGATGAATAGTCATATTATCGGTGTGGTTCCTGCTACCTTAGCCACCTTAGCCGTTGTTGCCACCGCCTGGCGAACTCCGGCGCTTCATCCAACCCTCAGAAAACTAGCTTGGGTTGCTGGTGGGATCGTTGTGTTGCAGGTCCTCTTAGGGGTAGCTACCTTTTACCTCCATTTACAGGTAGAACCCTTAACCGTAACCCATCATACCGTCGGGGCTGCTTTATTTGCTACCTTAGTCGCCTTGACAACCTTGGGGATGCGAGATGCAAAAGCCTAAAAATCAGTGTTTTTGCCTTTCCATTTCCTATTTTTTCGTGCTTAGCACAATAACCTATCAATCCATAGAATTTGGTGTGAATTAATGATTGGGACTGATCTTGTCCGTCGTAACGAGAACCTTTTACAAGTGGTTAGAAGTTATTACCAACTAACCAAACCGAGGATTATTCCTCTATTATTAATCACCACGGCCGCTTCGATGTGGATGGCCTCTAAAGGTGAAGTGGACTCTTTTAAACTCTTCATTACCTTATTAGGAGGAACCCTCGCAGCCGCTTCAGCGCAAGTGATGAACTGTATCTACGATCGCGACATTGACTACGAAATGTTGCGGACTAGAACCCGTCCCATCCCTTCTGGCCGAGTTCAATCTAGTCACGCCCTCATTTTTGCAGTGGTGTTAGGGGTGATGTCTTTTAGTCTTTTTCTTGCCTATATAAACCTTCTCAGTGGTTTATTAGCTATGTCCGGCATTGTCTTTTATATGCTGGTATATACCCATTTCCTCAAGCGCAATACCCCTCAAAATATCGTTATTGGTGGGGCAGCAGGTTCCATTCCTCCTTTAGTGGGTTGGGCTGCTGTAACAGGGGATCTCAGTTGGGCCCCTTGGATTTTATTTGCCATTATTTTCCTCTGGACTCCTCCCCATTTCTGGGCTTTGGCTTTGATGATCAAGGATGATTATGCTCAGGTTAATGTTCCTATGATGCCCGTCATCGAAGGAGAAGAATCAACGGTGCGTCAAATTTGGTGGTATACCTTATTAGTGATTCCTTGTACCCTGTTGTTAGTCTATCCTGTGGGTGCTTCTGGTTGGTTATATGGAGCGATCGCTATATTATTAGGGGCGATATTTATCAAGAAAACCTGGTTACTGAAACAAAACCCCTTTGATAAGGATATGGCAAAATCTCTGTTTAAGTTTTCTATCCTTTATCTAATGTTGTTATGTACTGCGATGGTAGTAGATAGTTTACCTCTTACCCGTGAAGTGTTCATGGTGATAATCAATTTTGTTAGCTAATGGTACTGAATATGTCCTTTAGTTGAAGTATCAAGGTTGTGAAGGTGCTTAAAAACCTTCACAACCATTATTTTTAGCCTGAGTTCGATATAAGGAAATTTCTAGAAAACTAACTCAAATGAGAAGTCTGAAACCTTCATTCTCTCCTTAAGAAAATCATAACTCCGAACTCCGAACTCCGAACTCCGAACTCCGAACTCACGTTAATTTTAGGTCATCCTTTCGATTTGTCTAACAGCAGTTAAGGCCGAATAACTGACCCCTGCTGTACCTTCTCCGGGGTGGGTAGAGTCTCCCACTAACCAAATATTTTTCATCGGGGTACGGGTAGCGATACCAAACGGACCAAAAGTAGACACCCGTTGGCCAACACCTCCTACTATCCCTTTATCCCTAGCTGTATAGTAGGCAAAAGTGCGAGGGGTGGCTGCTTCTTGGTGAATAATAGTGTCAGCATTGAGGTGGAAATAGTTACTCAAACGGGCGATCGCTTCTTGGCTATATTGTTGTTTTAATTGTTGATATTTCTCTTCACTTATATTGTTCCATATTTGAGTATCGGTGAAACTAGAGGCAATAATTGTTCTTTGTCCTTTTTTTGCCCTACCATCTCCAGGTTTACTCACAGAAACAAACAAGGAATTATTTTCCCCAATAATGCCATCATAATCATAGAAAAATTGCAGATGAGGGGGACAACTTTCGGGGATAGCTTTTTCATCAACCCCCAAATAAATAACAAAGGCCCCAGACGCTTCGGGCAGTTTATCAACCCTTTGTTGATACAGGTTAAACCCAGGTTTAGTCGGTGTATCAATCATTTTTACTAAATTTTGTACAGGAACATTAGTCACCACATGATCTGCTATTTTGGTGATGGTTTCCCCTGTTTTGCGAACACGAATAGTAACTTTAGTTTTCTTATCCTTAAGGGTTTCTATTTTCTCAACAGAATGGCCGGTGAAGAGTTTTCCGCCGTATTTTTTTAACCCTTCTACTAAGCGATCGCTCAATACCTGCATACTCCCTTGTAAATGATATAATCCTTGGGGTTCCTGGGATACTCCTAACGCTGTAGCTGCATACAATAAAGCGGTTTCATCAGTATCCACTTGAGAATATAATTTTAACTGTAAATCAAGGAAGGTTTTTAATCTGCGATCGTTATATATTCCATACAACCGTAAAGCATCCCCCACCGTCATCAAGGTAAAAGGAACTGTAATTAAAGTATCTAACCGTAGCGCGCTGGTGAGTTGCCAAAGATCCCAAAGGTTGCGAGGAGGTAAGACAGGATCTCGCCCTTGAAACTGCCAACTTGCTTGAAATAGTTTAGCTAATAATTGCCAAAAGGGTTCGCTTCCGGGGAACTGTTGTTGTCTTTCTTGTTGCCATTTTTCAGGATCACGCCAAACATTGATCGGTTGGGTTTCTCCGGGTAAAAAAACCGCACAAGCGGGATCACAGGGAGTAACCGGGGGTAAGTCAATCTCTAATTCTTCAAAAATGCGGTGATGAATGCCTCCGGGTTCTAACCCTGCCACTTGGGTTGCTCCCACATCGAAGGTAAACCCCCGACGTTTGAAGGTTGAGGCACAACCCCCAGGTACATAAGCCTGTTCATATAAGCTTACATCATACCCTCGACGGGCTAGTAATGCCCCGGCCGTTAAGCCCCCAATTCCTGCTCCCACGACTATAGCTTGTTTAGACACAGTTTAAATTTTTGTTATAAAAGTTTATATTTTTCTCATTATATATTTATTTGTAATTCCGAAACAACGAATAATGGATAATTAATAAATTCTAGATGTATTTAACCATTTTTATATGAATAATTTCCCCTTCTGTAAAGAGATCGCCTACTGGTTCAAAGCCTAATTTTTCGTACAAACTTTGAACATAAACTTGAGCATGAATAACAATTTGCTTATATTTTTCTTGTTCTTTAATAAAGGCGATCGCCTCTTTCATTAATGCTGTGCCTACCCCTTGACCTCTTGCGGTCGATAAAACAGCCAATCGTTCAATTTTAACAGTATCTTCATCAATATATCTAATTCTTGTTGTTCCTATGGGTTTTTGAGCTAAATAAGCTATAAAATGAACACAATAATCATCGTAACCATCAAATTCTAAAGCCGGATCTACCCCCTGTTCTTGTTGAAAAACACGGATTCTGATATTTTCAATAGCTTCTAAATTATCTTGATAGTTAGTATTTTTAATTTCTACTTTATTCATGGTTTTTAATCTTTATAGAACAGGAAATACCTTACCAAAAACCTCTTTTTCCACTAGGCATAACTGTACGCCAATTGGTTTTTGCTACGGATAATTGAGCCTCAGTAATTCTAGCACTATTGAGATCGACCCCACAAAGATTAGCCCCTTGTAGGTTAGCATAATTCAAATTAGCTCCACATAAATTAGCCCCCCTTAAATCCGCTCCATTGAGGTTAGCATAACCCAAATAAGCTTCATTAAGATTAGCATTTTTCATAATAGCTTCGCTTAAATCTGCTCGGCCAAGATCCGCACGAGATAACTCAGCGCCTTGTAAATTAATACGACTTAATTTGGAGTCATAACAATTAATTCCTGGTAAAAAAGCTTTGGATAAATTGAGTTCATTTAATTCTTGATGAGCAAAATCCCGACGACCTTTATTGTAAGCTTTTAATAAGGTTTTACTTCGCCATTTTTTCTTCTTTTTTTTAGGTTCCGTGGCATCAGAAAAAGCAGTTTTTCCACGGCCACGACGACGGGTAGAAGTTGCCCCATGAGCCATATTATAAACACTTCCTGGTGCAGCCGCACCACCTCCACCTCCACCTCCACGGTTAACGCTAATAGAGACAGGTTTATTGAGTTCAGTAGAAACGGAAGAAACGGTATTTCCTCGAGTTCTCGTCGATGGTGATGTAGTAATTAAACCTGTACTCACGGAACAATTGGGAGTTGATGGGCTACCGGAAGTCTTGAACCCTGAGATCATGGTGGTCATACTATCTTGCATCCCTTGTTCATAAGGGGCCATGGCCATAGCATCTAGGACTTGTTCGGCTGACTTGTAGCGATGTTTAACCGATACCTCTAACATCTTTTTGAGAACTTTGGCCAAGGAATAGCTAATATCCACGTAGGGTTCCCAAGCAATTTCCCCAGTTTCGGGGTCACAACCAATATCTTTAGGGGTTTTAGCGGTTAATAAGTACACACAGGTAACACCCACCGCATAAATATCACTGGCGTAAACAGGACGCATAGCCATTTGTTCGGGAGGAGCAAAACCGGCAGTTCCCACGGCAAAAGCGGTAAAGGCGGTTTGAGTGTTATTGGCTACCATAGAATTGACTTGATTTTTCACGGCTCCAAAGTCAATCAACACCAGTTTACTGTCTTTTTGAGAGCGAATGAGGTTAGCGGGTTTGATGTCACGGTGAATGACTTTCTGAGAATGGATATACTCTAGGATGGGTAAGAGTTCCGTCAAAAATTGTTTAATCCCTGCCTCGGTAAAAGGGCCTTTTTTCTTAACCTCTTGATGAAGGTTATTGGACTTTGGATAAAAAACAATTGTTAGCGTAAATTTTACGCTAAGCATATCTCCAGAGCTAAAATAGAGAATTAAGGTGATTTTAAAAACTCTCTTTCCATCTTTTTAGGGGATTTTAAATATTAAATAGCTTCATTCAGTTTCGGTTCCAATATAGATATCTAAGTAGCTTTCCGTTAGAGATTGAATGACTCGTTCTAATTCATCAATGAGATTTCTTCTAGTGAGTTTTTCTACAGCATCAATATGAGCAGAACTTCCGGCTCGTCCTAAATATTTATATTTGGTTTTTTTCTCATTATTAGTGGCCATAGGAAAAATTGATTCAGCAGCCTGTAGTTTATAATACCAGTAGATTGTTCCCTTTCGATTAACCTGATAACGAATAATATGACAATTAGCTGGTGCTACTTCCCCTTCCCGTTCAATTTTCTTTATTTTCTGTTTAAGAGAGCGAATTAGACTCTTAATTTGTTTGGCTCTCAGGTGGACATCTTGACTGGTCTTAAGTTCGGAATGTGATGACATTAGCCTTAACTATAACAAACAACCTCTTTTGATGTTAGCGTATATATTCAGCTAATTTATAAGGTAATAAATTTTAAAAATGACCAAAAATGAAACGGCTACGTCTGTCGAGGAATTCCTGGTGTGGAGGTCTAACCTCTTCCAAGGACTAAAAGCTAGAAAAGAAACTATTATAGAATTACTCGATGCCCTCTCCAGTAACCAACAAGCTCACTCAGTCGTTGAATTGTCTCTCAATCCTTTATTTAGAAGAGATTATAACAGTTTATATAGAGGAATTCAATAGTTTTTACCCACTCAAACTGACCCTAATTATGAACAGAGAATTGAGACTTTATTTTCAGCGGTATCGAGAACAATTCCTCCCACTTCAAAACATTATATCTTATTTGGTATTGACACAACTCCCTGTCCACGACCGTTTGCCGAAACGTTAGCGGATAAAACCTTTATTCATTACCCCAATCCAATTAAGGGAAATAAACCCATTAATATTGGACATTGTTATTCCGTTGTCTGCGCTTTACCTGACCAAATAGACACAGAAAAAGTCCCTTGGGCTGTCCCCTTATCAGGAGAGCGAGTTCCCTCTAAACATAAAGGAGTAAATCAAGGCAATCAACAACTAAAAAAAATCTGGCAAAGTTCTTTATTTTCTGATAAATTATCTGTCTTAGTGGCTGATAGTGACTACAGCCAAAAGGATTTTATTGGGGAACAAGTTAAGCATGAAGACGTAGTTACTATTACAAGAGTTAGAAGTGACCGAGTTTTTTATCGTCAATTTATTCGGGATCCAAATCAAGCCAAAACTTCGGGACATCCCCGTTGGTATGGGGATAAATTTGACCTTAAAGATGACCAAACTTGGACTGAACCTGATGAAGTTCATCATGTTCCCTTTACAACGAAAAAAGGTCGTCAATTAACAGTGACTATTTCGGGATGGAAACAGATGTTAATGAGAGGAACTAAAAACTATAAAATGAACAATCACCCCTTTACTTTACTCCAGATTGTTGTCAGAGATCAAGAAAGGGAGCAAAAAATCAACTGAAAACTTAAAAGCTCCTTAGTTTTCCTCAGAATCTATAGATTAGCCCTATTTGTCAGCCAATTTTATTGACTGACAAATAGGGACGATATTTTGGGATTTTAGTTTAGCGTAAAATATACGCTAACAAACTTTTTTTGTCCAAAGTCCAATAAAGGTTATAGCCCTTGACGTATTCTTGAACCAGATAAAATTCTTTATTTTGTTCAAAAAAATCTAATAATCTAGGCACTTGGGGATGATTACCCACTTTTCCCAAGGTTTCTGCTTCTCTTTCAAATAATTCCTTCGCCATTTTATATACTTGGGGGTCATCACTGGCCGGCCGTAGCTGTTTGACAACGCAGATAGGATTGCCTGGAAGGGATAAATCAGCAGCCCCAAAAGTAGCCCCGAAGCCACCTTTTCCTAGAATACCTAGAGGTTGATAACGTTTCTTTAATCGCAGTTGAGAACCGCAAGATTGACAAACTGCCACATTATTGGGGTTTTTGGGTTGGGCGCAAGATGGGTTTACACAGTAGCTCATTCACTCTTACCGATGTCACGTTATGGACTTTGACCAATCGGATAGAAAAAGGGGTCAAGATCACCGTCATACGGTTATCCAGTTCTAATATGCCCGAATCTATCGGGAAAGTAACACCGGAGACACCTGAGTTTGGGAAGGAATATTACTTTTTCCCAAACTCCCCGCATCTTAATCAATGGATATGGTTTGTGGACCGCTACCGTTATCTGTAGTGTTATCACCATAGGTAAAATCGGTCATTCCCTGTTCTTGTAGCCAGGCTTTTAAAGGATCTTCTGATAGTTTTAGCTTAAGTGCGCCGGAAAGTAGTCCTCCAGCAAAGGCAAGGGGTTGCTGGATCAATTCTTTAAAAACGGGTTGTAGCTCGTCGAGAAACACAATTATTCTCCTTGTTTTGTTGAATAGTCTTCATTATAACTATGTTTAACAGAAGCAATTCCATGAACAACTTTTTATTTGACTTGAATTTTGTTAACTAATTCATTAAAAGGTTGCCAATTATCTTCATTCGCGATCGCTTCCCATACTAACTCAATTTGTGGTCTTAATAAGGGGATTTGACTATTAAATTGATTGATAGTTTTCCTGATTTGCTCTAATTTTTCTGGGGAGATTTTACTTAAAGTTTTACTATATATTTTTCGCCAATTTTTCCAATAAATGTCATCCAAATTACTATTTTCTAAGATAGTTGTTTCATTTTGCCACCAACCTAGATTAATTTCTGTCATCAAATCGAGGAAAAATTGATGATAACCAACTTGACTTTTCTTCAAGGCATCTACGGTTACCTCAACTAACTCTTTTCCATCTTCAACTAACCCGAAAAGCCCTAGTCTTTTTAACATTTCTTGAGTATAAGCTGTTTGATAATAATCATCAAACTTATTTAAAGCTGTTTCTAAAATTTTAGGAGAAATAAGGGTCATTAATGGTAAGTGTAACATCTCCAAGTTAACCCTAACAATGAATGATTGATTCCCATAGCAATAGCGTTTAGAATAATCAAAATAAGCTGCGGTAAAAGAAGAATCATAGGTGGGAATGAAAGCATAGGGACCATAATCAAAACTTTCCCCTGTAATGGACATATTATCTGTGTTCAATACCCCATGACAAAACCCTGCTGCCATCCATTGCGCTGTTAATTGGGCGTGACGTTTTACTAATTCTTGGTAAAATAAACTATAACAATCAGGAGATTTTAAGTCAATTTTTGGATAATAAATATCAATCACAAAATCCAATAATTTTTTGATTAAATCTGGCCTTTTGATATAGTATAAACGCTCGAATGTGCCAAAGCGAATATGAGAACGACTCATGCGAATCATAACAGAAGAACGAGTAGGAGAGGGTTCATCTCCTCTCCATAAAGATTCCCCTGTTTCTACTAAACTTAAACAACGGGAAGTTTTGACCCCCATTCTGTGTAAGGTTTCTGCTGCGAGGACTTCTCTTACCCCTCCTTTTAAGGTTAATCTACCGTCACCACCACGAGAATAAGGGGTTACTCCTGACCCTTTGGTGCCAAAATCGTATAATTCTGCATCTACTCCTCTGACTTGTCCATAGAGGAACCCTCTACCGTCTCCTAGAGAGGGATTATATTGCCCAAATTGATAACCATGATATCGTAGAGCAAGAAAGGGTCTGATTCCTTGAAATTTGCCAAAAGCTTCGATAAAATGTCTGTCATCTACATCGTTGGATGATAAACCTAATTGGGTTAATAAATCATCGTTACGAAACCTTAAAATATGTTGAGGAAATTGCGCTGCTGCTACTTGATCATAATAGTCTTCCCCTAAATTTTCTAAAGCGGGTTCGTAATTAAGATTGAGAAAAGGATTATCTCCGTTTAAAGTCATAAGGTTATTTCAGTTATTAGTAAACAGTTATCAGTAACCAGTTATCATTGTTTTAATTCTACCTAATATCTTGATTTATTGTTGTAATTGATCAGCTATCATTCATAATTCCTTGGGTATTACTGAGAATAACATCCCTTAGGTCTGCATTGGTTAGGTCTGCATTAGTCAGGTTTGCATTGGTTAAATTGGCACCGCTCAATTTAGCTTTCACTAAACTCACTCCCGTTAAATTTGCGTTTTCTAAATTCGCTGCAATTAGTTTAGCACGATTGAGGTTACTATATTGTAAATTAGTTCCTGATAAATTGGCACCGATGAGGTTAATATTTTCTAAATTGAGGTGTGGTAAATTCATGTTAGAGAGTTCCGCTTGTTGAAAATTTCTTTCTCCTAAGCGATACCTTTGTAATAATTCTGCTGCTTCTGTGACCATTATTTCTCTTTGTTCTGGACTCCGATAAGTTATTGTAAATTTATCTTTTTGTTTGAGAACATTTTCTAACTCTTGGTATAAGGAATAATTACCAATTCCACTCATAGTTAACCATCCCTGCGATCGCGTCATCGCAACGAATAATTGATTACGGAATAATAGGTTATCTTCTGCTTTAGAAATGTGATCTAATCCAACAATATAAACCATGTCTGCTTCTTGTCCTTTGGCACGATGAATACGAGAGATTGTCACTGCGCCTTCATACCAAAATTGATTTTTAAACCCCTCTTGGCTTAAATCATTACATCTTTTACTTCCTGGAATATAAATATCAATCCCTTGTCTCATCAGAAAACTAGCAATGGTTTGTTGTAAGCGAAAAGAATCAAAATAATCACCCAAAATCAAAACTAAAATCTCTTTACTTGGTCGAAGTCCATCCTGACGTAAATCATTATATATCTGTTTATATAAAGCACTAATTTCTTGTTGTCTTGATAAATATTTATTAAACTTAATCAATGAATCTTGACAATTATCATGCAAGGGATTAGGTGAATTTTCTAAAGGTCTAGTAATGGTTATCTTGTCCCCATCTTTTAACTCTCCTTCAACTTCATAACCTAAACTTTGCCAATCTTTTTTATCGCTTATTCCTGTTAATATTCCTTGGGTACGTAACCATCCCATTCCCATAGCGTGGGCAGCAATAATAATCAAATGAGGTGTCCTATAACAACGAGACATAATCTCTGTTTTATTAATTCCATTTTCATATTTTCCCGTAACAATATTACCTAATTCTTTGCCAAAAATTTCACTGGGATGGGGAACTTCTAGATTATCTAAACTCTGTAATTCATCATAAGCCCAAATCAATCTTCTTTGTTTAATGTCCACAGCATCAACGGGACGTAATGCTTGATAAGCTAACCAATAAAAAGGCTGTTTTTCTTGATAATGCCAATTTTTAACCATGAAATCTTGTCCTTCGTCTATTAAAATTGCATCAAAAATATGAGGTATAGCGGTTTGATTTAAGAGGCTAAAACAGACTTCCCCCAATGCTTCTGATGGTTGTTGAAACGTGGTTTGATTAACCCCCAAAGGAACCACTCCTGTTACTTGACACAAAAAGCGATAAAATCCCAATTGTTCTCGAGAACCCCAACCATGAAAAACTTGTAATTGTTGATTATTTATATTGTATGTTTGTTGTTGATGACTAAAATATCTAACCCATTGATCGATTTGTTGTATAATTTCTCCATAAAGACTACGAGAGAAGAAAACAAAAGCAATTTTCCAATCAGGATTCTTTAGGTGCATAATTGCTGCTTTTTGACAGAGTAAAACGGTTTTACCAGAACCAGATACTCCTCGTATTCGTTGAAAGCCTTTTGGAATTTGTTTGGCAATTTTTTCCTGTTCTAAGTCAAATTCATGAATATGATTTCTAATTTTTTGTATCATTTTACCTTTACTATTATTTCCTCCTAAAACTTTATGGTTTTTTTTACATAAAATAGGGGTTCCCGATAGAGTATTAAGAATTAAATTCCATTGATAGTTATTTATTTTTTGTCCGACAATAATTCCTGGTGCTTGCTGAATAATTTTCCGAGTTGTTTCTAATGAAAGAAGATGATCTTCAAAGAGAATAGGAGGGTTACTAATAAGTTTATGAAATCCTTTTGTTTGCCATTGTTTTGTAGTAATAAAAGGTAAAGCAATTAATACTTTGGCTGGAATTTTATTTGATAAACTGGGTTCTTGATTAAAGTATTCTAATAAAGAAAATAATTGATTTTCTGCTTGTTGATAAGGTTTACCTTCACCTGTATAAAAGTTTTGATAAGTCCAACAGTGTCCCTGAATACTAACAATTTGATCAATCAATAAAGACTTGACTTCAATAACTACTAATCCTAGCTCAGAATCAACGATTAAAATATCAGCTTCTTTCCTTATTTTTCCCCGCAAAGGAAAAATAGGATAACGCCAATAAATTAGGCATTTTCTTTGATAAAATGCTTGTTTGATTTTCTCCCATACTATCTTTTCTCCCCTCTGTCCCCTATCATTAAAAGCTCCAGTGGTAATAAACATTGTAGGCTATAACATAAAACTAATATAATTCTAATACTTAATAACTGGAAGCATCCTATTTTTTTCAAAGCATAACCCAGAATAACCATAAAACAAGGGTTTTAGCATATCTTAAAAAACTCTTACGGTAAAATTGGGATACTCCCTAATATAGCGTTTCTCGGACTCAATATGTACACCTAATATCGAGCCTCCGAACTCCGATCTCCGATCTCCTAAAACTAGAAAACTCTGTACCTCACAAGTATGAGAAGTGCTATAAACGACCTAAGCCTGTTGTTAATTCTTACTATACCAACGGAACAAAACTCGAGCTAATCGTTGGGGATTATGACTGACTTTCGCCGTCATTTCATCTTCATCCATAATATTAGCTAAAACAATACGACATCCTAAATTAGTTACATCTTCTTTGTCTAAAAATACAGGATGAGATTTTTCTTTAGCATAATGTTTTATGACGACAGGAGAAGGAGAAGTTCGTTGTACTAAAACAGCATCAAATATTCGTTTACCGCAAACACCATTAATAGCTTTAATATGATCAGATACGCTATAACCATCGGTTTCCCCCGGTTGAGTCATGATATTACAGACATAAATACGAGGAACTTTTACCTTAGCCAAAGCCTCTCTAATCTCGGGAACCAGAAGATTAGGAATGATACTGGTGTAAAGGCTTCCTGGTCCCATTACAATATAATCAGCTTCATGAATTGCCTGTAAAGCAGCGGGTAAACCAGGAGGATTTTCAGGAAAACAACCAATTTGACGTATTTTGCCGCCAGCTTCGGTAATATGAGATTCTCCTTCCACAAAACGACCATCATCCAACCTAGCCCATAAACGGACATCGCTTAAGGTTGCAGGTAAGACTTTACCACGAACAGCTAAAACTTTGGAACTAGCTGCGATCGCCTTTTCAAAATCTCGTCCGGTAATGGCTGTCATGGCCGTTAAGAACAAGTTACCTAAACTATGGCCTGTGAGTCCTTCTCCAGCTTGAAAGCGGTATTGAAACAACTCCGTTAACAACTTTTCTTCATCGGCTAAAGCAGCCATACAGTTACGAATATCTCCAGGGGGTAAAACCCCAATTTCTTCCCTGAGTCTTCCTGAAGACCCGCCATCGTCTGCTACGGTGACAATGGCGGTAATATTAGCACTATACTGTTTTAAGCCCCGTAATAGGGTGGATAGTCCCGTTCCTCCCCCAATGGCCACAATTTTCGGACCACGATGTAAACGACGATGGTTTAACAGGCGATCGACCAATTGTTGATCGCTATCAGGAAAGGCATCGGTTATGGACCCCACTGTACGACTTTGTCCCCATAGTAGGAGAAATAGTCCCAATAACACAGCCACAGGACCAGAAATATAGTTAGGAACGTAGGTGGTAATGATTTCGAGGAGTTGGGAGATTAAATCTAAAAGAAAATAAATGGGAGTCAGTTTTGCCCAAATGGCTAAGCCTAACAACGATAAAAATAAACCTGTGGCACTAATGAGTAACCAACGTTTGATGAATAGGCCAGGAGATAGCCATTTAAACCAACGATTAACCCGTTTTGGGGTTCTTTGACCAACCATTGACCATTTTCCCTGCTTGGGGGAAAGTTTGCGTATTGCTTGCTGTAAAGGGGTAATAGGCATAGGTCATGATCACCAGGAGTAAGTTATAAAGAACGTTAATATAATGTTTTATGGAAACGTTAGCACAAAATTTATAATTATGACGATTCCCAGTCTGTAAAGTTCGAGTCTTATGGGTGGTATTTTTATGAGTTCTCCGATTTATTGGCAAGACGCTAAGGAATATTTAAGGTCAAACGATGCTATTTTAGCCGATATCATTGCGTTATATCCATCAGAAACCATGATTAATTATCATGATGCTTTCTTAACTTTGGTTAAAGCTATTATCGGACAGCAAATTTCTGTTAGTGCAGCTAATGCCATTAATCAGAGAGTAGAATCTTTATTAGGAGAAATTACCCCTGAAAATTATCTAGAAACCGATCCTCAATTGTTACGCAAGTGTGGTTTGTCTCGGCAAAAAATTGCCTACATCACTAATATTACACAAGGATTTAAAGACGGTATCTTAACCCCTCAAGCTTGGTCAGAGATGACTGATAAAGCAGTTATAGCTCAATTAACTTCTATTAAAGGAATTGGTCCCTGGACAGCACAAATGTTTTTGATTTTTCATTTACATCGTCGGGATATTTTTCCTCTGGCTGATCTGGGTTTAATTAATGCTATTCAGCTTCATTATGGCAGTGAAAAGGCTTTAAGCAAAGGAGAAATCAAAGAACTTTCACAACGTTGGAAGCCTTATCGTACAGTAGCAACGTGGTATTTATGGCGTAGTCTTGATCCTGTACCTGTTCAATATTAACAAATGATAATTTTAGTCCTATTAAACCCATTAAAACCCAATTAGTATCATCAACTGTCACAAAAATTGTTACAATTAAGAGCCTATTATTATTAGCTAACTTTTATGATACCTTCCTACCGAAAAGACTCCCTTGAACAACATTATAAAATTATTAACCAACTCGGTAAGGGAGCAATGGGAATAACTTATGCAGCAGAAGATGTCAACACAGGTCAAAAAATCGCTCTCAAAGTCATCTCGTTACAGAATCTAAGCGATGCTAAACATCTAGAATTATTAGAACGAGAAGTTACAGTTTTAAAGCAATTAAATCATCCCAATATTCCTCAATATATTGATTACTTTCAATTAAAAGAAGATAATAAATTATACCTTGTACAAGAGTTAGTGCTAGGAAAAAATCTAAATCAGCAAGTAGAATCAGGACTGAGATTAACAGAAGGAGAAGTTAAGAATATCGCACAACAAGTTCTTTACATTCTTGACTATTTGCACAATTTTCAACCTAGTATTATTCACCGAGATATTAAACCCCATAACTTGATTCTTGGGGATGATGTAAAAATATTTTTAGTAGATTTTGGTGCGGTTCATAATGCTTATTATAATACCATGATAGGGGGAACAGTTGGCATTGGAACCATTGGTTATATGTCCCCGGAACAACAAATAGGTAAACCCGTTCCTGCTTCTGACTTATATAGTTTAGGGAGAACATTACTTTATCTATTAACCAATCGTCCTCCCGATCATTTATTGGCGCATAAAGAAACAGTTAATCTTGATCATATTCGTGATTATATTCAACTATCTGATGAATTTATACAGTGGTTAGAAAAGATATTAGATCCTGATGTAGATGAGCGTTTTTATTCAGCAAAAGAAGCATTGAACTCATTAAAAAATACTAAGTCAATTAACAAAGAAAAAAATAGTCAAATTGGATGGTTCGCTTTGATATGTCTAGGAGTTGCTAGTGTTACATTAGGGACTTTTTCTTATAATTAGGGTTTGCTGAAAAAGTTTCTCCAAAATTTATGCCACTTTTGACCAAGAATTTTCTGACAAATCAATAAGTTTTAGTACATAAAAATTGTTTAAAGTATAATCAAAATTAATGAAAGGCGGTTTGATGAGTTCTCCTGTTCTATTATTAGTAAATAAGGACAAAAAAAGCGACAAAAACTGCCTCAGAAGTTTAGAAAGATTGACAACTAAAAATGTAATAGCAATAGATGTAATGGAGGTTTCAGGGAGTTTTGTCATCACGAGATTTAGGCTAAATCTTCGTTTAGCTTGTCCAAACTTTCCCTCAATAGCATTACGGAAGCATTCATCGGAGTGGGCTTGTTTCTTTTCTTCTTCACTGACATTTTTCGGAGGTCTTCCTAACTTCGGACCACTGATTCTTATCCTTCTTTCCTTACACCAATTTCTGTTTTCCCTAGTTCGATAAATTTTATCTACATGGACGGATTCGGGATAATAGCCAAACGTTTCTTTATACTTTTCTACTTGTTCTTTTAAATGACAAGATTCATTGAAGTTTTCCCAACTTATTTTGTCTAGAAACACATAGTTATCTACACAGCTTACTGAGAGTTTAGCTCCAAACTCTATTGGTTTTCCTGCTTTTCCCCTCACTATTGGACGAATATGCGGTTGAGTTAAACTTACAATTCTTTGAGGAACACTCTGGGTCTTATTCTCCCACATTGACTGTTGTTGTTCATAAACTTTTTTGATAGTCTCTAGACAATTTTTCTGTCTTTTACTCAGATTTTCCAGGGAAGCCCCAGCTTGAATTAAGTCTTCTATATTTCCTAAATTTTTCTTAAGGTATTTTAACTGTTTCCCGATAGCTTTTCTTCTTTCTTGATAAGATACTTTTCGTTTTTTAGCTACTTTTAAGTATTCCTTTCTAGCAATTATTCTAGAAGTTCTCGGCTTTTTTCTCAATTTTACTCTTAATGGTTTATAAAGATTATCTATTATTCTTTCTGTCTCAATTCTGGCTTGATTTAATATGCCTAAATCCGTTGGGTATTTGATGTCTGCTGGCGTACAAGTCGCATCTAAAATTAGTTTACCTTTGTTTTTTATTTTTTCTCCTTTTTCTTGGAGACAATCCTTTTTTTTTACTTCTTTATCACTCTTGTCTATTTCTCTTTTTACTATTTTTTTATTGATTTTGTTTATCAATTCTCCATCAATTCTTTTCCTAAAATGAACTAGCATTGAAGATTCCAGTGGTGGCTCTTGTTGATAACAATTTAAACCTATAAAGTATTGTAGATAGGGATTTTCTCTAATCTGTTCTATAGTTTCTCTATCACTTGTTCCTAATTTTCCCTTAATAATTAATGTCCCTAATGCCATTCTAAATAGTTTGGCTGGCGCACCTTTTTCTGCTGAAAAAAGTTTAGCATATTCTTCCTCAAAATCATCCCAAGGTATCAACTCTGCCATGATTACCCAACGATTATTGGGGGACAATTTGCCCTCGAAAGGTAATTCAAATTTTTCTGGGGGCGGTAAAGGTTGCTCCTCTTTTCGATACATTTGTTCTTGACCAACAACTGGGAGGTGTTTCTACCAATTATAGCGGTTTGTAGCCGACAAAGCTGATCTTTTTTGCGATCGCGAATATGGGTGTAACCTTTTAAAGAATAGGGTTTTGCTTTTATTCAGCAAACCCTAATTAGTGGGAATGATGGAGTTAATATCCAAGATGCTTATGGATCAATTGCACTTCATTATGCAGCAAAGGAAGGAGATACAAAGGTAATAGAATTATTAATTAATCATGGTGCTGATGTTAATGTTCAAGATAACGATGGTAGAACCCCACTCCATTATGCAGCACAGGAAGAAAATAAAGAGACAATAGAATTATTAATTAATAATGGTGCTGATGTTAATGTTCAAGATAACGATGGTAATACCCCACTTAATCATGCAGAGTGGAGGAAACATCGAGAGATAATAGTATTACTCAAAAAACACGGTGCAAGATAACCTAATTTCTATCCTTTTATATGTATTGTATTTGTCATACTATAGCAATCAGTAATAATACGTGAGAAGCTATAATACATCAGGACATAATACTATTATGTCCTGATGTATTATAGCTTCTCACATATCATTAATAATAAACACTGATATATCTTGATAATCAAGTAATATAAAAGTTAACCAATAAACCAAAAACTAAAATTAATTGTGCTGTCAAAATAATAATATAACTAGCAAACTTAATCCGTATTATACTTAAAAACAAAATCAAACTAGAAATATTAAACAGAGAATTTAATAATAAAAATGCTAAACCAGAACCATATAAGATAGAAGACAAAATGGGAGTTAAGAAATAAGCTGAACTCAGAGAATTAAGAGATAAAACTAAACCAAACACTATCATGATTAATAATTGGTTTAAAGGGGTTTCACCCCATTGAAAAAGTTGTGCTTGAGGTAGAAAAAATTGACAAACAGTAGAAATAGCAATCCCCACCACAAGAAAACTTCCTAATTCAATAAACTCTCGAACTATATTATCAAAAAATAAATATAATTGTTGTATTCTGCTCACAGAAGTCCTAACATTACCCTGAGATTCATACACTAAATTACCTGCACGTTGAAGGGGTTTAAAACCCTCTAAACCTGATAGAATAGTGCCAGAATGAACCAGACTAGAACGACTTTGTAGCACGGAAGAAGACTCATCTATGACAATAGATTTTTCTGGGTAGGCACTAAAAATTAAACCTACCAAAATAGCAATTAACCACCCTCCTAAAATCCTTAAAAATACTAATGTAGGATAATCTCCCAAAATTTGCCAACTGTTACTAATAATAAAAGGGTTAACAGTAGGAGAAGCGATTAAAAAACTGATACATAAAGGGATAGATACACCCTGCAATAATAACCGTCTTACTATGGGAAGATTACCGTATTGTCCCACAGGAAGTAAAAACCCCAAACTACTGCCAATAATCACTGCTAAAATACGAGTACGGGGTAATTTAGCAACTAATTGATCTTCATCTACAAAGACTAATAAAGCACTGGAAATAACAATACCAAGAAGAAGAAAAGGTAAAGATATTAACAGGTTACTGACAAATAAGGTATAAATATAATTCAGTTGAGACATATTCAAAAAGCCATAAGTGATAAGTGATAATTGATAACCTTAGTTTAAGGAAATTATCAATTATAGCAATCAGTAATGATTCGTGAGATTATCGAGATCCCCCCTTTAATTCCCCCCTTAATGATCCCCCTTTAGTTCCCCCCTTACAAAGGGGGGCAGGGGGGTTAGGGGGGATCAGTTTCAACATTAATTCTCACAACTGATAAATGATTGCTATATCATTAAGTCGGTAGGTAAAAATAAATGTAAGTTTGTAGTAAGTCCTTTAGGAAGAAAAAGGTACTCATTATGAAGGCTGAAGCCTTCACTACGGACTGTTCTATTTTATATTTAATTACACTTACCTACTTAATTCACGTTTTCGACCAAATGTCAAGTATATTTTTTAGCATTTGCTGCTTCTCCACAGGTTCGAGGAGTGGGGAAAAGTTTACCGGGGTTGGCTAAATTATCGGGGTTAAATACCTTTCTTACCCATTGCATGGTTTCTAAGTCTATTTCGTTAAACATACAGGACATATATTCATTTTTATCAACACCTATCCCGTGTTCTCCTGATAGACTTCCTCCTAATTCTACACATAATTTGAGTATTTCTCCCCCTAATTCTTCTACTTCTTCCCATTGTCCAGGAACAGAATTATCATACAAAATTAAAGGGTGTAAATTCCCGTCTCCTGCATGGAAAACGTTGGCAATACGATAACCATATTCTTCACCTAATTTGTCAATTTTATCCAGAGCAGTAGCCAGTTGTGTACGGGGAACTACACCATCTTGAACAAAATAATCGGGACTAATATTACCAGCAGCAGCGAAGGCAGCTTTTCTTCCTTTCCAAAGTTTTAAACGGGTTTCGGGGTCATTCGCTGTTGTAATTTCTCTCGAGCCATGTTGACGACAAATATCGGCAACTTTCTTGTTATAAGCTTCTACTTCAACGGATAAGCCATCTAATTCTACTAATAAAATAGCTGCTGCATCCCTTGGATAACAATTGGTTTTGACTGTATCTTCCACCGCATTAATGGAGAAATTATCCATAATTTCCATACCAGCAGGAATGACACCAGAACTAATAATATCGGCCACCGCTTGTCCGGCAGATTCAACTGTAGTAAAATCAGCCAAAACAACAGAAATAGTTTCAGGGGTTTTGAGTATCTTTAAAGTGACTTCTGTTGCTACACCTAAGGTTCCTTCTGAACCCACAAATAAACCTGTTAAGTCATAACCTGGCATTTCAGGAATACTACCACCAACTTCGATAATTGAACCATCAGGAATAACTAATTTTAACCCCAAAACATGATTAGTTGTTACCCCATATTTTAAACAGTGAACCCCACCGGAATTTTCTGCTACATTACCACCGATAGAACAGATAATTTGACTGGAAGGATCAGGAGCATAATAAAAACCGGCCCCACTAACTGCTTGGGTTACCCAATTATTAATGACTCCAGGTTGCACCGTCACCCGTTGATTTTCTAAGTCAATGTCAAGAATTTGTTTCATGCGAGCAGTGACAATTAAAACGCAATCTTCTACCGGTAAGGCACCCCCAGATAGTCCCGTTCCGGCACCTCTGGCCACCCAAGGAATTTGATGATCATGACAGATTTTAACTGCTGCTGCCACTTCTTCCGTGGTGCGAGGTAAAACCACCACCGCCGGACTTTGACGGTAAGCTGTTAAACCGTCGCATTCGTAGGTCAATAATTCTTCTTTGCGACGAATGACCCCATCTTTACCGATCGCCGCTTCTAAAGCTTTGACAATGGGTCGCCATTTTTGATCCGTGTTGTTTAAAATTCGATTTAATAACATGGGGTTATAATTAATTCTTATGTTTTATTGTAGCTGATGTGTTCCCTGTTTTTTTAAATAAAAACTCATTATCCATTATCCATTGTCAATTACTTTTAATTATCCTCGGCAAACATAGCTTGTTGCTTATTAGAAATGGGCCAATCTTCATTTTCTCCGCCAATAATTAACTTTTTAATAACGATTAATTCTTGACCTAATTGAGTTAAAGCATTGATTAAAACATCGAGGGCAATTAAATCACTGGTTCCCAGATCAAACCAACAACGACCCCAAACTCCTTCGTATTCAAACTCAGCCATATTGTGCATGGGAGCCATCATCATTTCATCTGAAACTTTGGTATTATACTCCATATAACTAATTTCTACCCCCATATCTTGTACCTGAAGATTTTCGGCGTTAAATCCCCCCAGTTTACCTAAATAAAACCAGGAATTAAATACTTCTTCTAGATACTGTCTTTCCATAGGAGCCGGAACCGTTTCAAACTCCAACCAAATCCAAACATTAAAAGGATTAAACTCTCTAAATTGAACTTCCATAAGATCATTAACTAAGATGTAACATCACTATTTCTATTATTAAACTTCCAGAGTCCACTGGACATCCAATTGGTAATAATATGGGCAGTAATAGGAACCAATAAATTATCAGTCATTAAAGCACTATAACCAAGAGCAAACCCCACAATAGTGGCCCAAACCACATAAGGCCATTGTTGGGAACCGCTTAAATGTAATACCCCAAACACTAAACTAGACAAAATTAGTGCGAAGAAATCGTACCCTAAAGCCGGTAACATCACCCCACGAAATAATAATTCTTCGCTGAGGCCGGGTAATAAACCTAACCAAAGTAAATCAGGCCAAACCAAAGGTTTTAACACCAATTGTAGGTAAGCATCGGCACTTTGACGATAAGCAGGCCATAAACGATAAACAATACTACTAGCAACAATGATGATACCGGCCAAAGCAGCCCCATAGAGCAGCCCATCGGGAGAAAATTGAATCTTGATCAAGGCTACAGAGCCAAAATATTGCCAGATTTTAGCTACGATTAATAAAATAATGGCAGTTACTCCCATTACCACTAAAATTTGGGTACGGGTTAACGGTTCCATATCAAAAGAATTAGGATTAGTCACAGGCTTGAGAAAGAGAGGACATAGTAGGACGTAAGGCATCAATACTAATGCCAGCTTTATGAGCCACCAAAACACCCAACGCCTCTAAATACGAGTTTACCGTAATTGTCTCCATTCCTAAGTATTCAGGGGTGACATTGAGGGCTGTGGTATTGTCTTTAACGGTGATAATACGGGTATTTCCTCCACTAAAACTGAGTATGGCACTACCTCCACAAGCGGTGTGAGGAATCACCACAGCATCCACTTCATCGGCCCAAATACTATTGGTTTGGGGTTGGCTGACAAACTGGGGCGCACGGCTTAACCCCACTAAGACACAGGGCAAAAATGTGTAGCCTAATTCTTCTGCTGCGGCCCGAGGGGAAATGGACTCATCAACTTCTAAGGGTTCTAAGGCCGGGGCGTGGGCGCAGGGAATGGCAAATTCACGGACAATCAGGTGAGAGATAACGGCTTCTGCCCCGGCTAAGGTATCAACCCCTTGGCCGTGACGATAATTATCTAATTCCACACTATCTACGTCATCGGGAAACCGAGCTACAACGGCGATGGCCTCTGCTTTACTCTTACTGATCAACTTGTCTGCTGCCCTCAGTAAACTTTCGGGGTGGCCAATGGTTCCCCAACTGGCTCCAGAATCTGCTGTACGCAGTTCTACTTCTAAAGGGGTATCCGTGACCACATAATCCGTTAAGGTCAGTCCTAGAGTTGCTCTAGTAGCATCTGCGGCTTGAATGTGACGGGTTCTTAATTCGGGTTCGATGCCTCGATCCAAAATTAATCCTACTCGGTTTTGATGGACGGGTTTAAGTCCCCATCTTCCTTGGGCAAAGCGATCTAAACCGTACCCTTCTACATAGAAAATATTGTCTAGGGGCCAATATAGTTGGGCCCCATTTAATACATTGGGATGGGTAATCAGGCGATGGCATACCTTAGCCATAGCCTTAGCTACAGGTAAAGCATCCCCTGCATAACCACCAATAGCGGCACCAATACCCGTAGGAACGATTAATACGGCGGTATAAGGACGATTAATCATTATAGTTACCAGTTAGCAGTCATTTTTCATTGTTCATTGGTAACAATGGCTTCTACTTTGGCAGTTTCTTTGTCCTTATCTACTTCAGTGATAGCCCAGCGTAGGGGTTCCCCTTGTTTTTCTAGGGTTGCTTCTACGTCTTTGACAGTGAGAGGGGTTTGTTGAAGATCGATTTCGGCTTCAATAAAATGGGTTGTCATATTAGTTCTAGCCAACAACTTACATCATGTATTGGTAATTGTATCAGTTATCCCGAGAGTGAGAAAAGAAAGATAACACGAAAACTAACACGAAAACTAACATGAAAACTAACATCCATATTTTATCCTGGTAGTCAAGAGAGTAAAAATAAATCTTAGTAAAGCAATGACAGCATTCAACTCTGTTAAACTCAACTCCCATTCTGCGATCGCCAGCCAAACTAAAGAGCTTCATCCTTCTATCCATAGCAAACTCAAAAGGGTGATAGATGTTATGGGAGCTTTGGTAGGGTTAATGATTACAGTCATAATCGCTATTCCTATTATGATAGGTATGGCTATCTCCGATCCTGGACCCCTACTGTACAGTCAAATTCGTTGTGGGTTACATGGCCGCCGCTTTCGGATTTGGAAATTCCGCTCTATGGTGGTTGGGGCAGATAAAATGAAACATTTAGTAAAAAATGAGGCCGATGGGCATATTTTTAAGAACACAAATGATCCCCGTATTACCTGTTTAGGGGTATTTTTAAGAAAAACCAGTTTAGACGAATTTCCCCAATTTTGGAATGTGTTGATGGGAGATATGAGTTTAGTGGGAACTCGTCCCCCAACAATCGATGAAGTAGACAAATATGATACTCATCACTTGCAACGACTCAATGTTAAACCTGGGATTACAGGAGAATGGCAAGTCAATGGCCGCTCAACTGTCAAAAATTTTGAAGATATCGTCAACATGGATCTTCACTATCAAAACAAATGGTCTTTATGGTACGATTTTAGTTTAATTTTTAAAACTGTTATTGTTGTATTCAACAAACAGGGTGCTTATTAATTTTTTGATTGGGTTGAACTTTAGCCCAATACTTAACCATTTTATTAGATCACGGTTTCTAAAACTTGGGATAAAATTGTCGCCATTGAATCTAAACTGTATGCTTGAATACACCTCTCTCTGGCTTTTTGCCCTTGCTTTTCTGCCTCTTCTAAATGATTAAAAATCCAGTTTATTTTGTTTGCTAATTGCTCGGGGGAACTGGGATCAACTAAGTAACCAGTATGCCCTAAAATTTCTGGTATATCTCCTACTTTGGTGGCTAAAATTGGCTTAGCCATAGACATTCCATCGGTTAATTTAATGGGAAATTGCGCCTTAGATGTTTTAGTTAATTGTTGAGGAACCACAATTAGATGGGCTGCTGCTACAATTTCAGGCATCTTTTCGGGAGATTGTTGTGGTAATTTAATAATCCAACGTTGCCATTTATTAATTAATTTGTTCACATAGCCATCTTCGATAATTCTGCCACCCACTAATACTAATTTTAAGTCTTCACGATTGAGTAAGTCCATTGCTTGTAATATATCTTCAATACCTTTATGGGGTCTAACCGTTCCGGGAAACATTAAAATTTTATAGTCAGACATTCCATATTTTTCTCTACTTTTTTCAGGAGAAAAGTTTTCAGGATTGAAGCGCTCAGTATCCTTGCCGTGGGGTAAATAAGTTCCCCCGTATTTATTACTCAAAAATCTGGTATTAATAGTAATAGCATCGGCGTATTTAATTAGTTTATGAGTCCATTTTTAATACCATTGATATTGGGGATTTCTAAAGACACCATCGGATTTGATAATATCTCTTAAAAGTTGTTTGGGTTTAACATAATATCGCCAATTATCTCCCCCAAACCAACTCATTTCCCAGTTATCAATATCTAAAATAATCGGTTTACGACTTTGTAGTTTTTTTAATACAGCTATTCCTAAGCTAGTGGGCCTAGGTTTCACCGCATAAATAATATCCCCATCAATTTTTTGCAGTAACTGCCAAATCGCTCCAATAAATTGCGGATAATCACTACCAGGTATCCATTCAACTGTTAGATAAGAAGGGGGTGGTGGATAAAGGGGTTGCCGAAAAGCACACCCTACAACTTTAACATCATAGTTGAGTTTTTGCAGGACTTCTGCTAACAAATAAACCCTGGTAACACCACCTCCAGATAAGTCTGGTGCTAACACAGAAATTTTCTTTTTCATGCTCATTTTATTCCTCATTTAATTGTCTTATTTAAGTTGCTGATTTAACCAACTCAAATAACCTTGATTTCCTTCTTGAATGGGTAAACTAATAATTTCAGGGACCTCATAAGGATGAATCTCTTGGATTGTTTTTTCTAGAGTTTGATAATGTTGTTGACTACTTTTAATTAAACAGAGCCATTCTTCATCTTGACATAGCTCATCTTTCCAATAATAATGACTGCTGATCGGACCAATGACTTGTACACAACCTGCTAGTTTCTTAGCTAACAAGGTTTGAGCAATTTTATTAGCATCTTCTTTGTTTGATGTTGTTGTTATAATAACAATAAATGGTGAAGACATAAATTATCCTTTCTCTCCATCGGCTTTACATTTCAGTCTTGAACAGTGTAACACAACCAGACTACTTATTACAGCCTAGAAGGCTGTGCTACCATTTCCTCATAATAGGTTACAATTTTCTCGTAATCTATTACCAACAAAATTATTAACGTATGCTTATATCAAAATCTAAATTAAGCCGTTTTTCTAATTTGGGCCTTGCTCAAATATTAATGTATCTTGGTATATTAATAATATTATTGTGGTTATTTATTGCTCTATTCGCTCCTATTTTACAAGCAGTTGGCTTCCTGAAAAATCCCACAGACTCATTGAGTTATATTCCTGGAGACTCTCCTAGTTTAAGTCATTGGTTAGGGACTAATATTAGAGGATATGATGTCTTCTCTCGTACTATTTTTGGTTCTCAGGCTGCTTTGAAAGTGGTTTTTTTGACAACAATTATATCCATAATAGTCGGCGTCCCTTTAGGATTAGTAAGTGGTTATCTAGGAGGAAAAGTTGATAAAATACTTCTATTCTTCATGGACACTATTTATACAATCCCTGGTTTATTATTGTCGGTAACTTTAGCTTTTATTTTAGGGAGAGGAATACTAAATGTGGCAATTGCTGTGAGTATTGCCTATGTTCCTCAGTATTATCGTATAGTTCGTAACCATACTACCAGTGTCAAAAATGAGTTATTTATCGAAGCAGCAAAAGCTATGGGAGCAACCCCAACTAGGGTTTTGTCTCGCTATCTATTTTTAAATGTTATTCAAAGTGTTCCTGTTGTCTTTACCTTGAACGCTGCTGATGCTATTTTAGTATTGGGTGGTTTGGGTTTTTTGGGATTGGGATTACCACAAGAAGTACCGGAATGGGGTCATGATCTCAAAGAAGCATTACCTGATTTATCTACAGGTATTTGGTGGACAACTTTATTCCCTGGAATGGCTATGACATCAATGGTGGTAGGATTATCTTTTATAGGGGAAGGTATTAGTGAAATGTTTAACCCTGCTTTGCGTAATAAACGATGAAAATTAAGGACATTGGGGAACAAGGACTATTAAAAAAAATACAATCTTTTTGTCCCCATGATATAATTGGGGATGATGCTGCTGTTTTGTCCCCTGATTCTCAGAAACAGTTAGTGGTAACCACCGATGTTTTAGTAGATGGGGTACACTTTAGCGATGTCACTACCCCCCCTCACTCCGTTGGTTGGCGTGCGATCGCTGCTAATCTTTCGGATCTCGCAGCAATGGGAGCTAGTCCCTTAGCCGTCACTGTTGGCTTAGCTTTAGACGGAGAGCTTTCGGTGGATTGGGTAGAGCAAATGTATCAAGGCATGAGCAGTATTTTAGCCGAGCATAACACAGCCATAGTTGGAGGAGACATTTGTCGTTCCTCAGTGACAACTGTGAGCATCACAGCTTTGGGTCAAGTTAGTCCTAAGCATATTATAAGGCGTTCTACGGCTCAACCTGGAGAGTTGATAGTCGTTACTGGGGATCATGGGATGTCACGAGGAGGGTTAGAATTATTACTCAATCCTAGTCTCGGGACTAACCTCCCTCAACAACAGCGAGATATATTCCTCTCTGCCCACCAATACCCTCAACCCCGTTTAGACTTGCTTCGGTATCTCTGGGAGATAATGGAAACCACTGTAATAACGGGTATGGACAGTAGTGACGGTTTGGGGGATGCTGTGCTACAAATCTGTGCTTCTAGTGGGGTTGGCGCACAGATACAGTTATCCAGTTTATCTTCAGTATCTATGATATCACAGTGGTTTAGTGCAGAGCAAGCCTTAAATTGGGTATTATATGGGGGAGAAGATTTTGAATTAGTGTTATGCTTAGCGGAAGAGAAAGCGAAAAAACTGGTTGAAATAGTGGGAAAAGAAGCCAAAATAATTGGCAAAGTTGTTGAAGAGAAATCAGTTATATTAATGGACGGCAATCAACAAAAATCATTAAACTTAGCTCAAAGTTTTCAGCATTTTTCATAGTATTTTAAATTGATAAAAAACATTCATAATTAGGTCAAAGAATGGATTTATTACTTTCAATTCCCCCCACATCAGTTATATTACTACGAATAGGAGAACATCTAACCTTAGTATTAATAGCAATGATAGTGGCCACTGGGATTGGTATACCTGTAGGTATCATCATGAGTCGCTATCCCAAATTAGCTAATCCCATTTTATTAGTTACCAATGGAGTACAAACTGTCCCTAGTTTAGCCTTATTTGGCTTTTTAATCACTGTTCCCTTTATCGGTGGGATTGGAAAAAAACCAGCTATTATTGCTTTGATTTTATATGCTTTACTGCCGATAATTAAAAATACTTATATTGGTATTACGCAAATTAAAAAAGGCATGAGAGAAGCAGGAAAATCTTTAGGATTAACCCCTTTTAAAATTTTGTTTTTAATTGAATTACCTTTAGCGTTAAAAGTTATTTTAGGGGGGGTAAGAATTGCTGCTGTAATTTGTGTTGGAATTGCCACCATTGCCGCAGCTATAGGAGGAGGAGGGTTAGGTGTTTTCATTTTTAGAGGACTTTCTACTGTGGATAATACCACGATTTTAGTAGGTGCGGTTCCTTCAGCAATAATTGCTTTATTAGTAGATTGGGGACTGGGTTGGTTAGAGACTAATTTGACGCAGAAAGAGAGCAATAACTCAAATAATCAGCAAATAATTACGTTAATTTTAATACTATTATCTATATTTATTTTTACTATTTTTAGTTTCGTAAATCAATCGCAAAAACAGGTAATTATAGGCTCAAAAAATTATACTGAGCAAGTTATTTTAGGAGAAATGATAGCTCAACACATTGAAAATAGCAGTGATTTAAAAGTAACTCGCCGCTTTAATCTAGGAGGTACTTTCATTTGTCACGAAGCCATTAAAGCAGAAGAAATAGATGGTTATGTAGAATATATAGGAACAGCTTTTACAGCAATTTTGAAACGAAAACCTGTGAATGATACCGATTTGGTTTATCAAGAAGTCAAGAAATTTTATAATCAAGAATTTAAATTAGAAGTCATGCCATCTCTCGGATTTGAAAATACCTATACTCTATTAGTTAGGGAAGAAACTGCAAAAAAATATAATCTTAAAACCATCTCAGATGTTACCCAATATACCCCCAAATGGACAGCAGCATTTAGCTATGAATTTTTAGCTAGAGAAGATGGTTATCCTGGACTCTCTAAGACATATAATTTAAAGTTTTCTCAGCAACCAAACACAATGGAATTAGGCTTAATGTATCGTGCTTTAGCAGAGAAAAACGTTGACTTAGTGGCAGGATTTTCTACAGATGGACTCATTAGTACCCTTGATTTATATATGCTAAAAGATGATAAAAATTATTTTCCTACCTATGAAGCAGTCCCTGTGTTTAATCAAAAAACCTTACAACAACATCCTAATTTAACTTCCATTTTACAAAAATTATCAGGCAAAGTCTCTTCAGAGGATATACAAAAGCTTAACTATCTCGTTGATCATGACAGAAAATCAGTTAATGAAGTTGTTAAAGATTTTTTAAGTAAGAAAGATTTAAGATAAAATCTCTATAAATATGTTATAATTGCGGGGGGTAAAGCAATTAATTAGTTAATAAATTTGTGAGGAAAAAATGAGCAGCAAAAAGAAAATAACAAAAATAATTCAAGGAATAATAGTCATATCAATCTCTTTAGTTTATGGGGAGCGATTTGAGAGGGCGATCGCCAATGAAGCGACCTCAGAATCAATGGAAAACCCGTTACTTAAAACAGAATGGCAGTTAGTAAGTTGGACAGAGAAGCAACCATTAACCAAAGAAAATTCTACCGTGATGTTTGAGAAAGATAGATTATCAGGAAGTGGAAGTTGTAACCGTTATACCGCAGGATATGCAGTTCAAGAAAACGCCATGAAAGTTGGTTTAATTGCTGCGACTCGTATGGCCTGTCCTGAAGAAATAATGAACCAAGAAATGACATTTTTATCAGCTTTGGAAGGAGCAAAGATTTATAGTATTAATGGAGAAGGAAACTTACAAATAGCTTATATAAAGCAAAAAGAAATTGGTATAATGACTTTTAAAAACATAAGTAATGATAGTAGTAAAATACTAGAAAAGACAGTTTATATTGCTCCTAAAACTGTAGAATGTGTCGGTGTTGCGCCTCGAAAATGCTTACAAATAAAAGAAAGTTTAGAAGATGAGTGGACATTATTTTATGAAAATATTGAAGGCTTCAACTACGAACCTGGATATTTTTATCAGTTAAAAATTGCTCAAAAAAAAAATTAAATCCTCCTGCTGATAGTAGTAGTATTCAGTGGTCACTCGTTGAAATTATTAGTAAAGAAATAGTCGAAGAAAGGACTGAAATATGGCTAGATAAAGAATTGCAAAACTGGAATAATCTAGGACAAATGATTCCTAACCCACCCAAAATTGATGCTGATCTTCCCAGTGTTGATAGATGTAAAGATCAATTGAGAGAAGCAAAAACCCCTCAAGAACGATCTATTGTTAAAGCAGGTTGGGAATTATTTGGATCGCAACAAATATATGATGAAACCATAGTTATCACTGCCATGAGTGGAGTCGATGGAATGTGTCGTCCTTTGGGATATCAAGGGTTTGTTTTTGTGGGAAAACAGTTTGCCGGAACCTTATCCCCTCAACCCATGAACTCTCGAACCGATGGGGATATTTCCCGCATTTTCCTGAATAATTCTTCTGGTTTATTAATAGAATATAAGCGTTATAACACCAATGATCCTTTGTGTTGTCCTTCTGGAATAACTCGAGTTTTATTTAAGATTGAACCTAAAAATGCTCAACCTCTTTTAATTCCTGTTAGATTTTTAGATAATTCTTGATGATTTTAACCAACAAAAAACCCCGGCACATCACCGAGGTACTCTAGGAGAACTCAATATCAATGGGAGATACAGAAATTACACGATTCTAGATTGCAAACAGAGCAAATGCAAATTAAAATTTTGTTTACTGTCCCTGCCTTCATTAAGTAATGTAACAAAAATGTTAAATCTTGTCAAGAAAACCTTGACAAAAAAATCTGAGTTAGATAGGTTCGCCCTGAGCCGTCATGGGTGATTCAGTCATGATCTTGATTTACGGAGCCAAAAATGTGTATGATAGATCGTTGGACTATATTTAAGTTGTTCAGAGTGCTGTATTTGACAAAAACTTTAAGCTAAAACCTGATATAATTAAGCATTTTCGCCAATAAAAGTTGAAAATTAATCATTTTTCCTACTGTTGAGAACCATCAAGCATGAAACCACCAGAAGATACCAGATTCGACTACGTAAAAATTGGATTAGCATCCCCCGAACGGGTTCGTCAATGGGGAGAGAGAACCCTTCCCAATGGGGTCGTGGTTGGGGAAGTCACCAAACCCGAAACCATCAACTATAGAACCTTAAAACCCGAGATGGACGGACTATTTTGTGAAAGAATTTTTGGTCCGTCGAAAGATTGGGAATGTTGGTGTGGTAAATATAAACGGGTTCGTCACCGAGGTATTGTCTGCGAACGCTGTGGGGTAGAAGTCACGGAATCCCGTGTCCGTCGTCATCGTATGGGCTATATTAAACTAGCAGCCCCCGTAACTCATGTTTGGTACCTCAAAGGTATTCCCAGTTACATGAGTATTTTGTTGGATATGGCTCTACGGGATGTAGAACAAATAGTTTACTTTAATGCCTATGTGGTGCTAGATCCAGGAAATGCCAGTAATTTAATTTATAAGCAACTCTTAACAGAAGATCAGTGGATTGAAGTAGAAGATCAAATTTATGCCGAAGATTCAGACTTATATGGCATAGAAGTAGGTATCGGTGCAGAAGCCATTCAACGGTTACTGCAAGAAATGAACCTAGAGGAGATCGCCGAAACACTACGGGAAGACATCTCCCAAAGTAAGGGACAGAAACGGGCAAAACTGATTAAACGTTTACGGGTGATTGATAACTTTATCGCTACGGGATCACTGGCAGAATGGATGGTATTAGATGTTATCCCCGTCATTCCCCCAGATTTACGCCCTATGGTACAGTTAGATGGCGGTCGTTTTGCCACCTCAGACCTCAACGATCTCTATCGACGAGTAATTAACCGTAATAACCGTTTAGCGCGTTTACAGGAGATTCTCGCCCCAGAAATCATTGTCCGTAACGAAAAACGGATGTTACAAGAAGCGGTGGATGCTTTAATTGATAACGGAAGACGAGGCCGTACAGTTGTCGGGGCTAATAATCGTCCGTTGAAGTCCTTATCGGATATTATTGAAGGGAAACAAGGGCGTTTCCGTCAAAACCTCTTAGGAAAACGGGTGGACTATTCTGGTCGTTCTGTGATTGTGGTGGGGCCAAATTTAAAGATTTATCAATGTGGCCTACCCCGTGAAATGGCCATCGAGTTATTCCAACCTTTTGTTATTCACCGTCTCATTCGCTTAGGGTTGGTCAATAATATTAAGGCAGCCAAAAAGCTGATTGTTAAGGGTGATCCCAGTGTTTGGAATGTGCTAGAAGAGGTGATTAGTGGACACCCTGTCTTACTCAACCGCGCCCCAACTCTACACCGTTTAGGTATTCAAGCTTTTGAACCTATTTTAGTAGAAGGTCGTGCTATTCAGTTGCATCCCCTGGTATGTCCAGCATTTAACGCTGACTTCGACGGAGATCAAATGGCGGTTCACGTTCCTTTGTCTTTGGAGTCCCAAGCAGAAGCAAGACTATTGATGTTAGCTTGTCATAATATTCTTTCTCCTGCCACCGGTAGACCAATTGTAGCACCGTCTCAGGACATGGTATTAGGCTGTTATTATTTAACCGCAGAAAACCCCAAAGCTCAAAAAGGAGGCGGTAGTTATTTTGCCAATATTAACGACGCAGTTAAAGCCTATGAACAGGGAATGGTGGACTTACACGCTTCCGTTTGGTTACGTAGTGAAGATCCCAATGAAGAGGTAGTTACAGATAAGCCGGATAACGAAGTCTTAGAAACAGAAACCCTAGAAGATGGTAGTGTGGTTAAGCATTATCGGGAACGTCGAGTTAGAGAAATCGACGGAGAAGCAGTTTCTATGTTCATTAAGACCACTCCAGGACGTATTATCTACAACAAAACCATCCAAGAAGCTTTAACTATAGCTTAGAGAAAAAGTTTGGTAGAAGTTTCAACTTTTACCAAACTTTTTTGCTTGTTATTCTCATTCCGAGGTACGAGGAATTTCTTTAACAATGGACAATGGACAATGGACAATGAATAATTGTCATTGCGAGGTACGAGGAATCTCTTTAATTTTCTAAATAGAACAGATCGGTCATTGATATTAGCATTGAGTATAAGATCATAACCCCACTTTTGCAGAAACACCGAGTAATAAATTACTATAAAACAAGAAAGTATAATAAAGTTTGATAAGTTAACCGATGAAAACAATTCCTACGCCGAAAACTCCTACGTTAGTACAACAGTTACAATGGGTTTTAAATCCCACTGGCTATCTACAAACCAACCATCATCGCTATCCAGATCTATTTAAAGCCAAAATCATCGGTTTAGGCAATGATATCATTCTTATCAGTAATCCTGAGATAATGCAGTACATTTTAACTCACGATCGCCAGGAATTTACTGCACCTAGTTCTCTAAATACCCTCTTAAAGCCACTATTAGGGGATTACTCTGTGGTTATGCTAGACGGCGATGGCCATCGTCAACGTCGTCAGTTAGTGATGCCATCGTTTCACGGGGAACGTCTTAAAGTCTATGGGGACTTAACCTGTCGTATTACCCGAGAGGCCATGGAAAAACTGCCCGAAAATCAACCTTTTTTGGCCAGGGAGGTAATGCAGGATATCTCCTTAAAAGTGATTATGGAAGCGGTATTCGGAGTAACTGAGGGGGAACGTTATGAGGAATTACAATATAGATTAAAAGAGTTACTCGACCTATTTGATTCTCCCATCACTTCCGGCTTTTTATTCTTTCCCTCTCTACAAAAAGACTTGGGAAACTGGAGTCCTTGGGGTTACTTCCTTCGTCAACGCCAAGCTCTTGATAAATTAATCTATGCAGAAATAAGCGATCGCCGCGCTAACCCCGATCCCGAGCGCACAGATATTTTATCCCTCCTAATGTTTGCAAAAGATGAACAAGGGGAAAGCATGAAGGATCAAGAACTACGAGATGAATTAATCACCCTGTTAATGGCAGGCCACGAAACCACCGCCTCAGCTATGGCTTGGGCTTTATACTGGCTCCATCATATACCAGAAATTAAAGATAAGCTGATTGAGGAGTTAAACACCCTCTCACCGGATGCTGAGGGAATGGATATTTTCCGTCTCCCCTACCTAACCGCAGTTTGCAACGAAACTCTGAGACTTTCTCCTTCGGCTATGTTAACCTTTACCAGACTGGCTCAGCAAACCGTTGAGGTAGGAGGTTATACTTTTAAACCTGGGGATATAGTTGCGGGCTGTTTATATTTAACCCATCTACGGGAAGATATATATGCTAACCCCAAACAATTTAACCCTCAAAGATTCTTAGATCATAAATATAGTGCTTACGAATTTATTCCTTTTGGTGGTGGTTCCCGTCGTTGTATGGGGGAAGCGTTGGCCAAATTTGAAATGAAGTTAGTCATCGCAATTATTATCTCTGAATATTGCTTAAAACTAGCAGATACTCAACCCGAAAAACAGCAACGAAGAGGGTTAACTTTATCTCCAAAAAGAGGGGTTAAAATGATTTTAGAAGGCAAACGCCAACCCCAGAAAGCTCGGGAATTAGAATTATCAACAAGATAAATATGTTTAAATTTTTCACCCCTTCCCTGACTAAATTTATCACCTTTTTATTAGGTATTGGCTTAATATTGGAATTAGTCTCCCGTGTTATTGTGGAAAGACTCTGGTTTCAAGAAGTGGGTTATGTAGATATTTTTGCTGAACAATTATCATGGCAGTTAGGGTTGTGGGTGATTATTAGTGGTTTTTCTTGGTGGTTTTTGTGGGGTAATTTGCGTCAAGCAGAACGCCATAAATGGCATTTTATTCCCCAGATTCCTACTAAGAATAAAAAAAGACGTAAACCCCTAAAACAAGCAAAACCTCAACTAATTCCTGAATCTCCTTCTCTTGGTCTTTTCTGGTTAATAGTTTTTACTATTAGTTTAGGGTGTTTAATGGGATTCATGTTACTTTATTACAGTGAAGTAGCTTATAATGTTTGGAATCCAGATTTTACCCTACCTAATATTACTCCTCCTCTACCAACTCCCTTCTTTTTGGATTCTGTTGCTGAAATTTTATCTCAACTGAGAAATCAATTATGGAAAGCAGGAATTATGGGAGGAATTATTATAGTTATTTTTGTCAATAGTCAATTATATTTTAAAATAATATCCTTAACTTTTAGTATAATATTTGGTCTGGTTTTATCAGGAAACTGGACAAGAATTTTACAGTATTTTTATCCCACCAGCTTTGGAGAAGTTGATCCCCAATTTAGTCTAGATGTCGGTTTTTATATTTTTACTCTTTCTTTTTGGCGGTTGGTCAATTTTTGGTTAGGTGGATTATTTTTAGTCGGATTTATTTTAGTAAGTCTCACCTATTTATTATCAGCTAATAGTTTATCTCAAGGAAAATTCCCTGGATTTTCTCGTTTTCAACTCCGTCATTTATATATTTTAGGTAGCCTTCTCATGTCGGTCATTGGACTCTATCATTGGTTAGCAAGGTATCAATTATTATACTCGACTAAAGGGGTTGTTTTTGGAGCAAGTTATACAGATATCCATTTTCTTTTGCCTATTTATACTATCGCTTCTGTTCTCGCTATTCTCATTTCTTTATGGCTGCTCATTAAGGGAATAACAGGATGGGGACGCTATGCTCAAATCCCTTTATTAAAACGGTCTAAATTAAAGAAGCTTCCTTTTTCACCTCTACCATTTGTAATCTATATAACTGTTATAATCATATCATTTTTGGGTCAACAAACAGTACAAAGTTTTATTGTAGAACCCAACGAATTAGCTAGAGAGACCCCTTATATTGAACGTAGTATAGCATTAACTCGTCATGCTTTTGGTTTAGATAAAATTCAAATTAAAACACTCAATGCTCAAGGTAATTTAACAGCCAATGCTTTAAATAAAAATCGTCTAACAATTAACAATATTAGACTTTGGGATTCTCGTCCACTTCTACAAACTAACCGTCAATTACAACAATTACGTCTCTATTATAAGTTTAATGATGCCGATATTGATCGTTATGGTATTCCCATTGAAAATGATGTACAATTAACCATTGAAAGTGATGTAAAATTACCGAAAATTGCCAAGCAACAGGTGTTAATTGCTGCTAGAGAATTAGATTATAATGAAGTACCAGAACAAGCAAAAACTTGGGTGAATCAACACTTAGTTTATACTCATGGTTATGGGTTTACTTTATCCCCGGTTAATCGAGTTGCTCAAGGGGGTTTACCATTCTATTTTGTACAGAATATTGGTACAGAAAATAATGCGGGAGACTTACAAACTTCTAGTAATGCTATTCGAGATAATATTCCTATTGATAATCCTAGAATTTACTTTGGAGAGTCAACAGACACTTATATTATGACCAATACAGAAGTTAAAGAATTAGACTATCCCAGTGGTCAAGATAATGTTTATAACATTTACAATGGTAGTGGGGGAATTGAATTAAAAAATTGGACAAGAAGATTACTATTTGCTAACTATTTAAAAGATTGGCAAATGATTTTTACTCGTAATTTTACTCCTGATACTAAATTGATTTTTCGGCGTAATATTAATCGTCGCATTAGAACACTGGCACCATTTTTACGCTTTGATCGTGATCCTTATCTAGTAACTGCTGAGATTAAAAATAAGTCAGAAGAAACCAGTTTGTATTGGATAATTGATGCTTATACTACAAGCAATCGCTATCCTTATTCTGAACCAGGAGATCGCCCGTTTAATTATATTCGTAATTCAGCTAAAATTGTTATTGATGCTTATAATGGTGACGTTAATTTCTATATTGTTGATCCCAGTGATCCTTTAATTCAAACCTGGCGAAAAATTTTCCCTACTCTTTTCAAACCGTTGTCAGAAATGCCAATTTCTCTTAGGGTTCATATTCGTTATCCAAAAGACTTATATAACACTCAATCAGAACGTTTATTAACCTATCATATGACCGATCCTCAAGTATTTTATAACAGAGAGGATCAATGGCGTATTCCCCAAGAAATTTATGGAGAAAATCAACAACCCATTGAACCCTATTATCTCTTAATGAGTCTTACCAGTGAGGCACAAGAATTTATCTTATTTAGTGTTTATACTCCCACCAGTCGTAATAATTTAATTGCTGGTTTATTTGCCCGTTCTGATGGGGATAATTATGGTAAGATGTTATTACTAGAATTACCGAAACAAAGGGTTATTTATGGACCAGAACAAATCGAAGCCTTGATTAATCAAGATCCCGTTATTTCTCAACAAATTTCTCTTTGGAACCGTCAAGGATCACGAGTAATTCAAGGGAATTTATTAGTTATACCTTTCTTTGCAGAACAGTCTTTATTATACGTTGAACCTTTATATTTAGAAGCGGAACAAAATAGCTTACCCACTTTAGCAAGGGTGATTGTTGCTTACGAAAATCAAATTGTCATGTCAGAAACCCTAGATGAAGCATTAACCTCCATTTTTGAACCGGAAAAAGGTGATTCTTCTACCATTATTCGAGAACTTGATCCAGAAGAACAGATTATTATCCCTAATTAAAATGGTGAAACTTGACGGATAACGTTACACGTCAAGTTAATTATGATGAGAGTTCGGAGTTCGGAGTTAGGAGTTCGGAAGCTAGATATTAGCTGTACCTCATGACTGTAGGAAATGCTATAAAACTATCTTATTTCGCAAAGAAGGAATTATATTATGACCTCAGAACAACAAAATCTACTAGAAAAATCTCAACAAAGCCTAGAAGCTGCTATTGACAATATAGTCTAAGTAGGGTTTTAAGATCCTTTATGTTCATTCTATAGGAAAGTTAGGGATTATTGTGTCAATTTCCTGCATTATTTCAATTGTATTTTGTAAAGCAACAACAATTTTTTGATAGTGGATAATGTCATCAGGGGACAGTTTACGCTTAGCTTTTTTACGATCTTTTAACCACTTATCTAAGACTTGATATCCTCCTATTTTAAATTCCCAGATGCTTTCGGGAATACCGATAAAGTGACAATTTTTATTGATAGAAACTTGTTGCTTTTGGGGACTATATTTAACTTGGATAACTTGGTTTTCTTTGTCTCCTTGGTATTGGGTAATAAGATTATTTAATTGATCTGATTTCATTAAATGCAGGTTAACTAAGGTTTCTCCTTTGCTTGCTAATGTGATGAATAGTTTATCATTTTTGGTGAGGGGAAGAAGAGGAAAGTCTATTTTAAGAAACTCTGCATATCTTTGACGATAAGTAGGAGAATGAAACACTGCATAAGCATAATAAAATATGTTTTCTGGTGTGGGAATATATCCTAATTTTTCTTTAATAGCAGTTAAAAATTTAGGGGATAAGTTAGCTGTTTTTTCTTCAAATAAGTTAGTTTGTTGGTTTTCTGTATCAGGATATATATATAAAGGTAATAAATAACCTCTTTCTCTACTTTTGTTAGAAACATAAGAATCATCAGTAATATTAGAACTTATCATAATATGTTGCCATGAATCACTAACAGTTTGACGACATAAATGAAATCCAAAATTGTCACTTTTTAACATATTTTTCATAACTTCATTACGAGGCATACAAATGAACCCTCTTGATTTCCCCGTATAATAAGTATATCTAAGATCAAAAGGACGATAAATAATAGGTACAATCAACTTATTATTAATACCTGTCTTTCGTAAATCATCTTGTGCAAAAGGTAATTGCTCACCGCAATAAAGAATCTGTCTTGACAACATAAAGGTAAAATCGGGGATTTTTATGTATAGTGGGGGTTATGACCACAAATGCTACCATTGATTCAAAGCTAGTTAGAGCTATCGCCGATGAACAGTTGGCGAACAATGTCTTCATGATTGAGTGGCTAGTCAAGGCACAACAACAGTTATCTCTTCAACAAAGACTGATTGACCAGCAACAACAACAAATCTCTACACAACAGCAAGAAATTGAAAAATTGAAAGAAGAGAGAGATAAGCTAAAAAACCGTAACTCAAAAAACAGTTCAGTCCCCCCATCATCAGACCAACTAAAAAAGCCTTCTGACAAAAAGAAACGCAAAAAAGGATTTAAACGCGGACCAAAATATGACCACCCAGAGAAGACCCGTAATGGTTTTGGTCAGCCCGATAAGATAGTCACTTTAGAACTAGAAAACTGTCCTGTTTGTGGGGGTTCAGTGGAACGAGATGAAGTAGTTCCCGAAAAAGTCCAGCAAGTGGCTGAAGTAGTAGACCAACCCATAGAAATCAGGGAATATCGTCGCGGATTCTATAAATGTCCTAGTTGTGGATGGTCAGATTACAGTCCTGTTCCATTGGGAGTTAAAGAAGGATTCAGTTATGGGGCGCGATTAAGTAGCATCGTGGGCTGGCTTGGCTATGGGGGTAATCTTACATGGCGTAAACAGGAACATTTTATAGAGTATGTCTTTGGCATTCCCATTTCTCAAGGGAGCCTTGCCAAAATGCACAAATGGTTTCAAGAAAGTTTAGAACCCTTGACCCAACAGTGGTTAAAGTACATCCAGCAGCCAGGAATCCGATGTGTTGACGAAACCAGTTATTGCATCGATGGCATCAAGTATTGGGTTTGGGTAGCCACATCAAATGAGGTCTGTGTGTTGATGTTGGCTCCCACTAGAAGCTCCGCAGAAGTCGAGAAATTGTTAGGAGCAGATTTTAAGGGCATCCTCACCAGTGACTGCTATAGTGCCTACTTTAGACAAAGTGCGATGGCCAAACAGAAATGTCTGGCACATTTAGAACGAGAGTTAGAGTCCCTTAAAACCAGTCGTTTTCAAGCGAATCGAGAATTTGCTGCCGATGTACAGCAAGTTTTAGCAACCGCCCGTATCCATTATCGTCATTATCATGCTCGAAATTTAACCCTTGAAGACTTAGGCTCCAAAAGAACAGAAGTCGAGAACTCACTGCAAAAGATTTTTAAAGCAACTCCCAAAAAAGGATGGCCTTATGATGCACAAAGATTGATTAACCGTCTCAAACGTCATTGGGAAGAGTGGTTCACCTTTCTAACTTATCCTGAAGTCAAACCAGATAATAATGATGCTGAGAGAGCTTTACGTCCCATTGTCATTCACCGCAAAGTAAGTGGGGGGGCAAGAAGCGACTGGGGTGCAGAGTTAGTCACCCAAATGTTCAGTTTTTTAGAGACCATGAGATTACAGGGGCAAAATGCCATTGTCCAATTATGCGAATTATTTTCATTAGCTGGTCGGAGTCCCCCAGGATTAGAGATGTAAAAGGCTCCGGAGCCGATGGGGGATAGATTTTTCTTGATCGCCCTATCTCTCTGCACAAAAATACACAGGATTAGCGGATAATCTCCGCTAACAAAAAACTATCTTACTATTCTTTTTTTTCTCATATTGTTGTTTTTAAAAGACTTGATTCTGGGAATGTTAGTCATTAAAATAGCCGTAATAAATTAGCTTAAATTTTACGCTAAATCACAGGGCTTATATTTTTGTTGACTCAACTGATGTTGTTTGTAGTGCTTTTCAATAAGACTTTTTTGTTGCGGTGAGCAGTTACTGCAAAAGATACTTTCCAATCTCTTGTATCTTTCCCTAATTTGTATTTTTCTCTAGCATTTTCTTCTGATAAAGACACAAAATCGTTAATTATTTTTTCTACCTCTTCAGCAGTCCATTGAATAGTTAAATAATCTCTAGCTGTTACAATACCTACAGAATTAATCGGCATTATATCAGTAATTTTCCAACCTTGATTATATTCTTCTAATAAATCAGTATCTTGGGGAATAAATAAATAAAAAGGAGATGAAGGTTCTATTTTTTCCCATTCTACAGTATCCAGACTTAACTGTTGTAATAACTCATATTTGCTTTCACGACTTCCCCATAAATCACTATGATAAACCGTTGCTAAATCAGTATTATTTTCTTCCTTAATAAAAATACCAATACTCACACCTTGTTGAATATCAAAGACATTTTTATCAGCACTTCCATCAGGAGAAACCTCTTTTTTCTTGGAATTACCATGTAAATCTAAAATATAAATTTTAGTAAAAGTTTGTAGCAAGTTTTGACGCATTCCCCTAAAAGTTGGATTATCTAAATAACCATGATTTGTGACAAATGCTAAAATACCTTGACTATTTTTATCAATTTTCCACTGTCCAAAACGAATAAATTTAACATAATCATCCTGTAACCATTTTGTATTTTTTTCCTTTAAGTCAACACCATCAATTTTATAATAATCTCTAACTAGACTTTCTATCCAATTATTTTTGTTTTCTGAATGTCCAGAATAAGGAGGGTTTCCTAAGACAACATAAATAGGAATTTCTGTCTTAACTGCTGCTGCTTTATTTGCTTCTTCTGAGATATATTTACCGAACAAAACCTCCGACTTTTTCACCCCTTCTTCTAACGCATTGGTTAAATAAATATTCAATCTTTCCTTATCTTGAAACCGATAACCTAAGTTTTCTAATAATAATGCTAACTTTAGATGAGCAATAGTATAGGGAGTCATTAACAACTCAAAACCATATAATCTCTCTAATACTTTTTTGTCTCTTAATAACTCATTCCATCGGTTAACACCATACTTTTCAAAGTTACGTCTAATTTGTTTAATCACCTCATATAAAAAAGTTCCTGTACCCGTTGCAGGATCTAAAATGGTTACTTTGCGACTCCCTAAACCGTCATCTAAATCAAACTCTTTATCTAATAAATCATTAACTGCTTGCACAATAAAAGATACCACAGGTTCAGGAGTATAATAAACCCCTCGACTCTTCCTTAAAGATGCTTCATAAGCACCCAAAAACGTCTCATAGAAATGCACAACAGGATCTTCTTGTCTGGTTTCTCTGCCAAAGTTTTCTAAGATACTACTCATGTCAACTTTAGCTAAAAACTCGACTAATTTATCAATTGCCCAATCAATTTTACTGATAATATCTGTTTCAATAACTGTCCTAAATAAACCTTGTAAAAAAGGAATTTTATCACTAATATGAATACTCGCTGTTTTGCGAATAAACATCCCTTGACCTGGGTTTTGTGCATGACCAACCCTGGCAGTAAATAACCCATAAGCAATAGTTTGAGCATACATATCAGCAAAGTTATTATTATCTAAATCAGGTAACAATAAATCCTGAAATAATAACTTAAGTTTTGTCAATTCTTCTTGTTCATCTTCAAATTTTAACGCTTCTGTAATACCATATCTAATTGCTTTTGTAGAAGCAGCCATTTGCGATGCTAAATCATAGTAATTATTGATAACTTTTTCTTTAAAATTGAGAAAAGATAAGATTAATTCTTCTGTTTTAGCAGCATCATCAACAGGAGTTATCTGTCCTTTTTTAACTGTTGCTAATGTTGTTTTTAACTGTAATTTTCCATCAAGATACCAACGAAACTCTAAATAATTAGTTAAAATTAAATTTTCCCCAATGGATGATCCAAAATAACGTTGTAACTGTTCTGTTTCCTCAATTTTATCGAGATTTTCCCCTATTTTTTTTAGCTTCAACATAACCCACTAAATTATCATTTTTTCTCACTGTAAAATCTGGGATTCCTGCTTGATTTCCTTTTTCTTCTATGGTAGTAATAATCTCTAACATTCCACTATCAACTAAATTTTTTAAAGCAGGATAATGGGTTCTTTCACTACCTCTGGTGAGATTATTTTGTAATTCTTGTAAATAGTGAGTAAAATTCATGCAACCATCAATAATTAGTGATAATTGTAGCACAAGCTTCTAGCTTGTAACAGACAGGCTTGCACGGAGGTTGGTGAATCAGTTCAAACAGTACCATATTTAGAATACAATTTAAGATCACAAATCATTATAAAATTATTGTTACAAAAAAGCCTTATCCCTACACATTCTCGTAGGGGTCAACGGCCGTTGACCCCTACAACCTTAACTTATGTAGTCTCAGTTGATGAAAATGGGATTAATATTAGAGGGCTTAATAATATTAATCCCCTACAAACTTCTAACTGGCTAACCGTTGTAACTCTTGTAGTTGACGACTTTCTTGTTCAATAACATTACGTGCAAATCGTTTATCTTGTTCTATTAATTCATTGAGAATTGTTCCTTCAATGACTAAAAAACAAGCTTTAGGAGAGGTGACAATAACCGTTGTAATGGCTTCTAAATTACCCAAAATTTCTAATTTATTTAAGAAATCAACAGGCTCAACCTCATCAACAATTACTGTATCATCTTCCAGAATTTGTTGATATTCAACTTTTCCATCTAACAGTAAAAACAAGTCTTTAGTAATATCTCTTTGTTCCCAGATAATGTCTGATTGCTTGTACTTTTTAATAGGGACTTGATAAGATAATTCCATCAAACTTTCTGCTTTTAATCTCTTTAATAAATCACAACTAGAGATATATAAGAGTCTTTCCAAGGGAGTAATAACTTTACTTGCTTGTTCTCCCGTATCATTAATAATTTGTTGTGCAGTTTCCTTTAAGGAAGGATTCAACATTAAATAAGAATCTAATAGTTGATGTGCTTGTTGTTTACCCCGTTGTTTATCAAGTTTATTTAAGAGATAAAGACTGACAGTTTTTGTTAAAGAATCTGGTTCTGCTAGTAAAGTTTCTAGGTAAGCTATCATCAAATCTTCAGAAACTTTAGGAGGAATTGATTCTGCTAACTTTAACTGTTGTTGCAGACGAGATAAGTAAAGATCGTTCAACCTTTCAGTCCATTTTTGATCATGGTTTTCTAAGAGACTAGGTAAGACATTGGGGGTTAATGTTGCCAACGCTAATACTAAACGAGTTGCTTCTGTTCCCGAGTCCCATTCTTCTAAAATTTTCAGCACCCCCTTAGCAATAACTTGTTGTTTTTGAGCAACAGTATTACGCAAAATTTCTAAACCTTTCCGTAAATGGGGTATGTTTAAAATTTCAGGTGGGTACAACAAAGCGAGTTCAGTATCATACAAATCTTGTAATTGTTGTAAGAGAAGCTGACTACGACGTTCTAGTTGAGAGTCTTCGTCTAGATTAGCAATAATTTGCTTTTCTTCTTCTAAAGTAATCCCATATTCCCGTGATAAAGATTCAACGTTGCCTCCCTCCTTATCTAAAACATCACCAATAGCTTTTTCCTTTTTAACTACCTTTAATAGTTCCCTTCCTAACCCTTTTGCCCCCCGTCTTCGTTTACTACCAACCATTCCCCGAATGCGTTGACGGAAACTTTGTAAACGCAATTGATTTTCACGGGAACGCTGCTGATTAGGATCTAATAAATCGGGATCTTCTACACCTAATTCCGTTAAAATAGTCAAGTGTTCTTTCTCACTAATACCTAATTCTCCCCTCATTTGTTGCAACACTTCTAAACTACTAGCCGAGTTAACATAACCCTCTTCCAATGAATCCCGTAAAATTCCTTTATAGGCTTCTAGACGTTTATCTCCAGTAAAATCAGGCAGAATTTTAGCCAAAACATAAACCTCATCTGCACTTAATAAGTCTAAAGAAAGACATTCTAGGAAGCGAGAAACATCAACTTTTAAGCGAGTCAATTGTTTTCTTAATCGGTTAGCCAAACTTTCTCTCGAATAACGTTCAGAACTTCTTGACCAAGTACGATATAACCATAAACTACTGGCCAATACTAATCCTAAGTTAAACAAGTATTGAACTTGAATAGGAAACTTAGAAATATAAGAACGTCCTGCAAAAATAAAGAAAAAGTTGAACACCCAAAAGGTAGTCAAGGTAAAAATTTGGTGCTGTATTTGTTGGTTGTTCAGTGCCGGATTAAGTTTTAACTGATAGCTTTTGTAGATTCTTTCTAATCTTATGCCCAGAAAATAACCTAAAGCCATACAAGTAGCAACAGTTAAAGGTGCTGCAATCAATCTAGGAATAGGAATAGCTGTATTAAATATATAAAATCCAGGAGAAAAGAGTAAATCTAACTTATTTTCTTGGTGAGTCCAAGCTCCAGACAAAAGATAAGCCCAACTTCCTGAATAAAGATAGTAATACAGGAAAAAACCGACCACTAAACCAGCATAACTATAGTATAGTAACTTATAGTCAGGTCTTTTAATAGCATCCCAATAGGAGCGTTCCGCATCGATATCAACGCAAGGACTATTACAAGCAACACAAGCACTGCTTTCGCTTCCATCGGGGTTAGGACGACGACACATAGACTGAGTAATTACAGTTTTTTGTCCTTCGTGAGCAACACTATTCAAAAGTCCTCTCGGTTCCCCATAAAATGCTTGTACAGGGGCCATGGGACAAAAATATTGACACCAAGTTTCACCTGCATAAAGATAGCCGACTAAAATAGCAGAAGCAATGGTAAATAAGAGGAAAGAGCCTAAAATAATACGATGGGAATCATAAAATAAAAGGCGACCACAAACCCCAACATAAAGCAACCCCATTTGTAGTTTTAAATAATTTTTGCCTAACCAAGAATCACTTTTTATTTTCACTAACTCATAATGAGTTTTTCCTGTTTTCTTATCAACTCGTTTTTTTTGTCGCTGCTTTCCTAAGAAGCGAAATATCTGGGACATAAACTCTAATGGACAAATTCTTCGCCAAAATTCATGGCCAAAAATTAACAGCATAAATACACCACTAGGAACAATTAAACCCAAAAAAAAGGAGGCTCCTAAACCATAGGGTTTTTCTTGTAAACAAACCCCTTGAACCTTGATACAGCTATCAATATGATTAATATGAGGACTTAATTGAAATGGACTCCAAGTGGTATTAAAATGGGTTAACCAAGGAGAAATGGGATCATAAAAGAGGGAAAAAATAAGAATTAGCCAGCAACTAGCCAAGACCCATCTTACCCGGTGCATTACTTTTTCGGGAATATTAGCTAACATGGGATTTTAAAATCAATTAAATACTAAATTATTAATCGGTTGGGCTATCTAAAGATGCTTGTTTAGCCTTTTTTTATCGGCTAACTTCTTAAATAGTGATTGCCCTTTTTTGGGGGGATAAGTGACACGATAATAGCGGTCTTCCCCAACAATAGTTTCCTCGATGAATCCTTTTTCTAGTAAAGGTTGTAAGGAATTTAACGCTGTTTCTTCATCTTGACAAAGATGGATAGCAATATCGAGTAAACTAGGTTTATTGTTCCTGCTAATCCAGTTAATTAAGTGCTGTTCTTCTTTGGGCAACTTTTGTAACTCACGGAAGGACAAACCAGAGGAACCGGAGGACTTATCTTTTGAAAATTTAGCCATAATAATGCCCTCTAGAATTAACTTTGAATATGAGAGACGATGCGTTGCACTTCCTTTGTTAATGGATGGTCTGGATGTTGTAAGCAAAAAAGTCCTTGACTTCCCAACCGTAACATCTCCGTAGATAGGGGTAAAATACCTGCTACTGGCAGTTGATAGGTTTCATGGACTTTATCCTTTAGAACACCAAAATCTATGTCAGGTAAAGCTTTATTCACCACTAACAACATTTTCGGCACTTCTAGTTCCTTGGCCACTTCCACAATAACCGCCGTTCCTAAATAGTCTTGCTGATCAGGTCGCAAAATCATCACCAAGGCACTAGTGCAGCTTGGCGAAAGTAATCCACCAGATTTTTACAGAAACTTTCGTGACTAGCCACGACAATGTGTTTCAATGAAACTAACGGAAGAATCTCGAAGTTGATGTCCATGATAAAAGCATTGCCAATTAACCTCTCCAACCTACAGAAAACAGTACTCCAACAAATAGTGAGAGGGACAACAAACCCCTATCGCCTTGTTAGACGAGCCAAGCTAATCTTAGCCGCAGCATCAGGAGAGAGCAATAGTTCGATTAGTCGAAGATTAGAATTAGACCGAGTACAAGTGCGTCAGTGGCGATCGCGATGGTTTGAGGAGAGAGAAAAACTGAGTGCCGCCGAAGAACAACAGGTAACGGAGAAAGCATTAATGGTCTTGATCATTGGACTTTGGACAAAAAAAGTTTGTTAGCGTATATTTTACGCTGAACTAAAATCCCAAAATATCGGCTCTGTATCAGTCAATAAAATTGGCTGACAAATAGGGCTAATCTATAGATTCTGAGGAAAACTAAGGAGCTTTTAAGTTTTCAGTTGATTTTTTGCTCCCTTTCTTGATAACATCATGACGAGTTCGTGGGGCTTTTTTGTAACCTTTAATACGTCCGGAAGAAAAACCTCGACGTTTGGGAAATTTGGCGAAAGTCCCCAAGGTCGTAATTATTCTTGAAAAGTCTCTTTGAACTAGACTAGGGGTGATTTTGATGGATTTATTAGTCTTCAAATACTGTTCCCAATCACGGGGTAAAACCACAGCTAATTTTCTGGCAGCCCACAAATTTACATAAGAAAGAAGTGTTAGTTTAAACCAATTTTCTTCATGATGTACATCGGGAGTTAAATAAGATGTCATCAATAATCTTTGTTTACCAAATCGAAAAAGATGTTCCATGTCATAACGTTGTCGATAACACTGATAACAATCAACTAAACTTAACTCATCGCGCCGAGAACCAATAACAATAAGCCACATAGGTTTCCAAATACTATTTCTTTCTTGATCTCTGACAACAATCTGGAGTAAAGTAAAGGGGTGATTGTTCATTTTATAGTTTTTAGTTCCTCTCATTAACATCTGTTTCCATCCCGAAATAGTCACTGTTAATTGACGACCTTTTTTCGTTGTAAAGGGAACATGATGAACTTCATCAGGTTCAGTCCAAGTTTGGTCATCTTTAAGGTCAAATTTATCCCCATACCAACGGGGATGTCCCGAAGTTTTGGCTTGATTTGGGTCCCGAATAAATTGACGATAAAAAACTCGGTCACTTCTAACTCTTGTAATAGTAACTAGGTCTTCATGCTTAACTTGTTCCCCAATAAAATCCTTTTGGCTGTAGTCACTATCAGCCACTAAGACAGATAATTTATCAGAAAATAAAGAACTTTGCCAGATTTTTTTTAGTTGTTGATTGCCTTGATTTACTCCTTTATGTTTAGAGGGGACTAGCTCTCCTGATAAGGGGACAGCCCAAGGGACTTTTTCTGTGTCTATTTGGTCAGGTAAAGCGCAGACAACGGAATAACAATGTCCAATATTAATGGGTTTATTTCCCTTAATTGGATTGGGGTAATGAATAAAGGTTTTATCCGCTAACGTTTCGGCAAACCGTCGTGGACAGGGAGTTCTGTCAATACCAAATAAGTTATAATGTTTTGAAGTGGGAGGAATTGTTCTCGATACCGCTGAAAATAAAGTCTCAATTCTCTGTTCATAATTAGGGTCAGTTTGAGTGGGTAAAAACTCTTGAATTCCTCTATATAAACTGTTATAATCTCTTCTAAATAAAGGATTGAGAGACAATTCAACGACTGAGTGAGCTTGTTGGTTACTGGAGAGGGCATCGAGTAATTCTATAATAGTTTCTTTTCTAGCTTTTAGTCCTTGGAAGAGGTTAGACCTCCACACCAGGAATTCCTCGACAGACGTAGCCGTTTCATTTTTGGTCATTTTTAAAATTTATTACCTTATAAATTAGCGTAATATATACGCTAACATCAAAAAAGGTTGTTTGTTACAGTTAAGGCTAATGTCATAACATTCCGAACTTAAGACCAGTCAAGATGTCCACCTGAGAGCCAAACAAATTAAGAGTCTAATTCGCTCTCTTAAACAGAAAATAAAGAAAATTGAACGGGAAGGGGAAGTAGCACCAGCTAATTGTCATATTATTCGTTATCAGGTTAATGGAAAGGGAACAATCTACTGGTATTATAAACTACAGGCTGCTGAATCAATTTTTCCTATGGCCACTAATAATGAGAAAAAAACCAAATATAAATATTTAGGACGAGCCGGAAGTTCTGCTCATATTGATGCTGTAGAAAAACTCACTAGAAGAAATCTCATTGATGAATTAGAACGAGTCATTCAATCTCTAACGGAAAGCTACTTAGATATCTATATTGGAACCGAAACTGAATGAAGCTATTTAATATTTAAAATCCCCTAAAAAGATGGAAAGAGAGTTTTTAAAATCACCTTAATTCTCTATTTTAGCTCTGGAGGTATGTTTAGCGTAAAATTTACGCTAATAATTGTTTTTTATCCAAAGTCCAATGATCAAAGGAATTTTAAGCGATCGCCCAAGACCTGGAACAACAAAATCCTTTACGGTCGAACAAGTAGTCCAGATTGTAGCGATCGCTTGTGAAGAATGTGAAAAATCAGACAGACCAGTGAGCCATTGGACACCTTCAGAGTTGGCGGATGAAGCCATAAAAAGAGGAATTGTCGAAAAGATTTCCCCCCGTAGTGTGGGGCGTTTTTTAAAAAGAAGCGACATTACAACCACATCTCGTTCGTTACTGGTTAAATGCCAAAATTGATGATCCCTTAAAATTTAAAAAGCAAGTCAAATATATCTGTGAACTTCATCAAGAAGCTAAAACTTTGTTAGAACAAGGAATTCATTTAATTAGTACAGATGAAATGACAGGGATTCAAGCTCTTGAGAGATTATTTCCGAACAAAAGAATCAAGCCTAAACAAGTAGAAAAAATCGAATTTGAATATGAAAGACACGGAACTTTAAGCTTGATTGCGAACTGGGATGTGGCAAGAGGAAAAGTTGTTAGTCCCTCTATTGGATCGACAAGAACAGAACAAGATTTTTCTGAACATATCCAGAGAACGATTAAGATTGATGAAAAAGCAGAATGGATTTTTATTGTAGATAAACTCAACACTCATAAATCGGAAAGCTTAGTCAAATTAGTAGCAGAAAGCTGTGGAATTACTATTGATTTGGGGAGAAAAGGAAAGGAGGGGATTTTGCAATCTATGGACAGCAGAGCAGATTTTTTATCAGATGAATCTCATCGAATTCGCTTTGTTTATATTCCCAAACATACATCGTGGCTTAATCAAATTGAGTGTTGCTTTTCGATCTTAGTCAGGCGTTTACTCAAAAGAATTACTGTCCGTTCAACTGAAGAACTATCCCAAAAAATTCTCAATTTTATTGATTACTTTAATCAACATTTTGCTAAGCCGTTCGTTTGGAAATTTAAGGGCTTTAAAGATCATAAGTGACTGGTGGATTATTTTTGCTAAGCTGCACTAGTCGCTTATCTTTCTACGGTCGATTTATTTGTTGGTCGAAAATTCACGGACCTACGTAAGACAATGGGGAATCCTTTTCGACATTAGGTTGAAGGCGATAAAGTGGACGCATGTACATTTCGCTCCATTTAGTTGGGTCGTCCTTTATTTTGTCCCATTCCTCAACAGTCATCCAGCCGCGACCGAAAGGATGCCGGGCTTTGTTACCGTCCTTGGTGTGAGCGAGCATATGCTTAGGAGGCTTAACTGGTGAACGCGGTTGAGGCATTTGTTTTAGCCAAGCGTCGTAACGTTGACTCATTTCCCTGACAATGTCAGGTTTCTCTGCGGCTAAGTCTATTTTCTCCGCAGGATCTTTGTCAATATCATACAGACGCCAATTCGTTTGTTTGTTATGATTTTTTTCACTGTGCCAGTTTTTCTTTTTATTATACTTCACAATACGCCACTGTTTCCAGCGAGACGCTTCTGTGCCATGAGTATTCCAAAATAACGTTTCATCAGGATTAGGATTCTTTTTCTCCATCAGCAAAGGTAAAAGGTTTTTACCCTCGCAGTGTTGAGGAAGCTCAGTTTCTGCAACTGCAACAGCGGTCGCATAGAAATCCATTGTGCTGGCCATGCCCTTGTATTCCTTACCAGCAGGTAATGTGCCAGGAAAAGTCACAATTGTAGGCATCCGATAGTTACCTTCCCATTGCATGTATAGATTTGTTTTTTCCTCTTTACTAGTGTTTTTTCCGCCGCGATACGGGTCAGGACGATGGTCGGCTAATGGATCTCCTCCATTGTCGCTGCTAAACATAACAAGTGTATTCTCCTTGATCCCTAGCTCACTAATTTTCTTGATCATCCTACCGATCTGATCATCTAATGCCAGGAGATTTGCTTGGAGGTACTGTCGTTTTGAATACTCCTTTTCGGTATGTTCGGGGTAAAGTCGTTTGAGGTATTTTTTCGGAACTTCAGTGTGAGGTATGTGTATGGCTAGTGGGGCAAAATACAAAAAAAATGGCTTATCTCGCCTCTTTCCGTGCCGCTCGAGAAATTCCAGCACATATTGTCCCTCCACTTCTGTCAAATAAGAACCATCCACACCCAGATAGGTAGAACCACCCCCAAAGATTGTTGGCTCTGTTCGCGGTGGATGTAGAGCCATCTCCGTGAAGCCGCGATCAAGTGGTCCTTGGTTCCAACTTCCTATATCCCACTTTAACGCTCCCACGAGACCGGTTACATAGCCTGCATCACGTAGAGTTTCAGGCATTGTCGCTTTGTCATCCGGGATTGGTACCCCGCGCGACAGGTTATATTTCCCGAATCGCTGGGTGTATTGGACTTTGGATAAAAAACAATTGTTAGCGTAAATTTTACGCTAAACATATCTCCAGAGCTAAAATAGAGAATTAAGGTGATTTTAAAAACTCTCTTTCCATCTTTTTAGGGGATTTTAAATATTAAATAGCTTCATTCAGTTTCGGTTCCAATATAGATATCTAAGTAGCTTTCAGTTAGAGATTGAATGACTCGTTCTAATTCATCAATGAGATTTCTTCTAGTGAGTTTTTCTACAGCATCAATATGAGCAGAACTTCCGGCTCGTCCTAAATATTTATATTTGGTTTTTTTCTCATTATTAGTGGCCATAGGAAAAATTGATTCAGCAGCCTGTAGTTTATAATACCAGTAGATTGTTCCCTTTCCATTAACCTGATAACGAATAATATGACAATTAGCTGGTGCTACTTCCCCTTCCCGTTCAATTTTCTTTATTTTCTGTTTAAGAGAGCGAATTAGACTCTTAATTTGTTTGGCTCTCAGGTGGACATCTTGACTGGTCTTAAGTTCGGAATGTGATGACATTAGCCTTAACTGTAACAAACAACCTCTTTTGACGTTAGCGTATATATTCCGCTAATTTATAAGGTAATAAATTTTAAAAATGACCAAAAATGAAACGGCTACGTCTGTCGAGGAATTCCTGGTGTGGAGGTCTAACCTCTTTCAAGGACTAAAAGCTAGAAAAGAAACTATTATAGAATTACTCGATGCCCTCTCCAGTAACCAACAAGCTCACTCAGTCGTTGAATTGTCTCTCAATCCTTTATTTAGAAGAGATTATAACAGTTTATATAGAGGAATTCAAGAGTTTTTACCCACTCAAACTGACCCTAATTATGAACAGAGAATTGAGACTTTATTTTCAGCGGTATCGAGAACAATTCCTCCCACTTCAAAACATTATAACTTATTTGGTATTGACACAACTCCCTGTCCACGACCATTTGCCGAAACGTTAGCGGATAAAACCTTTATTCATTACCCCAATCCAATTAAGGGAAATAAACCCATTAATATTGGACATTGTTATTCCGTTGTCTGCGCTTTACCTGACCAAATAGACACAGAAAAAGTCCCTTGGGCTGTCCCCTTATCAGGAGAGCGAGTCCCCTCTAAACATAAAGGAGTAAATCAAGGCAATCAACAACTAAAAAAAATCTGGCAAAGTTCTTTATTTTCTGATAAATTATCTGTCTTAGTGGCTGATAGTGACTACAGCCAAAAGGATTTTATTGGGGAACAAGTTAAGCATGAAGACCTAGTTACTATTACAAGAGTTAGAAGTGACCGAGTTTTTTATCGTCAATTTATTCGGGACCCAAATCAAGCCAAAACTTCGGGACATCCCCGTTGGTATGGGGATAAATTTGACCTTAAAGATGACCAAACTTGGACTGAACCTGATGAAGTTCATCATGTTCCCTTTACAACGAAAAAAGGTCGTCAATTAACAGTGACTATTTCGGGATGGAAACAGATGTTAATGAGAGGAACTAAAAACTATAAAATGAACAATCACCCCTTTACTTTACTCCAGATTGTTGTCAGAGCTCAAGAAAGAAATAGTATTTGGAAACCTATGTGGCTTATTGTTATTGGTTCTCGGCGCGATGAGTTAAGTTTAGTTGATTGTTATCAGTGTTATCGACAACGTTATGACATGGAACATCTTTTTCGATTTGGTGAACAAAGATTATTGATGACATCTTATTTAACTCCCGATGTACATCATGAAGAAAATTGGTTTAAACTAACACTTCTTTCTTATGTAAATTTGTGGGCTGCCAGAAAATTAGCTGTGGTTTTACCCCGTGATTGGGAACAGTATTTGAAGACTAATAAATCCATCAAAATCACCCCTAGTCTAGTTCAAAGAGACTTTTCAAGAATAATTACGACCTTGGGGACTTTCGCCAAATTTCCCAAACGTCGAGGTTTTTCTTCCGGACGTATTAAAGGTTACAAAAAAGCCCCACGAACTCGTCATGATGTTATCAAGAAAGGGAGCAAAAAATCAACTGAAAACTTAAAAGCTCCTTAGTTTTCCTCAGAATCTATAGATTAGCCCTATTTGTCAGCCAATTTTATTGACTGATACAGAGCCGATATTTTGGGGTTTTAGTTTAGCGTAAAATATACGCTAACAAACTTTTTTTGTCCAAAGTCCAATGGGTGTACATACCCATCATTAGTCCCGTGCGGCTAGGGGTGCATGGAGCATTGATAGTATAGGCATTGGTCATTTTGACTCCGCTCGCAGCAAGAGCATCGATATTAGGGGTTGAACAATCAGGACAGCCAAACACACCGACATCTCCCAGTGCAAGATCGTCGACATGGATAATTATGATATTGGGCCTCTGTGCAGAGGTTAGGTGATTTCCACACTTGAATATACCTGCTTTTCCAATTATTCCCCCCTTTTTAAGGGGGGTTAGGGGGGATCGTAAGGGATCTCCTTTATCAGAAATCACCTTATCTGTGTTGTATCTGGGGTAACAGACTGCGTTTTGAATCTGTTACAAGCAGAATTAAGGGTTATTCCTGCTGTTCCCAGACAGATGATCTTTGTGAAATTTCGTCTGGTTATCATATCAAGCTGTTTTTCTTAACCTTATACTTTTACCGAATTTTATATGAGAATCATAGTTAGTTTAACTTATACTAACCAATTCATGAAGTCAGAAGTGAAAATTAGTCAGAAAATTAATACATTAAAACGGATAAACCTCTAATTTGAGTCAGTAAATCACCAGTAATTTGCTCAAAACGACGATATAGTACCTGATTAATATATATTCTTGCTCATGTTAAATAAAGAAAGGATGAGCAATCTTATGTTAACTCATCCTCACACCGAATATTAATCTTGACAATTGAATTATATTGACAATTTTTTAACATTTATGATTTTTTCGGGAACCAATCTTCATCTAACAATTGTTCTAGACTATAAGGACATTTTTGAGGAAAAGTGTCAAGCTCAGTTTTTCTTTTAGTATATTTAAGACTATTTTGATAAATTAATTCAAATCTACTAACTAAAAAATTTTGTAAGTTTTTGGTTAAGATCCCATTTATCTGAAATCTAAATTCAGTAATTTCTGCTTTCCAATGAGAGGCATTATATTGAGATTCTTGTGACCAATATTCTAATAACAAAAGATGAATGATGATCTGTCTTAGTAAACTTTCTACTTTGTTTTTTCTCTCTCTACCCAAATCTTCTAATTCCTCAATTAAATTTTCTGTATCTAACTCATTAAATTTTTTCTCTTTTAAGAGTTTAATCGTTTTTTGTATCCACAGATAATCGTCGACTTCATATAATTCTTTTAGGTTAGATAGAGATGATATTTGTACCATGAATATTTCCCTGTTTCTTTAACTAATTATATCATAGCGAATCCTGTAGGGTGGGTTAGGCGTGATGATAATTTAGAATAACAACTGAGGATTTTATATTAGCCGTAACCCACCATTGAAAAGAGATATTTTTGAACTTGTTGATAAATTAGAGAACCATTGTGTTAGAGACTGTTGCTAAAAAAACATTAAGTAGGGTGCGTGATAATTACTATACTTTTTTTGTGTCGTAACTCACCAGTATTAGGCTGTTGGTGTATTAGCGTAGCGTAATACACCCTACGATGATCTTAATATTTACTTTACTTGGACTACAGATATTTATATTGTAGGGGTCAACGGCCATTAAACCCTAACTAAATGTATAGCTTAACTTTAGAAAATTGGGATTAAATAAAGAAAGGATGAGCAATTTTATGTTAACTCATCCTCACACCAAACATTGATGTTTATAATTGAATAATTCTACTTTTTACACTTCCTAAAAGTAGACCGTGTAGCTAGTTTTTTACTCTACTAACATCAACAAATTGGATATTTATTTCTGCTTAACTTTTCCTAACTTGCGTTTGAAACCAGCGCCGAAGGCAATAGCAGCACCGGCACCCAAAATGGTTAAGGGTTCAGGAATAGTCTGTACTTCAGTGGCAATAGCATAGGTTTCAGAGAAGACATTTATGGTTGCTGTGGGACTGAATATGGTCGTGCTACCATTGAAGGCCGCAGCTTCAACGAAAACGGGAAAACCGACACCTGAAGCAAACAAAGGGCCTACATTATCATTAGGAAAACCGAAAGCTGCTCCCACCTGAGTTGCAGCATTTGTTGCTAAGGCTGAATCTCCAAACCAAGGAGTCATCTCCAGTGTACTTGACAAATCATTGTAAGTACCAACAACTGTGGAAACTTCATAGTCTGTCCCATTTAAGGTAATTAGGGCTGCTTCGGCAGCATCAGCAAAAGCAAAAGTGGCTAAAGCAACAGTAGTTGCTAAGGTGGCTGTTTTGAGCATAGTGTATGATTTAAGTGTAACTAAATAAGTAATGTTACCCCCGAATTTTTTGTCAAGTTTCTGTTAGTATTCGTTAGATTTTCTTCATTTTTTGCAGAATATAGAAGTTTGTAGTTAGTCCTTTAGGACGAGAAAAATAGTAATCATCAAGGCTAAAGCCTTGACTACGAGCTTTTTAGGAGCTTTTATACTTAACTGCTTTTAGTTTGCTCAATGGCAGCTTTAACAAACCCTAAAAATAAAGGATGGGCGCAGTTGGGACGGGATCTAAATTCGGGGTGAAACTGAGTGGCAATAAAAAAGGGATGGTCCGACAATTCAATAATCTCTACTAAACGACCATCTGGAGATGTTCCACTGACTTTATAACCCGTTTCTAATAATTGATTGCGATACGCATTATTAAACTCGTAACGGTGACGGTGACGTTCATAAATCACCTCTTGTCCATACAAAGAAGCGGCCAAGGTATCAGGAGAAATACGACAAGGATACAGTCCTAAACGCATAGTTCCCCCTAAGTCCACCACGTCTTGCTGTTCTGGTAACAAATTAATCACAGGATTGGCGGTTTCTGGTTCAAATTCGGCACTATTGACGTTATTTAAACGGGCAACATTGCGACCCCATTCGATGACAGCGCATTGCATCCCTAAACACAGTCCCAGAAAGGGAATTTTCTCTTTTCTAGCGTATTCAATAGCTTTAACCTTACCATCTACCCCACGAATACCAAACCCACCCGGAACTATAATTCCACCCACATCGTTTAAGTATTTCTCTGCCCCATAATTTTCGATATCTTCCGCATCAACCCACCGTAACTTAACCTCGCTATCCGTGGCAATACCCCCATGTACCAAGGATTCTACCACCGATAGATAAGCATCGCTGAGTTGAACATATTTTCCTACTAAGGCTACCTCAATTTGTCGTTTCGGGGACTGCATTCTTTGGATTAAGGTTTGCCATTGACTTAAATCCGGTTTACGGGGTTCTAGACGTAATAATTCTAGGGTTTGTTGGGCTAAACCCTCTTTTTCCACCACTAAAGGCACTTCATAAATACTACTAGCATCTTGCGCCGTAATTACCGATTCGACGGGAACGTCACAAAACTCTGATAGTTTTTCCTTCATCCCCTCTTTTAAAGGGCGATCGCAACGACATACTAACACATCTGGTTGAATACCAATGGATCGTAACTCTTTAACGGAGTGTTGAGTAGGTTTGGTTTTCATTTCCCTAGCTGCCGGTATCCAAGGAATTAAGGTAACGTGCATATAGAGGACGTTATTTCGCCCCACATCCTTACGAAACTGCCGTATTGCTTCTAAAAAGGGTAAAGATTCGATATCGCCAACGGTTCCGCCGATTTCAGTGATAACAATATCAGGAGTGGTATTTTTAGCCACACGATGGATGCGTTCTTTAATTTCGTTGGTAATATGGGGGATAACTTGGACTGTTCCCCCCATGTAGGCCCCTCGTCGTTCTTTATTAAGGACCGCTTGATAGATCGATCCGGTGGTAACACTATTGAGACGGGACATAGGAGTATCTGTGAAGCGTTCGTAATGGCCTAAGTCTAAGTCAGTTTCGGCTCCGTCATCGGTAACAAATACTTCCCCGTGTTGATAGGGACTCATAGTACCAGGATCAACGTTAATATAGGGGTCAAGTTTAAGGATAGAAACAGAGTAATTTCGGGATTTCAATAAACGCCCTAAACTCGCAGCTACAATACCTTTACCAATACTAGAAACAACACCACCGGTTACAAAAACAAACTTAGTCATAAAAATTTTTCTAGATTATAGGATCGACAGGATAATCATTAACAGTATAAGTAAGAATCAACAAACACCTTTTATATTTCAGAAAGTCCTTGTACTTAATACATCTTAAGTTTTCTTGAAATAAGAGCATTATAATTTACTAAAAAATCAATTAGTTATCATAACATTTGTAAAGAAATATAACGATTAAATTTTTTGGAACTTTTAGTAACAGGAAGTAATACTGTGAGTAAAAAGAAAAGGTGGACTTGTCTTTACAATATGTTACCTTTTTTTAGTTCTATTAGTGGAGAAATTTCAATTATGAATTCACTGAGAAAGTTCGTTAGTTCTGTTAAAGTCTTGGCTGTGACTTTAGTTTTATTACTAAGTTTCTTTTCTTCAGCAGCTATGGCAGATGAAGCAACCTGTATCGTGCGAGGACCTATTACCATTGAAAATGGTAGCTTTGACTATTCTAAAACGAGAGATGTCAATGAGTTTACAGTTCGTTCTGCTATTGTTTCCTTACCTGTTGGTGAAAGTGGAACTATTGATAGTATTAAGATTACTGGACCAGACGGAAAACCAGAACTTGGCTGTCCTACTGTCAAGGATGTTAAAAATGGAACAGATTTAATTCCTGCCTGTGGTGGACCTGTTGTCTTAAAAACAGGTGAAAACATATATGCAGCTAAAGGAAGTGATTTTGGTCCTAATGGTAATATCAAGAGTTTTAAGATCACTCTTTGTGACGACTTCTCCTAACAATACAGCACGACACATTTTGATTAGGACGTTTTAATATTATCCGTTCCCTACCTTATTAATAAGTTCCCTATAACCAAAGTCTATATGTCCTAACTATTTTTTGTGGTGCTATGGTGATTAATTAAATTTTTGGGATAGGAAAAAAGCTTTTTTCCTGTCCCAAAAGCTCCATAATATGAGGAATTAAGCTATAATGTCTGAGTCAAAAACAACCAATAATGAGAGAATTTTTGGTGGTAACTTTATTGTCATTGCTATTTGTTTTGTTATCGCCTTGTTTGGGTTTGGTTATGTTTTAGTCAAGCTACCAGAAATTAGCCCGGAACAAATTAAGATATATCAAAACGGAACTTGTATTAAAGGGGATTGGCGATACGCTTTAATTGTCACCCATGTTCTAACTTTTGTGCTGATACCATTAGCAATGAGGATTTTTTATCAAGCACTGAATAATTTAAAATATCCTCTAAAAACAGTGTTTGCTTCTCAACTAGGACTTTCTTTGATTATGGTAGCCATTGCCTCGGAAATTGGCTGGCACGTAACACAATGCTGGTATTATCAAAATGATTTTACTATGCTTAATTTCATGTTTTACTTCTTTTTACTGTCTGCTTTTATTTTATGGGCAGATGGTTTAAGTCAAGAAACAAACACACTGACTAACATTGTTAACGGTGTTTTTGCTGTGGGGTTATTAGCTGTTTCTATACTCTACCCTATTGGTTACAAAATCCAAGTAATGACCCATGATTTAGATGCAGCTAATAAATTTAAAATCCCTATTTATATTGTCCTGACAATAGTTTTTTCTGTTCTTACCTATCGAGGGTACAAACTCCTTGAAGATTGGCGAATTGTCTTTTTTCCTCTGTTTTCTGTAGGTGTTAACTTATCATTTGTTTTTCTTTTAGAACAAAAAGGAGGTAATCCGATTTCTGCTCCACAAGTTCTTTATAATGCTTTATTTCATATTCTCCATGACTTTGCTGGTACTCAAGCAGGGGTTGCTATTTTTACGTGGCTAGTTTATGAAAAAGGAATTCTCAAACTAGCATCAGCATCAGACAATGCAAGCAAATCAGTTGAAGCTAACATTTAGATAATAATTAAGGGAGTCAAAAAATGAATTCTTTTTATGCTCTAGGGCATCTGATTATAGCCATTTTTGAAGCAATTATTTTATTATTTGCTTATCCTTTCTTTCGGCTATCTAGAACTGCGGCAATGATCGTATTACCTATTGTTTTATTGAGTACGATTTACGATAATTTAATTCTCTGGGGTGGTAGATTCATTGGGGAAGGAGAATTATTAGAAACCCTGTCACAATTGGACTTTGGATAAAAAACAATTGTTAGCGTAAATTTTACGCTAAACATATCTCCAGAGCTAAAATAGAGAATTAAGGTGATTTTAAAAACTCTCTTTCCATCTTTTTAGGGGATTTTAAATATTAAATAGCTTCATTCAGTTTCGGTTCCAATATAGATATCTAAGTAGCTTTCCGTTAGAGATTGAATGACTCGTTCTAATTCATCAATGAGATTTCTTCTAGTGAGTTTTTCTACAGCATCAATATGAGCAGAACTTCCGGCTCGTCCTAAATATTTATATTTGGTTTTTTTCTCATTATTAGTGGCCATAGGAAAAATTGATTCAGCAGCCTGTAGTTTATAATACCAGTAGATTGTTCCCTTTCCATTAACCTGATAACGAATAATATGACAATTAGCTGGTGCTACTTCCCCTTCCCGTTCAATTTTCTTTATTTTCTGTTTAAGAGAGCGAATTAGACTCTTAATTTGTTTGGCTCTCAGGTGGACATCTTGACTGGTCTTAAGTTCGGAATGTGATGACATTAGCCTTAACTGTAACAAACAACCTCTTTTGATGTTAGCGTATATATTCCGCTAATTTATAAGGTAATAAATTTTAAAAATGACCAAAAATGAAACGGCTACGTCTGTCGAGGAATTCCTGGTGTGGAGGTCTAACCTCTTCCAAGGACTAAAAGCTAGAAAAGAAACTATTATAGAATTACTCGATGCCCTCTCCAGTAACCAACAAGCTCACTCAGTCGTTGAATTGTCTCTCAATCCTTTATTTAGAAGAGATTATAACAGTTTATATAGAGGAATTCAAGAGTTTTTACCCACTCAAACTGACCCTAATTATGAACAGAGAATTGAGACTTTATTTTCAGCGGTATCGAGAACAATTCCTCCCACTTCAAAACATTATAACTTATTTGGTATTGACAGAACTCCCTGTCCACGACGGTTTGCCGAAACGTTAGCGGATAAAACCTTTATTCATTACCCCAATCCAATTAAGGGAAATAAACCCATTAATATTGGACATTGTTATTCCGTTGTCTGCGCTTTACCTGACCAAATAGACACAGAAAAAGTCCCTTGGGCTGTCCCCTTATCAGGAGAGCTAGTCCCCTCTAAACATAAAGGAGTAAATCAAGGCAATCAACAACTAAAAAAAATCTGGCAAAGTTCTTTATTTTCTGATAAATTATCTGTCTTAGTGGCTGATAGTGACTACAGCCAAAAGGATTTTATTGGGGAACAAGTTAAGCATGAAGACGTAGTTACTATTACAAGAGTTAGAAGTGACTGAGTTTTTTATCGTCAATTTATTCGGGACCCAAATCAAGCCAAAACTTCGGGACATCCCCGTTGGTATGGGGATAAATTTGACCTTAAAGATGACCAAACTTGGACTGAACCTGATGAAGTTCATCATGTTCCCTTTACAACGAAAAAAGGTCGTCAATTAACAGTGACTATTTCGGGATGGAAACAGATGTTAATGAGAGGAACTAAAAACTATAAAATGAACAATCACCCCTTTACTTTACTCCAGATTGTTGTCAGAGATCAAGAAAGAAATAGTATTTGGAAACCTATGTGGCTTATTGTTATTGGTTCTCGGCGCGATGAGTTAAGTTTAGTTGATTGTTATCAGTGTTATCGACAACGTTATGACATGGAACATCTTTTTCGATTTGGTGAACAAAGATTATTGATGACATCTTATTTAACTCCCGATGTACATCATGAAGAAAATTGGTTTAAACTAACACTTCTTTCTTATGTAAATTTGTGGGCTGCCAGAAAATTAGCTGTGGTTTTACCCCGTGATTGGGAACAGTATTTGAAGACTAATAAATCCATCAAAATCACCCCTAGTCTAGTTCAAAGAGACTTTTCAAGAATAATTACGACCTTGGGGACTTTCGCCAAATTTCCCAAACGTCGAGGTTTTTCTTCCGGACGTATTAAAGGTTACAAAAAAGCCCCACGAACTCGTCATGATGTTATCAAGAAAGGGAGCAAAAAATCAACTAAAAACTTAAAAGCTCCTTAGTTTTCCTCAGAATCTATAGATTAGCCCTATTTGTCAGCCAATTTTATTGACTGATACAGAGCCGATATTTTGGGATTTTAGTTTAGCGTAAAATATACGCCAACAAACTTTTTTTGTCCAAAGTCCAATCACAAGTTCGTTATTTACTTCACTATTTAGTGATCCCCTTATTTATTGTTGTTGCTATTGAGTTAGCTTATCGTTCCCAGGCAAAGTGGGCGACAAAATGGGTTAGAGTATTTTCTTGGTTACTAGCTTTTGGATTAAGTGCATTTGATGTTATCAGGAATTTTATTGGTTTAACTTTAAAACCTGAAATATTTGCTAATGTTTTACGCTACGTTTCTGTAGAACCTCAAATACCAATCATGACAATTATTGTTAATTTATTTGTGTTAGCGGTTGGTATTGGTATTTGGGTGATAACCAAGAATTGGCGATGGTTATTTATAGGATCTGTAGTTGCTTTAATTGGTAATGCCTTACCTTCTTCTCAATTTGGCACTCTTCCTGGAAGCGCATCTGAAGCTGTTTTAGCCTTAAGTTTATTATTAACTCAATACAACTTTGAAGACGTTGAAGGATTTGAAAAAGAAGAACAATTACAAGACCTTACTGGTTCTTTTGCCTCTATAACTGCTCCTGAAGGATGGGAAGAAACCAATTATTCAGGTTACCAAATCTTCGTAAAAGAGGAAGAAGAATACACAATTTATCAGACAGGAACTCATCAAAAAGGGGACTTTGTGAGAATCTATGTTCCTGAAAAACCCTATGAAGAAAATGGCAAGGTTAAAGTAATTACATACTTGCATGGTTTTGCCCTTTGTATGCCTAAATTTTACGAAAGACATTTAGAAGAATTGGCAAAACAAGGATATTATATCTTTTTCCCTGACTACCAAAAAAGTGATTATCCAAACTTTCCAAAAGATACAGAAACTTATTCAGATAATAGAACTCTTCGGGCAACCTTTCGCTATTGGTTATTTGATGTTGGTGTCTTATTAATTACATTAATCTTGCGACAAAAAATTAATACCAAGGAGTTGAAAAAATTAATTGAAGATGGAATATTAGTCGCCTTAAGGTTTATACTTGGTACCTTATTTTTTGTGGTAGTTATTAATATTGTTTTCTTGTTTAATCGTGAGTACGGGAAGAACTTGATTAGTATGATTACCACTGTTATTGCTAGTTTAAGAAGTGCGCCCATAGAATGGCTTAAACAGTCAGTAGAAACTACAGAAATAGGATGGGAAAAGTTATGCGAATATAGTAAGCAAGTTGACAAAGATGATTTAAACTTATCTAAAAAAGAAGTTGATTTCTATGTTTTTGGACATTCTTTAGGAGGACTTTTAGCCTTAAGTTGGCCTTACTATTTACAACAAAATAAAGATCCAAAACTAGAGAAATTTTATCCCAAACAGATTATGACGGCTGATCCTGCTCCTAATACAATTATGGGAATTCCTACTATCGCTGTCTGGGTTTTAGGGATTTTTCGCTTTCCCTTTGCAACTCAACCTCTGAAAATTGAAGAGACAGGAAAATCTCTCAATGTTCCAGTGGCAATTTTACATGGAAATAGTGATAAAATTGTCAAGCCAACTGAATGGGTTAAACCACCTTTTTCTCAGGAAAAAGGCGCGTTTTTTAATATTATTTCAACGGACAAGAAAATATATTTTTCTTTATCTAATAAAGAAGAGAAGCTAACAGCTGATCATAATCAATCTGTGACGAATACAACCTATTATGGAGATGGTTTTATGGAGAACTTTGGAGGGGATAAAGATGGACCTAATGCTTACAATTTTGAATATATTTGGCCTGCTTTAAAAGCAGTTATTAACCGCAATGTACAACCGCATCAATTGGAGGTAGACGGTTTTGAACTTAAGGAGTTGGAAGTGGTAGAAAATGAACCGATTGTTTCTAAGAGTTTTTGGAGTTTTCTTAATTTTGGTTAGGAAATTTTTTATCAATGGATAATTCACAATTATCCATTATCCATTTTCTATTGTCCATTATTGAACCCCTTAATATCATGATTTAGTTTTTTTATAAATAAAACTTCTGACTGCTAAAGATAACCCATAAATGCGAATGCGAGCAGCATTGATCGAATTGGGATCTTGGGTAGAATATCCTTCCACCGCCCCCAAAGAGTCCGGTTGCCGACCAATATTAAAAGACAGTTTTTCGGTTTCTTCAAAAGAGAGCGCACGATCAATGGTAACTGTTGCTAAATCCAGCCAAGGAGACGTTTCTTTGTTCTACTCTCGTTCCTGGGTAAAAATCTCGGTTTTATCCCCTTCCATATCCTGGTGCAAGCGCAATTGAAGATGATAAATAACGGGTTTTTGGGAAAGTCTTTCAATATATTCCTGGCACAGATAATCTATAGGTCTTGTTTCCTCGGGACGACGCTTTTGTTGCCAAGGTTTTTCCCAATCTTCCCCTGATACTAACCCAGAATCTACCCCCCGATCTTCAGGAATCAAACGGTATTTAACATACCTAAGTTTCCCATCTTTAGCTTTAAAATAGTTGACCAACTTAGAGTAATAATACATTTGACCAAAAGAGTCCGGGGCCCGTCGCATGGTTTCAGCGAAAATGTCTTTAAAGAACAGATAATCGTTTGATTTTTCAGGCTATATTTGATGGAATGAACCTTTAGAGTACTACCTTCCAGGACAAAGCGAGCTTCGCTATACTCCGGGAGCAAACCCCCTGGTTCGGCTTTATAACGTCCAGTCTGGTAATTAACGGCATATTGCCATTCTTGATCTTTCACCCGGTTCAATTTTCCTGGATTAAATCCATTCAAACGCCGTTCCACAAAATATTCATCGCTGAATTTATCGCGGTGCAGCCGACTTAAGTTGGCTGGCATCCACGTTTGTAAGTTTGGCCCCGCCATGCTGCGGAAGCCAAATCGTTTGGCTAACCCTGAAAATAATCCCCAATTTAAGGGGGGAATTAAAGGCAAGGTGGGGAAAACCTGCAAACCAAGATGAGCTTCATATCTGGGGGTTGGTTGAACTTCTTCGGGTAAGTCACTATTAACATCAAATCGCGCAAAGTCTTTTCCTGGTGTACCGTAGTATTTGAATCGTTGTTTAGGATCACTGGATGATTTGTTCATGATTCATTATTCAGGTTTATTGGTTTTTTTATGGACTATTCTTTCATATTCTCAGTATAGCTCAGTATAGAAGATAACTGCTCCTAATCTAATGAAGAAGACGAATTAACAGCTAATCATAATGAATCTGTAACGAATACCACCTCTAGCACTACCCATTATGATGAGGACATGGAGAAAATCACAAAACACCGTAGGGTGGCTTACAGTAATGCCCTAACCAATTTTTGTAGTGCTATAGTTAGGACATTTTTTATCAATGGATAATTGACAATTATCCATTATCCATACTTAAGATAGGAGTCGGTAGAACAGAACCGCAAATTCCGATCTTCCGACTCCATAGCAATACTACTCGAATTTAACTAGCTAGATATTCTTGAATATTAGCTTTGCGTTTTCTCAGTTTAGATAAAGCCTCTCTTTCAATTTGTCTAACCCTCTCCCGACTAATATTAAGACGAGAACCGATCTTAGCTAGGGTTAAGGGTTGTCCATCCATGAGTCCAAAACGCAAGGCAATGACTTGTTTTTGTTGAATGGTTAAGTCTTCCATCAACTTTTCTAAGTCAAACTGCAAGGAGGAATGGGTGGCAAAGTCTTCGGGGGACTGTCCCTCATCCTCGAGAAGATCCCCTAATTCTGTATCTTGATTATCCCCCACCCGTAAATCTAAGGAAAGGGGCTGACGAGATCTTTCTAGATAATCTCTGACTTGTTTGGGGGTTAAGTCTAGTTCTTCGGCCAGTTCGCTGATGGTGGCTGCCCTGCCTTTCTGTTGAGAGAGTTCCCGTTGTGCTTTCTTGATTTTATTGAGTTTTTCAGTGATGTGAATGGGAAGGCGAATGGTTCGGCTTTTTTCGGCGATCGCCCGTGTAATAGCCTGACGTATCCACCAATAAGCGTAGGTTGAGAAACGATAACCTTTGGTGGGGTCAAATTTTTCTACTCCCCGCTGCATCCCAATGGTTCCTTCTTGGATCAGATCCAAGAGATCCAAGTTTCGCTTGAGATACTTTTTAGCCACAGATACCACTAGGCGAAGGTTGGCCTCTACCATTTTTCGCTTGGCCGCCTCTCCGGCCTCTACCACAGAACAGAATTCTTTTCTTGAGAGTTTAGCTGCCTTAGCCCACTGACTGTTAGTGGGTTCTTTTCCCGTTTCTTGAATTATCTCCTCTCGTAGCTTCTCTAAATTGATCAATCGTTGAACTCGCTTGGCATAAAGAATCTCCTCTTCATGGCTTAGCAAGGGAACACGACCAATTTCTTTGAGATAAGCCCGAACTGGGTCAGGATTACTTTTAGTTAGCTTCATAAGAAATTTTTTATCTGGTAGTTTAGTTTCGGATAATGAAGAGTAAGTAATAGTGATATATAAAAGGAAAAGCTTATAATAACAAAATTTTGATAGTGGTTGCTGTTTCTTTAGATTTTTGTTAGAAGATCATAGCTTTGTCTTTTCAACAGGGAAGTCATTTGAGAATACATCTTTGTCTAGGTATGATTCCTTAGCTCTTTAGTTAGTTCCTTAATAATAATACATCATTATGTTAATTTTTGTAAAGTTTCTAAACATAGCCAATTCCCTTCCCAACAGAATATACGTTACTTTTCAAGAAAAGCTAGGAATATATGCCTATTGCAATGGCTAAAGGAATGTTATTCCCAGGTCTTGCAGTCAACTACCCTCAACTTAACTAAAGCTTTCAAGAATTTTTTTGACAAAGTAGCTCAATACCCTAGATTCAAGTCTTATCATGGCAAGCCATCCTGTCAATATCCTCAAAACTGTGAGGTGGTAGATAAGGGAGTTAAAGTGCCTCAAATTGGTGTGATTAAAGCCTCTATTCATAGGTTGTTTGACGGCCAATTAAAAACTGTAACTATTACTAAAACACCAACTCAGAAATATTATGCTTCATTGTTGTTTGACACTGAACAAGAGACTCCTGAAGTAGTTCCAAGGGTCAAAGTTACAGGAGTTGATTTAGGACTTAAAGACTTCTGTATTACCCATGATGGCGTAAAAACATCTAAGTATGCTAACCCTAGACATCTAAAAAAACATGAAAAAAACTTAGCTAGAAAACAAGCCAAATTAGCCCGTAAGAAGAAGGGTGCGGAATGCACCGCCGCTTCCGACCTGCCGTTCAACGGCAGGTCGGTCGGCGGAAGTAAATCAAGAGAAAAAGCACGAAAGCTATTAGCTAGAGTTCACGAACGTATTAGCAATGCCCGTCAAGACTTTCTACACAAGTTATCAAGAAAAATTGTTGATGATAATCAGGTAGTAGTCGTTGAGAATTTGAACGTCAAGGGTATGGTTCGTAATCATAACTTAGCTAAGGCTATCTCTGATGTCGGATGGGGAATGTTTGTCAATTTCCTCGCTTATAAACTAGAGCAAAAAGGTGGTTTATTAGTTGAGATTGATAGATGGTTTCCTAGTAGTAAAACTTGTTCTAATTGCCTACATCCAATGTCAGAAATGCCATTAGATGTTAGAGAATGGACTTGCCCCAGTTGCGGTACACACCATGATAGGGATGAGAACGCCAGCAAGAACATTAGAGCAGAGGGGATCAGGCAATTATCGGTCTTGGGAACCAGGACTGCTGCTGAAGGAGGAGAAGTCAGACCAAAAGGTGGGCGCAAGTCTGTCTTGAGGCATTCTCCTGTGAATTCAGAAGCCCCAACTATACCGATAGGTTAGTTGGGGTAGTTCACTTACCCCCAATGATTGGGATAGAAAACTTTATAATCTTGCTTGCAACCATCTATGGTTGGCAAAGCATCCAGTAACTTCTTAACTTCCCTCTTGGGTAGATTGATTTCTGGGAACGGAGAGGGAGGGATTCGAACCCTCGTTAGACTTACGCCTAAACAGCATTTCCAGTGCTGCGCCTTCAACCACTCGGCCACCTCTCCTTTTTGGGGTCACAATTAGTCATTATACACCATCGATAAACTTTTTTAACCATCGCCCAAATAAATTCCTAGCGATCGCGCTGTCTTAACCATACAATCGTATTTTTCCACAGGAGAGGTACATATTTTTTGCTGATGACGCTCCTTAATGGTAGCAGTGACGGTTGATAAAGGTTCACTACTCACCTGGCCTTTTTGCCACACCACTAAATGATCGTAGTTTTCTGCCTGAATCAGTTCAACCGCTTTAATGCCGAAAGCAGTCGATAATAGGCGATCCCAAGCAACCGGGGGATGACTACGTTGCAGATGTCCTAAAACTGTTGTACGCATATCGATATCTTTTAACAGACAAAAATCTTCGTGTTTCTCATGACAAAGAATTTGACTGTATTCTTTAATCTGTCTGAGGAGATAATCAGCAATATGGGGATCTTTTTCTTTGTTTTGAGTTTTAACCCCTTCTGCAATAACCAACAAACCAAAATGACGGCCTAACTTTTGTAACCTTAATAGTTGATGACAGCAACCGTCCAACACATCTAAACTTAGATAGGGTGTCAATTCAGGAATAAGGATTACATCAGCCCCTCCGGCGATCCCTCCTCGTAAGGCTAAATGCCCTGCATCTCGCCCCATAACTTGCACGATCATAATCCTGTTATGACTAGCTGCAGTAAAAGTTAGATCGTATAAAGCTTGGGTAACAATTTCAACTGCTGTAGAAAAACCTACAGAAAACTCTGTAAAGGGAACATCATTATCGATAGTTTTGGGAATAGCAATGATCTTCCAATGACCTTCTTGAGCAAGATTATAGATAATATCTAGACTCCCATCTCCGCCAACAACGATTAAAGCATCTAATAGATCCTAAGACACTGCCACTGAAAAACTGTAAAACATCTAACCCTCTAATTCTTCCGGGCAGTTGATAACATTTTCCTGTTAACAACAAATCCTCGGGACAACATTTTTCCTCAGCAATATCCCGAAAACCGTCGGTTCCGTAGGGAAGCCCATAAACCACCCAGTTATTGAGTTCCGAAGCTTTAACCACTGCACGAATTACAGCATTTAACCCCGGACAGTCTCCCCCACTCGTCAGGATACCAATACGTTTACCACTCATATTCCCCTCTCCTATGAGTTATCAGTTATCAGTTATTTCCTCATCCCAGTCACCCCACACTCTCCATCATTTACGAGATGTAGCACTAGCTTCTTTTCGAGATCGCCAAATAGGTGCGTAGGTTTGTAAAGCTTTCATATACTGCGATCGCTCAAAGGCCGTGGGATCGGGACAATTAAGTTGAGAAAGACTGCCTTGCATTTGTTGAATGGACTCGTACTCGTTTTCTTCCATCCATTTTTGTATCGCTTCTTCTAGAGTGGCTAAATAATGGATACCATGACGCAACAAAGCACTAACTACCTGGGTAATTTTTGCTCCAGCCATGACCATCTTAATCACATCAGAAGCATGATGAATACCACTGGTAGAAGCGAGATCAGCCTCAATTTTTCCGTACAAAATAGCAATCCAACGCATTGGAAGGCGCAGGGACTGAGGGGTACTCAACAGGACGTTAGGATATACTTCTAAGTTGTTTAAATCGATATCAGGCTGATAGAAACGATTAAACAAAACTAAGCCATCAGCCCCGGCTTCTCCTAACCGTTTGGTCATGTTTGCTATGTTACTGAAATAGGGACTTAATTTGATGGCTACAGGGATATTAATTTCTGATTTAACCGCTTTCAAAATATCTAAATAATTCTGTTCAATTTCTCCCCCAGGAATGTCTAAATCTGTAGGAACGTAATAAATATTCAGTTCTAGAGCATCGGCCCCTGCTTGTTCTATTTGTTGGGAATAATCTAACCATCCCCCCAAAGTTGAGCCATTAAGACTGGCAATAACGGGAATATCTAACTCTTCTTTGCTGATACGAATATGCTCTAAATATTCTTCAGAACCAATGTGAAAAATTTCTGGTTCTGGGAAATAACTTAAAGCTTCAGCAAAGCTTTCTGTTCCATAGGTTAAATGATGGTGTAATTCCAGTTGTTCTCGTCGTAATTGTTCTTCAAAAAACGAGTGTAAAACCACTGCCGCAGCCCCAGCATCTTCCATCCGTTTAATGTTATCTATGTCTTCTGTTAATGGGGCGCAAGAACCTACGACTAATGGAGATTTTAAGGTCATTCCCAGATAGGTAGTTGTTAAATCCATCCCTGACTCCTAATTAATCATTTAAGTTTAGTTTTATGCAGCTTGTTTAACAGTATTTTTCAACTGTTATGATGGCTTTTATTCCTTTTTAAAGGTATTTTTGCCATTAAACTTACACTTTCATTGTATCAGGTTTTCCAGAGGTTATTTTTTTTGCGACTTATTTGTAAAATTTAGTTACAAATATTATTCTTACTCAATTTTCAATTCCTAATAAGCTAACCATTAAAGCTTTTTGAGCGTGCATTCTATTTTCAGCTTGGTCCCAAACTTTGGACTGTTTTCCTTCTATCACACTATTGGTTATTTCTTCTCCACGATGAGCCGGTAAACAGTGTAAAACAATTGCATCTTGCTCGGCTTTACTTAATAGTTCATCGTTAATCTGATAATCTTGAAAAATAGGAATTCTTGATTGAGCTAAATCTTCTTGCCCCATACTTGCCCAAACATCGGTATAAAGTACATTAGAATCTTTAACAGCAGCAACTGGATCATCAGTTATAATAATCTCAAAACCAGGTTTAGCTAACTTGTGAGCTTGCTCAATAATCATCGGTAAAGGTTGATAATCTTTTGGGGTTGCTACTCTAATTTTCATACCCATTAATGCCCCCCCTAAAATCAGAGAGTGGGCTACATTATTACCATCTCCTAAATAAGTTACTGTACTGCCTTTCAATTTACCAAAACATTCTTTAATAGTCATAAAATCTGCTATAATTTGACAAGGATGTTCTAAATCTGTGAGAGCGTTAATAACAGGAATTTGGGCATATTTTGCAAAGGTTTCTAATTTAGATTGTTCAAAGGTACGTATAGCTAAAATATCCAGATAACGATCCAACACCCTTGCCGTATCTTTGGCTGGTTCTCCCCTGCCCACCTGAGTTACACTAGGGTTGAGATCCAATACCTGTCCCCCCAGTTGATAAATAGCAGCACTAAAGGAGACACGGGTACGGGTAGACGCTTTATCGAACAAAAGTCCTAATATTTTTTGACAACGGGGCGATGGCTGACCACTTTTGAGCTTCGCACCCAAATCTAACACTGCGGTCATTTCCTCTGCACTGAGATCACCAATTCCTAAGATATCTCTTCCTTGGAGGGTTGTCGTCATAATGATTGTTATCCTCATCTGTTAAGGACTTTATTATAGCGACGGTGTTTTGAGTCACTGAAGAATCATAATTGAGATTTTAGAATTGTTTTACAGTGCTAACTGCTAAGGTAGGGACAAGAAATTAAATGGCGATCGCCCAAACACTATGAGTTAATTAAACAAGCATTGAGGGCGAAATTTCAACAAAATTCTCTCACTTACGAGCAATTAATGGCAACAGGTGGTTTACGATACAGGGAAAGAAGAAAAACTCAATACTTCCTTACCTGCTTCTGAATTTACCCGTATTTTGACGGAGTTACGAGAGGAGTTGCGCTTATCGTGACTTGAAAAATTAATTTTCCAGGAAGTGATAGGAAACGTTTCATTTTTGGGCAGACTAGGTATAGATAAAAACAAGTCACTCTTAAATAAAGATTTGCTGTTTTGAAAACCCTTTAATTTAATATTTATTGTCTTACTCTGTCTCTTCTTTGTGTCACTTTACTCATGATTCTTCTAGAAATACCTCAGTCTATCTGAGGTTTTTTTATTGAAAAAATTAATTTTCTGGTAAGTGATAGGAAACGGTTCATTTTTGGGCAGACTAGGTATAGATAAAAACAAGTCACTGTTTAAATAAAGACTTGCTGTTTAAACACCCCTTTAATTTAATATTTATTTTCTTACTCTGTCTCTTCTTTATGTCACTTTACTCATGATTCTTCTAGAAATACCTCAGTCTATCTGAGGTTTTTTATTGAAAAATTAATTTTCTGGTAAGTGATAGGAAACGGTTCTTTTTTTGGAACACTACCTATAAGATTAAAAAACATCCCTTGATATTATAGCTGATACCCAACCCAAGCAAGAAATTAAACTATTATTCAAAGAATTAGGATAACCGAATTTAGGGGATAAACTGAAAGGGACACAAGAGAAATCCTAGTCAAGCGATCGCATCAATTTTAGACCAATGACTATCTGTGTCAGGATAAACATCAACATGAAGGGAGAAAGTGTCAATCTCTCTTGATATGATTTAAGGAGTTACATGGCAAACCTCAACCCAACCGCAAGTTATAGCCTTGCATTGACCATCGAATTACCCAATATTGCAGGAACCCTCGCCAACGTTACCCAGGCTATTGCAGGGGCCCAAGGGAGTTTTGGACAGATTTCCTTAATTGAGCATAACCTAAAAATCACGCAACGAGAAATTACAGTAGAAGCATCAAGCGAGGAACACGCCGAACAAATAGTTTCTGCTGTCAGAGAAATTCCCAACGTTAAAATATTAAAAGTTTCCGATCGCACCTTTGAACTACATCGTAAGGGTAAAATTACCATAGAAAGTCGCCTACCTCTTCATTCCCAAGGAGACTTGGCTATGGCCTATACCCCAGGGGTTGGTCGCATCTGTAAGGCGATCGCCACTGATCCCTCTGAAGTGTATAACCTCACCATCAAAAATAACACAGTGGCAGTGGTCACCGATGGTAGTGCGGTGTTAGGCTTAGGAAACCTCGGTCCTGAGGCCGCTTTACCCGTGATGGAGGGAAAAGCCATGTTATTTAAGGAATTTGCCAAAGTAGATGCCTTTCCCATCTGTTTAGCCACCCAAGACACAGAAGAAATTATCGAAACCGTTAAACGCATCGCCCCGGTGTTTGGAGGCATTAATTTAGAAGATATTGCTGCCCCCCGTTGCTTTGAAATTGAAAAACGATTGCGTCAAGAATTGGATATTCCTGTGTTTCACGACGATCAACACGGGACAGCCATCGTCACCCTAGCAGCCTTATTTAATGCTCTGAAATTAGTCCATAAGACCTTAGAAGGGGTACGAATCGTTATAAATGGGGCCGGGGCTGCTGGTGTTGCGATCGCCTCCCTATTGCGGGCTGCCGGAGCTACCACTATTTGGTTATGCGACTCCAAGGGTTTAATTTCCCACAATAGAGAGGATCTCAACCCCCAAAAAAAAGCTTATGCTGTCAGTGCCAGTGGTACCCTAGCGGATGCTATGCAAGGAGCCGATGTCTTTTTAGGAGTGAGTGCGCCGGGGGTGGTAACGCCGGAAATGGTGCGATCGATGAATAAAGATCCCATTGTTTTTGCTATGGCTAACCCTATTCCTGAAATTCAACCAGAGTTAGTTACTAATGATGTAGCAGTCATGGCCACGGGACGGAGCGACTATCCTAACCAAATTAACAACGTTTTGGCCTTTCCTGGGGTGTTCCGAGGGGCCTTAGACTGTCGTGCCAAAAATATCACCGAGCGTATGTATCTAGAAGCAGCTAAGGCCATCGCTTCTTTGGTTCATTCCAATCAGTTAAATGCAGAACATATTGTCCCTTCGGTGTTTGATGAGCGTGTCTCTCATGCTGTGGCCAGTGCTGTAGAATTAGCTGCTCGTCAAGATGGTGTCGCTAATCAGTAATTACCGTTGATAATCCCTGCCATTCTCAGGCCAGGGATTGTTTACCGTTATTGACAACACCGCTATTAATTGCATATAATAGCGGTTTGTGTGAACTCTAGCTACTTTTTAGAATTTTGGCTAATGTAATTGTAATCGGCGCTCAATGGGGCGACGAAGGAAAAGGGAAAATCACAGACTTATTGAGTCGTTCGGCGGATGTAGTGGTAAGACCCCAAGGGGGGGTTAATGCTGGTCACACAATCGTTGTGCAAGGACAAACTTTTAAACTACACCTGATACCTTCGGGTATCCTATACCCCGAGACGGAATGTGTGATCGGTTCGGGAACAGTAATCGATCCCAAGGTGTTACTCGAAGAATTAGGACAACTTCACAGCCTCAATGTCTCCACGGATAACCTGTTTATCTCCCAAACCGCTCATGTCACCATGCCCTATCATCGTCTGTTGGATCAAGCTTCAGAACAACGACGAGGAGAAAAGAAAATTGGCACAACTGGCCGTGGCATAGGTCCAACCTACGCCGATAAATCAGAAAGAACAGGCATCCGAGTGGTTGATTTAATCAACCCCAAAGAACTCCAAGAAAAATTAGAATGGACGATTAACTATAAAAACGTTATTTTAGAAAAGCTATATAACCTCGCTCCCCTCGATCCAAAAGTTGTTATTGAAGAATATATAGGTTATGCAGAACAACTCAAACCCTATGTGGTGGATAGTTCCCTAAAAATTTATGAAGCTATCAAACAAAAAAAGAACATTTTGTTTGAAGGGGCCCAAGGAACTTTATTAGACTTGGATCACGGGACTTATCCTTATGTTACCTCTTCAAATCCCATTGCCGGAGGGGCCTGTGTAGGCTCGGGCATTGGTCCGACAGTGGTTGATAGAGTGATAGGTGTGGCCAAAGCTTATACTACCCGTGTGGGAGAGGGCCCATTTCCCACTGAATTACACGGGGAAATCGGAGAACAGTTATGCGATCGCGGGGCAGAATTTGGTACTACCACTGGCCGCCGTCGTCGCTGTGGTTGGTTTGATGGGGTGATTGGCCGCTATGCGGTACGAGTCAATGGGTTGGACTGTTTGGCTATCACTAAATTGGATGTACTCGATGAGTTATCTGAGATTAAAATCTGTGTCGCTTACGAGTTGGACGGCCACACCTGTGATAATTTCCCCGGTAACGCCAGTGAGTTCGCCCGTTGTACTCCCATCTACGAAACCTTACCAGGATGGCAAAAATCCACAAAAGACTGCCGCAGTTTGGAAGATTTACCCCAGGAAGCCCGAGATTATCTGAAATTCTTAGCAGAATTGATGGAAGTACCTATTGCGATCGTTTCTTTGGGAGCTAGTCGGGATCAAACTATTATTGTTGAAGATCCTATTCATGGGCCAAAACGGGCCCTACTTGATGAGAATGGTGATCCTCTTAGCAACAAGCAATAAACCTTATTAACACGAAAAAAGTGAGTAATTGTTATGTCTTTATCTATTGAATGTCAAAAACGCCCCGAAAACATCAAACCTAACGCTTTACGTCGTGAAGGGTTAGTTCCTGCTACTTTATATGGCCATGATGGCACAGAATCTCTGCAATTAGCGGTTAATACAAAGGAAGTCGCTTTAATGCTTAGAGGGGTAACAGTGAATGAAACGGTGATCGATCTTAATATTCCTGATCTATCTTGGAATGGTCAGGCGGTGATCAAGGAAATACAAGCACATCCTTGGAAACGGAATCTTATCCATCTTAGCTTCTGTTATGTTAAACCAGAAGGTGCGATTCGTTGAGCTAGAAAGCTAATATCCAGTCTCAGACAAGGATTTAGCGTGTAGCCCGTTCAAGAACCTCCAAAGAGGTTCTTGAATAACTGTTGGTTTGTTGGCTAAAAGGAGCCAAACTCGGAATCAAAGGAGAAATCCCAAGAGTGACGACATAACCCTCCGTTTTGGACTTAGTAAACCCAGGATGGGAGCAGGGTTAAAAGGGGAAATCGTTATGAAACAGCATAATAAGGCGTTCCCCAAGTCAATTGGTCATGGTTAAACATTACGTTGAATCATTGACTTGAACCCTCAAAATTTGCAAGTAGCCAAAACTGTTTGATAGGCTGCGTTCAAAAAGAACAAGGTGAAAAGTGGAGTTTTATTCTGCACATCCACACAGATTCCTAAAAGTAACCTGGGGGAGAGATGAAACCTAAAACCAATACACCCAAATCAACGGAACGAATTAAGTCCATGATTGCTCTTATCACTGGTCGGTAGATAAGCAGGGACAAACTTAACCGCAAGGGTCATGGATGTGAGAAGCAATTAAGTTGCTAATGCCTACTTGTAATGAGTACGGATAAGCTGACGTATTGCTGGTTAATTAGAAGAAATAGTCTCTACTAGAGGTAGTTAAATGTCGAATGCGAGTATAACCAAGACTACGCCAGAATGGAACACTATCAATTGGGCAAAAGTCCAGAGAAAAGTGTTCAAGCTCCAAAAAAGAATATTTCAAGCTGTACGGTCAGGTAATAAAGTCAAAGCTAAAAAGCTTCAAAAGTTACTGTTAAAGTCACATTACGCAAAGCTCTTAGCCACACGAAAAGTGACCCAAGACAATCAAGGTAAGAAAACTGCTGGCGTTGATGGGAAAAAGGCATTACGCCCTAACCAAAGATTAAAGCTAGTTGACGAACTAAGATTAGAGGGTTACAAAGCAAAGGCACTCAGACGAGTTTGGATACCCAAACCGGGAAGAGACGAAAAACGTGGTCTGGGAATACCCACCATAAAAGATAGAGCAATGCAAGCCTTGGTTAAATCAGCCTTAGAGCCATACTGGGAAGCTCAATTTGAAGGAACCAGTTATGGTTTTCGTCCAGGCAGAAGCGCACACGACGCAATCGGTAGAATATACACGGTCATTATTAGAAAAGCCAAATATGTTCTAGATGCCGATATCGCCAAATGCTTTGACAAGATTAACCATGATTACCTACTGTCCAAAGTAGATTGTCCACAGGTCGTTAAAAGAACCATTAAACAGTGGTTGGAATGTGGCGTTATGGATAATGGCATATTTGAGGAAACCGAAACAGGCACACCTCAAGGTGGTGTAATAAGTCCTTTGCTGGCTAATATTGCACTACACGGAATGATAAACGACGTAGAAAACCACTTCCCAAATACAAAAAGAAGGGAAGATGGAAGTCAAAAGCAAGGTTATAAACCTAAAATCATCCGTTACGCTGATGATTTCGTAGTCTTACATGAAGACTATGAGGTTATTCTACAATGTAAAAATCTAATTGCACAATGGTTAAGAAAAATCGGACTTGAAATCAAATCATCTAAAACCAGAATTTGCCACACCTTAAAGGATGTAGAAATTGATGGAAGGATGGAAAAAGCAGGATTCGATTTTCTTGGATTCAATATACGGTCATACCCTGTTGGCAAATATCATTCTGGTAAAACAGGTGGTAATCCAAATAAGGGACAAAAATCAAGACTAATAGGATTCAAAACATTAATCAAACCTAGCAAGAAGAAAATCCTAGTGCAGCTTGGCGAAAGTAATCCACCAGATTTTTACAGAAAGTTTCGTGACTAGCCACGACAATGTGTTTCAATGAAACTAACGGAAGAATCTCGAAGTTGATGTCCATGATAAAAGCATTGCCAATTAACCTCTCCAACCTACAGAAAACAGTACTCCAACAAATAGTGAGAGGGACAACAAACCCCTATCGCCTTGTTAGACGAGCCAAGCTAATCTTAGCCGCAGCATCAGGAGAGAGCAATAGTTCGATTAGTCGAAGATTAGAATTAGACCGAGTACAAGTGCGTCAGTGGCGATCGCGATGGTTTGAGGAGAGAGAAAAACTGAGTGCCGCCGAAGAACAACAGGTAACGGAGAAAGCATTAATGGTCTTGATCAAAGGAATTTTAAGCGATCGCCCAAGACCTGGAACAACAAAATCCTTTACGGTCGAACAAGTAGTCCAGATTGTAGAGATCGCTTGTGAAGAATGTGAAAAATCAGACAGACCAGTGAGCCATTGGACACCTTCAGAGTTGGCGGATGAAGCCATAAAAAGAGGAATTGTCGAAAAGATTTCCCCCCGTAGTGTGGGGCGTTTTTTAAAAAGAAGCGACATTACAACCACATCTCGTTCGTTACTGGTTAAATGCCAAAATTGATGATCCCTTAAAATTTAAAAAGCAAGTCAAATATATCTGTGAACTTCATCAAGAAGCTAAAACTTTGTTAGAACAAGGAATTCATTTAATTAGTACAGATGAAATGACAGGGATTCAAGCTCTTGAGAGATTATTTCCGAACAAAAGAATCAAGCCTAAACAAGTAGAAAAAATCGAATTTGAATATGAAAGACACGGAACTTTAAGCTTGATTGCGAACTGGGATGTGGCAAGAGGAAAAGTTGTTAGTCCCTCTATTGGACCGACAAGAACAGAACAAGATTTTTCTGAACATATCCAGAGAACGATTAAGATTGATGAAAAAGCAGAATGGATTTTTATTGTAGATAAACTCAACACTCATAAATCGGAAAGCTTAGTCAAATTAGTAGCAGAAAGCTGTGGAATTACTATTGATTTGGGGAGAAAAGGAAAGGAGGGGATTTTGCAATCTATGGACAGCAGAGCAGATTTTTTATCAGATGAATCTCATCGAATTCGCTTTGTTTATATTCCCAAACATACATCGTGGCTTAATCAAATTGAGTATTGGTTTTCGATCTTAGCCAGGCGTTTACTCAAAAGAATTACTGTCCGTTCAACTGAAGAACTATCCCAAAAAATTCTCAATTTTATTGATTACTTTAATCAACATTTTGCTAAGCCGTTCGTTTGGAAATTTAAGGGCTTTAAAGATCATAAGTGACTGGTGGATTATTTTTGCTAAGCTGCACTAGCTCACCATGAGGCAATCAAAGAGGTTATCAAAGCTCATAAGAAAGCCCCACAAGCAGCATTAATCGCAAGATTAAACCCCATAATTCGAGGATGGTGCAATTACTACCGAACTGTTGCAAGTAAGGAAACGTTCTCATCCGAAGACTTAATATTATGGAATATGCTGAGAGCCTGGACAATTAGCAGGAAAAAGAAGACACCATTAACTGATGCTCTCAGGAAATATTTCTCACACGGAAAACACAGATTTTGGACGTTCCAAACCAGGGATTATGTCTTATACCACCATGCCGAAACGGAAATAAAGAGACATCAATTGGTTAAGCCTGAAGCATCGCCGTATGATGGAAACTGGACTTATTGGAGCAAAAGAAGAGGTACATATACTGGGACACCAACTAGAGTCGCAAAACTCTTAAAGAAACAGAAAGGTATATGCCCCCAATGTAAGCAACATTTTACGCCTGAAGACTTGATAGAAGTTGACCACATTATCCCTAAATCGAAAGGTGGAAAGGATACTTACAGCAATCTACAAGCTCTACATCGTCATTGTCATGATGTCAAAAGCAAAAATGACTATCTCTATGATTGGCTTGATAAAGACTATGAATGGAAGGACGATGTACTAATAGTACCCATGACAAGGGACTAATTGCCGAGAGCCGTGTGAGGTGAAAGTCTCATGCACGGTTCGGACTGGGAGTCGTGGTAGGTGACTACCACTTCGACCCCTAATCTTAGTTTTTTCATTTTTGTAGGGGTTAACAAGAGTTAACCTCTTTTTTTGTCTTTCCCTACTGAAAGGGTAAGGTTGTTTGCCTTCTGCCTCTTGTCTTCTACTATACCCAAAATGCAAAAGCAGCCAACCCCATAAACACTACAGGGACTAACCATTTTAACCCAGATTCCGCACTTCAAAATGTAGTATAAAAAATACATAGTTTTAAAAAGTCCGAAAATCATACCTGGGCAAGAATATTTCTCTTTTCATTAAATTTTTAGGAAAAATAATCAAATTAAGAAGATTTATACTCATTGAAAACTTAGCAAGACTCAGCACAAACGAAGGAGAGTTTCCTCTTCTCATTTGATATCATTAGACTCTTATTCTTTTATTATTTTTGCTTTATCCAATTCAATTTATAGATAATATCTTTAACAAGATGCAGGTAATAAACTCAATATAAAACGCCTTTCTTCTGTTAAATTGACAATTTGTTTAACTCCGTTTAAAATCACATAATGAATACCTTGAAAACATTGAAATATCCACCTCAAAGTCGGACGCAATGTTACTTTTCCTACTTGATTATTTATTCCTTTTTTGACTCTTTTTAAACAATTTCTTAATTCTCTTTGCCCCAAGTTATAAATCAACAAACACAAAGACATTAAAAATAACATTGTTTCTATTCTTTCTGGTTTTTCAACGAAGAAACTATCAGTAAAAAATAAGGGATCTTTCAAAAATCGAAATCCTCTTTCCGTAGATTGCTGGTTTTTATAAGTTATCAGAATTTCACTAGCTTCTAATTTATTTTCCTCTACTAAGTTAGTTGCTAAAATAAATTTTCCTGCTTCTTTAGTCTTTCTACTTATCTCTTCATCTTTTTTGATGATCAGACTAATCATTTTATAAATCTTTTCCTTTTTTTTCGAGTAAGTTTCAATCAGTTCAACTTCTTTTATTTCCAACAATCTCAATTTTTTATTAATAGCTTTTAATTTATATCGAGCAGCTTGAGGATGTTCAAATTCTTCAGATTGTATTTCTTTAAGAAATTTTTGGGATTTCTTCTCTTCTTGGGAAAGTTGTTTTTCTAGTTTTTCCAAATCACTTTTCTGTCTTTTTTCACTCAAGACTATTAACCAAGTTTGCTTGATTCCACCATAAGTAACAATTTCTTCTTTCCAGGTATAACTTTCTAAATTTAGGTCACTTCTTTTTTCTTTATCTTCATCTTTTACTTCTTCCACCTCTATATTTTGCACTAATTCTTTTGCTTTTTTTATGGTCATTGGAACTCTCGTTATCCATTTTAAATGTTGGATTAGTTGGAGATTTTCTTGACCATATAAAGCACTATCACAAACCATGATACTATCAAACTTTATTTGCTTTTTGAATTCTACTAAAACTTTTCCAAATACAGCTTTATCAGATTCATTTCCATCTCCTACTCTCACAAATAATGGAATATCTCCATCTTGGCTTGTTATTAAATCCAAGACACATTGTTTTAAGTCTGGTCTATGATCCCGAGAATATCCTTTCTTAATAAAAATTGGTCTTTCTTTAATAATTTTTTCTTCTTCCTGTTTCTCTTTATCTTCTTCCCTTTTATATTCTCCATCTAAATGAAATGATGTGGGATCTAAATGGGAGTATTTAAGGTCTATTTTAAATTTTTTAATTACTTCTAAAACTACTTCAATAAAAATATCATTTAGTCCATATTTATATAATTCATCCATTACTCTCCCAATTTTATCATCATTAAGGTAATCAGGTTTAATTCTTTCTCCTAACAATTTCTCAATGGCTTTATCTTGAAAAAACTGACTGAATAAATATAGAGGTCTTGAAACAAATCCTAGTCCATTGATTAAAATAGACTTAACTACTGTACCTGCTGAGATTTTTTCTCTAACATCTATTCCTAATTTATTATTAATTATTTTGACTATTCCTATTTCATCAATTAAACCAGCTACTATCCCTAAATGGTCTAAATTTTTAACTTGTATTTCTTCTAAATAAGACATTTTTCGCTCTTTTTTTACAGAGGAAACAACTTAAACAATTATCCCACTTTTTTGTCTTCAAGAGCTTAAGCAATTATACTTAATTATTAACCCCAGGCTTGTAGTATTTAATGCTACTTTTTGAAGTGCGGAATCTGGGTTTTAAAATATCATCTAAAGATAAGGCTAACTCACGATAACCTCCTGCAACTAAGTTGATACTGGTAACAGATTTCACTAAAGCAATAAACACCAATAACATTGACCCCACAATCACTTTATCTTCTGCCGTAAGATAATTCATTTTTGGCAGTTCTTGTCGTAGAATAAACTGATAAGTAATTAAACTCACCATCGTCGCAGTAGCTAGGGTAATTTGTGGAATAATTTGTGTAGGTTCTAACCAAAAAACTAAGTCTGACATAAACACAATTAAAGCCACAGGAAATAGCACCCGCCAAGCATAAAAACTGGAGTGTCTTTTGACTTTTATTTCATAGTCAAATCTGGCATAATCTTGTTGTTCTGGTTGTAAATAATGGGCATGACTATGGCTACTAAGTCCGATAATAGACCAGTTAACTAAAGAAATTTCAGAACTAATTCCATTGAGTTCTTCTGCTTCGACAAAATGAATTTCTTCAGGTGAATAACTAAAAGAAATTAGTTCAATCTTAATAGTTTGTTCGTCAAAGGGAAACCTCCTTAAGTCAAGGCTTGTTGCTAATTTACCATAATATCGTTGTCGATAGGTAACAATTCCCTGAGAATTGATATGAACAATTTCATCTAACTCTTTATCTAAATTGCGTTGATTAATAATATGAAGATTAGGTTGCCAAACTTCTTCTAGTTTGCGCTGATAAGGAGAAAGATTAGTATTAGATAAAGCCGAATCGAAACGGCTATCATACCACTGTAAACCTAGATAAAAATCAATGTAAACCGTTTGCTCGACTTCATTAATTTTGGCTAAATCTAAGGTATAAATTCCGACTAATATTTGTGTGATTTCTGGATCATCATTGGGTCTGGGAATAGCCTGATCGTGAGGGATAAACCAATGCTTTTTCTTATCCTGGGTAACAGCCATTTGTATTCTTGCAGAGAAGCGAATTGTCATGAATTCTTAACATTGAAGCTGATTCAGTATTCACACCAAACACTGACTAAATCTTACTTCTAATTAATATGATAAGGGTTAAATTTAATCGAAGCTAAAAATTTTATATTTAATTTTTAAGCAAAAATTCCTGGTTATCTAAAATAGTTGGGTCCAACTAAGTGCCAAACATCCCATTTAGGGAATAGCTTGGGGAAAATTTTGATAAAATGGGAATATTATTTTCTCTCTAACCCTAAATTTATGCCTAGAACTCAACGTAATGATAATTTTATCGATAAAAGCTTTACTGTAATGGCAGATATCCTCCTCAAAATTTTGCCAGCCAACAAAAAAGCCAAAGAAGCTTTTGTCTACTATCGAGATGGTATGTCAGCCCAGGCAGACGGGGAATATGCTGAAGCTTTAGATAACTATTATGAGGCACTGAAGTTAGAAGAGGATGGCAACGATCGCAGTTACATCCTTTACAATATCGGCATTATCCACGCCAGTAATGGGGAACACGAAAAAGCCCTCAACTATTATCAAGAAGCGGTTGAGTTAAACCCACAAATGCCCTCAGCTTTAAATAATATTGCTGTTATCTACCATTATCAAGGGGAAAAAGCTAAGTCTGAAGGTGACACAAACGAAGCGGAAGCTTTGTTTGATAAGGCAGCAGAATATTGGAAACAGGCCATCCGTATTGCCCCAAATAACTACATTGAAGCCCAAAATTGGCTTAAAATTACAGGACGCTCAGAAATGGATGTCTTTTTCTAAAGCAAACTACAGGAAACTTTATCTATGTTAGACAAAGAACAAGTCCAAAGGATCGCCCATTTAGCTCGTTTGGATACTTACCTCCGCAGAAGAAGAACAATTTTCCGGTCAACTGAGCAGCATCTTAGACTATTTCGAGCAGTTGAGCGAGTTAGATACAGAGAATGTTCCTCCCACTACCCGTGCCATTGAATTAAGTAATATCACTCGTCAGGATAAATCAGAGGTTTATGGCGACTGCGCTGCTTTGTTAGAAGAGGCCCCAAACCCAGAGGGAGAATTTTTTAGGGTTCCTCAAATTCTTAACACCGACGAAGAATAATATAGACCCCGTAATTAATTACGGGGTCTGATTGGCATACTTTTATGTTATAATAATAATTGACTTGGACCTACGCAATTACAACGCCCAAACCTTGTCAGGACCGGAAGGTAGCAGCAATACGGGATGCTTGTGATAGGCGTGGACTCCGAGTCTTTTTATTTGATAAAAATTTTTATAGAATTCTACTGGCATATTAAGAAAGATTTGTCAAGTAAGCCAAGCAATTACCCATGAGGAAATAGACAACTAGCATGGCAGCAGCAGCTAGGGCGACTAAAATGCCTGCTAACATTAGGGAAAACTCTTGATGATTAACGGCCTCCTGCATCAAATGCAGTGACCAAGCAACTAGGGCGACGTCGAGTATTAAAATAGGTGCTAACATATTTTAAAAAATGTTAAGTTTCTTTTCTATTTTAATACACATTTTTGAGGTGACAATCAAAAATCCTGAAAAATCAAGGTTTTCTAAAGATGTATTCAGGGCTACTGCGCACGGGGATTTTGCGATCGCCGAGATAATTTTTGAGGTCAGCAATAGTTAATTGCCCATAATGTAGCAAAGAAGCTAATAAAGCTGCTTCTGCTTTCCCTTCTGTCAATGCTTCGTAGATATGCTGACAGTTTCCTGCACCTCCGGAGGCAATAACGGGAATTTCTACCTGTTCAGCGATAGTACGGGTTAACTCTAAATCATAACCAGCTTGGGTTCCATCTGCGTCCATACTGGTGAGCAATAGTTCACCAGCACCCCTTTTTTCCATTTCTAAAGCCCATTGCACCGCATCCAGGCCAGTATTTTCTCGTCCCCCTCTGACATAAACATCCCATCCAGGGTTACTGAGATCATGGCGTTGTTTGGCATCAATAGCCACCACAATACACTGTTTACCAAAGCGATCGCTAGCTCGACTAATAAAGTTAGGATCTTTAACAGCAGATGAGTTAACACTCACTTTATCTGCACCGGCTCTTAACAAAAGTTTAATCTGTTCCAAGGTTGAGATGCCTCCCCCAACTGTCAAGGGAATAAATACCACTTCTGCGGTACGATAAACCACATCAATGATGGTATCTCGTTGTTCGTGGGTGGCGGTGATATCGAGAAATACTAATTCATCTGCCCCCGCATCATTGTACACCTTAGCTAGTTCTACGGGGTCCCCTGCATCTTGCAGATCCACAAAATTAATTCCTTTAACCACACGGCCTGCATTAACATCTAAACAGGGTAAAATTCTTTTGGCTAACATTGATTAGGTTTTTCGGTTAGTTATTGATTATTTTTATCTTGACATAATTTAGCTGCACCCCTGGTTAAATTTCCATTGATTTTAAGCTTAATGGGTCAAGAATGGGGCTTTTTTCTATGTTTTGTTTTTTGGGAGAAAATGATGAAGATTTTTGAGTCTTTAAAAGAAACGGAAGCTTTACGGGTGAGTGATGGTCAGAAAATTCCTTTTCTAACCAACTCTCCATCACCCTCTCGCTTATTAGTCTTACTTTGGTCACAATTAGGGGATTTTGATAGCCTAGAATATGCTTGGTGGTTGAACAAAAAATCCGCAGAAATTATCGCTAATAATATCACAGTCAGAGCTATTGGTATTGGCGATCGCAACTCAGGTTTAAAGTTTTGTCAATATACAGATTTTCCTCAAGAAAACTTATTCATTGATCCTGATGCGAGTATTCATAAAAAACTAGGTTTATATGAAGGGTTAACCTGGAAAATTCCAGCCCTTAATCAGAGTCAAAATGCTTGGGTTAATTTAATGTTAATGTGTGCTGGAATTGGTAGCAAAGGAACTTTAAAAGAAGTTTTGAGGGGATATACTGGGGATAAAAAAGCCCCTCAATTAATTGGAGAGAAAGAAATTGTTGAGACAAATATTTTACCTCCCTTAAAAGGTTCATTTTTTAACTTAGCAGGAGGCGAAACATTTCAGCGACCTTTTGAGTTAGCAACTTTAAGATTAAGGAATATGACAGAAGTATTGAATAATTGGAAAACTTATGTTCCCGATGCTGCTTATTTAACCCAAAGAGGAGCAACATTTTTATTTGATGAAAATGGAGAGTTATTATATGAACATCGAGATCAAGGAATTCTTGGTTTTGCCGAAAATATGAGTAATCCTTTGTCTTTTTTATCCTTTGATTCCTAATCTATAAAAATCGTAGGATGGGCAAAAAGGTACTTGCTTTAACTAATGGTAATCTATAAAAAATTGCCCACCTTTTTAACTAATTTTCAAACATTGTTGTCATCAAAACTATTTGATAAAGCTAAAATATTTAGGTGGGCAAAATATATAATTTTCGCAAATATTGATAACTTAAATAACTTTGTCCACCCTACAAATATGGAAAAATGTTATAATCATTTATTATTGAACTATCAGTTTTAACTAATGGTAATCTAGAAAAGTTTTCCCACCTTCTTAATCCAATTTAAACATTATTATCATCAACACTCTTTCATGACTATAAAAACCGTAGGGTGGGCAAAATAGGTACTTGTTTTAACTAATGGTAATCTATAAAAAATTGCCCACCTTCTTAACCCATTTTCAAACATTGTTGTCATCAAAACTATTTGATAAAGCTAAAATATTTAGGTGGGCAAAATATATAATTTTCGCAAATATTGATAACCTAAATAACTTTGCCCACCCTACAAATATGGAAAAATGTTATAGTCATTTATTATTGAATTATCAGTTTTAACTAATGGTAATCTAGAAAAGTTTTACCACCTTCTTAACCCAGTTTCAAACATTATTATTATCAACACTCTTTCATGACTATAAAAACCGTAGGGTGGGCAAAATAGGTACTTGTTTTAACTAATGGTAATCTATAAAAAATTGCCCACCTTCTTAACCCATTTTCAAACATTGTTGTTATCAAAAATATTTGATAAAGCTAAAATATTTAGGTGAGCAAAATATATAATTTTCGCAAATATTGATAACCTAAATAACTTTACCCACCCTACAAATATGGAAAAATGTTATAATCATTTATTATTGAATTATCAGTATTATAAATTATAAATTCTAAAAATGTTTTGTATTAATCCTAATTGTTCTCATCCCAAAAATTCAGATAAGCATTTATTTTGTATTACTTGTGGTTCGGAATTATTATTAAATGGAAGATATCGGGTTATTCGTTTATTGAGTGATAAAGGAGGGTTTGCTGTAACTTATGAGGTGACTCATAATGATGTTCATAAGGTCCTTAAAGTTTTAAACAATGATCATCCTGATGCTGTAAGATTGTTTGAACAAGAAGCTAATATTCTCCCTCAATTAAATCATCCTGGTATTCCCAAAGGTGAAGGAGAATTTATTTATTTTCCTAGAGATAGTCAGACCCCTATTCATTGTTTTGTGATGGAAAAAATAGAAGGTATGGACTTAGAAGAATATCAAAGAAATCGTCAATTTCGTCCCATTGATGAAAAGTTAGCTTTGGAGTGGTTAAAACAATTAGTAGAAATTTTAGATGTTGTCCATAGCAACAACCTTTTTCATCTAGATATTAAACCATCTAATATTATTTTTCAACCCAATGGACAGTTATCTTTAATTGATTTTGGTGTAGTACGTCAGGTGACAGCAACTATCATGTCAAATAATAAAAATACAGGAATTTATACCCCTGGATATGCACCACCGGAACAAGAAAAAGGTTTTGCTGTACCTCAATCTGATTTTTATGCTTTGGGGCGTACTTTTGTCTATTTATTGACAGGAAAAGAACCTACTGATGCTGATATATATGATCCTCATAATGATGAATTAAACTGGCGTAAGTTTGCAGGAGATATTAGTGAAGAGTTGGCTGATTTTTTGGATATTTTAATGGCAAGAAAAGCAACTCAACGTCCTGCTAATACTCAAGTAATTTTACAAACATTATCACCTTATCTGGGTGAGAAAATCCTCATTGTTTGTCAGACTGGTATAGATAAGTATCATTATAAAAGTATCAGTGAAGCGATTAAAAATGCAAAACCTGGAACAAAGATTATGGTACGTCCAGGAACTTATAAAGAAGGTTTAGTTATCAATAAGGAAGTAGAGATTATTGGGGATGGTTTAAGGGAAAATATTATTATTGAAAGTACAGAATCTGATTGTATTTTAATGGAAACGGATAAAGCTTTAGTTAAAGGATTAACTTTACGAGGGAAAGCAGGAACTAATAATAATAAATATTCTACTGTAGATATTCCTCAAGGTAAATTAATTTTAGATGATTGTGATATTACTTCTGATTCTTTATCTTGTATTGCAATTCATGGTGTAGCAGCTAATCCTACTATTCGTAACTGTCAGATTCATGATGGTAAAGAAAGTGGAGTATATGTTTATAATAAAGGTCAAGGAACTGTCGAAAACTGTGAGATTTTTGCTAATACTTACTCACAGATAGATATTAAAAAATACTGCAAAATTCAAGTAATACAATCTAAAGTAAATGGAAAAATAGTTAATAAGTCCAGTTCTAGAAAAAATATTATCTTTGTGGGAATCATAAGTATTATCTTGATCTTAATTTTACTTACTTTATTGTAAGTAATTTTTATCGATAAATCTATGTATAAAAAAACTTAACCTTTTGAATATGTTATAATATTAGCTAAATCTATTAGATAGTAAGGTGGGCAAGTTAGATACTTATCTGACTTCCTTAATAATTTATAAAACTTTGTCCACCCTACAAAAATTATAAAACTAATTATGAGATTCCTTGATTTTTTCCTGAATAATTTTTCCAACCTCCTCAAAAGATTGATTAGCAGGATATTTTTTACGATTAGGATTTCTACGTAATAATTCTCCTAAAGCTTCACTAAATTTTTGGTCATCATTTCTATTTTCAGCCATAAATTCTTTTAATTCAGTAACAGTCATTTCTTTCAAATTATACATTAGACAAACTCCCATTCTCCATCAGCATTAATGATAACAGCGATACTTTCAGATGCCCCAGCTTGAATGTAAATTGTTTTGTATTTATTATCATAACGAAATACATAAATAGGCTGAAAACTATTAGAAAGTAATTGACATAAAATTACCGCTTTTAACGATTGTATTTGTGTTGGCAACCCTCACTCCCTATTAAATTGATTGTACTTGCTATTAATTTTAACATAACTATCTTACTTGTTATAGTTTAGAAAGCTGTGTTACTGTTTATACATTAAACATAAATTATCAACCTAAAATTAATCCTATGTCTCAACGTCCTATCTATTTAGACTGTCATGCCACAACCCCAATGGATAAAAGGGTATTAGAAGCAATGTTACCCTATTTTACTGAACATTTTGGCAACCCTTCCAGTATTAATCATCTCTATGGTTGGGAAGCAGAAGCAGCAGTTAAAAAAGCTAGAGAAACTATCGCTAATGCTATTAATTGTAGTCCCGAAGAAATAATTTTTACCAGTGGTGCAACGGAAGCAAATAACTTAGCGATCAAAGGTGTTGCTGAAGCTTATTTTAGTCAAGGACAACACATAATTACTGTTGAAAGCGAACATAGAGCAGTATTAGATCCCTGTAAATATTTAGAAATATTAGGCTTTGAAATAACCTATTTGCCTGTACAAAAAGATGGATTAATTGATTTAGAGTTATTAGAAAAAAGTATTCGTAATGAAACCATTTTAGTGTCAGTAATGACAGCAAATAATGAAATAGGTGTATTACAACCATTACAAGCAATAGGAGAAATTTGTCAAAAAAAAGATGTTTTATTTCATAGCGATGCTGCACAAGCTATTGGAAAAATACCTTTAGATGTCAAAGAAATGAACATCAATTTACTATCATTAACTGCTCATAAAGTATATGGTCCAAAAGGTATTGGTGCTTTATATATTCGTCGTCGTGATCCTAGAGTTAATATTGCCCCACAATTACACGGTGGAGGACAGGAAAAAGAGATAAGATCAGGAACATTATATACACCTCAAATAGTCGGATTTGGCAAAGCTATTGAGTTATCATTAGAGGAACTAGAAACAGAAAATAAACGTCAAACCGAACTAAGAGATAGATTGCAAAAACAACTTCTAAGCTTAGAAGGAGTGCATCTTAATGGACATCCTACACAACGACTAGCAGGAAATATTAATGTTAGTATAGAAGGGGTAGATGGAGCAGCCTTATTATTAGCTTTACAAGGGAATGTTGCTCTTTCTTCCGGTTCAGCTTGTACCTCAACCACAACAAAACCCTCCCATGTTCTCAAAGCATTAGGTCATTCTGATAAACTAGCTTATAGTTCCCTAAGATTTGGTTTAGGCAGATTCACAACTTGCCAAGAAATTGATATTATAAGTAAACTAATTATTGATACAGTCAAATCTTTACGTCAGACAATTATTAACCATTAATTATTAATTTTTGGAACTTATTATTAACTCATCATGAACTCTATATCGTTAAAGAAATCTTCAGAGATAGCCTCTGGTTCAAAACAGTTGTATAATTTAGTTAGTGTGCTATAGGTAACTGCTCACCGCAACAAAAAAGTCTTATTGAAAAGCACTACAAACAACATCAGTTGAGTCAACAAAAATATAAGCCCTGTGATTTAGCGTAAAATTTAAGCTAATTTATTACGGCTATTTTAATGACTAACATTCCCAGAATCAAGTCTTTTAAAAACCTCAAATAAAAACAACAATATGAGAAAAAAAAAGAATAGTAAGATAGTTTTTTGTTAGCGGAGATTATCAGCTAACCTTTTGTATTTTTGTGCAGAGAGATAGGGCGATCAAGAAAAATCTATCCCCCATCGGCTCCGGAGCCTTTTACATCTCTAATCCTGGGGGACTCCGACCAGCTAATGACAATAATTCGCATAATTGGACAATGGCATTTTGCCCCTGTAATCTCATGGTCTCTAAAAAACTGAACATTTGGGTGACTAACTCTGCACCCCAGTCGCTTCTTGCTCCCCCACTTACTTTGCGGTGAATGACAATGGGACGTAAAGCTCTCTCAGCATCATTATTATCTGGTTTGACTTCAGGATAAGTTAGAAAGGTGAACCACTCTTCCCAATGACGTTTGAGACGGTTAATCAATCTTTGTGCATCATAAGGCCATCCTTTTTTGGGAGTTGCTTTAAAAATCTTTTGCAGTGAGTTCTCGACTTCTGTTCTTTTGGAGCCTAAGTCTTCAAGGGTTAAATTTCGAGCATGATAATGACGATAATGGATACGGGCGGTTGCTAAAACTTGCTGTACATCGGCAACAAATTCTCGATTCGCTTGAAAACGACTGGTTTTAAGGGACTCTAACTCTCGTTCTAAATGTGCCAGACATTTCTGTTTGGCCATCGCACTTTGTCTAAAGTAGGCACTATAGCAGTCACTGGTGAGGATGCCCTTAAAATCTGCTCCTAACAATTTCTCGACTTCTGCGGAGCTTCTAGTGGGAGCCAACATCAACACACAGACCTCATTTGATGTGGCTACCCAAACCCAATACTTGATGCCATCGATGCAATAACTGGTTTCGTCAACACATCGGATTCCTGGCTGCTGGATGTACTTTAACCACTGTTGGGTCAAGGGTTCTAAACTTTCTTGAAACCATTTGTGCATTTTGGCAAGGCTCCCTTGAGAAATGGGAATGCCAAAGACATACTCTATAAAATGTTCCTGTTTACGCCATGTAAGATTACCCCCATAGCCAAGCCAGCCCAGGATGCTACTTAATCGCGCCCCATAACGGAATCCTTCTTTAACTCCCAATGGAACAGGACTGTAATCTGACCATCCACAACTAGGACATTTATAGAATCCGCGACGATATTCCCTGATTTCTATGGGTTGGTCTACTACTTCAGCCACTTGCTGGACTTTTTCGGGAACTACTTCATCTCGTTCCACTGAACCCCCACAAACAGGACAGTTTTCTAGTTCTAAAGGGACTATCTTATCGGGCTGACCAAAACCATTACGGGTCTTCCCTGGGTGGTCATATTTTGGTCCGCGTTTAAATCCTTTTTTGCGTTTCTTTTTGTCAGAAGGCTTTTTTAGTGGGTCTGATGATGGGGGGACTGAACTGTTTTTTGAGTTACGGTTTTTTAGCTTATCTCTCTCTTCTTTCAATTTTTCAATTTCTTGCTGTTGTGTAGAGATTTGTTGTTGTTGCTGGTCAATCAGTCTTTGTTGAAGAGATAACTGTTGTTGTGCCTTGACTAGCTACTCAATCATGAAGACATTGTTCGCCAACTGTTCATCGGCGATAGCTCTAACTAGCTTTGAATCAATGGTAGCATTTGTGGTCATAACCCCCACTATACATAAAAATCCCCGATTTTACCTTTATGTTGTCAAGACAGATTTTTTATTGCGGTGAGCAATTACTGCTATAGTATATTTCTATAACATGAGCCTGACTTAAATTAACATCGATTAGGGTGCTATCTGTGAAATCAGTCTTATTGATTTGAGTGCCTTTAACGGAAACATTCCGTAAATAAGCTTCACTAAAATCAGTTCTTTTTAAACAGGCATAATCAAGATCAGTATTGTCTATAAAAGCATAGTGACAAATTGCCTCTTCTAAGTTAGACTTCCTTAAATTAGTATCATTAAGCTTAGCACGATAGAGATTAGAATCAGCAAGGTTAACATCCTTTAGATTAGCCCTTTGTAGATGAGTTCCTTGTAAATTTGCCCCCTGTAAATTAACCCCTAAAAAATTAACATCTTCCAGATTTAGCCCACTCAAATCTAAACCACTAAGGTCAATATCAGAAAAGTGTCTTTCTCCTAAAGCATATCTCTGTTTGAGTTCGCTCAATCTGAACCTAAGCATCCTGCACCCCTTAATAAAAGTTCATAAAACTACATAATGCTTACCAAATTAGCAGTCACTGACAGTAGTTGTCAATAAGTATTATTACATAATAGAATTGAAACGATGAAAAAACGTCATAAAGTAATAAAAAGATAGTTGCAACCAAAATTGTGCCAGTGCCAGTGTTTATTCGTGTACCACAAAAAAAGCAAATTGACAAATGAAACTTTCTCAGTGATATTACTTACTTTTGTCAAAGGTCTAGCGTTTAGGTTATATTCGGGTTAAAATAATAGACAGTTGTGCCAACGGCCTGAAATGCCAAGGCAACTATGCTTCCCTAGTTGTTAGGGGGACACTTGCAAAGCGCAACCCTTAAAGGTTAATCCACTAGGGTTGACTATTCTAATCAAAAACGCCGATAAAACACTAACGTCTTTATCAGAGTTACCAACTCATAACTATCCACCTAGACAGCGTATCAATATATAATGTCAACGAAGCGCAAGTTTATTCTTAAGGATTTTCCAAAATGTTGAATAAACCATCCTGTTGTTAAACGGGTAGAGACACCCAAAAGCACCAAGGAACGTCCCCTAATGGGATAAGTCAGTACCATTAGCCCACTGACATTAGGTTAAGGATAAAAATGAGTCGAGTTCACCACTGTTTTCGCTTGACTTGATCTGTCAAAATGTTTAATCCTAAACAGTTTTTCAAGCAATTTAAGCCAAGAATTCAGGAATTATAACCTGCCATCGTCTCTTACAAACGTTTGAGGGAATTGAATGCCAAAACAAATCATTATCGCAGAACAACACCACATAGCTGCCGTCTTTTGGGAAGATCAAATACAAGAATTAGTAGTTGCCACCGGAAACCAACAAGTTAGCGACATATTCTTAGGGGTGGTAGAAAACGTCATCCCCGGTATTGATGCAGCCTTTGTTAATATTGGAGATGCCGAAAGAAACGGCTTTATCCATGTCACAGATTTAGGTCCGTTGCGTCTCAAAAGGAGTGCTGGTGCCATTACCGAACTTTTAACGCCCCAACAAAAAGTGCTGGTTCAGGTAATGAAAGAACCAACTGGTAACAAAGGGCCGAGATTAACTGGTAATATTAGCCTTCCTGGACGTTATATCGTACTAATGCCCCACGGTAAAGGGGTGAACCTTTCTAGACGTATGCGCAACGATGACGAACGAAGTCGCTTAAGGGCTTTGGCTATCCTCATTAAACCTGCTGGTATGGGCTTATTAGTCCGTACCGAAGCCGAAGGCAAAGCCGAAGAAGCGATTATGGAGGACTTAGAATCTTTACAGAAACAATGGGAGTCGATCCAAGTTCAAGCCACCTCAACCCGCGCTCCTTCCCTGTTGAACCGTGACGATGATTTTATTCAAAAGGTTTTACGGGATATGTACAGCGCGGATGTCAACCGTATTGTGGTGGATAACCCCAACAGTGTCAAACGAGTCAAACAGCATTTGATGAACTGGAGTGGAGGTAGACCCCCCGAAGGAGTATTAATCGACCACCATCAGGAGTCCATGTCCGTCTTAGACTATTTCCGGGTCAATGCTGCGGTCAGAGAAGCCCTAAAACCTAGAGTGGATCTACCTTCTGGGGGCTATATCATCATCGAACCCACGGAAGCTTTAACCGTCATCGACGTTAACTCTGGGTCCTTTACCCGTTCAGCTACCTCACGGGAAACCGTCCTCTGGACCAATAGCGAAGCCGCCACAGAAATCGCTCGTCAGTTAAGACTAAGAAACATTGGAGGGGTGATTATTGTGGATTTCATCGATATGGACTCCCGAAGAGATCAACTTAAATTACTGGAACATTTCAACAAAGCCCTAAAAGTCGATAAAGCTAGACCCCAAATCGCTCAACTCTCAGAACTGGGATTAGTAGAATTAACCCGTAAACGCCAGGGTAAAAACATTTATGAGTTGTTTGGGCAACCCTGTCCCCAGTGCGGTGGTTTAGGGCATTTAGCCCATCTTCCCGGAGAATCGAAATTAGTCGCTCTCGAATCTGTTTCTAATAACCCCCTTCCCCTTCCTATACCAGCACCCAACGCGAAACCAGTTGAAAAACCTTCAGAAGCCAATGATAGTGCTTGGGACTCTCTCCTAGAAGATGAGGATAGCGATAACCCAGATCAACTAGAATTGTTACATCATCCCAGTTATCAAGAGCAGAATAATAACGCCACTAACCGTCGTCGTCGTCGTCGTCCCCCGACACAAGCTCCTAATTTGGTCAACAAAGAAAAAGAAGAAACTCCCGTCCCCAGTAAACCAGTTACTAATGTGGCAGTAAAAGAGACTGAAGAGAACAAAGAATCTAGTAATGAAAATCGCAGAGAAAGAGTCCCTCGACATTTGCGCCGTGAAGATGCTCCCGTAGAACGGGTTTCTGTGGAAATGACCCCTACAGAACAAAATGTTTACGCCCTGATGGGAATTTCTCCCTTAGTTCGTGTTGACCAAGAATTTAAAGATCCTAAATCTGTTTTGGTTTCTGTAAAATCACCAGAGGGGTTTGAAAGAAAAAAAGTTGAAAAAACTCCTCAAAAGAGCAAACAAACAGAGACAGCAACCCCTAGCCAAAAGCAAATGATGATTGATTTAACAAATACGAAAAATAACAGCCCCACAGAATCTCTTACAGTAGAAGAGGCTATGGAAACAAACAATAATGATGAAAATGTCGCGGATACTGACACCACTGAATCTTCTGGTGAAGATGATCTCAAACGAGTTGTTCGTCGCCGTCGCCGTCGTTCCTCCGCTAAAGACTCAGATGAATAAAGGTTAATATTCCTTAATATTTTTGATAGTTTCAGTTTTGAGAATGGGAACAATACAAGCAAGGGGTTGGGATTATTCTTCAACTTTTTTTCCAAATAACCCCTTGTCAGGTTGGTTATGATAACAATGTTGGGTTAATCAAGCTAGTAACTATTATTAGTTTTCAATCACAATTGTGATTGAGATAGAAAAAAATCAATCAAAAAAGATTAGCCATTAGGACAAGTTTTTGTCTATGATGTTACTAGCGTTATTTAAGGAAAACCTTAAAAACATTGTTTCATTTTTGACAAATCCCATTCTCTTATCAAAACTGTTCCCTTATTAATGTAATAAGGAATTCTATCATGAATGTAACATATTATACCGTCAGAAATTTTGTTTTAGGCTATGGTTCTTCTGAGTCTAATTCTCCTTCTAAATGGTTAAAAGCTCCAGGAGCAAAAATATTACAAATTTTAAGATATCGCCTAGAGCATCAAGAAATTAGCGATCGCACCTTTGCCCATCGTCTTTGCCGTCTTATTCCTGCTCAATGTCCTTTTGAAAGGAAAATTGAGTTTTTCGGTCATATATTACTCAGTATCCCCCCTCTGTGTAAACTTAACCCCTTATACGATGATTTAATGGCCTTACGCTTCCGCGCCCTTTGTTATCTCGCTGAAGAATGGGGAGAAGATATTAGTCAATATTGTTAATAACTAATACTAATGTACCCAAAAGTTCTCGAAGTAGTGTACTATTACAACGCTTTAAATTAACCCCCTAGTGCAGCTTAGCAAAAACAATCCACCAGTCACTTATGATCTTTAAAGCCCTTAAATTTCCAAACGAACGGCTTAGCAAAATGTTGATTAAAGTAATCAATAAAATTGAGAATTTTTTGGGATAGTTCTTCAGTTGAACGGACAGTAATTCTTTTGAGTAAACGCCTGACTAAGATCGAAAACCAACACTCAATTTGATTAAGCCACGATGTATTTTGGGGAATATAAACAAAGCTAATTCGATGAGATTCATCTGATAAAAAATCTGCTCTGCTGTCCATAGATTGCAAAATCCCCTCCTTTCCTTTTCTTCCCAAATCAATAGTAATTCCACAGCTTTCTGCTACTAATTTGACTAAGCTTTCCGATTTATGAGTGTTGAGTTGATCTACAATAAAAATCCATTCTGCTTTTTCATCAATCTTAATCGTTCTCTGGATATGTTCAGAAAAATCTTGTTCTGTTCTTGTCGGTCCAATAGAGGGACTAACAACTTTTCCTCTTGCCACATCCCAGTTCGCAATCAAGCTTAAAGTTCCGTGTCTTTCATATTCAAATTCGATTTTTTCTACTTGTTTAGGCTTGATTCTTTTGTTCGGAAATAATCTCTCAAGAGCTTGAATCCCTGTCATTTCATCTGTACTAATTAAATGAATTCCTTGTTCTAACAAAGTTTTAGCTTCTTGATGAAGTTCACAGATATATTTGACTTGCTTTTTAAATTTTAAGGGATCATCAATTTTGGCATTTAACCAGTAACGAACGAGATGTGGTTGTAATGTCGCTTCTTTTTAAAAAACGCCCCACACTACGGGGGGAAATCTTTTCGACAATTCCTCTTTTTATGGCTTCATCCGCCAACTCTGAAGGTGTCCAATGGCTCACTGGCCTGTCTGATTTTTCACATTCTTCACAAGCGATCGCTACAATCTGGACTACTTGTTCGACCGTAAAGGATTTTGTTGTTCCAGGTCTTGGGCGATCGCTAAAAATTCCTTTGATCAAGACCATTAATGCTTTCTCCGTTACCTGTTGTTCTTCGGCGGCACTCAGTTTTTCTCTCTCCTCAAACCATCGCGATCGCCACTGACGCACTTGTACTCGGTCTAATTCTAATCTTCGACTAATCGAACTATTGCTCTCTCCTGATGCTGCGGCTAAGATTAGCTTGGCTCGTCTAACAAGGCGATAGGGGTTTGTTGTCCCTCTCACTATTTGTTGGAGTACTGTTTTCTGTAGGTTGGAGAGGTTAATTGGCAATGCTTTTATCATGGACATCAACTTCGAGATTCTTCCGTTAGTTTCATTGAAACACATTGTCGTGGCTAGTCACGAAAGTTTCTGTAAAAATCTGGTGGATTACTTTCGCCAAGCTGCACTAGTCACGGATAATAGGAAAGACGGAAAATTATGAGGAGTCTTGATTATGCCTAGAAAACCGGATGAATACAGCGTATTCTTGTTTCTTTCCAGTGGCCACCGTGAAGAAGTCCGTTTTGCTCAAATTCAGGACTTCCAAAAATGGTATAGTGGCGAAATTGTCCCTAACTTTGACTCTGAGCAGTTTATTAACGTTCCCATCAAAAATATTCAGGGAGAATATATGGTGGTTCGTCCGTCTAGTATTATGGCTATTCGGGTTGAACCCGTATTTTTTGGTAGTGTCGAAAGAGTATGAGACAAGCGATCGCAACGGTATCTATGGGACTGGGATTGATGCTATTTCCTCCTCAAATTATTATGGCGCAACAATTGCCATTAAACCCCGTTAAACCCACAGAAATTAACTCAGTTTGGGGAGAAGATGCACAAATTTGGGGTACTTCTGGGGAAGCAGGGGATAAATGGTCATTAATTCGGGCTATTAGTTATAGTTTACGCTATTTAGATACTCCTAAAGCTGCGGAGGTTTATAATAATTATCCTGTTCGGGGTATTACTCGCGATCGCGTGCGTCGTTCTTTAATCCGTTTTCAGCAATTATTAAAAACAGCAAAAACCCCCCAAGAGTTTCAACAAGCGGTACAGAAAGAATTTATTGTTTATCAATCTGTGGGTCATGATAATCAGGGAAATGTTCATTTTACAGGTTATTTTGAACCAGTTTATACTGCCAGTCGTCAACGAAGTTCTGAGTATCGTTATCCCTTATATTTTGAACCCAAAAACTTTGTCAACTGGGAAAAACCGCACCCAACAAGATTAGAATTAGAAGGAAGAGATGGGTTAGGCAACAATAGTATTATGAGGGGTAATGAATTAGTTTGGATGAGCGATCGCCTAGAAGCTTATTTAGTTCATGTTCAGGGTTCTGCTCGTCTAAAATTAACCAATGGAGAGACTATAACAGTCGGTTATGATAGCAGTACAGACTATCCTTATGTTAGTATTGGTAAAGAAGTAGTTAACGATGGAATTTTTGCTTTAGATGAGCTAACATTACCAAGACTAATGGATTATTTAAACGAAAATCCACAAGAATTAAGTAACTATTTACCCCGTAATAATCGCTTTATTTTCTTCCGTGAAACCGATGGTCAGCCCCCTCATGGAAATTTAAGTGTTCCTGTTACCGCAGAACGTTCTATCGCTACAGATAAATCTCTGATGCCCCCCGGTGCGTTAGCATTAATTAAAACCCCTATTCCCTATGTTACTAAAACAGGAGAAATGGAAACAAAATTAGTGAGTCGTTATGTTTTAGATCAAGATACCGGTAGTGCTATAAAAGGAGCAGGAAGGGTCGATATTTTTATGGGAACGGGTAAAGAAGCAGGTGATAGAGCAGGTTTAATTAGTAATGAGGGACAACTTTATTATTTGTTGTTAAGGAATTGAACATTATCGATTAAAATAGTTAATTAGGAATGGGATCATACTTCGTTCCTCAACACAAGCCTTGCTCGCTATAAACATATACTATACCTTCCCTGACAGTTAACTTTAAATATGTCCGACTACTTATAGCGAGCAAGATGCTCGCACTACAAAACTGTTTATTATTTTTAATGATGACTAATCCAATTTTTAACCTAAAAGCCCCATTTAAACCCACTGGTGATCAACCTTCTGCCATTAAACAGTTAACAAAATCTATCGAAGCAGGAAACCGTTTTCAAACCCTATTAGGGGCAACCGGAACAGGGAAAACTTTTTCCGTTGCTGCGGTGATTGAAAACATAGGAAAACCCACTTTGGTTTTGGCACATAATAAAACCTTAGCGGCACAATTATGTAACGAGTTCAGACAATTTTTCCCTAATAACGCAGTTGAATATTTCATCAGTTATTACGATTATTATCAACCTGAAGCTTATATTCCTGTCAGTGATACTTATATTGAAAAGACTGCCTCTATTAACGATGAAATAGATATGTTAAGGCATTCGGCAACACGGTCATTATTTGAGAGAAAAGATGTGATTGTTGTTGCTTCTATTAGCTGTATTTATGGGTTAGGAATGCCCTCTGAATATTTAAAAGCTTCTGTTCCTTTGGTGGTAGGAAAAGAAGTAGATCAAAGACAACTATTAAGAGACTTAGTTACTATTCAATATTCTCGTAACGATCTGGAGTTACAACGAGGAAGATTTAGAGTAAAAGGAGATGTTTTAGAGATAGTTCCAGCTTATGAAGATAGAGTTATTAGAGTTGAATTTTTTGGGGATGAAATTGATGCTATTCGTTATTTAGATCCCGTGACAGGAGATATTTTAAATAGTTTGAAAAATATCAATATTTATCCCGCACGACATTTTGTAACCCCAGACGAACAATTAGAATTTGCTTGTGAAGCCATAGATATCGAATTAAAACAACAGGTACAATGCTTAGAAAAAGCAGGTAAACTATTAGAATTACAACGTATTAATCAACGTACTCGCTACGATTTAGAACTCTTAAGAGAGGTTGGTTATTGTAATGGGGTAGAAAATTATTCCCGTCATTTAGCAGGGAGAAAAGCAGGATCACCTCCAGAATGTTTAGTTGATTATTTTCCCAGAGATTGGTTATTGATTGTAGATGAATCCCATGTTACTGTACCTCAAATTAGGGGAATGTATAACGGGGATCAAGCGAGGAAAAAAGTATTGATTGATCACGGGTTTCGTTTGCCTAGTGCGGCGGATAATCGCCCATTAAAATCAGAAGAGTTTTGGGATAAAGTGAATCAATGTATATTTGTTTCTGCAACTCCTGGAAACTGGGAAATTGAACAATCAGAAGAGAGAGTTATTGAACAAATTATCCGTCCTACAGGAGTATTAGATCCCGAAATTTTTGTGCGTCCAACTGAAGGACAAGTTGACGACTTATTAGGGGAAATTAAACAAAGGGTTAAACGTCAAGAAAGGGTATTGATTACCACTTTAACAAAGCGGATGTCAGAAGACTTAACCGAGTATTTTCAAGAAAGAGATATCAAAGTAAGATATCTACATTCCGAAATTAAATCCATCGAACGTATAGAAATTTTACAAGCTTTGAGAAATGGTGAATTTGATGTGTTGATTGGTGTTAACTTATTACGGGAAGGTTTAGATTTACCAGAAGTCTCTTTAGTAGCTATTTTAGATGCAGATAAAGAAGGGTTTTTGAGGGCAGAAAAATCCTTAATTCAAACCATTGGTAGGGCTGCCCGTCATGTTAATGGTCAAGCTATATTATATGGGGATAATTTAACCGATAGTATGATCAAAGCCATGGAAGAAACAGAAAGAAGAAGAAACATTCAAATGGCTCATAATAAACGGCATAATATCACACCAAAACCCATTATTAAACGCTCAAGCAATGCTATTTTATCCTTCTTAGATATATCCCGTCGTTTAAATTCTCAAGAGTTAGAAGAAGTTTACACCCAAGCTGACGATTTACCCTTAGATAAAGTTCCCGAATTAATTCAACAATTAGAACAACAAATGCAAGAAGCTGCTAAAAATTTGGAGTTTGAAGAAGCTGCAAAATATAGAGATAAAATTAAACGTCTTCGGGATAAAATATTAGGACATAAGTAAATCAACAACCAAACAACTTAATAAATCTATATTATTCTCAATACTTCTTAAAAAATCAGTAATAGTAAGTAAAAAGAATTAATAGTAATTGATGATTAACATAGATGTAATTGATCTATGATCAAACAATAATAAAAACTGTTGGCTTAAGTTGAGCAAAAATTCTCATACTTAAGTCCTTAATTGATAGGAGAATTGAATAATGACTACTCAAGTCGAAATCGTACAAGAGACTGTAAAAAATGATAATGAAATGATCAATCTTCAAATTAGTGATGATAGAAAAGTTTACTTAGGGTTTGCTGAATAAAAGCAAAACCCTATTCTTTAAAAGGTTACACCCATATTCGCGATCGCAAAAAAGATCAGCTTTGTCGGCTACAAACCGCTATAATTGGTAGAAACACCTCCCAGTTGTTGGTCAAGAACAAATGTATCGAAAAGAGGAGCAACCTTTACCGCCCCCAGAAAAATTTGAATTACCTTTCGAGGGCAAATTGTCCCCCAATAATCGTTGGGTAATCATGGCAGAGTTGATACCTTGGGATGATTTTGAGGAAGAATATGCTAAACTTTTTTCAGCAGAAAAAGGTGCGCCAGCCAAACTATTTAGAATGGCATTAGGGACATTAATTATTAAGGAAAAATTAGGAACAAGTGATAGAGAAACTATAGAACAGATTAGAGAAAATCCCTATCTACAATACTTTATAGGTTTAAATTGTTATCAACAAGAGCCACCACTGGAATCTTCAATGCTAGTTCATTTTAGGAAAAGAATTGATGGAGAATTGATAAACAAAATCAATAAAAAAATAGTAAAAAGAGAAATAGACAAGAGTGATAAAGAAGTAAAAAAAAAGGATTGTCTCCAAGAAAAAGGAGAAAAAATAAAAAATAAAGGTAAACTAATTTTAGATGCGACTTGTGCGCCAGCAGACATCAAATACCCAACGGATTTAGGCATATTAAATCAAGCCAGAATTGAGACAGAAAGAATAATAGATAATCTTTATAAACCATTAAGAGTAAAATTGAGAAAAAAGCCGAGAACTTCTAGAATAATTGCTAGAAAGGAATACTTAAAAGTAGCTAAAAAACGAAAAGTATCTTATCAAGAAAGAAGAAAAGCTATCGGGAAACAGTTAAAATACCTTAAGAAAAATTTAGGAAATATAGAAGACTTAATTCAAGCTGGGGCTTCCCTGGAAAATCTGAGTAAAAGACAGAAAAATTGTCTAGAGACTATCAAAAAAGTTTATGAACAACAACAGTCAATGTGGGAGAATAATACCCAGAGTGTTCCTCAAAGAATTGTAAGTTTAACTCAACCGCATATTCGTCCAATAGTGAGGGGAAAAAGTAGGAAAACCAATAGAGTTTGGAGCTAAACTCTCAGTAAGCTGTGTAGATAACTATGTGTTTCTAGACAAAATAAGTTGGGAAAACTTCAATGAATCTTGTCATTTAAAAAACAAGT